>Ga0256408_1000029_pt1 | contig 349002 bp, 352 predicted proteins | sample PhyAR1_FD_185998 | JGI IMG/M metagenome (GOLD analysis project Ga0256408, IMG submission 185998) | Leaf surface microbial communities from alfalfa plants in UC Gill Tract Community Farm, Albany, California, United States - DLSL A.R1 | ecosystem: Host-associated > Plants > Phyllosphere >... | reverse complement strand
CTGGCGGCAATAGCGCGGTGGTCCCACCTGACCCCATGCCGAACTCAGAAGTGAAACGCCGTAGCGCCGATGGTAGTGTGGGGTCTCCCCATGCGAGAGTAGGACACTGCCAGGCATCAAACAAAGCAAAAAGCCTCATGCGAAAGCATGGGGCTTTTTGTTTTGTCTGTTATCTGGCGTTCTGCTCGAGCATGGGCATGCGAAAGGCCCGTCGGGAACGGGCCTTAACGCCGCGTGCGGCGGCCCCGGAGGGGAGAGTCTCAGGATGAGACGAATTGTGTAGGACACTGCCAGGCATCAAATAAAGCCGAAAGCCCTGAACTGACGTTCAGGGATTTTTGCTGTGCGTAAAATGGAAAATCCCCGTTGTAATCCGCTTCAGCTTTCATCGTACTGTTTAATATTCATCACAAAACCAACGCATTGTTTCTCTGAATGTCAGATATTCTTCGTCCGCTATTAAGTTTGGCTGTTAACTTATAAATAACAATAAAGTAACAACCAGGGCGGCAGGAAGCCAAATTTCATCATTGTTATGGCTCGGAGAATACATCATGACAGAAACAACATCGGCTCTTGGGGATGAGCACGGCGTCGAACAGGGGGCGCTGGATAACAAGAAACGCATTTTCGCTATCGTCGGGGCTTCATCAGGCAATCTGGTGGAGTGGTTTGATTTTTACGTTTACTCCTTCTGTTCCATTTATTTTGCCGCCTCGTTCTTTCCAGCGGGCAACAGCACCACGCAGCTGCTGCAAACCGCTGGTGTTTTCGCCGCCGGCTTCTTTATGCGACCTATCGGCGGTTGGCTGTTCGGCTATATTGCCGACAAGCATGGCCGAAAAAACTCCATGCTGCTTTCAGTCTGCATGATGTGCGCCGGATCGCTGGTGATCGCCTGCCTGCCGACGTATGAATCGATCGGCAGCTGGGCGCCGGCGTTGCTGCTGATCGCCCGCCTGTTCCAGGGGCTGTCGGTAGGGGGAGAATACGGCACCAGCGCGACCTATATGAGCGAGGTGGCGATCAAGGGGCGACGCGGCTTTTACGCCTCGTTCCAGTACGTGACGCTGATCGGCGGGCAACTGTTGGCGTTGCTGGTCCTGGTGATCCTGCAGCAGATATTGCCCGCCGAAGAGCTGAAAGCCTGGGGATGGCGCATTCCGTTTGCCCTGGGGGCCGTGTTGGCGGTAGTTGCGCTGTACCTGCGCCGTTCGCTGAATGAAACCTCCGATGCGAAGACGCGTAACCACAAAGATGCCGGTTCGCTGACGGGCCTGTGGAAAAATCGCAAGGCGTTCCTGATGGTGCTGGGCTTTACCGCCGCCGGTTCGCTGACCTTCTACACCTTCACCACCTACATGCAGAAATATCTGGTGAATACCGCCGGTATGGACGCCAAGCTGGCCAGCGCCATCATGACCGTCGCGCTGTTCGTCTTTATGCTGCTGCAGCCTGCGGTAGGCGCGTTTTCGGACAAAATCGGCCGTCGCAGCTCGATGTTGATCTTCTCGGCCTTTGCCACGGTGTTGACGGTGCCGATCCTGTTCGCTCTGAAAGAGGTGAGTAATCCTTATATGGCGTTTGGCCTGATCGTGCTGGCGCTGTTCATCATCAGTTTTTACACCGCGATCAGCGGGCTGCTTAAAGCCGAAATGTTCCCGCCGGAGGTACGTGCTTTAGGGGTGGGCTTGTCTTATGCGGTGGCGAACGCCATGTTCGGCGGCTCGGCGGAATATGTCGCGCTGTCGCTTAAATCGTTTGGCGTGGAGAACGCTTTCTTCTGGTATGTCTCCGGCATGTGCCTGCTGGCGCTGCTGGTCTCGCTCCGGTTGCATCGCAAAGGCAAGGAGATACAGCTGTAATAAAAACCCCGGCCTTGGCCGGGGTCAGCATACCGCTTACAGGATACGGCTGATCAGCCGATCGATACGGATACGGCGCAGACGCCGAATCAGCTTACGCACCTTGATCGGATACTGCTGAATGCTTTGCAGTTCCTGATAATGGCCGACTACAGTGGTATGAGTACGGATGCATTCCAGCTCTTTCTGCCGTTGCTCGCGCAGCTCTTGCTTGGGATCGTGGATCAGAATGGCGTTTTCCAGATCCAGCCGCCAGGCGCGCGGGTTGAGGTTATTGCCGGTAATCAGCTGCCACTCTTCGTCTACCCACATGCCTTTCAGGTGATAGCTGTTATCGCCATCCTTCCACAAACGCACGATCAGTTGGCCGGTGTCGATGTAACGCTGCAACCGGCTCAGGAAGCGGCGCAGGTTGATCTCATACAGGTAGGGCAGCGCGCCGATGATTTTGAACGGCTGGTCTTCCGGAATATAGAAATCGTTGGCGGTTTTATCGCCGACGATGATTTCCACCTGCTTGCCTTGTCGCAGCAGATAAATGATGTTGCGCACCAGCAGCGCCGGCAGGTTGAAATAGGGAGTGCACAGCGTCAGTTTCTGGTCGGTGCATGACATCAGGTGATGAATGGTTTTATTCAGCACGCTTTGTTTGCCTAGCCCAACCATCGGCGTCACCGCCAGCTCATCGTTGCCGGCTTTGCCGCGGAAGTGGTAACCGGCGCGGCGCAGGGCGAAACGGAACAGACGGGTTTCGTTTTTGATCTCCGGGCTTTTCGGTCGATCGCTGCGATCCAGGCGTTGTACGGCGCCGGCGGTGAGCAGATGCTGCTTGATGTAATCGATCAGGGTATCGGCCAGCACGCCGTTGGTGATCAACTGGTAGCGATCGTAACGGTATTTCTCATGCTGATGCAGATAGACGTCGTTGATGCTGGCGCCGCTGTAGATAACGGTATCGTCGACCACAAAACCTTTTAAATGCAATACGCCCAGCGCTTCGCGAGTATTGACCGGCACGCCGTAGATCGGCACCGACTGTTCCGGATGCTGGCTGGCCATGGCGCAGTACCAGTCGGCGTTGGTATTGGCGGCGGCGGCGCCGATGCGCCCGCGCTGTGCGCGGTGCCAGTCGACCAGCACGCAGATTTCCAGCTCGGGCCGCCGCTGCTTGGCTTGATACAGCGCGTTGAGGATCTCACGCCCGGCGTCGTCATGCTCCAGATACAGAGCCACCAGATAGATACGTTGGGTGGCGTTGGCGATGGAATCCAGCAGCGTGGCGCGAAAGTCGGACGGCGCGTACAGAGTACGAACATCAGCAACCGTCTGGGGGAGTTTGGGCAGTTGTGCAAGGTGTTGTTGATGTTTGCTACGTTTAAATTTTGACAACATCACAGTGCGCTTCTTCTCTCATGATTGATGGCCGGAACGCCACAGACTTAAAAACAATAAACCGAATAATCGGGCGATAATACCATTAGTTGCCTCGATTGTGCGTATGTTTTGGCGTTAAGTGGTGGATTCGTAGCGCATTGCGACGCAGGTCACTGCGCGTCGTCGGCCTGCAGCGGCAGCGTCAGATTGACGATGCCGTCCTCAAGCTGCACCTCGATGCCAAAGCCCAACCGCTGCGCCAGCGCGATCATGCCGCGGTTATTCGGCATGGTGATACCGCTCAGGCGGGTCAGGCCATGCGCGCGCGCATAGGCGATCATTTTCTCCAGCAGCTGGCGGCCGAGCCCCACGCCTTTTAGGTCGGAACGTACCAGCACGGCGAATTCGGCGTCGGTGTTGTCCGGATCGGACAGCGCGCGGGTCACGCCGATAATCTCGTCTGCCCGCACCGCCACAAAGGCCATTTCCCGATCGTAGTCGATCTGCGTCATGTTGGCCAAATCGTCATGGGTAAACTCGTTGATCTCGCTGAAGTAGCGATAATAGAGGTCTTCCTTGGTCACCCGGTCGATGAAATGCTTCAGCGCCGGCTCGTCTTCCGGCAGGATAGGGCGGAACAGGCATTGGCTGCCGTCTTTCAGCGCGATGGTCTCTTCCAGCTCATGCGGATAAGGCCGAATCGCCAGCCGCGCCTGCGGATCGCCGCTGAACGGTGCGAGCTGCATCGAAACGTCCAGCAGGGTGAACTCGCTGCCGGAAGCCAGCACCGGGTGAATATCCAGCCGGGCGATCTCAGGGCAGTCAAGGATCAGGTTGGAAACCTGCACCAGCAAGCGGCTCAGCCCGGGGATATCTAAAGGCCGCAGTGCGCTGCGCCCGCGGATCTTGCCGCCTTTCACCGCCTGCAGCACCAGATAACGCGCCAGCGCCATATTCAACGGCGGCAGCGCGACCGCGACCTGATTTTCCTGGCGCCACTCTACGCCGCCTTCACCCAGCATGATCAACGGGCCGAAAATGGCATCCTGCTCCACGGCGATGCGCAGCTCCTGGGCGCCGGCGCGGTTGGCCATGCTCTGCACCAGCAAGCCGTGGATGCGTGCCTGAGGGTAGGTGCGCTTCACGCGGTCGAGGATCGCCTCCGCCGCGCGCTGCACTTCGGTCGCGGTGCGCAGGTAAAGCATCACGCCCTGAACTTCCGATTTGTGCGGGATATCCGGCGAGCGCAGCTTCAGCGCCACCGGGTAGCCGATCTGCTCGGCGATGTGCACCGCTTCGGCGCTGTCTTCGGCGATCCAGGTCGGCAGGGTGCTCAGATCGTAGGCCTGCAGAATGGATTGCACCTCGTGGGTATCCAACTGGGTGGCGCCTTCGGCCAGCGCCTGATGGATCAGGCGGTGGGCATCGGCGGTATTGGCGGTCAGGCCGACCGGCAGCGCGGGCGTCTCCTTCAGTTGCTTCTGGTTGCGGCGGTATTCCACCATATGCATAAAGGCGGTGACCGCGCCTTCCGGCGTGCGGTAAGTCGGAATGGCGGCTTCGGTAAACAGCCGGCGCGCCTCTTGCGAAGAGTATTCGCCGCACCAGTTGGTCAGCAGCGTGATGCGTTTGCCGCGCGCATGGCGGTGCAGCGCGTCGATCAGCCGCTGCGCCGTGGCAGTGCCCGGTGCCGCCGCGCTCGGCGCATGGATCAGCAGCAGCGCATCATAGTCGTGGCTGTCGAGCAGCGCTTCGAGAGCCGCCAGATAACGCTGCGGCGTGGCGTCGTCGCGCAGGTCGAGCGGGTTGCCGGCGCGAATGAAGTCCGGCAGCGCGTCGCTCAGCGTCACCAGGCTCTCCTCGCTCAGCGTCGCCAGCTTGCCGTTGCGGCCGAGCAGTTCGTCCAAGGCCATCGCCGCCGGCGCTGCCCCATTGCTGACGATCATCAGCCGTTCGCCGCGCAGCGGATGCATATGGCTGAGGGTTTCCACCGCCGAGAACAGCTCATGGGTATCCTGGACGCGCAGCAGGCCGGCGCGCTGGATGGCGGCGTCATAGGCGGCGTCCAGGCCCAGTTGGCTGTTGAGCAGTAATTGCGCCTGTTGGCTGCGGCCGCTTTTGATCACCAGAATGGGCTTGTTGCGCGAGGCGCTGCGCGAGGCGGAGAGAAAGCGCCGCGCATCGCTGATGTTTTCCAGATACAGCAGGATGGCGCTGGTCTTGCTGTCGCGCGCCAAAAAGTCGAGCAGATCGTCGACGTCGATATCCAGGCTGTCGCCCAGCGCGATGAAATAGGAGAAGCCGACTTCGCGCTGCTGCGCCCAGTCGAGAATGGTGTTGGCGACGGCGGCGGACTGCGAGATAAACGCCAGCTTGCCCTTTTGGATCGGCACCGGCGAGAAGCTGGCGTTGATGCCTTGCCATGGCGCCAGCAGCCCCAGACTGTTGGGGCCCAGCAGCCGCATGGCGTAACGCTGCGCGCAGGCTTTGAGCTCGGCGAACTGTTCCGGCGGCGAAGAGAGCACGATGGCGGTTTTGCAGCCGCGTTGGCCCAGCGCTTCAATCAGCGCCAGATTACGGCTGGCGTGGGTGCAGATGATCGCCAGATCCGGCGTCAGCGGCAGGCTGGCGACGTCGGGATAGGCCATGACGCCGCATACCGCCTTGTAGCGCGGCGTCACCGGCAAGATGGGCCCGCCGAAACCGCCGGCCAGCAGGTTGCTCATCATCAGGTTGCCGGCGCGGCCCGGCTGCTGCGAAGCGCCCAGCACGGCGATCGATTTGGGACGTAGTAGCGCTTCTAACCCTCGCTGGCTCATGCACGGCTCCTTTTGGCAACGTTACGCCTGATTTTAGGCGCTTTATGGCTACATTGCTGTGACCGGTGCCTCCGGTCGGGTCGGTTTTCCCGCCAGATACTGTTGACGGAAATAGCGGAAATGCTGATTCAATCCGTCGGCGGCCGGCATATCGCCCGCCTGTTGCAGCAGGGCAGCGGCCACTTCCGCCGTGCAGTGTTGCTCGGCGCGGCTGGCTTCGCGCAGCTGGTAGGCCGATGCGGCGTCGACGTTGAGTGAAAACACCGGGAATTGATTGAGATACGGGCTTTTACGGAACATTTTGCGCGCCTCCGCCCAGGTACCGTCCAGCATGATGAACAGCGGCGGTTTGCCGCCGACGGGCAGTTCGCTGAACACCGGCCGCTCGGCGTCGGCGTAGGATGCGGGGAACACCACGTAAGGCTGCCGTGTCGGATCGTTGATGGCCGCCAGCAGGGCGGGATCAACCTCGGTACGCGACCAGAGGAACGCCTGGGTGTCCGGCAGGATATCGGCGATCAGGCGCCCGGTGTTGCTGGGCTTGAGTGGCTCGGCGCCGAACATGATCAGGCAGAAACGGCTGCCGGCCTGCTGCGGGCGAATGGTGTCGCACAGGCAGTTCTTATGCGGCAGCAGGCACCCCTGACAACGCGCCACCCGGCAACCGCGCGCCAGAAAGGGGCGGGTGGCGCGGTCTAAACGGAATTGGCGCAGGCGAAGTACGGCGTTGTCGGTCATAACGATCCTGGGGAAAAACCGTTATTGTAACGCAGAAAAAAGCCCGCCGGGAGGGGCGGGCTCGATCGGGGCGCGTTCGCGCGCGATGGCGGGATACGGCCTATACTTGCCGAATCACACTAACTCGTTGAGCCAGTTGTCAAACGGCGCCTTCGGCATCGCGCCGTTGAGCATGTCGACCATCTTGCCCTGACGGAACACCATGATGGTCGGGATGCTGCGGATGCGGAAACGTGCGCTCAGTTCCGGCTCGGCTTCGGTGTTCACTTTCACGAAGCGCACTTTGCCGGCGCGCTCTTCGGCCACGTCTTCAAAGATCGGCGCAAAGCTGCGGCACGGGCCGCACCACGGCGCCCAAAAATCGACCACGACCGGCAGATCGTCCTGCAGCAACTGGTCCAGCGTGGCGGCGGTGGCGTTGATCACTTCACCGTCGAAGAGCTCATGGCCGCAGCGGCCGCATTTCGCGTTGTCCGCCAGACGTTCTTCCGGCACACGGTTGGTGGCATTGCAAGCTGCACAAACTGTATTCATGTTGACCTCGGGTACTGAGAAAGCATGGTCCCCGCAACGCGGTTGCGGAGATGTTTCTTTAATGCTGACGATTATCGGCAAAACCCGGCGCATGAACAATGAGGTTTGTTCAATGGATGTGATAGTTGGGAGCTTTTAGCGCAAGTTGGTGGCTTCATGCACCAACATCAGGTAATCTTCGCGCCCTGCGCGTTGGTGGAGAAGACAATGAACGATTCATTTAGTGGCAAGAACGGTAAGGTCAAAGTGATGTACGTCCGCAGCGACGACGACAACGGCGACGACCGCAACAAGAATAAACGTCCGGCCGGCAAAGGCCGTCCGGCTGACGGTGCGCGCTCGGGCCGCACCGGTCAAGACAAGGCGCGCGGCGGCAATGACCGTCGCGGAGCCGATTCCCGCCGCAGTGAAAGCGATCGTCCTCGCCGTCCGGCGCGCTCTGAAGATCGCGGCGGCAACGAGTCGCCGTGGAGAACCGTGTCGCGCGCGCCGAGTGAAGAGCCGGCGTTCGATCACGGCGGCATCAGCGGCAAAAGCTTTATCGATCCGGAACAGCTGCGCCGCCAGCGCGCGGAAGAAACCCGCGTTTACGGTGAGAACGCCTGTCAGGCGCTGTTCGCCAGCCGTCCGGAAGCGATCGTGCGCGCCTGGTTCGTGCAGTCGGTCACGCCGCGCTTCCGTGAAGCGCTGCGCTGGATGGCGGCTAACCGCAAAGCCTACCATGTGGTGGATGAGGAAGAGCTGGCCAAGGCTTCCGGCACCGAGCACCACGGCGGCGTCTGCTTCCTGATCAAAAAGCGTCAGGGCCTGGATGCGCAGACCTACCTGAAAACTGCGCCGGCGACCGACTGCGTATTGGCGCTGGAAGAAGTCGGCAACCCGCATAACCTGGGCGCCATCGTCCGTTCGTGCGCCCACTTCGGCGTCAACGGCGTGCTGCTGCAGGATCCGGCGTTGCTGGAATCCGGCGCGGCGGTGCGTACCGCAGAAGGCGGCGCGGAGCACATCAAGGCGATCAACGCCGATGATTTCCTGTCGGTGCTGGATACCTTCCGCAAGGCGGGTTACACCATCGTCACCACCTCCAGCCACAAAGGCACCGCGCTGGCGCAGGCCAAGCTGCCGGCCAAGATGGTGCTGGTGCTTGGCCAGGAGCGCGACGGCCTCAGCGACAGCGCTTGGCAGCAGGGCGATATGAACGTGTCTATCGGCGGCACCGGCAAGGTAGAAAGCCTGAATGTTTCCGTGGCGACCGGCATTCTGCTGGCGGACTGGTGGCGTCAGAATCAGGCGTGATTTTCATTACGTCGAATAAAAAAACGGGCGCCTCAGGGCGCCCGTTTCGTTTATTGAAGCTTAGTGAGCGCCACCGCCCCCGCTGCCGCCGGAGCTGAATGGCGGTTTCGCTACCCACACCAGCGCCAGCAGCACCAGGAATACCCCGGCCGACAGCCAGAAAATCTCGTTGGCGGAGATGATCAGGCCCTGCGCGGTGATCTCGTTGGCGATGTAGGCCGACGCCTGCTGCTTGCTCATGCCGAGCTGCTCGAGCTGCCGGTACATCTCCTGCGACTGCGGATTGTACGGGTTGACGAACTCCGTCAGCTGCGCGTGATGCTGCGATTCGCGCTGCGTCCACAGGGTGGTGGTGATAGAGGTGCCGATCGACCCCGCCAGGGTTCGCGTAAAGTTCGACAGGCTCGATGCCGCCGCCATGCGTTCCGGCGGCAGGCCGGACAGCGTGATGGTGGTCAACGGCATGAAGAAGCAGGCGATGGCGAAACCTTGAACGAACTGCGGCCAGGCCGAAGCGCCGAAGTCCATGCCCGGTTCAAACGTATAGGCGCGCCAGTAGAAGCACACGGCATACATGATGAAGCTGAAAGTCACCAGCTTGCGCATGTCGAGCCGGTTGCCGAACTTACCGATGATCGGCGACAGCAGCACTGGGATCAGCCCGACCGGCGCCGACGCCAGCCCCGCCCAAGTGGCGGTATAGCCGTACACCTCTTGCAGCAGCTGCGGCAGCAGAACGATGGCGCCAAAATACAGCATGTACGCCAGGCTGATGCACAGACAGCCGATGGTAAAGTTGCGCGACTTGAACAGCGACAAATCCACCACCGGATGATCGTCCGTCAGTTCCCAGACCACCAGGAACAGCAGCGCCACGACCGCCACGACGGTCAGGGTAATGATCTCGGTCGAGTTGAACCAGTCCAGCTCCTTGCCCTGATCGAGCATCACCTGCAGCGAACCGATGCCGACGATCAACAGCACCAGACCGACGGTGTCGATCGGCTTGATCTCGGTTTTGGTTTCTCGCCCCTTCAGCGTCGCCATCGCCGCCAGGATAACGAAGGCGCCGATCGGGATGTTGATGAAGAAGATCCAACCCCAGTGGTAGTTGTCGCTGATGTAACCGCCGAGAATTGGCCCGAAGATCGGCGCGACGATCACGGTCATCGACCAGAGCGCCAGGGCCATCGCTCGCTTGGCGGGCGGGTAGTTGTTCAGCAACAGGCTCTGCGACAGCGGGATCAGCGGCCCGGCCACCACGCCCTGGATCACGCGGAAGAAGATCAGCATGCCGAGGCTGTTGGAGATGCCGCACAGCCAGGAGGCGAGAACGAACAGCGCGGTGGACCAGAGGAACAGCCGCACTTCGCCGATGCGCTTCGCCAGCCAGCCGGTGATCGGGATCGAGATGGCGTTCGCCACGCCGAACGAGGTGATCACCCAGGTGCCCTGCGAGTTGGAAGACCCGAGGTTACCGGCAATGGTGGGGATCGCCACGTTGGCGATGGTGGAGTCCAGCACCTGCATGAAGGTCGCCATGGCGAGCGCGACCGTCATCCAGGCAAGCTGGGCGCCTTCAAGCGGTTTCTGTGGCAAGATGGCCTCCCGCGCGCTTAGCCGGCGTTCGCATGGATCACGTCGGCGATCAGCTGGTTAACCGGCGCCAGATTCAACGCCAGCGCGTCGCTCTGATACAGCGGTTTGTCGCGCACCACGTCAGACAGCACGCGGCCGTCCAGGTTGGCGGTGTCGACGGTCACCAGCGTCGAAAGACCGATGCGCAGCGGATGATCGGCCACCTGCTTGGCGTCGAGCTCAATACGCACCGGCAGACGTTGCACCACCTTGATCCAGTTGCCGGTGGCGTTCTGGGCCGGCAGCAGCGAGAAGGCGCTGCCGGTGCCCATGTCGATACCGACCACTTTGCCTTGATACACCACGTCGTCGCCGTAGACGTCGCTGACCACCGTCGCCGGCTGGCCGATGCGCATATTGGCGATTTGCGTTTCCTTGAAGTTGGCGTCAACCCAGATGTGATCGGCCGGCACTACCGCCATCAGCGGCGAACCGGCGGCGATCTGCGCGCCGACCTGCACGCTGCGGCGCGAGACATAGCCGGTAATCGGGCTGATCACTTTGGTACGCTGCAGCGCCAGCCAGGCGTCGCGCATCTGCGCGGCGGCTTGCTGGATCGCCGGCTGCTGTTCCAGCGGGGTGTTCAGCACCATCGCCTGGTTGGCGTTGTATTGCTGCACCGCCACTTCCAGCGCGGCTTTGGCGCTGTCGACCGCATCGCGAGCGTGTTGCAGCTCTTCGCGGCCGATGGCGTCAACGCTGCCCAGCACCACGCGACGTTTCAGATCGTTCTCGGCCTTGCTCAGATCGGTCTTGCGCAAGGCGATGTTGGCCTGATACTGCTTACTGTTGATGATCAGCTGGTGGGTCTGACGCACGCTGTTGGCCAGGCCGGTTTTGGCGCGTTCAAACGCCTGCTCGGCATCGGTCGGATCGAGCGTCAGCAGCACGTCGCCCTGCTTGACGTAGTCGGTGTTGTCGAAGTTGACGCTGTTCACGCTGCCGGACACCTGGGCCATGATCTGCACCTGGTTGCCGGAGACGTAGGCGTCGTCGGTTTCCTGGTGATGACGCAGCACCAGGAACCAATACACTAAATAAGCCACCCCTATAACAATGAAAATAACCGTCAGCAACAGCAGCCAAAATTTGCGCTGCTTCTTTTTGCCGCTCGGCTGCTGCGGGTTTTGGGTTTCCGCGCTTGCGCTCATGGTGTTCTCCAAGCCTTATATTATTATGCTTTCGAATCCGCTGCGGCCGGGGCCTGATAGCCACCGCCCAACGCGCGGATCAGTCCTATCTTCGCCTGCAGTAAATTGCTGCTGGCATTCAACTCCGCCTGTTGCTGCTGCAATAGCTGCGTCTGGCTGGTCAACAGATCGTCGCGCCCGATAATCCCTGCCTGGTAACGGGCGTTGGCGACCTGATACACCTGTTGCATCGACTGGGCCGCGGACGCCGCCTGCAGCTGCTGTTGTGCAGAGCTCTGCTGGATGGTGATGGCGTCGGCGGTTTCCTGTACCGCATTCAGGATGGTTTGGTTGTAGGATTCCACCGCTTCGTCATACAGCGCGGATTCCTCGCCCAGCTTGCTGCGCAGGGCCCCGGCGTGGAAGATCGGCAGCGAGATCGCCGGCATCACGTTCCAGGCCTGGCTGGCCGCTTCAAACAGATTCGGGCTGGTGCCACTGGTATTGGTGGTCATCAGGCCGGCGAAGGCTGAAATGGTCAGGCTGGGGTAAAACTCTTTACGCGCGGCGCTGACGCGCTGGCTGTAAGACTCCACCAGCTGGCGTTGCGCGGCGATGTCCGGGCGTTTGCCCAGCAGATCCGCCGTCAGTTCGCCCTGCGGCGCCATCAGGTTGTCTGCAGGCAGCGGCACCTGACGCAGGTGCTGCATGGCGTTCGGCCCCTGGCCCGCCAGCGCGGCGAGCTGGTGTCTGAGCTGTTCGATTTGCGACTGCAGCTGCAGAATTTGCTGTTTGGCGACGTCGGACTGCGCCTGGGTTTGTTGCGGCACGTCGACGCCGGTCAGGCCGGCCTGATAGCGCTGTTGGCGCAGCGCGGTCAGGCGCTCGTTGTTGTTCACTTCCTGCTGCAGCAGCTTCTCGAGCGCGAGATTGCTCTGCAGCTGATAATAGGCGGACGCCACCGAGCTGGTCAGCGTCAGCGCCGCCTGTTCCTGCTCGGCGCGCGCTGCGTTCACTTGCGCCTTGGCGGCGTTCACCTGGTTGCGGTATTTGCCCCACCAGTCGAACTCGTACGCCAGGTTCAACCCCAGCGAGTTGGAGCTTGAATAGATCGGCTTATGCGGATACCCCAGCCCCATATTGACGTTCTGCGGCACGCGCTGACGCTGGGTACTGGCGTTCAGATCCAGGTTCGGCCCGTTGGCGGCGTTGGCTTCGCCTACCACGCTCTGCGCTTCGCGCACGCGGGCGGCGGCCTGACGCAGGGTCGGCGAACTTTGCAGCGTTTGCGTCATCAAGGCGTCCAGCTGCGGATCCTTGAGGGCGCGCCACCACTGCGGGCTGACGGCCAGCGAACTGACTTTCGGCTGAGCCAACTGCAGGCTCTGCGCATCCATCAGCGTGGATTGCGGGGCAATATTATCGGTAGAAGCACACCCGGCCAGCAGCAACACGGCGAACAGCGGGGTGAATCTCCAGTGAAATGGGGATCGCATAAGTAGGTACCTGAACAGAAATTGTGAATTAGGGTAACTGTTCTGTGATTTCCATTTGATCCAGACGTGCCAGCAATTTGCGCGTCAGCTGTTCCAGCTGTTTTTGCTCATCGTCGGTCAGCGTGGACCACAGGAAATGCAGACATTGGTGCTGCGGCGGCAGCAGTTGACTGAGAAATTCTTCCCCCTGCGGCGTCAGATGCAGATGCAGGCAGCGGCGATCGTTGTCGCTTTCCCGGCGCTCGATCCAGCCGCGCTTCTCCAGCTCGTCGGCGATGCGGGTCGCATTGGTGCGCGAGGAGCCCAGGGCAGAGCTTAGCTCAGAAGGTTGGATGCTGTGGCTTTCCTGCGCATCCAGGGTAATCAGCGCCATAAACAGTGTTTCGTTAATCCCCTGCGCTTTCAGCATCTTATTGCGATTTTCCAGCAGCTTGCCTTGCATGTGCATGCACAGACGGGTCAGCAGGATTTCCTGATAAGGGAAATCTTTCTGCCGCGTGGCGCGGAAATTCAGCATTTGTTCTATGGGGGCAAACGAGCTTTCCATAATTTAGGGCCTCATTAATTTCGTTCGAGATAGTAACGACGGTGACAAATAATGTAAATGTTCAGCCGTGCGGATAATTTAGCAATTCGTGTCATTTGTCAGTGTTTGTAAAGATGTGACGCCTGAAAACGCCAGTGTGAAGCCAAACGGTCGGAGGCGGCGTCAGCCAGGGCCGAAAAACATTAACAATTTTAATGTGACGCCAAAGGCCGTCGCGCCGAGCAGCGTCGACAGAATGATGCTTTTACTGCGGTAGAAACACAGCGCCAGCGCGGCGAACCCCGCTAACGTCGGCAGCAGCTTGTCCGGTTCGCGCATCACCACCGGCGTGCTGGAGACCACCAGCAGGGCGCAGATGGAGGCGATGCCGATGCTGTCGAGCAGCAGGGCGGCTTTGCCGCGTTTGATGCCGGGCTGAGCGCGCGCCGGCGCCAGCCGCAGCGGCAGATAACGGAACAGGTAGTTGGCGCAGCCCACCACCAGGCCGATCACCAACACATCAGTGTTCATGGCTGGCCTCCGCGTGCGGGGGTTGGAACAGGGCGGCGGCGCAGCCGGCGCCGATGCCGGCCAAAATGGCGACCGGAATGGAGAACAGCACCACGCCGAGCAGCGCGCCGGCCAGCGCGGCGGCGATGGTCAGGCTCTGCGGGCGCCGGAAAGCGGCCAGCAGGAAACTGAGAAACAGCGCCGGCAGCATGAAGGCGAGCGAGGCCTCGATCACCGGGAACTGCTCCAGCGGGCCGTTGCCGAACAGCGCGCCGAGCGCGGTGCCGGCTACCCAGGAGAGCCAGGAACAGAGCGCGATGCCCAGCATCCAGTTTTCGCTCCAGCTGCGGTTATTGCGCATCAGCCTGGCGGTGGCGGCGGCGAAGACCTCATCGGTCAGGCCAAAGGCCCACAGCGCCGTTTTGCCGGGCGACAGGCGCGAGACGATGCGGTGACGCAGCGCCGGGCCATACAACAGGTGGCGCACGTCCATCGCCATTACCGTCAGCGCGGAGACCCACAGCGACATGCCGGCGCTCAGCAGGGCGGTGATCACGAACTGGCTGGCGCCAGCGTAGATGATGCAGGAGAAGAAAATGCTTTCCAGTGGGGAAAAGCCCAGTTTGACGGCGCTGAGGCCGAAAGCGAACGCCACCGGCACGTACCCGATGACGATCGGCAAACTGTCGACGACGCCGTTGGCGAAGGTGGCGCTGACGGCGGGCGGAGTAAGGCTGTCTGCAGCTTGGCTTTGCATGGTTGTGGGTCGCAGGGTAGATAGGTCGTCAATAGTTTATGCCCAGAACATTACCAGAGAGTAAGTAATGTTTATACCCTGCACCGCTAATAAATTTCTTTAGTGACTATTTGCACGATAATCAGATTGCCGCCGGCCCCTGCGGATCGTGATGCTTGCCGAGCCACCAGGTCAGCAGGTTGAGCAGGCATAACACCCCTCCGACGGCGGCCACGCCGTACCAGCCGGCATGCTGATAGGCGGACGCGGAGAGCAGCGAACCGAGGGCGCCGCCGATAAAGTAGCTGGTCATGTAGCCGGCGGTCAGGCGGTTGCGCGCCTCCGGCATGATGCGATACATCACGCTCTGGTTGGTGACGTGTACCGCCTGCACCGCCAGATCGAGGATCAGGATGCCGGCGATCAGCGCCCACAGCGATTGTTTAGCCAGCGCGATAGGTATCCAGGACAGCAGCAGCAATACCAGGCCGACGGTGGTGGTCAACCCGGCCTTGCCTTTGTCCGCCAGATGCCCGGCGCGCGAAGCGGCCAGCGCTCCGGCGGCGCCCACCAGACCGAACAGTCCGATCACCCCTTCGGAATAGTTGAACGGCGGCGCGGCGAGCAGAAAGGCCATTGAGGTCCAGAGCACGCTGAAGTTGGCGAACGACAGGGCACCGAGGATGGCGCGGGTGCGCAGCAGCGGCGTGCGGCAGAACAGGCTGAAGATCGAGGCCAGCAGCTGCGGGTAGTTCAGCCCGGAGTGTTGCTTATAGCGCGGCAGCGCGCGCCACAGGATCAGCGCCATCAGGATCATCAGCACGCTGGCGACCCAGTAGATGGTGCGCCAGCCGCCGAACGACGCCAAGGCGCCCGCGACGGTGCGCGCCAGCAGGATGCCGAGCAGCAGGCCACTCATGATGATGCCGACGGTCTTGCCGCGCTTTTCCGGGTGGGCCAGCGTGGCGGCCAGCGGCACCAGGATCTGCGCCACCACCGAGAACAGCCCGGTGAGCGCGGTGCCGAGGATCATCATCGGCAGCGTGGCGGAAGTGGCGGTGATCAGCATGCCCCCGGCGGCCAGCAGCGTCATGAACACGATCAGGCCGCGGCGTTCGAACATGTCGCCGAGCGGCACCAGCAGCAGCAGGCCGGTGGCGTAACCGAGCTGCGCGGCGGTGACGATAAAGCCGGCCTGGTTGACCGACAGGTTGAAACCGGTGGCGATGGTTTCCAGCAGCGGTTGCGCGTAATAGTTGCTGGCGACCGCCAGACCGGTTGCGATGGCAATCAGCACGGTCAGCGCCGGACTGAGGCCCGGATGGGCGTTTTGTTGGCTCATGGTTTTTTCATCACGGGAAGAAGATAGCGCGCAGTATCCGGCAACGCGCGTCTGGAAACCAATGTATAATTTTCATTTTATTTATCTCATTTCAAGATAGATGCCATGAACCTGAAACAGATCCGCTATGCGCTGGCGGTGGCGGAAGAACAGAGTTTCACCCGGGCGGCGCAGCGCTGCCATACGGTGCAGTCGGCGCTCAGCCACCAGATCGCCAAACTGGAAGAAGAGCTGGGCTGTACGCTGTTTGAACGTACTTCGCGCCGGGTGCGCTTGACCCCCGCCGGCCAGGCTTTCATACCCTCGGCGCAGCGACTGTTGGCGGCGCAGCAGGCGCTGGTGGAGGAGGTGACCGCCGCCGGCGATGCGGTGTCCGGCACCCTGACCATCGGCACGATTTCAACCATAAACGCGATTGATCTGACCGAAAAACTCGACAAGTTTCATCGCCACTATCCGGCGGTAAACATCCGCCTGTACGTTGGCATGAGCGAAGCCCTGCTGGAGGATGTGCGTCAGCAGAAGTGCGATATGGCGTTCGTCGGCATCTGGCCCGGCGATGTCGATCTGCTGCCGATGTCGCACCGGCAGTTGACCGATGAGCCGCTGGTGGCGCTGGTGGCGCCGCAGCACCCGCTGGCCAACCGCGAGCGGGTGAACCTGCAGGCGCTGGCGGAAGTGCCGCTGGTGGATTTCTACAGCGGCACCGGCGCGCGGCGCCAAACCGACCGCGCCTTTCAGGCGGCGGGCATCCGCCGGCACGTCAGTTTTGAAATCGATCATATCGAATGGCTGGAGAATCTGGTGCGGCGCGGGTTGGCGGCGGGCATCGTACCGATCTCGACCGCGCAACGCTTAAGCGCGCTGGTGTCGATTCCGATTGAAGACGGGCCGCGGCGCCAGGTGTATTGCATCTGGCCGCAGCCCTTGTCGAACGCCGCCGCCCGTTTTTTACAGTTCAGCGGCATCGATCTGGCGGGGTAGGGGCGCGGCAGAGGCGCCCCCGCTCGGTTACGGCTTCGCCGCTTCGGCGGCGGTTTTCACCCAGCCGTCGAAGGTCGCCTGATGCGCCTTGATCCAACCGTTGACGTGGTTTTGGATGTCGGCCTCCGAAGCCTGGCCTTCATGCATGCGCAGGTTTTGCGCGTTGATGTCGGCGATCGGCAGCTTCATGATGGCGAACAGCTTGGCGGCCGCCGGGTTGGCTTCGGCCCACTGCTTGTTGGCGGCGATGCGCATGGTGTTGACCGGGAATCCGTAGTTGGCGCCGTTAGGCAGCTTGGTATCGACGTTCTTCTGCTCGCCCGGCAAGGAAGAGAATGGTACCTGCAGCCAGACCACGTCGCGGCCCGGCACCATCACATCGCTGACCCAGTACGGCGTCCAGGTGTAATACAGTACCGGTTTGCCCTCTTTGTAGCGGGTGATGGTGTCGGCGATCATCGCCGCGTAGTTGCCCTGGTTGTGTTCGACGGTATTGCTCAGGCCATAGGCCTTGATGTGGTGGTTGATCACCGCCTCGCAGCCCCAGCCCGGGGTGCAGCCGGTCAGATCGGCCTTGCCGTCGCCGTTGGTGTCGAACAGCTTGGCGATCTTGGGATCCTTGAGCTGTTCGACGTTGGTGATGTGGTACTGCTCGGCGGTTTTCTTGTCGATCAGGTAGCCCTGCGCGGCGCCGTTGACGTAGACGCCTTCGCGGTAGAACTTGGCGTCGCCGCCGGCGGCCTTGTACTGATCGGCGTGCAGCGGATCCCAATTGACCGCGATAAAGGTGGCGTCGCCGGAGGCGATGGAGGTGTAGGCGACGTTGTAATCCACTTCGCGCGGTTCCTTCACGTCGTAACCCAGTTTTTCCAGCGCCTTGCTGACCAGCAGCGTCTGGAACGTCTCTTCGGAAATGGTGCTTTGCACCGGCTGTACCGCTATTCCCTTACCGGGTAAATCCGCCGCGATGGCGCTCTGTGAGCCAATCAGTGTCGTCAGGGCGAGAGCCCAGATGCCCGTGGTGCGCATAGTGTTTCCCCTCTTTTGATGTGGTGTTGCCCTGGCCCGCCGGGGCCGCAGCCGCCGGCGGGAAAAGCGTCAGGCTTGTTTGATAAATGGACGGGTAAACAGCCCGATGGGGCCGCGACGGTACCAGCGGCCGATGCCCTTGCTGCGGCGATCGCGCCCCAGCGATTGGGTGAGGCGATCGAGAATGATCGCCAGGATCACGATGCCGACCCCGCCGATGGCGGCCAGGCCCATATCCAGCCGGCCGATGCCGCGCAGCACCATCTGGCCCAGACCGCCGACGGCGATCATCGAGGCGATGACGACCATCGACAGCGCCAACATCAGCGTCTGGTTCACGCCGGCCATGATGGTCGGCATCGCCAGCGGCAGCTGCACCTTGAACAGCAGCTGGCGCGGGCTGGCGCCAAAGGATTCGGCGGCCTCGATCAGATCCTCCGGCACCTGCTTGATGCCAAGAATGGTCAGACGCACGATCGGCGGCAGCGCGAAGATAATGGTCACCACCACGCCCGGCACGTTGCCGATGCCGAACAGCATGACGATCGGCACCAGATAGACGAAGGCCGGGGTGGTTTGCATGGCGTCGAGCAGCGGCCTAATCACTTTGGCGGCATGCTTGCTGCGCGCCAGCCAGATGCCAAGCGGCAGGCCGATAAGGATGCAGAAGAACAGCGCGGTCAGCACCAGCGCCAGCGTAACCATCGCCTGCGACCAGGCGCCGATGGCGCCGATGGCGACCAGAGAGAGCAGCGTCGCGGCGCCCATGCCGAGGCCCGCGATCTGCCAGGCGACCAGCGAGAACACCAGAATGGCGATCGGCGCCGGCATGCCCAACAGCAATTGCTGGAAGCCGCTCAGGATCACGTCTACCGGCACGCGGATGCCCTGGAACAGCGGGCGGAAGTGCAGCACCAGCCAGTCGATACCTTGCGTGACCCAGGAATCAAATGGCACCCAGGCTTTGTGGAACGGATCAAGCAGGCTGAAGTGCTCAGGCTGCGCCGGGGCGCTGCTGAGCCAATCGGCGCCTTGCCCGGCGGCGTCATGAGCGGCCGGTGGCGGCGCGCTGGACCAGGCGTCGCCGGCGTTGGCGGCGGCATCGTGAGCGGGGGCGGCGCCGGCATCGGCCGGTGCGGTAGCCCAGGGATCTTGGGTTTGCGTGGTATCACTCATTGGCTGAGCCCTCCTTGTCCAACGCCTGCAGCAGCATGGCCTTGGAGATGATGCCGAGATAGTTATGTTCTTCGCCCACCACCGGCACCGCGCACGGCGCCTGGGCGACCAGGGAGATCAGATCGCTGAGCGGCGTGTCGGCCGGCACGGCGGCGGGGGCCTCAAGCAGGGCATCGTCCAGCGTTTGATTGGCGGACAGCGCCTTTTTCAGCGACTCTATCGACACCACGCCGATAAATTTCTTCCCGCGTTCAACAACATAACCATAATCACGGTCCTCATCGCGCAGCAGCTGCAGCGCCGAGCGGGGGCCAAAACCGGGGGTTTTGCGGATCAGCGTCACCGGACGCCGCTGGGCGATATCCTTGGCGCTGAACACATGACTGATGTCCACGCCGCGGAAGAAGGTGCGCACGTAGTCGTTGGCCGGATTATTGAGGATCTCGTCCGGCGTGCCGACCTGGATCACCTCGCCGCCCTGCATGATGGCGATGCGATCGCCAATGCGCATCGCTTCGTCCAAATCGTGGGAAATAAACACGATGGTGCGCTGATGCTGAGCCTGTAATTTCACCAGCTCATCCTGCATTTCGGTGCGAATTAACGGATCGAGCGCCGAGAAGGCTTCGTCCATCAATAATATATCCGGGTTATTGGCCATCGCGCGGGCTAATCCCACGCGCTGACGCATGCCGCCGGATAATTCATCCGGATAAGACAGCGAATAATTTTCCAGCCCGACCTGACGCAGGGCGTCCAGCGCTTTTTCCTGGCGTTCCTGCAGCGGCATTCCGGCTAATTCCATGCCAAAGGCGGTATTATTCAGAACATTCATGTGCGGCATTAGCGCGAATGACTGAAATACCATGCTGATCTTATTTCGCCGCACGGTGCGCAGCGCGGTGTCGGATATTTTGGCGATGTCCTCACCGTCGATCAGCACCTGACCGCGGGTGGGTTCTATCAGACGATTGAGAAGGCGTACCAGGGTGGACTTGCCGGAACCGGAGAGCCCCATGATGACAAATATCTCGCCTTCTTCAATGGCCAGAGTGGCGTCTTTTACGCCGAGCGATAAGCCGGTTTTTTCAAACAGCTGATCTTTTGTCAGACCTTTATCCAGCAGTTTGAATGCGCGTTCCGGGTGCTCGCCAAATATCTTATACAGGTTCTTTACTTCGAGTTTAATTGCCATGCAATTTGCTGTTTCCTCTGGTTTAATTAAAGCGTTATGGGCTGTCCTTAGCAAAATAAAAGAGCTTTTTACCCTAACACAGTGAATATCTGAAACAACCCTCAATGTCATTTAAATGGGATATTAGTGGTTTACATCAAGGTTTTAATTAGTTATGGTAATTTGGCCCGTGACTCAAAATTGACGGCCATTATTCGCCATAATGGTTTGGTTTTTGGGGAAATAATACGGTGTGGCGCAGAGAGATATTTGGGCGCCGCGCCTGCCGTTCGGATAATAAAAAACCCGACCAGAGGCCGGGCAAAAGTCATCAGTATTTCATCAGTTTTAACGACAGGTGCCGATATCGAGGGGGATATCGTCGAGCGTCATGTTATCGCCTTAGTATGACAGCCAGATGGCAGCCTCAGGCCTTGCGATACAGCCTGCGCGGATGGCCGATATTGCCGTACAGCATCTCCACCCGCACGAACTGGGTGGCGACGCAATATTCCAGATAACGGCGAGCGGTGGTTTTGCTGATGCCGACCTGTTCGACCACATCTTCCACCGCATGCGCCACCGCCGGCTGGGCGATAAACAGCGCCTGCACCAGCTCCAGCGTGTTGGTTTCTATACCTTTGGCGCTCGGTTCGCTGGAGAACTGCTTCGACTGCAGGTTGTACAGCGCATCGACATTGTCCTGATCGATGATTTTGAAGGTGCGCTGGGTCTGCACGAACTGCATGAAGCGCTCGAGCGAGTTGCGCAGCCGTTTGTAAGACACCGGCTTGATGATGTAGTCGAAGGCGCCGTTGCGGATCGCCTGGCTGCAGGTATGCATGTCGCTGGCGGCGGTGATGAAAATCACCGAACAGGCGGGATTCTTTACCGCCGGTTCTTCCATCAGCTCAATGCCCTGGCCGTCCGGCAGAAAGTTGTCCAGCAGGATCAGCCGCGGCTGATGCTCGTTGGCTTTGGCCCGCGCTTCGGCCAGCGTGGCGGCGTAGGCCACCACCCGCAGGTTGAAATTTTTCTCGATGAACTCTGCGTGCAGCGTCGCCAGTTGCGGCTCATCTTCCACGATCAGAACGTCCAGTGTTTGGTGTGACATAATCGGGTGCTCAAAAAAATCGGGTTATGGGTTTTATTTAGGGATAAATATAGAGAATATCGCGCCGTGCGGCTCGTTGTCCGACACTTCTATGCTGCCGTGCGCCTGCGCCACGTGGCTGGCGACCAGATGCAGGCCGATGCCGTGGTCGCTTTTATCCGCTTTGGTGGTGACGCCCTGTTCAAACAGCGTATCACGAATCTCCTCGGCGATGCCGGTGCCGCGATCCGCCACCTCGATCACCAGCTCGTCGCTGCCGTCGCTGATATAGAGTTCGATCGCGTCGTGCGGAGCCGGGCAGTGCAGCGTCGCCTCCACGGCATTATCCAGCAGGTTGCCGACGATCGACATCAGTTCGGTCTCATTCAGCGCCGCCGGGATCTGACGCAGCTGGCAGGCCGGATCGAAACGCAGTTCGATGCCTTTCTCTCTGGCGCTGGAGTATTTGCCCAGCAGCAGCCCGCACAGCGCCGCCGAACTGAAGCGCTGCGAGATGAAATCGAGGATCTCCTGCGCCCCCTCCGACTGGGCTTCCACATAGCGGATGGCCTCGTCGTAGCGCTGCATATGCAGCAGCCCGGCCAGCGTGGCGGTCCAGTTCAGCTGCTCGTGGCGCATGATGCGCAGGTTGTCGGCATAGCGTTTCACCTGGCTGAGCTGGCTGCTCAGGGTATTGATATCGTTCTTGTCGCGGAAGCTGATCACCCAGCCTTGCAGCTCCTGCTCCTGCATGATGCGCACCCGGCTGGCGATCACCCGCACGTGGTTGAAGCGGCACACCTCGTCATGGGTGTCGTGCTCCAAGTGCGCGACGGCGAAAAAGTCCGGCTGGGCCTGGATCACGTCGCCGATCGGCCGGCCCAGCAGGCCGGTGGCGGGCTGATGCAGATCCAACAGCTCACGCGCCGCATGGTTGATGGTGATGATCCGCAGCTGCGGATCGATGGCGATCACGCCCTCATAGATGGCTTCCAGCAGCGCTTTTTGCTGGCGCACCAGCAGCGCGATCTCTTTCGGCTCCAGCCAGAACATTTGGCGTTTGAGATTTTTCGACAGCAGCCAGGAAAAAACGAACAGGGCGATCAGCAGCAGCACGATGGAACCGATAATTTGCGTTAATGTCCTGGCATTTAAATTATCGATATGCGATTTCAAATAGCCGACGGAAACGATGCCGATGACGTGATTATTTTCATCCAGAATCGGCGCCTTGCTGCGTAATGAAACGCCGATGCCGCCCTTGCGAATGGAAATAATGCTTTTTCCTTCCAATACTTCTTTATTATCGCCGCCGATCATCGGCGTGCCCAGGCGGCCCTCATATTCTGAATGATAGAGATGACGGGCATGATTATCACCGATGACGATATAGCTGGCGTCGCTGCTGGCGCGGATTTTTTTCATCAACGCAGCGATCCTGGCGGCGTCGTTTTTTTCTACGGCATCCACCAACGAAGGGATAAGGGCGATTTCACGCGCCTGCACCTGGGCGCGGGCGCCGAGATCGCGGTGCAGCTGCGCATCCAGCTGGTAATAGGTGTAGGCGCCGATGCAGCTCAGCAGCAGGCAGGAGAAGGCCACCAGGCACAGAAACAGCTTGATTTGAAATGAGAGTTTAAGGCGCATGGCGGAGCTTCACCGTAAAGAGATCCTGAAGCCTTACCCTATCACGAGATACGGGGTGTGTAATATTGCGCCCGATCAACTTGTGATCCCTCACACGGGATTAGCGTGAACCGGACGAGAATTGTTCGTCTGCGATAAAGTTGATAAGCTTTAAAATAAAAACGGTATTAACGCCATTAAAACCACGCTGATTTTTACATAATCTTAATTAACCCCATAGAAACCATAACCACCATTAAAAACCCTTTTTAATTTTGAACATAATCACAGCAGATAATCCGTGCGCTTCTCTATGATGGCTGAACAAACTAATAAGAGGCCAGATTATGAGCACAACAGATGATTCTTACCTCGTAGCCAAAGACAAGGCCGCTGATATTCCTCTGCGTGAGAAATGGTGGCGGATACTGGACAATTATAAAGTAGGGATTATTCCGTTACCGTTCTTTATTCTGGCCGGCGTATTGATTCTGCTCGACTGCCTGGAAGGCAAGTTGCCGAGCGATATCGTGGTGATGGTGGCCACCCTGGCGTTCTTCGGTTTCGCCTGCGGCGAATTCGGCAAGCGCCTGCCGCTGATCGGCAAAATGGGCGCGGCGGCGATCTGCGCCACCTTCATTCCTTCCGCGCTGGTGCACTATGGCCTGCTGCCGGACGTGGTGGTGGAGTCGACCACCAAGTTCTACAAATCGACCAACATTCTTTACCTCTACATCTGCTGCATCATCGTCGGCAGCATCATGAGCATGAACCGCCAGGTGCTGATCCAGGGCTTCCTGCGCATCTTCATCCCCATGCTGTGCGGCGAGATCGTCGGCATGCTGGTGGGGATGGGCGTCGGCATGGCGCTGGGCCTGGAACCGTTCCAGATCTTCTTCTTCCTGATCCTGCCGATCATGGCCGGCGGCGTAGGTGAAGGGGCGATCCCGCTGTCGATGGGCTATGCCGCGATCCTGCACATGGAGCAGGGCGTGGCGCTGGGGCGCATTCTGCCTATCGTGATGCTCGGCAGCCTGACCGCTATCGTCATCGCCGGCCTGCTCAACCAGCTGGGCAAGCGTTATCCGCACCTGACCGGCGAAGGCAGCCTGATGCCGAGCAAGCAGGGTGAAAGCGACATGAGCGCGGTGGAAAAAATCAGCGGCAAGGTGGACGTCAGCACCATCGCCTGCGGCGCGCTGTTGGCCATTCTGCTGTATATGGTGGGCATGCTGCTGCACCGTCTGATCGGCCTGCCGGCGCCGGTGGGCATGCTGTTCGCCGCCGTGGCGGTGAAGCTGGCGCACGGGGTGTCGCCGCGCATTCAGGAAGGCTCGCAGGTGGTGTACAAATTCTTCCGCACCGCCGTGACCTATCCCATCCTGTTCGCCGTCGGGGTAGCCATCACGCCGTGGCAGGAACTGGTGGACGCGTTCACCGTACAGAATCTGATCGTGATCGTCACCACCGTCAGCGCGCTGGTAGCGACCGGTTTCTTCGTCGGCAAGAAAATCGGCATGCATCCTATCGACGTGGCGATCGTCTCCTGCTGCCAGAGCGGGCAGGGCGGGACCGGCGACGTCGCGATCCTCACCGCCGGCAACCGCATGTCGTTGATGCCATTCGCCCAGATCGCAACCCGTATCGGCGGCGCTATCAACGTTTCGCTGTCGCTGCTGGTGTTGGCCAAGTTCTTCGTATAACTCCTATAAATCCTTAGCGTTACTTTGCCTTTCCCCGCCCCCGCGGGGATTTTTTTTGCCCGCGCGCCGGCCCGACGCGCGGGCGGGGAACTGCCGGTTACGCCGCTTGCTTCATGGCGGCGTCATACCACGCGAAGTAGCGCTCTACGCCGCGACGGCCGGATTCGATCAGCGCGCGTTTCTTCTCCTCGCTGATGCCGAACTCCAGCGTGCCGACGTCGAGCGTGTCGACATACACGGTGCGCTTCCAGTCATCGCTGTCCAGATGCACCTTGGTTTGGATGTCCAGCATCACGTTGGCCACCGCCAGGGTGAAATCAAACAGGTTGTTGACCGGCGTGCGCGGGCCGGCCTGACCGGCGGCCTGAGCGATTTCACTGGCGGAGTCCAGGCGAATGCCCAGCGTACGGGTGTTGATGCGCTGGCTGGTGCTGTCGATGTAAGGCGGCGTGGCGGAGAAGTCATAGTCGAACAGCCGCACCGGGTAGTTGTCGATCATGCCGCCGTCGATGCACAGGTCGCCCAGGGCATTTTTCTTCGCCACGAAGGCGAACGGGAACGACATCGAAATGCGCAGGCCATCCGCCACTTTCATGCGCGGCGTGGTACGGTGAGAATAAACCTCTCGCTGGCCGCTGTTGAGGTTGGCGCCGATAAAGTAAATCGACTTGAACCCTTTCGCCGCCTTCATCGCTTCGAACTGTTCGAAGGTAATATCCGGGTTGCCGGTATATTGTTTGATAATATCGCGTGACCATTGATAGAAATAATCGCCGGGCGCGATGCCGTATTGATTGAACAGGCGATAGGCGTCCTGGAGCGTGCCGAAAAAACCGCCGTTATAATCGAGGAATTTTTTAAAATCCATCGCCGACAGAATCTTGGTCACGTCGGCCGAGCTGCAGCCCAGCCCGACCAGCAGCGCGGCGATGGCGCCCGCTGAGGCGCCGGAAGTTTGCTTGATCTGCGGCATGATGCCTTTGGCCTCCAGCAATTCCAGTGCGCCGCCATAGGCGATGCCTTTTACGCCGCCGCCTTCAAAGACCAGGTTTTCGAATTGATAGCTCATCATATTTCCTTACTCGTGGTTTAGGGAGTAAGAAAAATAACGAAGCGGCGCACGAGAAAATATGGATTGGGGTTGTGTGGCTTGGCAAACAAAATTATTCATAATGAATATATTATTTATATATTTATCAAAGGCATTTATTAAACAGGCGCATCGGACTTTTTGCGTCAATACTTAGCGCTGTTCAATTCTCACAAGGAGTCATCATGTTCTGGAAACGTTGTCTGTTGGGCGCGGCGCTGGCCGTTATGTCGTTACAGGCCGGCGCCGCCGCGCCGCAGGCCAAAACCCCGACGCCGGGATTTTACCGCATCATGCTGGGCAGCTTTGAAGTGACCGCGTTGTCCGACGGCATTATTCGCCTGCCGGCGGATAAGCTGTTACTGGGCCGTACGCCGCAGCAGATCGCCGCCGGGGTAGCCGAGCAGCATCAAAGCCTGCCGGTGGTCACGTCGGTCAATGCTTATCTGATCAATACCGGCGACAAGCTGGTGATGATCGACAGCGGCGCCGGCCAACTGCTGGGCGACGGCCTGGGCAAGCTGGTGGATAACCTGCGTGCGGCGGGCTACCAGCCGGAGCAGGTGGATGAGATCTACCTGACCCACATGCACCCGGACCACCTCGGCGGGCTGACGCACGACGGCAAGGCGGTATTCCCCAATGCGGTGGTGCGCGCCGCCAGCCAGGACGCGGACTTCTGGCTAAGCGCGGACAAACTGAAACAGGCTAGCGCGGGCAGTAAAAGCAACTTCGAAAGGGCTCAGGCAGTGATCAAGCCGTATCAGGCGGCCGGCCACTTTAAGCCGTTCAGCGGCGACGGTGAGCTTTCCCCTGGCATTGCCGCCTTTGCCGCCCACGGCCATACGCCGGGGCATAGCGTGTATCAGGTGACCAGCCAGGGCCAGAAGCTGTTGCTGCTGGGGGATCTGATCCACGTGGCGGCGGTGCAGATGCCGCATCCGAAGGTGGCTATCAGCTTTGATAATGACGCCAAGGCGGCGGTCGCTCAGCGGCTGCGGATATTTGGTGACAGCGCGCGGCAGAGCGAGCTGGTGGGGGGCGCACACCTGTCGTTCCCGGGGTTGGGGTATTTGAACCGCCAGGGCGACGGTTACGCCTGGGTGCCATTGAACTACGGCGCGCTGTAATGGAGATGGCCGCCCAACGGGCGGCCATCGTAAGCGCCTTGGGGACATTGTTCGATAATTTGGGATGATGATGCCAGAGAATCGGGGCTTATTCGCCGTGATAAAGAGTGCATGATTAACGTTACCCTCGTCGTTTTCTTTAAGGATCTCCCGATGAATCAGAAAACTCCCTCCGTCGCCATCGTCACCGGCGCATCGCGCGGTATCGGCGCGGCCATCGCCGAGCGTCTGGCCGCCGATGGCTTCACCGTCATCATCAACTATTCGGGCAACCCGGCGCCGGCCGATGAGCTGGTGCGCAAGATTGAACAGGGCGGCGGCCGCGCCTTGAGCGTCAAAGCCGACGTCAGCGATGCATCTGCGGTCGCCCGCCTGTTCGACAGCGCCGAACAGGCGTTTGGCGGCGTCGACGTGCTGGTCAATAACGCCGGGGTGATCGCGCTGGCGCCGGTGGCGGACATGCGTGACGAAGACGTGGATCGCCTGCTCGACATCAATCTGAAAGGCAGCTTCAATGCGATGCGCGAGGCGGCGAAGCGCCTGCGCGACAATGGCCGCATCATCAACTTCTCCTCCAGCGTGGTGGGGTTGCTGCAGCCGGGGTACGGCATGTATGCCGCCAGTAAGGCGGCGATCGAAGCGCTGACCAGCGTGCTGGCGAAAGAGCTGCGCGGCCGCAATATCACGGTGAACGCCGTCGCGCCGGGACCGACCGCCACCGGTTTGTTCCTCGACGGCAAAACCCCGGAGCTTATCGAGCGGCTGGCGAAGATGGCGCCGCTGGAGCGCCTGGGCACGCCGGACGATATCGCTGCGGCGGTGGCCTTCCTCGCGGGGGCCGACGGCGGTTGGGTCAACGGCCAAACCCTGCGCGCCAACGGCGGCATCATCTGATTGACGACGCGCCGCCGCAGGATCGGGTATCCTGTGGCGGAACTCATCACATCAAGGGCAGCGTATGGCGGGCGACAATCAGCAGTTTCATCCCGGCGTCAGGTCGCCCTGCGTCAGCCTGTGTCGGATCGACGACGAAACCCAGCAGTGCCGCGGATGCCGGCGCACGCGGGCGGAGATCGCCGCCTGGCCGACCGCCAGCGATGTGGAGAAACGCGCTATCTGGCGGCGGCTAGAGCTGCGTCAATCGGTGAAATAATCCTCTGCATTATTGCGCTGCCAGACTGCATGTAGCACAATTGAGCTACATGTGATTGACCGACGTTAGGAGCGATTATGTCGACGACGACCATTCGTATTCCAGATGAGCTTAAAGCCCGAGTCGCTGCCGTCGCCGAGCAGGTTGGCGTAACGTCTCACAGCTTTATTTTGCAGGCAATAGCGGAGAAAACGCAGCAGGAAGAGTTGCGCCGCGACTTTGAGAATGAAGCGGAAAAACGCTATGCCAAGATAATTGCGACGGGAGAGACGGTCTCTTGGAAAGAGATGCGCGGTTATTTGGAAAATTACGCAGCGGGTGATACTGCCGCTGTCAAACCTCCGGTTAAAAAATTGGGGCGCTGATGGCAAATGTCGAGTTGGCGCCAGAGGTCAGGGATGATATCGAATGTATTCTCGCTCATTTGGCTCAGTATGGCGCTGCGGATTCAGGGCGGCGCATTCAGGAAATCATCCAGGCAATTGCGGTATTGGAACATAATCCATTGATCGGACGGTCCCTTGGCGCAGGGCTGCGTGAATTGATTATTGGGCAGCAAGCTCGCGGTTATTTGGCGCTCTACAAATACATTCCTGATATCGATACGGCGTTTGTTCTGGCGATCCGCAGTCAGAAAGAACAAGGGTATTGAATGCACGATACCGGCCTGAAAGACCGGCATCGCTGTCATGTCCTCAGAAGTCCCAGTCCTCATCCTCGGTGTTGACCGCCTTGCCGATGACGTAGGACGACCCTGAACCGGAGAAGAAGTCGTGGTTTTCGTCGGCGTTCGGCGACAGCGCCGACAGGATCGCCGGGTTGACCTCCGCCATCGCCGGTGGGAACAGCGCTTCATATCCCAGGTTCATCAGCGCCTTGTTGGCGTTGTAGTGCAGGAAGGTCTTCACGTCTTCCGTCCAGCCGACGCCGTCGTACAGTTCCTCGGTGTAGCGCACCTCGTTGTCGTACAGATCCTGCATCAGGTCGAAGGCGAAATTTTTCACCTGTTGGCGCCGTGCGGCGTCCACTTTCTCCAGCCCTTTCTGGAACTTATAGCCGATATAGTAGCCGTGCACCGCCTCGTCGCGAATGATCAGGCGGATCAGATCGGCGGTGTTGGTCAGCTTGGCGCGGCTGGACCAGTACATCGGCAGGTAAAAGCCCGAATAGAACAGGAACGACTCGAGGAATACGCTGGCGACTTTTTTCAGCAGCGGATCGTCGCTGCGGTAGTGCGCCAGAATGATGCCGGCTTTCTTCTGCAGCGCGCGGTTTTCCTCGCTCCAGCGATAGGCGTCATCCACGTCCGGCGTTTGGCACAGGGTAGAGAAGATTGAGCTGTAAGAGCGGGCGTGCACCGCCTCCATAAAGCTGATGTTGGAGTACACCGCCTCTTCGTGCGGCGTCAGCGCATCGGCGATCAGGGCCGGCGCGCCGACGGTGTTCTGGATGGTGTCCAGCAGCGTCAGCCCGGTGAACACCCGAATGGTCAGCTGCTGCTCCTTCGGCGTCAGCGTGGCCCAGGAGGGGATATCGTTGGACAGCGGCACCTTCTCCGGCAGCCAGAAGTTGGAGGTCAGGCGGTTCCACACCTCCAGATCCTTGTCGTCTTCGATGATGTTCCAGTTGATGGCGCGCACCAGCGGCGCCGATGTTACGGTCGTCATAAGTTGCCTCACAGCGCGCAGGACACGCAGCCCTGCACCTCGGTGCCTTCCAGCGCCATCTGGCGCAGGCGGATGTAGTAAATGGTTTTGATGCCTTTGCGCCAGGCGTAGATCTGCGCGCGGTTGATGTCGCGGGTGGTGGCGGTATCGCGGAAGAACAACGTCAGCGACAGCCCCTGATCGACGTGTTGCGTCGCGGCGGCATAGGTATCGATGATTTTTTCCGGGCCAATCTCGTAGGCATCCTGGTAATACGCCAGGTTGTCGTTGGTCATGTACGGTGCCGGGTAGTAAACGCGGCCGATCTTGCCTTCCTTGCGGATCTCGATGCGCGAGACGATCGGATGGATGCTGGAGGTGGCGTTGTTGATGTACGAGATGGAGCCGGTCGGCGGCACCGCCTGCAGATTCTGATTGTACAGCCCGTGCATCATCACCGACTGGCGCAGCGCGCGCCACTCGTCGCGGCCCGGAATAGCGATGCCGGCGGCGGCGAACAGCTCGCGCACCCGCTCGGTTTGCGGCAGCCAGTCGCGTTCGGTGTACTTGTCGAAGTACTCGCCGCTGGCATAGCGCGAGTGCTCAAAGCCGTCGAACACACCGCCGCGTTCGATCGCCAGCCGGTTCGAGGCGCGGATGGCGTGATAGGCCACGGTATAGAAATAGAGATTGGTGAAGTCGATGCCTTCTTCCGAGCCGTAGAAGATGCGCTCGCGCGCCAGGTAACCGTGCAGGTTCATCTGGCCCAGGCCGATGGCGCGGGCGCTGCGGTTGCCTTCGGCGATCGACGGCACCGAGCGTATATCGCTCATGTCGGCCACCGCGGTCAGCGCGCGGATCGCGGTCTCGATCGCCTTGCCGAAGTCCGGCGCGTCCATGGTTTTGGCGATGTTCAGCGAGCCGAGGTTGCAGGAGATATCCTTGCCGATGCGATCGTAGCTCAGATCCTCGTGATAGGTGCTGGCGCGGTTGACCTGCAGGATCTCCGAACACAGATTGCTCATGTTGATGCGCCCGGCGATCGGATTCTCCCGGTTGACCGTGTCCTCGAACATGACGTAGGGGTAGCCGGATTCGAACTGGATCTCCGCCAGCACCTGGAAGAATTCGCGCGCGTTGATGCGCGACTTGCGGATGCGCTTGTCGTCCACCATCTCGCGGTATTTTTCACTGACGCTGATTTCAGACAGCGGCGTGCCATACACCCGTTCGACGTCGTAGGGCGAGAACAGGTACATTTCTTCGTTGTTCTTCGCCAGTTCGAAGGTGATATCCGGGATCACCACCCCCAGCGACAGCGTTTTGATGCGGATCTTCTCGTCGGCGTTTTCCCGCTTGGTGTCGAGAAAACGCAGGATATCCGGGTGGTGGGCGTTGAGATACACCGCACCCGCCCCCTGGCGCGCGCCGAGCTGGTTGGCGTAGGAGAAGGCGTCTTCGAGCATTTTCATGATCGGAATGACGCCGGAGGACTGGTTCTCGATGCGTTTGATCGGCGCGCCCACCTCGCGAATGTTGCTCAGCATGAAGGCCACGCCGCCGCCGCGTTTCGACAGCTGCAGCGCGGAGTTCACCGCCCGGCCGATCGATTCCATATTGTCTTCGATGCGCAGCAGGAAGCAGGAGACCAGCTCACCGCGCTGGCGTTTGCCGCAGTTGAGGAAGGTCGGCGTGGCCGGCTGGAAGCGGCCCGAAATCATCTCTTCCACCAGATCCTGCGCCAGTGCGGTGTCGCCCGCCGCCAGCGTCAGCGCCACCATGCACACCCGGTCTTCGTAGCGTTCCAGATAGCGCTTGCCGTCGAAGGTTTTGAGCGTATAGCTGGTGTAGTACTTGAAGGCCCCGAGGAAAGTCTCGAAGCGGAATTTTTTGGCGTAGGCCTGCTGGAACAGCTGCTTGATAAACGGGAATTCGTACTGCGCCAGCACCTGCGGCTCGTAGTAGCCTTCTTCCACCAGATAGCGCAGCTTTTCCTCCAGGTTATGGAAGAACACGGTGTTTTGGTTGACGTGCTGCAGGAAGTAGTGCCGCGCCGCCAGCCGATCTTTATCGAACTGGATCCGGCCTTCCGCATCGTAAAGATTGAGCATCGCGTTGAGCGAATGGTAATCCAGCGCGCCCGTCTCGGGCCTGGTCAATTCTGTCGTTGCCAAAATGCGGTTACTCCCTGTCTAACGTTTTCAACGTCTTGCGTAGTGCCGAGCAGCTCGAAGCGGTACAAAAAAGGCACCTGGCATTTTTTGGCGATGATGTCGCCGGCGATGCCGTATGCTGCGCCGAAGTTGGTGTTCCCGGCGGCGATGACGCCGCGCAGGTATGAACGGTTTTGCGGAACGTTGAGAAAGCGGATCACCTGGATCGGCACCGCGCCGACGGCGCTGCCGCCGCCATAGCTGGGCACGATCAAGATATAGGGCTGTTCCATCAGCAATTTGCTGCGGGCGCCGGCGATCGGAATGCGGATCGCCGGCAGGCCCAGTTTCTCAACGAATCGGTGGGTGTTCTCCGAGCTGCTGGAGAAATAGACCAGCGGATTCATCGTCGGGCCTCAGCAGGTGAGCGCCAGCGCGCCGATTTTGTCCGGCCGGAAACCGGCCCAGTGATCGTCACCGGCGATAATCACCGGAACTTGCTGATAACCTAAGGATTTAACGTGGTCCAGCGCCTGCGGATCTTGAGTGAGGTCGATCACCTGATAATCAATCCCCTGTTTATCAAATGCGCGATAGGTGGCGTTGCACTGGACACAGTCCGGCTTACTGTAAATAATAATGCTCATGATTCGCATTTACCTTTAAGCTGAGGGAAAGGCGGACAAGTCAGAGAACGGAGCATTGTTCCTGGCGTTTCTGACGGCGTTATCAGCCGAACAACATTCCCTGCGGCTGATAGATAAAATACTATATGTTGATATTTGTTTTATCAACCACGCTATATATGGTGTTTTGTCGGGTTTTGCGCGCAGGCCGCGCCGGGGCTGGAAAAGGCGAGGGGAAAAATTTTTGCGGGTGTGAAATTCCCCCTCAGAGTCAAGAGGGGGAGGCGAGCGCATTACTGACGCATGCTGACGGCCAGCCGGTTGAAGGCGTTCATGATGCTGATGGCGAAAGTAAGATCGGCGATCTCGGTATCGCTGAAGTGCGCTTTCAGCGCCTCGAAAGCGCTGTCTGGCGCGCCGGTGGCGGCGATCAGCGTAACCGACTCGGCCCATTCCAGCGCGGCGCGTTCGCGCTCGCTGAATTCATGGCTGACGCGCCAGCCCGCCAGCGTATCCAGCTTGGCATGGCTGAAGCCGCTTTCGCGCAGCGCTTTGCCGTGCATGTCCAGGCAGTAGGCGCAGCCGTTGATCTGCGAAACGCGCATAAACATCAACTCGATGGTCGCCTTGTCCAGGGCACCTTTCTCCAGCGCCATCAGCGCGCTCACCATATTTTTGTACGGGGCGGGCGCCAGCTCGGCATAGTTCAAACGTTGCTTAATCATGGTCAACCTCAATCGGTAGTAACGAAATCATGTCGCTACTTTAGCGATCATATGGTCTATGCTATAGAGCCATAAAATGATTATTTAACCGGGCCATGATGCCAACTTTCCTGACCTCGCTGCGGCTGGACAGCCGGCTTGCCGAGCCGCTGTACCGGCAGATTTACCAGCGGATTAAAGACGCCATTACCCAGGGCAGCCTGACGGCGGGCAGCCGGCTGCCTTCGGTGCGCGGGTTGGCGAGCGATCTGGGTGTGGCGCGCGCCACGGTGGAAAGTGCCTACGCGCAACTTATCGCCGAAGGTTTCTTGCAGAGTCGCGGGCAGGCGGGCACCTATGTCTCGCCGCAGCTGCCGCACATGCCGCCGGGCGCGGTATCCTCTGCGCCACCGCTGGCGGCGATGGCGCCCGATCCGCTGCAACCGCAGGGCATGCTGCAGTCTTTCCAGCTGGGGGTGCCCGCGCTGGATGCGTTTCCACGGGCGCTGTGGCAGCGCATTGTCGCCCGTCAGCTGCGCGGTTCCACAGTGGCTTCCCTGGCGCTGCCGCCGGTCAGCGGCCTGCCTGAACTGCGTGAGGCGATCGCCCATTATCTGCATTTGTCGCGTGGCATCAGCTGCCGGCCGGAGCAAATTTTCCTCTGTGCCGGTTATCCGGCGTTGTTGGATTGGGTGACGGAGACGCTGTTACATGCCGGCGACGCGGTATGGATCGAAGATCCCGGCTATCCGGTCACGCGTCCGCTGCTGCGGGCCGCCGGCGTCAGGCCGGTCGCCGTGCCGGTGGATGAACAGGGCATGGATGTGGCCGCGGGTATGCTGACGGCGCCTGAGGCGCGGCTGGCGGTGGTGACGCCAACCCATCAAAGCCCGCTCGGCGTCTCGCTCAGCCTGGCGCGGCGGATGGCGCTGCTCGACTGGGCGCAGCAGCGCAGGGCCTGGATCCTCGAGGATGACTACGACAGCGAGTTTCGCTATCACGGGCGGCCATTGCCGCCGCTGAAAAGCCTCGATGTTCAGGGACGGGTGTTGTACGCCGGCACCTTCAGCAAAACGCTGTTCCCGGCGCTGCGCATGGCTTATCTGGTGGTGCCTGCCGGCCTGACGGAGGCCTTTGCGCGCAGCAGCCGGCTGCGTGGCTGCGGTTGCCCGCCGCTGCTGCAGGCCGGCGTGGCGGATTTTATCCGGCAAGGGCATTTCTACCGCCACCTGAAACGCATGCGGCCGTTGTACCGCCAGCGGCGCGAGTGGCTGACGCAGGCGTTGGAACGGCAACTGGGGGCGTGGCTGACAGTGGTGCCGCAGCAAGGCGGCATTCAGCTGTTGGCGCGGCTGCGCGACGGCTTGGCGGATGCGCCACTAGCGGCGCAAGCCTGGCAGCAGGGGTTGGCGGTGCAGGCGTTGTCGGACTGGCGAATCGACCATCCGGCGGGGCAGGGGTTACTGCTGGGGTTCGCCAATTTCAGCCGGCGAGAGGAGGCGGAGCGGGCGGTACAGGGGCTGGCACAGCTGTTTAAACACGCAAATTAAACGGCCCGCGATTTCCGCGGGCCAGACGCACATCTGTTTTATCTTTATGACTGCAGGGGTGTTAACGCCGGGCTAGCAGCACGCCGAGCACGATGCCGACGGCGGCACCGATCCCTACGCCCTGCCAAGGTTTGTCACGCACATAGCTGTCGGCTTGATCGACGGCGTCGCGCGCATGTTGTGTCAGACTGGTGGAGCCGTTGAATCGCGCTCGCGCGTCGCGCAGCACGCCTTTCGCCTTGCTGTGCAGCTCTTTCAGTTCCTCTTTGGTCTTGTCACCGGACTCGCGCAACACTTCATCCAGCGTATCGGCCAACAGAGTCACATCCTGATCGATATCGCGTTCTGTTCTTTCCGCTTTCTTAAACATTCAGCTCTCCATTTCGACACATGTCTTTTAAGTGTAGACCATGCCGAGATTTGTGTGGCCGATCACGGAAAAAAACCGCCGTCACGCAGGTGTTTGCCGGCACCTGGGCTTTGTACATTTGGTTACTCGGCGAAACCAATCACTCACGGAAACGGCCGTTTGATTCCACTAGTATCTGTTTCAACGGCTCCACCGGAGCTTACCGAAACAACACTCTGAGGATTTAAAGATGAAAAAAGTATTAGCGCTGATCGTTGCTGCCACTATGGGTCTGTCTTCTGTTGCTTTCGCTGCTGATACTGCAGCTACTGCTCCGGCTACCACCACCGCGCCAGCTGCGACCACCACTACCGCTGCGCCAGCGGCTGCTGCTGAAAAAGCGCCAGCTAAAGCAACGCACCACAAGAAAGCCAAGCACCACAAAAAAGCGCCAGCCCAGAAAGCTCAGGCCGCTAAAAAGCACCACAAAAAAGCGCCAGCTCAGAAAGCCCAGGCTGCTAAAAAACACCACAAAAAAGCGCCAGTGCAGAAAGCTCAGGCCGCTAAAAAACACCACAAAAAAGCCGGTAAAAAAGCTTAATTAAGTGATGTTTGCGGAACCGACAAGGTTCCGCACTCTACAGCCCGTATTTCAGACACCCGGTCTTTCCGGGTGTCTTCTTTTGAGGCTACTCACGATGATCCATCGCTATCTGTTTGAAGTCATTTTCAGCGCGGTAACCCTGTGCGGGGTGATCGTCGGTTGGGAACTGTTTCTGGCCGGCAGCTTCCTGTAATTATTGCGCCGCGGCGGTTTCGTGCAAATGCCGCCAGCCGAGCGCGTCGGGCAGGCGTTCAAACACCACCGTGGAGTAGCGCAGCGTGGCGCTTTGCCCCGGCAGGCTCTGTTTTTCCCGGTAGCTGACTACCGCGCCCGTCGGCCATTCGGCCACCAGCTTCATCTCTTCTATCTCGATTTCCAATCCCGGTTTGGCGGCGCGATGCGCGCGGAAAAAGGCGCACAGCGCGGCAAAATCCAGCGGAGCGCCGCTCAGCGCGATCATGCTGAAATCCGGCGTAAAGCGCGCCAGCAGCGCCTGTTCTTCTCCAGCCCCTTTGCCCAGCCAGCGTTCAATGGCGATGTGGGCGTCGATCACTTCGGTAAAGTACGGGTTCATAAAGCATCCTGTTGAGCGTTGAGTTGGCGCACGATGGCGCGGTTGGCGAGGCGCAGGCACAGCAGCAGCGGGATAAATACGCTGGCGCCCGCCAGAATGAAGCAGGTGCGGTAGGCCGCCGCGGGCGGCAGCCCGGTCAGCAGCAAATTCAGCAGCAGGCTGAGCAGCGCCACGCCGAGGCAAAAACTGAGCTGGCGATTGATGTTCCACAGCGCGCTGGCGTCCGCCAGCTGAGCGTCGGGGATCTGCAGGAACGCGCTGCTCTGCGCGGTGCTGCTGCACAGGCTGCCGCCAAACCCCATCAGGGCGAAGGCGGCGATCTGCAATGCGTGCTGGCCGGCCAGATCGATCTGCGCCAGCGTCAGCATGCCGGCGCCTTGCAACAGGCAGCCGGCGATCAGCAGCGGCCGCGGGCCGAGGCGGTTAAAAGTTTTGCCGGTCAGCGTGATGGCCAGGAACGACGCCAGCGCCCAGGGCAGCATCAGGCCGCCGACCTGGGCGGCGGGCATCCCCAGCTGGTTTTGCAGATACAGCATCGCCACCAGGCTGACGCCGATGAACAGGCCGGGAATGCACAAATAAACCGCCATGGCGTTGCGCAGCAGTGGATCGGCGACCAGCCGCAGGTTCAGCAGCGGCTGCGGGGTGCGCAGGCTATGGCGCAGATAATAGGCCAGCACCAGCAGGCCGGCGGCCAGCAGCGCCGCGCCGGAAGCCTGATGACCGGTCTCGCTCAGCCGGGTCAGGCCGAGCAGCAGCAGCGTCAACGCCGCGCAGGCGCTCAGCAGCCCTTTGCCGTCGAGTGGTTTACGCACCGCCGTCGACGTTTCCGCGCGCAGCCACAGCGCCGCCAGCGCCAGGGCCAGGGCCGCCAGCGGCAGGTTGGCGAAAAACACCCAGCGCCAGTCCAGCCGATCGACGAGCCAGCCGCCCAGCGCCGGTGACAGCGCCGGCGCCAGCAGCCCCACCAACATGATGGCCGCCGACAGCCCGGCGCGTTCATGGCTGCGGTACAGCTGGTAGGTCAGCGTTTGGCCGATGGGGATCAGTAAGCCGCCGCCCATGCCCTGCAGGGTGCGCCAGCCGATCAGCGCGCCGATGCTGTCGGCATTGCCCGCACCGAGGGTGGCCAGCATGAACAGCGCCAGCGACAGCAGGAACACCCGCCGCCCGCCGATGCGCTGCGCCAGCCAGGCGCTGAGGGGGATCACCAGCGTCAGGCCGAGAATATAGCCGTTGCTGACCCACGCCAGCTGGCTGACCGACGCCGCCATCGCCTGGCCGATGGCGGGGTAGGCGACGTTGGCGATAAACATATTGATCAGATCGACGAAAAAGCCGAGCAGATAGACGATTGCCACTTTGCTGCGATAAGACATGGTGCCTCCGGTTGAAGGCGAGCAGTGTATCGGGGGGAAAAGTGCGGATAAATCGGCGGCGGGCGATTACACTGTCAAAATGATTTTGACAATAAGGGCGGCGAAATGCTGAATTTGCAGCGCCTGGCGATCTTTGCGGCGGTGGTGGAAGCGGGCAGCTTTACCGCGGCGGCGGCGGCGCTGGGGCAAACCAAGGCGGTGGTGAGCTTTAACGTCAAGCAGCTGGAGAATGAGCTGGGGGTGTCACTGCTGGCGCGCAGCACCCGCCGATTGTCGCTGACCGATGCCGGCGAACGCTTCTACCAGCGCAGCCTGCAGCTGTTGCAGGAGGCCGAGAACGTGCTCGACGACGTGCGACGCGATCATCACGGGCTGAGCGGCGTGCTGCGTATCACCAGCACGCCTGAGTATGGCGCGCAGGTCGTGGTGCCGGCGCTGGCGGCGTTTTCGCGGCAGCATCCGCGCCTGCGCATCCAGCATGTGTCTTCCTCTTATCATGCCGATCTGATCTCTGAGCGCTTCGACGTGGCGATCCGCCTGGGCCAGCTGGCGGATTCCAGCCACCGCGCGGCGCTGATCGACAGCTTCGCCATCTTTCCGGTGGCGGCGCCGAATTATCTGGCCGAGCGGCCGATTCATTCGCTGACGGATCTGGCGCAGGCGCAGTGGATCGCCCACAGCCGGCTCAGTTCGCCCCTCAGCTGGCAGGTGGTCACGCCGCAGCGCGACGCGGTGCTGTTCAAGGTCGCGGATGCGGCGACGCTCACCGGCGACAGCGCCGCGGCATTGCTGGCGTTCGCCCTGCATGGCGCCGGGGTGGCGCTGCTGCCGGCGTGGCTGGCGCAGCCCGACATCGACGCCGGCAGGCTGCAACGGTTGCTGCCGGATCACCGTTTCCCCGAGCAGAGTATCTATGCGCTCTACCCGAACACCCGCCACGTGTCGGAGAAGGTGCGGGCGTTTATCGATTTTCTGCGCGCGCGGGTGGCGGCAAACCGTTAGCGAAATAATAATTCGTTATCACTCTCTCATTTATCATCAAATCTCGTCGGGGTATGCTGGAGGGCTTCGTCTACCCCGTCCGATGCGAGCCGCCTTCGATGACCGCAGAAAATAACCTCCAACTGAACCGACGTATTTTGTCCGTGGTGATGTTCACCTTCGTCTGCTACCTGACCATCGGCCTGCCGCTGGCGGTGTTGCCGGGGTTTGTGCATGACCACCTGGGCTACAACTCGGTGCTGGCGGGCCTTATCATCAGCGCGCAGTACTTCGCCACGCTGTTCAGCCGCCCGCATGCCGGGCGTTACGCCGATCAGTTGGGGCCGAAGAAGGTGGTGCTGTTCGGCCTGGCCTGCTGCGGCGCCAGCGGCCTGTTTTACGCGCTGGCGTTCGGCTTTGACGGTTGGCCGTGGCTCAGCCTGCTGCTGCTGTGCGTGGGGCGGGTGTTTCTCGGCGTCGGCGAAAGCTTCGCCAGCACCGGCTCCACGCTGTGGGGCATCGGCCGGGTTGGGGCGATGCACACCGCGCGGGTGATCTCCTGGAACGGCGTCGCCACCTACGGCGCGATGGCGGCCGGCGCGCCGCTCGGCGTGTATCTGAATCAGCAGTGGGGCTTGGCCGGGGTGGCGGCGCTGATCGTGCTGGCGGTCGCGGTGGCGCTGCTGTTGGCGAGCGGCAAGCCGGACGTCTCGATCGCCGCCGGGCAACGCATCGCCTTTCGCGCGGTGTTCGGCCGCATTTGGGCCTATGGTCTCGGGCTGGCGATGGGCACCGTCGGCTTCGGCGTGATCGCCACGTTCATCACCCTTTACTACGCCGACAAAGGCTGGAGCGGCGCGGCGTTTTCGCTGACGCTGTTCAGCTGCGCCTTCGTCGGCATTCGCCTGATCTTCAGCAATGTCATCAACCGCCATGGCGGGTTGAAGGTGACGCTGGCGTCGTTTCTGGTTGAGATCGTCGGGCTGCTGTTGATTTGGCAGGCCGGCGAACCCTGGATGGTGCAAACCGGCGCATTGCTGGCCGGCGCCGGTTTTTCGCTGGTGTTCCCGGCGCTGGGCGTTGAGGCGGTGAAACAGGTGCCGCCGCAGAATCAGGGCACGGCGCTCGGTACCTATTCGGCGTTCCTCGACCTGGCGTTGGGCATCACCGGCCCGCTGGCCGGGCTGCTGATCGGGCAGGCGGGCGTGCCGTCGATTTATCTGGCGGCGGCGCTGCTGGTGGCGCTCGGGGTGTTGCTCACTCTGCGCCTGCTGCAGCGCAGCCGGGTCTGATTCAGGAATAGTCCGAAACCCGGATTCCTCCCCAGAAAATCATTGTTTCGGTGAATGATTACGGTAAGGTCGCTCAGCGGTCCAGAATGAGAGGAGGAATCGATGTATTTACGGCCGGATGAAGTGGCTAAAGTGTTGGAGAATACCGGCTTTGAGCGTGATTATGTCACCGATCAGGCCTATGGTTACCGCAAGGGTGCACACTACGTGTATGTGAATCGCGAAGCGCGGATGGGCAGAACCGCGTTGGTGATCCACCCGGCGTTGAAAGAGAAAAGCGTGCATTTCGCCACGCCGACCTCGCCGGTGCGCACCAGCGAGCAATATCTGGAATTTCCCCTGGATTTAAGCAGCGACGCGCCGAATCAGCGTTACGGCATCGCACACGGCTTCAGCTCGCGCGAAGCGCTGTCGCGTTACCTCTACAGCATGTTCCTGTAAACGGTCCCCCGCCAGGGGGACGCTATCAGCCGTGGGCCAACGCTTCGCGGTTGAAACGCTCGTTGTAGGCGCGGCGGAACTGCGCCAGTTCAAACGCATCGATATCCAACTCGGCGAAGTAAAACAGCGCCGCTTCGGTGTGCTCGGCGTGCAGCTCCGGCGACAGCCCGGCGCGCAGCAGCACGTCGCGCCAATGGCCAATCTGCTCGTCGTCCGCCTGTTTGATGAACGTCAGGTAGATGAACAGCAGGTAAGCGGCCTGGTGCATCTCTTCGGTATAGCCGTTGTTCAGCATGCGGATAAAGGTCTGGCTTTGGCGGCCGCCCATTTCCTGGATCATCGATTCGATCAGCATCGGTTTGACCCTCAGCAGATGGGCCAACGAATCGATGGCTTTACGGGTGTCGGACGTCAAAATGCGGTAACCGATGATGAATACGACGATCAGGGCGGCGAGGATGATCCAGGTCATTTAGGCTTTATTACACTCTCAGTACGCCAGAAGAGGGGCGGGAGGCGCTGTGCGACAGCGCCCGCTATCAATGCTGTTCGCCGCTGAAATTACCGACCGCGCTCTGTTGGCGCAGGTGGTGATTGAAGGTGGCCGCGTCTTTGGCCAGCGCGTCCAGATGGGCGCCGAGCATTTTGATCTGCTTGACCAGCGCATGCTGCTCCGGCACCGAACTGGCGGTGCTCAGTTTGCGCGCCAGTTGTTCATTCTGCGCCCGCAGCGCGGCTTCGCGCTGTTTGGCTTCTTCCAGCAGTTGCTGCAGCGCCTGGTAGCTCCGTTGCCATTCGCGGTGTTGCCGTTCGAAGCTGCTCTGCAACTCATTCATCGCATTTTGAAACTGGATTTCCAGCTCGCGCATTGTCATGGGCTCGATCCTTTGCGGCACTCAATGATGGCTTAGCAGTATAGCGAAAACTGCTCGCAAGCTCACCCGTTGACGACAATTGAGACAAATGCCGCTGACAATTCCCGGCTTGCAACCGCGCCAAGGCGTCTTACAATCGTCCCCATCCCCGGCCGTAAAGGCTGCCGTTCAAGAGAGGTGGAACATGAGCGAGCAGGAAAAAGACTTTTTTGAACAGGCGATGGCAGACGTGGTGCCGCTGGCGAGCAGGCGGCAGACGCTGTACCTCAAGCCGCAGGAGGCGGTGGACAAAAGCGCGCGGCGCGAAGCGCAGCGGCTGCGGCAGGAAAACTTCCTCAGCACCGATTTCCTCGAGGTGATCCCCTGCGATCGGCCGCTGGAGTTCAAAGGGGAAGGCATTCAGCAGGGCGTGCTGGACAAGCTGCGCAATGGGCGTTACCCGCCGCAGGCGTCGCTGAATTTGCTGCGTCAGCCGGTTGAAGCCAGCCGGCAGGCGCTGTTCCGCTTCATTATGCAGGCGGAGGCGCAAAACCTGCGTTCGCTGCTTATCGTGCACGGCCGCGGGCGGCAGAACGAAAGCCACCCGAATATCGTGCGCAGTTACATCGCCAAATGGCTGGCGCAGTTTGAACAGGTGCAGGCGTTTTGCCGCGCCTTACCGCGCGACGGCGGCGAGGGCGCCTGCTATGTCACGCTGCGTAAATCGGCGCAGGCCAGGGCGGAAAACTTTGAGCGCCACGCCAAGCGCAGCCGGTGAAAGGATAGCCGAAATAAAATGGCCGGCGCATATCGCCGGCCATCGATGAATTATTTATTAAATATTTTATAGTCCAGCGAATAACGGCCGGCGCCAGTCACCGCCAGCAGCAGCAAACCGCCAATGATGCTGATGTTTTTAAAGAAGTTGATTTCGTTGCCCATCATTTCCATGCCGGTCATTTTCCAGAACGGATGGCCGATAAACGCGGTGCCCAACACATACAGGGCAAAAATGACCGCGATAGGGCGAGTAAACAGGCCGAGAATAAGCGCGATGCCGAAAATAAACTCCACCACCACGGCGACAATCGCCGCCAAATAAGGCATCGGCGTGCCATAGCCTTCCATCGCCGTGACGGTCGCACCGAAGTTGACCAGTTTCATCCAGCCGAAAATGATAAACAGAACCATCAGTAGAATGCGGGACAGCAGAATTACGCCGTCTTTTGAGCTATCACCCATTTCGAACTCCTTAGCCACTGTCGGAATTATGTTGTCTTGCTGATTAAAGATTAGAACAATTTACGTTTTTTTCTAGCTGCGGCGGGCGGTTGCGCCGCTTTTTTCGGCGGACGAGAGGCGTGGTGAAGCCGGCGGCATTGCCTATACTTGAGCCTGGAGCAAAAACAATAAAACGGGCAATGTGAGGCCATGATGGATGAAGAATTGACCGCCGCCGGTTACCGCCGTTATTCCGGCGACAAGATTGACGTTTATTTTAACAGCGCGATATGCCGCCATTCCGCCAACTGCGTGCGTGGCAACGCGGCTATTTTTACCCTGAATCGCCGGCCGTGGATTATGCCGGACAATGCCGACGCGGCCGAAGTGAAACGCGTTATCGATACTTGCCCCAGCGGCGCACTGAAATATAGGGAGAAATAATATGGATCATAAAATACTGGCGGACGAGAAGCGTTTTTATATCAATGACGAGCACGGCAAGTTGATCGCCGAGATCTCTTTCGTGCCGAGCGGCGACAAGCTGACCATTATCGATCACACCTGGGTGGATGAGTCATTGAAGGGGCAGGGCGTCGGCAAAAAGCTGGTGGCGTTGGTGGTGGAGAAAATGCGCGCGGAGCAGCGTAAAATCATTCCGCTGTGCCCGTTCGCCAAGCATGAGTTCGATACCACCCCAGCCTACCAGGACATTCGCGCCTGAGGCGATAACGGGGCGCGGCGCGCCCCGATCATTCAGCAGACGCCGAAATCGCCGTCTTCGTGGTACAGCGCCACCTCGTTGGCCTGCACCTCCGTACGCTGTTCTTTACCCAGTTCATTCCAGCTGCAAACCAGGGTTTCGCCGTCGATCGCCACCACGGTCATCTTCGGGCCGCCGGTGGTGCGTTGTACAAAATCACCGATATTGAATGCCATGCGTTCCTCCACAACAGATTAAACCTCATCTATTGATAACACAGAATGGCGCCGCCGTTGGCAGGTGTTTCGTTATGTATTAAATTATACAGCGATTATCACCAGGGAGAGCAGACTAACATGCCGGGATTATTGATGTTTTATGTGGGCGGTACGGCGCCGGGCGCCAATATTGAGTTGCACGACGTGCAGTTCGCGGCGGCGGATCGGCCGGAAGAAGCGTATCCGCTGCTGCGCGAAAAGTGGTTCGGCGATAAGCGCAAGGTGCATGTCGACGGCTATGCGCGCATCGACTGGGCGGACGGTTACGACGTGAGTCTGGAGCCTGCGCCGTTTACCGGTGAAGAGAAGCTGTTTTTCGTCAACGTGGGCGGCTACCGCAGCGATGAGCTGGCGGAATTGCACCAGTTCGGTCTGTTTGTGGCGCGCTCCGCCGACGAGGCGAAGGAGAAAGCCAAACGGGCGCTGCTGACGGACAGCGCGCAGCAGCACAAAGATGATCTGGCTGAGGTGGACGACTGCCTGCTGCTGCAGGCGCTGCAGGGCTACCACGTTCATCTGCGCGCCAACCCGCACGGCGAACCGGCCCGGCCGCTGTGGCAGGGGTATCTGCCGATCGGCGAACCCGCGTTATAACGCCGCTTCGAACACCCGCGGCAGGTTGAGATCGAGGCGTTTCAAATCCAGATGCATGATATTCATTGCCTGTTGATGAAAATGCCGTTCATGCAGCATGAGAGGCGCTGTATGCTGGCAAGCACGGCCATCAACTCACACGGGACTTGCCATGACCATTGAGATTTACCCGGCGCAAAAAAGCGACGCCAAACTGATTCTGGATATGATTATCGAGCTGGCGGTGTACGAAAAGGCGCGCGAGCAGGTGCGGGCCAGCGTGGAGGACATCGAACGCAGCCTGTTTGGGCCGGGCGCCTGTTCCGAAGCGCTGATTTGTACGGTGAACGGCGAGCCGGCGGGTTATGCGGTGTTCTTTATGAGTTACTCCACCTGGCTGGGTAAAAACGGCATCTATCTGGAAGACCTGTACGTGGCGCCGAAGCATCGCGGCGCGGGCGCCGGTAAAACGCTGCTGCGGCACATCGCCCAACTGGCGTGCGAGCGGCAGTGCGGCCGCCTGGAGTGGAGCGTGCTGGACTGGAATCAGCCGGCTATCGATTTCTACCTTAGCATCGGCGCGCAGCCGCAGGGCGAGTGGGTGCGTTATCGCATGGAGGGCGAGGCGCTGACGCACTTCGCGGCGCACGGGGCGGCGCTGCCGGTACAATAGCCGTTGGGGGGAGGCGGCCTCCCCAACTGTGGTGGTGTGAACGGTTTACTGCGGATCAATCAGGCGGGTTTGCGGGCGGCGAGAATGAAGATCATCGGGCGTTCCTGCTCTTCGTCCAGCGCCGGGGTAGCGGCGATTTGCTGCGCGCTGGGGCCCCATTCGTTCAAATGCTGGATGATAAACCCTTGCTGCGCCAGCGGGTTGATATAGCTGCCGAGCGTGCGGTGCTGCTTGATGACGCCTTCCGCCAGCCAGTTGGAGACGCGCCGGCCTTCCCGTTGGTAGCCGTTGACCGGCCAGGATTTCTGCCCGTTGCCGTCGGTCAGCCAGCCCTGCTGCGCCGGGGCGGTGTAGATCGGGTGCTCGGCGGTGAAGATGAACTGCCCGCCGGGTTTCAGCGCGGCGTAAACCGTGGCGAACAGCGCGGCTAGATCCTCGAGGTAGTGCAGCGTCAGCGAGCTGTAGATCAGATCGTAACTTTCCGGCGGCAGCTGCAGCTGCGCCAAATCTTGCCGACGGTACTCGATGCCCGAGTCGGCGGTCATCTCCCGCGCTTTGGCCAGCATCTTTTCCGAGACGTCCAGCCCCAGCACGCTGGCTGCGCCCTGTTCGCGGGCGCTGCGGCAGAACCAGCCGTAGCCGCAGCCGAGATCGACCACGCTTTTGCCCTGTAAATCCGGCAGGATGCGGCGGATGGCGGGCCATTCCGGCGCGCCGTCCAGGCCGTGCTGCGAGCGGCTGAGCTGCGCGTAGCCGTCGAAGAAGGCCTGATTGTCATAGATATTTTGCGTCATGATGACTCCTTGGGGTGAATGACGGCGGCGGAATGCCGCTGCCATACCGTGCATATTGCTGCATAATTCTACGCTGACAACATGAATAACGGGAATGACGATGGACATGATTTCGGTGCGGCAAGCGCCCGAGCTGGCACCGCGCGCCATTGCGTATTTTCAGCGGCACTGGGCCACGGCAGAGACGCTGATGATGTATGAAGACGCCATCAACCGCAGCCTCGGCGCCGCCAACCCGCTGCCGCAGTGGTACCTGCTGATGGAAAATGACCAGATCCTCGGCTGTGCGGGGCTGATTACCAACGACTTTATCAGCCGTGGGGAATTGTATCCCTGGCTGTGTGCGCTCTACGTAGAAGAGACGCAGCGCGGCCGGGGCTACGGCACCAAGCTGATTGAGCATGTGGCGACGGAAACCCGCCGGCTGGGCTTCCCGCAGCTGCACCTGTGCACCGATCTGGAAGGCTACTACGAGCGCAGCGGCTTCGTTTATAACGGGCTCGGCTATCACCCCTGGGGCGAAGCCTCGCGGGTCTACTCGCGGGCGCTGTGATCGCCCTCGCCGGGGGCGGGTAAGACAAACCTGACTTTTCTTTCACCTCATCGCGCATCGCGGGTTACACTGGCCGCTTGTTCGCCACCGACCGGGTTAATTCGCCGCCGCGATGAGAGTGCCACGTCAGCTACAGCAACGCTTTACCGCCTGCATCGCCATTATGGCGGTGCTGTTGCTGTTTGTGGCGCCGGTGGTGTCGAAATCGCTGATGCACCACCCGATGATGGGCGGCATGGCTCAGACGGACGCCGCCATGCCGCACGACATGCACGGGATGGCGATGCCCGCCGCCGAGCATGCCGGCCACCACGGCATGGACCCGGCGGAGATGATTTTCTGCGGCTATTGCGAGCTGCTGATCCACGTGCCGCTGCTGCTGTGGACATTCGTCCCGCTGCTGTGGCTGATGGCGCGTATCGCGCGCCTGCCTTGCGCGCCGCGCATCGTTTCTCCGCCCCTTCGGCGCCTTACTCTGCGGCCGAGCCCGCGCGGGCCGCCCGGCCAGCCGTTTTTCCCTATTGCTTGATCATGGGTAACGCCGTCCGTATCGCTGCGGACGGTTTGCCTGCGCGCACAGTTTGAAAAACGAGAAAGGCCATGTCTTCAATAACCAAAACTCCACCTGCCGCATCGCCGCGTGGCGCGATGCTGAACCTGATCAGACGGCTGCATTTTTATATCGGCCTGCTGGTCGCACCTTTTATTCTGGTCGCTGCACTGTCCGGCACGCTGTATGTGCTGACCCCGCAGCTTGAAGAGGCGCTGTATCGCGATGCGCTTTTCACCGAACCGCACGGGCAGGCGAGATCGCTGGCTGACCAGATCGCCGCCGCCCGCCGTGCGGCGGGTGACGAGGCGCGCATTTACGCCGTGCGTCCGGCTCCCGGCGCAATGGACACCACGCGCGTACAGTTCACGAGTGCCGATCTGGGCGCTTCCGAGTCGCGTGCGCTGTTTGTCGATCCCTATACCCTGGCGATCAAGGGCGATATGACGGTGTACGGCACCTCCGGCGTACTGCCGCTGCGCACCTGGCTGGACAAGCTGCACAGCAGCCTGCTGCTTGGCGATCTGGGCCGCAACTACAGCGAGCTGGCGGCCTCCTGGCTGTGGGTGGCCGCGCTGGGCGGCGTGGCGCTGTGGCTGGCGACGCGGCCGAAGCGCAAGCTGAAAAGGGTGAAAGGGGGCTTCGCCGCTAACCGCCATTGGCATATCACGCTGGGCGTGGCGCTGCTGGCCGGGCTGCTGTTCTTCTCGGCCACCGGGCTGACCTGGTCGCAGTGGGCCGGCGGCAACATCGACGCGCTGCGGGCCAACCTGGGCTGGCTGACGCCGCAGGTCAACACCAGCCTGCAGGCCGATGCGCCTCAGACGCCGACCGATCCGCACGCCGAGCACCGCGGGATGATGCCGGGCATGAAGATGGGCCCTGCCGCGCAAAGCAATGCGCTGAACGGCGATTGGGATCGGGCGTTGCACGCCGCGCGCGCCGCCGGAATAGACGCCGCCAAGGTCGAGCTGCGCCAGCCGAAAGGCGAGGGCAAAGCCTGGACGGTGACCGAAGTGGATCGCAGCTGGCCGACGCAGGTGGACGCGGTTGCCATCGCGCCGCAAAGCTTCGCCGTCGTCGACCAGGTCCGGTTCGACACCTTCCCGCTCATCGCCAAGCTGACCCGCTGGGGCATCGACGCCCACATGGGCATTCTGTTCGGCTTGCCGAATCAGCTGCTGCTGGCGGCGTTCGGCCTCGGGCTGTGCCTGACGATCGTGCTGGGTTACCGCATGTGGTGGAGTCGCCGCCCGGCGGCGGGGGTGCAGCATCCGGTGCAGACCCTGGTTGCCGCCTGGCTGGCGCTTTCCCTGCCTGCCCGCGCCGTCACGCTGCTGGTAGCAGCGGCGCTGGGTTATTGCCTGCCGGTAATGGGCGTGAGCCTCGCGGCGTTGCTGCTGGTGGACGTAGGGCGCTGGCGCGGCCAGCGGCAAGGGCTTCGGGACGAAACGCCGGAAGCGGCCGCCCGCCGCGCCGAGGTGCGCAAGTTCCGCGCGGCGGTGGCGACAGTGGCGGTGGCGGTCGGCTGCGTGATGGGCCGGGCGATCCTCGGTGGCACCGTCGAACAGTTTCAGCTGCCGATCGGTGACTGGAGCGCACAGATGGTGATCATGCAGAGCCTGATGGTGCTGCTGTATACGCTGGTGTTCACCCTGCTGCTTTCCATTCCGCTATGGTATTTCTTCCTGGGGGAAAAAGAGGGGCGGTGAGGTATTTTGCGCTGATGTGATGCGTTAAACCCCGCTGCGGCGGGGTTTTTCTTGGCTATATCAGCCGGTGTGCGTGCAGTTTGACGCTTTCCATGATGCTGTCCATCGTCACCTGCACGCGGTGCGGCAACACGCCGCGCCGGCGGTAGATCAGGTAGGCCTGCATATCGATGCCGCGCTCGCGCGCCAGGCAGGGCAGCAGCGTGCCGGCATCGAGCTCGGCGGCGACGGAATAATACGGGGCGTAGACGATGCCCAGGCCCTGTTTGGCCAGCTCGATCGCCGGCAGAATGTTATCGCAGACGCTGGCGCCGTTGATCTCGACCTGCACCAACTCCCCCTGCGCACTGTAGCCGCTCCAGGTATTGCGGATGCCGCCCAGCATGCGCAAGGTAATGCAGCGATGCTGCGACAGTTCATCCAGCTCATTCAGCGGCGAGCGGGCGATGTAATCCGGCGCGGCGAACAGCCCGACGCGAAAACGGGTAAAGGGCCTGGCAATCAGGCTTTCGTTTTGCGGCTGGAAAAAGCTGATCAGCAAATCGCAGTCGCTGTCGAATACTGCGCCATATTTTTTCTCGCGTTCGTCGGGGTTGCGGGTTACCAGATCGACAGTCAGCGCCGGCGCAGCGTGCAGCAGCGGCGGCAGCAAATAGCTGGCCAGGAAAGCGTGGATGCCGATCGGCGCGCCGAGCGTGACCATGCCGTTCAGGCTGCGCTTATAGGTGCCGGCCATATCGAGCAGATCGCTATGCTCGTTCAGCAACTGCGAGGCGCGGCGCAAGAATTGTTCGCCGAACTCGGTCAGTGACAGAGTGCGCGGGCCGCGCAAGAACAGCTCCAGCCCGAGCCGCCGCTCCAGCGCGGTGAGGGCGCGCGACACGTTAGACTGCGGCATATCCAACAGCTTCGCCGCTTTGCTGACGCTCGCCGTTTCGGCAATGACGCGGACAATCCTGAGTTCTTCAATGCGGAAGTCTTTCTCTTTCACTGGCCGGCTCGTATGAGTTTGTATATCAAAAATGATATACACCTTTGGCGGCATTGTCATATGACTTATCACGGGTGGGTGGGTATCATTCGATTTGATTATTTGCTATCCACAAAAATAAAGAGAAATCCGTCAATGAAAGTGACAAGAGCGGTTATTTTACCTGCGCTGTTATTACTGGCCGCGTGCTCGTCCGCCGTGACCGAAAAAGAAAAATACTCGACCTTTCTGACCAATTATGACGATATCAATAAAGGTCAATCCGCGTCCGGCAAAGACGTTTTATATTGGAAAGATCAGAGCGTCGATTTTTCCCGTTATCAATATTTGGTTTATCAACCGATGATCTATTTCCCGCGGCCGAAACCGAGCGAAATGGTGAGCCAACGCGCGCTCGACAATATCCTGAATTACACCAACCAGCAGTTTAAACAGGCGATGGGCACCCACTTTACGCTGGTGGACATGCCGCGTGAGCATACGCTGATTTTCCGCGGCGCCATCACGGCGATCGACACGCAGAAGAAAGGGCTGCAGGTCTATGAAGTCTTGCCAATCACGCTGCTGATCGCCGCGACGCAAAGCGTGACCGGGCACCGCACCATGGAGAGCGCGGTTTATATGGAAGGCGAGTTTATCGATGCCGCGACCAACCAGCCGGTGATTAAAGTGGTGCGTAAGGCTTCGGGAGAAAATCTTAATAATGAGAAAGCACAGCTGAAAGTCACCGACGTGAAGAACGCCATCGATACCATCGCCAACGACATCAGACAATATAACACGCTATAGAGATTATTTATTTCCATTATTCTCAACCAGGACTTTACATGTTTCTTAACTATTTTGCTTTAGGCGTACTGATCGCGGTATTCCTGATTTTATTCTACGGCGTCATTATTATTCATGACATTCCTTATTTGCTGGCGAAAAAGCGCCGGCATCCGCATCAGGATGCGATTCACGTCGCCGGTTGGGTCAGCCTGTTTACGCTGCACGCCATTTGGCCGCTGCTGTGGATCTGGGCAACGCTCTATCGGCCGGAACGCGGCTGGGGCATGAGTGAAAGCTCGGAACCCTCAACGGATCTGCAGGCGCGCATCGCACTGCTCGAAACCGAATTACAACTCCTGCAGGAAAAGCCGACGGCGGTTCCCGGCCCCACGGTAAGTTGAGCGTAGCCTATGGATTTGCTCATTATTCTCAGCTACGTGGCGCTGAGCTACGGCGTATTTAAACTGTTCCGCATTCCGGTCAACAAATGGACCGTGCCGACCGCCGTACTCGGCGGGATCGTTATCGTCGGCGCGTTGATTCTGGCGATGAACTACAACCATCCGTACAGCGATCGGGCGCAGAAAATTGCCGTGTCGGTGCCGATGGTGCCGCAGGTCTCGGGCATGATCGTTGAAGTGACGGAGAAAACCAACGTGCTTCTGCGCAAAGGCGAGGTGCTGTTCCGGCTCGACGACAGTCGCTACCGCGCGCGGCTCACCAAGCTGGAAGCGGATCTGGCCGGGGCGGAGGCGGAGATCAGAACGCGTCGGGCAGCGCTTAGCGAGTCCGCCGCCAACGTGCAGCGGGCTAACGTGGAGTTTGATCGCGCCCGTAAAGATTACCAGCGCTACGCGAAAGGGGCGGCCATGCCGGTCAATCCGTTTTCGGAGCAGGACGTCAGCCATGCGCAGCAGCAGTATCAGGCGCAATCCGCCGCGCTGCAGGCGGCGAAAGCCCAGTTCCAACAGGAACAGGCGCGGTTGTCCGGGCGCTATGACGGCGAAGACGCCACGATAGCCAGCCTGAAATCGCAAATAGCCGAAGCGCGTTACAACCTGGAACAAACGGTGGTGCGTGCGCCGAGCGATGGCTATGTCACGCAGGTGCTGGCGCGGCCGGGCACGGCGGCGGTGCGCTTGCCGTTCAAACCGGTGATGATCTTTATCCCGCAGCAAAAGCGCCAGGTGGTGGCGGTATTCCGCCAGAACGCCATCCTGCGCTTGGCGCAGGGGGATCAGGCTGAAGTGGTGTTTAACGGTTTGCCGGGACAGGTTTATGGCGGCACCGTGAGCCGGGTGTTGCCGGCGATACCGGACGGCAGCTACCAGGCCAGCGGCGCACTGCAGGGCCTGAGCGCCACGCCGGGCCGGGAAGGGGTGTACGTGATGATCGATCTGGCGGCCAACCCGGATCTGGATCATCTGCCCGACGGCGTGAGCGCTCAGGCGGCGGTCTATACCGGGCACTTCGAGCACGTCTCCGTGATGCGCAAAGTGCTGCTGCGCATGACCAGCTGGCTGCACTACCTCTATTTGGATCACTAGCCTGCATCGGCCCGGGGAGCCCGGGCCAAGGGGCTTCCCCCCTGAATGTGACAAAAACAAAAAAGCCCGCAACCGAAGTTGTGGGCTTTTTCGCTATTATCGCCGGGTCTATCTGGTTCACTGGCGACGTATTTGGTGGAGCTGGGGGGATTTGAACCCCCGTCCGAAATTACTACATTCTATTTAATGGGTAACAAAAACAGGTGTTTATCTTTTTTATCAATATCTTAGTTTGCATTACTTAACATTGATTAACATGAGTTATCACCCTCTGCCGCCACTTTGCCGCCACATTTTTCGACCCAGCCCAAGCCTACTAAGGGGTTTTTAGTCGTTGCATCTTCCAAGTGTGTAGGGGCGAAATGGGCGTATCGCATAGTTTGTTTAATATCCGTGTGTCCGAGAATATCTCTCAAGACCAATATATTTCCGCCTTTCATCATAAAATGACTGGCAAAAGAGTGGCGCAATACGTGGGTTGCTTGGCCTTTCGGCAACTCTATGCCTGCTCTTTTTAAGGCCCTTTCAAACGTTTTACGACAGGGGGTAAACAGGTTTCCGCGTTTTTTGGGGATCGCATCATACAGCTCCGGAGTGATGGGGACTGTTCTGTTTTTCTTGCCCTTGGTTTTTGTAAACGTGATTCGGTACTTGGTTACCTGATAGCCTTGTAATCCTTCGGCTTCTCCCCAGCGGGCACCAGTCGAAAGGCAAATTCTTGCAACCAAAACTAAGTGAGGGTTGGTTGATTCAGCACATGCATCTAGCAGTCGTTTAATCTCAAGCGATTCTAGGAATGCCAGTTCACTGTCTGCAATTTTAAACATTGGTAATCCGGTCATAGGATTTGGCGCGTCCCAATGACCAAGTTTTTTTAATGTGCTGAATACTGCCGACAAATTCATTTGCTCAAGGTTAACCGTCCGAGGCATGACCTTGGCTAATAGTTTGCCGTCTCTATCAACAATTTCTCCGTTTAACCGTTTCTCTCTATATGAGGAAAAATCGGCGGCTGTTAACTCCCCAGCTATGGGATCGCCTAATCCATCACATATTATCTGGAGTTTGGCCAGCATCCTTTTAGGATCTGCCAAAGTTTGACCGTGCAGCGAATTCCAGAGAGTCACCAATTCTGAAAGTCTGCGCTTGTCCGTTTTCTCTCCAAGCCAAGGTTTGTTATTGACTTCATTCATCGTGAAGTTTTCAAACGCTGTGGCTTCACCCTTTGTTGCAAACTGCTTTCTTACTCGCTTGCCATCTCTTCCGTTCGGGTAGCATTCGCATATCCACTTCCCGCTTGGTAGCTTTCTAACAGCCATTAATTAACCCTTGGCAATCGTTAATTCAACTCGTCCAATAAGTTTTATCTCATTAATAGAACAGTCGAACGATATATCGTTATCAGTAACTCGGACTTTTCCAACGGGAAGGCGCGTTAACTTTCTGATGCTTGCAGTACCTTCTATCTCAATTAGCCATGAGCCGTCTGTTAACGTTTGTGTGTCCAGCTCGACTATGTGCGACACATCGCCATCAAGAACTACGCGAGGGTTGATAATCCCGTTGGGTAACAACGCCTTGTCGAACATGATGTAGTTTGACTGATGCAAATTGCCGTTGATCAGCTTCAGACGGTCTATAGCAACCAAATCACTCGACTGATCCAAATAAACGGGGCCTTCCCCCGTACTAAGCCACCGGAGTGATACTCCAGTTTCTAGTGCGCAATCAATAACCCAATCGGCAGGGAAAGTGTCTCTTAAGTATCTGTTTGCAAGAGTGCTTTTCGAAACGCCGAGATGATCACAAAGCGCCTGGCGGGTACTAAATCCGTACGCTTCCACTAAACGCTCTATCGCGGCTTTACCGCCTGATGTTGTATCAATGCGGATCGCATTTGGGGACTTTTGTGTTGACATGGCAGATTTGAGATCCTAGTATTCGTTTTGTTCCAAGTTGAGAGCTTGAAGCAACTGAATGTTAACTTATGCGAACTTAACCGGAGATATTGCATCATGAGTACCCAAATTTCAATCCGCATTCCCCGTGCTGTGGTCAGTCCTGGGGAGTTTGCCGCGCTGGAGGGCATTAAGCGCCGCACGGCTTATTCTTGGTGTGAAAAAGGTTTGCTGCCTATTCAACCAAAGAAAAACGCTCATAGCCGCACCAAGATTTACTACGCACAGTACAAGCAAAAGCAACTCTCTGAATCACTCGGTCATTCTCGTTTTGAGATTTTAATCGGCGAGTAATGAGTCTGAGGTAACTACTGGGGATTGGCTATGTTTGATTTTGTGAACTCCATACATCCGCACCTTGATAGCGCTTGTCGCCGCTTCGCCCTGATGCACAATCTGGCCGAACTGGCGCCGGCGCTGAACGTTTCCGCCCAGGTGCTCCGCAACAAGCTGAACCCGGATCAGCCGCATGAGCTGACGTTGTCCCAGCTGATAAAGCTGACAGCTATCACAGACGACGCGGCGATCCTGGACGGCTTGCTGGCTCAACTGAATTGCCTGCCGGCGGTGCCAGTGAATGAAGCCAAGCCGGGCAATCTGCCCACCCACACGTTGAGTGCTACCGCTGCGATCGGCGCCATTGCCGGCGAAACCGCATCCGGTGCACCTATGACGCAATCCCGTAAAAACGCCATTCTCGACCGTGCCAATCAGGCCATTCGTGATCTGTCGCTGATCGTTGTGTCGGTTGAAGCGCGTTTCCAATCCACGCCAATGTTGGCGGCCGCTGTTGACGTGTTCAGCACCTGCGCCCCCGCGTTCGGCATGAGCTGAGGTAACACCATGAAAGTATTTGCGCATTTCCTGAAACAACAATCACCCAGCCCGCAACTGCCAAGTCATGGCCACGGCTGGCTGGAATTACCGAACGGCCAACGCTGGCAGCCATGCGCCAGCCAAGTGGTGTTTTCACGTGGTTGCGTATTGCAGCCGATACAGGCCCGCCGCCGCCCTTGGTGGTTCCGCCTGATGGGGCTGAGGGGGTAATGATGGCGAATCATGAGCATTGGCTTGCGGTATGCCGTGCCACGGTTACCGGCCACCACAGCAAAACCCGCAAGGTGTGGAACGGGCTTAGCCCGGCTCGCCGTGGGGTGCTGCTGCACGCTGCCGGCATGAAATCTTTCTTTTGCAACTACAGCTGGGACGACTTCAACGAGCGCGAGTTGCACCAGTTGAAAAGGGGCATCCAGCGCTTGCAGGCAATGGTGAGCCTGTTCGGCGGTTTCAACGATCTGGACTTCCGCACCGAGGCGCCAGGTATCCCGACGAAGAAGGCAGCGACCACGAAGGCACCCACGAGCGCCAACTCCCTGCGGGCCAAGGCCGAGTTGTTGCAACGGATTAACGGCTTACACGTCAATCACTGAGGTAGTTATGAAAACAATTGCGGTACAAAAAGAAGGGCTGTTGTCCGACTTCAACGCCTGGGGCGTAAAGCCCAGCTATGTGCGTTTCTTCCTGAAAAAGTGCGATGAAACCAACGGGCTGATCTCACTGAGGCAAGATTTTGTCAATGAACCCCACCCAGCGACTAACCCTTACCAATGGTTTGCCGCCAACGTTGCGTTTTGGTGCCGAGTGTACCGAGAAGCGCAGGTGCCAGCGGGGCAGGTGGAAGCGCTGGCCGCTATCCGCGCCATTTACTACATCGCGGGCAGCCTTGGGCTTGAGGTAACAACGCGCATGATCGCCTTGTGGTGGAAAAGCGCCCAACCCCTGCACGGACTGCCGGCCCCGAATCAATCGCATCACAGCGGCGAACCCCGCCAAATTCACTAATTAATCCACGGCAGAGCACCACGGCTTCCAACAGGTTGCCGGGGCCGCGCTTTGCCCAAATTGGGAGGAAACACCATGCCAACCATCGGACAAGACATTAGCAACCGTGCGGCGGCCGAGTCGTTCGAATACGCGCTCAACCGTGCTCGTCAAGAGGCTGGGCGCGACGCTGCCGTTAAGTTTTCCAGCCGGCTAGATCGTCTGGCTACACACGCGGCAACGGAAGAACTCTCGGCTGTCGAGATTATCGAGTTACTGCGGCAGGACGCTGAACACCTGCATAACCAAGGGCTGGCCTCATGACAATGGACGCCATTTTCATCATCGCCGGATTGCTGGCCGTCCTGCTGGTGATTGCCGCAGCGGCTGCGATCTTCTTCGTGGTTTCTATCGCGCTGGATATTCAGCGTTTTCGCCAGCGCAAGACACCTCGTTACGAAACCAAAAATTACGATTAAGGACACCGCCATGATTAGCACTGAACAGCTACGCAAAACCATTGAAGAATGTACGCAAAAGCGCCCGTCAGGACAAAGTGTTGTCTTTACCAGCAAATTTGTTGAGGAATTAGCCCGCGAACTGCTGGTTAACCGGGGGACGCAGGATACGGCTAAGCACTTGAACGCCAATAACAATGAGGACAAAAAGCGCATCAATGAGTTGGAAATAAGCGAGACCCAATTGATTGAAGAGCGTGATGTTGCTCACGATGCGATTGACGCTATGTATGAGGCTGCAACCGGTGAGCGCCCGGAGTGGAGTAACTGGTTTACATTTGCTGACGCGGTAGAGGAAGTCGCGGAATTGCGTGAATACCAGTCTGCGCTGGGGTCAGTGGTGCCGGAGGGTTTTCTTCTGATGCCGATTGAAATGACTGACGAAATCGGTGAGGCCATAGCGAAAGAAGCTAATTGCTGCGGTGGTATTGCTCTGTGCATCTATGACGCAGCATTAAAAGCGGCGCCGGAGGTGTCCGGTGAATAAAACCGTATTGAAATGGGCGGGCAGTAAGGCCCGTTTGTCGGCAAAATTGCGCGAATACCTGCCGGAAGGCGATCGCCTGGTTGAGCCGTTCGGCGGCTCTTGCGCCGTGATGATGAATACCGATTACCCGGAATACCTGGTAGCGGACGTTAACCTCGACCTGATCAACTTGTACCAGGTGATCCAAGAGGATACGCAGGGTTTTATCGACTCCGCAAAAGCCTTATTCAAGACGGCTAACACGCCCGAGCACTATCTGGAATTTCGCCAGGTGTTTAACCATACCTGTGCCGATCGGTTTCGGCGTGCGGTTATTTTCCTTTATTTGAATCGTCACTGCTTCAATGGGCTGTGCCGCTACAATCGTGCCGGCTTTTTCAATGTGCCTTATGGCAAATACAAAGCGCCTTATTTCCCCGAAGAAGAGATCCGCGCCTTTGCTGAAAAAGCGAAGCGCGCAACGTTTATCTGCGCCGACTTTCACGAAACCCTGCGCCTGGTGCGTACTGGTGACGTAGTGTACTGCGATCCGCCCTATCTGCCTGAGAAGGGCAAAGACGCATTCACAAATTACCACTCTGGTGAGTTTGGGAAGCGCGAGCATTTGAGTTTGGCCGTTAACGCCCGCCGCATTGGTCAGTCAGGCATACCGGTAGTGATCTCGAATAGCATCCGGGCGGCCGAGATTAATCTCTACCACGGGTTCGATGTGGCCGAAATTGACGCGCCACGCAGTATTAGCGCCAGTGGCGATAGCGCCAAAACGGCAAGGGAGGTTTTGGCGTCAATAAGGCCTACGGAAGCCTTGCCTCTTGGGCATTCGATCCGAGTCAGTTACCCGGCGTGGTGCGGAATAGACCTTGCTGCCGAGGCGGTGCCGGAGGTGACCAGTGAATGACGCTCGCGGGTTCATCCAGTGGCTGATTGATAACGGCCGCGAAACCGAAGGTTCGATCATGCCGCTTTATGCGGCATGGCGTGATCGTCCGGTATCAGAGGAAACGGCCAGGCTGATGCCGGCCGGTCGTTCCGCTAAATGCTGTATCGATCATCGCTACGTCATTGCCAAGACCGATAAGACTTTCACGCTTTACGAGCTGCGCCACAACGCCGCCGGCGGCAGCGCGGTGGTGATGGCGCTCTATGCGGACGAGGTGGCGCTTGTTAGCGATCTGATAAACCACAGCATCCGCCAGACCAAGGTCGCCAGCATCGGAGAGTTGGTTGCGGAAACCCAGCGTCTGGCCATGCAGTGTGATGCGGCATTGGCCGAGTTCCAGTGATGGCGGTAGAGGCTGTGCAAAACGGGCAGTATCACGCCGCTGCCCGCGCCCAACGTGAACTGTTCGCGCCCACCGTGCCCGATGGCATTAGCGTGGTGGAGCGCGATTTGTGGCATCTGGACAGTGAGGATCATGCGTGGCGCTCCCAGTTCTTTAGCGAGATACCGGACTATCTGGCCCGGTACTTTGGCGAGCGCTACGCCAAAATCTACCGCGATGTTAAAAAAGGCGGCCGCCGCCGCGCCAATGCATTTTTGCGCACCACGCTGGGCAAAAGTGTATTGCCACGCCTACGGCTGGTAACTCAACGTTTCCAAACTCAATTCCATGCGGCCGGCGTTGTGCCGTTCCCCTTCAATGACGATCTGGCCAGGCTGCCGACGCTGGGCCGTGACGAGCTGCGCAACCTGGCGCACCGCGTGGCGGACTTTATGGCCGCCAGCTTTGCTGACTACATCGATCGCACCTTTGCCGAACCGGCCGAAGGCCAAAAAGACATGGCGGCCCGAACGCTGGCCACCTACCGCAATTTGGCCGGGCTGAGCCGGGAAATTGGCACCGAGCCGCCATATTGGTTGCTGTTCATCAAGGGGCGGATCTCCGTGCGCCAGATGGAATCCGGGCTGCTGCGCATGATGGCGCCGGAGTGGTGGCGCGTCCGGTTGAAGGGGCGCCGCGATCTGATGCGCGAGCACATGGCGATCGCCGTGGGCCAGGTGCAAAAAGCCGCGTCGTCATATGTGAGCCGCAGCACCCTGGGCGAGTGGGCCGAGCAGAAGAAGCGCAACCGCGAATTCTTCAAGGCGTTCGATCTGGAGAACGAGGAAACCGGCGAGCGTGTTTCTATGGCGGATATGGTCAACGGCAGCAACGCCAACCCGGCCATTCGTCGCTGTGAGCTGATGGTCAGAATGCGCGGCTTTGAAGACATCGCCAAGGAAAAGGGCTATGTCGGCGAGTTCTACACCATCACGGCGCCGTCAAAATATCACTCCGTCCACAGCGGTGGCGGCTTTGTCGAGCAGTGGAACGGCGCCAACCCGCGCGACACGCAAAAATACCTGTGCCGGGTGTGGGCCAAGGCCCGCGCGGCGATTGCCCGCGCCGGGATCAGCGTGTTCGGCTTCCGTGTCGTTGAGCCGCATCACGATGGGACGCCGCACTGGCACATGTTGCTGTTTACTCTCGCCGCCGACCTCAAGCCGCTGCGCCGCATCCTGCACAAATACGCCTGCGCGGAAGACAAGCAGGAGCTGCGGACGTTCAAGGCCCGCAAGGCCCGTTTTCACTTCAAGACCATTGACGAGAGCAAGGGCAGCGCCACCGGCTACATTGCCAAGTACATTTCCAAGAACATCGACGGGTACGCCCTGGACGGGGAAAAAGACGAGGAAACGGGCGAGAACCTGCGGGATATGGCCAAGGCGGTCAGCGCCTGGGCGAGCCGCTGGCGTATTCGGCAGTTTCAGCAAATCGGCGGGGCGCCGGTCACCGTCTGGCGGGAGCTGCGCCGGCTGCGGGGCCAGCAGCTGGATAATCTGCAGATGGATGCCGTGTTGGCGGCTGCCGATGTGGCCGTCGATTGGGCGGCATACACCGAGGCCCAGGGCGGGCCGTTGGTGGCGCGGGCGGATCTGGTGGTGCGTCTGGCCTATGACATCACCGAGCAGGGCAACGCCTATGCCGAGGACGTCCAGCGGGTTGCCGGTGTCTATTCGCCGCGCCTGGGCGAGGCGTCGCGCGTGTGCACACGGCTGGTGCAGTGGAAGGTGGTTCCGAAGTTGGCCGAAGCGTCAGCGCAGGCCGGTGTTTCTGGCGGCAACGCCGCCCCTTGGAGTTCTGTCAATAACTGTACGCCGGGGCCAGGGCGTCAATTATCGGCACTGCTTAAACGTCGCGGATTTGAGGGGAGCGATCGGGAGATAGCCATACTGGAACGGGGCAGCAGCCTGGTTATTCACGACGACCGGCGGCTGATTTTGCGCCAGGGGCGGCTGGAAGAGGTCGGCAGTCAGCCAGAGCATGAGCTTTGGCCGGGCTGGAATGGGTGACAATTTAGCAGGTTGCTAAAATAAAATCGTTCCTGTATAAATATACAGTATAGTTAATCAATAAGAGGGATCTGAAATGCGTGATGGTTTCTTCCAATCTCTGGCCTTTGAACGTGTCGATTTGGTGGCTCGCCTGGTGGCGGGGGCGCCGGTTAAGCCTGGCGACCATGAGTTGGCGATCGCCTGGATTGCGGAAATGACAACGGCAATTGTTGAAAGGCAACAGGAAGAAGAAAAATGCCCCCAGGGTGGAGGCGTTAAGTCAGGCGGCGGGGGTAGCAGCACCCTGCAATAAATCCAGCATCATCTGCCGCTGCTGTAGGTTCATGCCGTCAATGACGGTTTTCAGCAGCTTGTCGCCAGTTTTGGCGCTGGGGCTGAGGGTATGCGAAAAGGTCACATTCATCACAAAGGTGTGACCGCATTCCACGTCAGTGCAGGCACAATACAGGTCAGAAATTTGGCGATGCTTCCGGGCGGTCTTTCTGATAATGGCATTGGCGCCGCATTCGGGGCATAGGACTTTCATTACGCGCATGTTTCTGGCTCCAAAAGTGGCAAACTTCTGGAATTTTAGCGGTTTTCTGCTCATAGCGCACCCGATTGTGTTGTTTCGATGTCGAATTTCAAATGTAGGTGCGCTGGCACGTCACGATCGGTATTTACCGCGTCCATTATCATGCGCTGCAACGGGATCACCTCGTCCTGCCGGTAGGTCTCGCGGGCCTTCACCGGGTCGCCGAGGCCGGCCGCGTTGCTGGGAATAATACCGGCCAGCCCTGCCGGATAGCGGTGGGCCGTCAGCACGTCCTGGGCGCTGATGTTCTTGATATTGGAAAATTCATCCTTGGCGCTGATGTCGCCGATCGGAATGAATTTAATCCCCTCCGGATCGCCCTTCGGGATGTTCACAAACAGCGTGCTGAAATTCCCGATCCCCTTGCTTTGCTCCAGGCATTGCACGATTTCTTCTTCCACCTCGGTGCTGAGGTTCGGGTCGTTGGTGTAGATGATGCCGCCCGTATGGGCGCCGTTGTGGTAGTACAGTCGGCGAAATATCGTTGCCTCGCTGTTGAGCAGGGCCGAGTGAATTCCGCCGATGTAGTCCGGCAGGCCATAAATCTGCTGCTGCGGATCGTACTGCTGCAAGAAGATAATATCCTGCGGCAGGTACACCAACGGCTCGCCTTTTTGCAGCACCACAAACGAGTTGTCCTTGCGGATGCGCAGATAGAGCGACGGCAGCGGCTCCAGGCCGATCACCTCGCCCCAGCCGTTGCGCACCTTGAGGATGGCCAGATCGCCGAAGGTCAGGTAATCGAACACGCCGGCTTTCAGCTTTTCATGGGACAGGCCGCCGCCCTGGTAGTTGGCCGCCACCATGTTGCGCCGCGCATAGAGCACGCCGCCGTGCTGGCCGTTGAGGTTGACCAGTTGCGCCAGCGCCAGGCGGTCAATCGGTTGGCTGTAGTGGTCAAAGTCGTTGTCGTACCAGATTTCCCGGTAATCGGTGCCGGTGGTGAGTACCGGCTCGGGCTTGCCGAGGTTGCCCAGGTTCATGATGCTCATTTTTCGGTTGCTGCCGGCGGCGCTGGACTGGCGCGGTTCAGCGCGGCGGCGGTGTTTGTTCTTCTTCATGCGGCTTTTCTCGTTTTCCAGGTTGATTTGCGGGCGTTCTCGTAGTTGAGCGGTTCATTGTCGGCGGCGTGCGACAAGGCAAAGAACACGTCAGCGTGCCCGGTCTCGGCGCTGCGATCGGCGGTGAACGTCATGCTGCCGCCCTTGGCGGTGGTAGTGCGACGGATGGCCAGGAAGCTGGCGGGGATTTCCTTCTGCTCGTTGTCCCATTCGATGCGCTGATTTTCCACCAGGTCGACCATCTTGAGCACCAGCCGGTTTTTGGTTTCCACCCCGTAACGAATAGCGACGGTCTGGCGCGGCGCGAACGCCTCCACCATCTCGAACACGCCGCTGCCGATCCCGGTGGTATCGATACCGATGTGCGTCATGTTGTAGCGCTTGAACAGCTTCTTAATTTGGCTGGCCTGGTGTTTCCAGTTCATGCCCTGCCAGTAGAAGGTGGCCAGCACGCGGAAGCGTTCGCCCTCGTAGAGCGGCGGCGCCAGGATAACGAAGGTTGAGGTATCCCCGGAACGGGCCGGGTCGAAGCCGCCCCACACCTCGCGACTGCCAAAGGGCCGCGCGGCTTCCGGATCGTGATCTTGCCAAACGGCAATGTCGACGCCGCAACCTTCCAGGTCGCGGAACTTGAACACGCTGTCGCCGCTGTCGACGAACACGCACATAAACAGCATGTTGAACGTGTCGCGCGGGTACTTGTTGCGTAGCCTGTCGATGCTGGCCAGGTTGAACCCGCCGGCGATCGCATCTTCCAGGGTAATGACGTAACGCCATTGTTCATCCGGGCAAAGGCGCCCGCCGTCGCGCAGTTCGTCAAAGGTGGGGAAGTCCACCTTTTTGCGCTTGGCGTCGCCGCGCTTCCATTCTTCCCCCGTCCAAAACGGGTAAGCCTGGTGCGTCTTGCTGCTGGGCGTGGAAAAGTAGGTCGTACGCCACCGGTCATGCGTGGCCATTGCGCTGGCCACCTCGTTCAGGCGGGTAAAGTTCTGTATCCAGAAATACTCGTCGATATAGAGGTGCCCGCTGTAGGACTGCGCGGTGTTGGAGTTGGTGGACAAAAAGCGCAGCTCGGCGCCGTTACTGAGGCGGATCGGGTTGCCGGTCAGTCTCACGCCAAAATACTGTTCGGCGATGTTGACGATATAGGAGCGGAACACCTCCGCCTGCGGGCGCGAGGCCGACAGGAAGATTTGCGGCTCGCCGGTCAGTACCGCGTTCTCCAGCGCTTCAAAGGCAAAGTACCAGGTCGCCCCAATCTGGCGGCTTTTGAGGATGTTGCGGATCTGCTGGGTGATATTCAGGCGCAGGTGCTTCTGGTAGCCGAAAAGGTGTTCATCGGCGAAGGCGTCGAAGTCGTCCTTGGACAGTGACGAAATGTCATTTTTGCGATACTTGCGTTTTTTCTTGCCGCCTTCGCGTTCGTCGCCGGCGCCGGTGTAGTCGTCGCCGCCGTCACCGGTTGCCTGGCTGCTGAGCGCCGCCATTTTTTCCGCGTGTTTCGCCTGCTGGATACGCAGTTTGCAGTGGTGCGCGATCAGGCTGTCGAGTTCTTTAAGCTCGATGTCTGTTTTATTGTCGCGGTGAGTCAGCACCTGAATGCGGCGGTTGATCACTTCCTCAATGCTTTCATGGCTGAGCAAGTCGGCCCATTGCCATTTATCTGCCCAATAATAAACGATCCGCGCATTCGGCAGATTTAATTCGCTGGCGATTTCCTTGGGCGTCCAGTGTTTCAAATACAGTGAACGCGCTACGCCGATAAGTTCTTGTGAGTATTTAGCCATGCGGCAATTATGCGGGCTTTATTTTTTGTTGACGCTGGCTTTATATCGGTTGGTGTCGGTTAAAGGCGCTTATCCGAAAGTGTCAGAAATTAACGGGGTGCGCGGTTTTTATTGCGGGGTAATAATCAAGTTCTCGATATAACCGGATAAGAAAAGAGCGTTCAGTGTCCCAATTAATGACCGATTGGATTTGTATTTGCGCGGAAGGCGAAACCGGCGACAAACGTTTTGTTGAGCGTCAATGGTTAATCGATGCCGCCGAGCTATACGATCCGAAATTAAAAACCGCCATGATCTGGCCTGAACATAGCCGCGAAACCGAATACGGGAATTGTGGCGAAGTGCTGGCCCTGAAATGTGAAGAAGGCGAAGACGGCATTATGCGGCTGTTCGCTCGCCTGCGCCCCAATATCGGGCTGATGCGCGCCAATGCAGCGGGGCAATTGGTGTTCTGCTCGGCCGAGTTCACCCCCGATGGCAATTTCCGGGGCACGGGCAAATCGTATCTGGAAGGGCTGGCCGTCACTGACGAGCCGGCGAGTGTCTACACCGAACGGCTGCACTTTAGCCAGACCCGCAATCAGGGTTTGATTTATGCGGCCACTCAACCCTTGAACCTGATAGGTAAAAATATGGCTAAGGACAAAAAAAACAGCTGGCGTAAATTCTTCTCGCTGGAGGATGAATTACCGGAAGAAACCACCGGCGAGCCGGATAAATTGCAGGCGTTGGCGGAAGCTGTCGCCGCACTGGAAAATCGCGTTTCCGCGCTGGAAGGCAAAACCGAAGAAACCGCCGCGACGGTTGAAGAAGTCCAGGAAGATGTGGAAACCGTGAAGGAAGTGGTGGACACCCAGGAATTCAAACTGCTGCGCGACAATATCGGCGGCATCGTGAAGAATTTCAGCAAACTGGACGATCGCATTACCCAGTTGCCAAACAAAAATCCGAAGGGCGACGCGCGTAAGCCGTTCAAGTTCCTTTAATCGACCATCCGCTTTTATTTCATCCTGTGGATGAGGGGAAACTATGCAATTAAATCAACGTGCGCGTGAGATGCTGGATAAATACAGCGCCGGCCTTGCGCAAGAATACGGCCAGTCGCGTGCTGACCGCTATTTTTCTCTGACCGACCCGAAAGAAACCCAACTGCGTGCGGCGCTGCTGGAGTCCGTGGACTTCCTGTCCATGATCACCTGCGCCGATGTTGACCAGTTGCAGGGCCAGGTGGTCAACGTGGGTAATCCGGGCATCTTTACCGGGCGTAAAGAGGGCGGCCGTTTTATCCGCAATACTGGCGTCGACGGGCTGGAGTACAAGCTGGTTGAAACCGACTCCGGCGCGGCCCTGAAATGGGCGTTGCTGTCGGTGTGGGCGAACGCCGGCGATGAAAACGAATTCTTCCAGCGTATGCAGGAATTCACCAACCAGTCCTTTGCGCTGGATATGCTGCGCATCGGCTTCAACGGCACGTCTGTGGCCAAATCAACCGATCCGGAGAAGAACCCGAACGGCGAAGACGTCAATATCGGCTGGCACCAGTTTGTCAAAAACTACGACAAGCAGCGAAAAACAGAATCCAAAGACTGGAAAGGTCAGATCATTGATACGCCGGTCACGCTGGATGAAAAGGGCGATTATAAGTCGCTGGACGCGATGGCCTCAGACCTTATCAACGAAAAAATCCCGCAGCAGTTCCGCAACGATCCGCGCCTGGTGGTGCTGGTTGGCGCCGACCTGGTCGCGGCGGAGCAATACCGCCTGTATCAGGCTGCCGATCGCCCAACCGAGAAAATCGCCGCGCAGATGCTGGGCACCTCCATTGCCGGCCGTCCGGCCATCGTGCCGCCGTTCATGCCGGGCAAGCGCATGATCGTGACGCCGCTGAGCAACCTGCATTGCTACACCCAGCGCAACACCCGCCAGCGCAAGGCGGAGTTCGTGGAAGACCGCAAACAGTACGAGAACAAATACCTGCGCAACGAAGGTTACGCGGTGGAGTACCCGGAACTGTACGCGGCCTTTGATGAAAGCGCCGTCACCATCGGCAAGGTGAAAGAGCCAAGCGAACCGGTGGCGAAGGAGTAACGCGGCATGGCCCTGTCACCCGCCCAGCGCCACAGCGCCATGATCCAGGCGCAGCGCAAACTGGATAACCAGCAGGCGATTGCCGGCTGGGACAGCCTGCACATTCAGGTGCGGGCAATGGAAAGCGACATTGCGCGGCTGCGCAACCTGCAGACCATTGCCGATCGCATCCTGATGAAACGCGACGTGTTGCTGCCGCGTTGGCAGCCCACGGTGGAGGCTTATCTTGCGGCGGGTGACGTTCACGCCAATCCGATTTTTGCCTGGTGCGTGATCTGGTTGTTCGACGTAGGCGATTTTGATTTGGGGCTGGATTGGGTGGACATCGCGATCGCCCAGCGCCAGCAGACGCCCGACCGGATGCGGCGCAGTTTTGCCGCCTTTGCGGCGGACACCGTGCTGGCCTGGGCGGAAGAAGAAGCCGCCCAGGGCAACAGCGTGGAGCCGTACTTTTCCCGCACCTTCGAGAACGTGCGGGACAACTGGCGGCTGCATGAGGAAATCAGCGCCAAGTGGTTCAAGTTTGCCGGGTTGTTGCTGTTGCGTGACGACAACGGCGAACCCCGCGCCACGGCGGTGGACGATGTGGCCACGCTGGAGCAGGCCGACAATCTGCTGATGCAGGCGCACGCGTTCGATCCGGTTGGGGCCAAGGTCAAAACGCACCGGCAGCGTATCGCCGCCAGGTTGCGTGCCCTGGCGAAAGAGTAAAACGACTACCGCAAGCCAAAGCGGGCGCGGTGGAGGCAAGGCACTTCGGTGCGATGTGCTATGGAAACCGGTCTGCCCGCTTTTTTTCGGAGTGAAACGATGTTTAGCGGTGAACCCATTGATTACCTGAATGAAGTGCTGACCAATGACGGATTTTGGCCGGATCTGAACCTGGCCGACTTCCAGCAGCGGCGCAACATTCCCAGCGACATCGACGCGGGCACGTTATCGGCGGCCCTGGTGGCGACGGTGGCGGAAATCAATCTTGATCTGGCGAAGCTGGCCACCCAGCTAAAAGGCCAGGGGTATCAGGTGGCCGCAGCAGTGCCGGGGCCAAATATCGACGGTAAAACCGCGCTGATCGCCCAATACGAGAAAGCCGTGTTTGCCAGGGCCAAGGCCGATCTGCTGGGCGAGTATTCGACGCAGTTCAGCCGGGCGCCCAACGCCGGGCAGGAAAACCCGGAAACCCGCAGTCGCTTGCTGGCCGAGGCCGCTTTTGTGCTGCGCAACATGAAGGGGGTGCGCCGATCGTCGGCGCGGCTGGTATGAGCAAACTCGACTCATTGACCCAATTTATCAAGGCACATTTGCCGGCGCGGATCGCCAACCTGGAATTTACCAGCGACATGGACGGGCTGCGGTTTATTCCGGCGCAGCGCGAGCTGGGATTAGACCAGTACCAGTTGGCGGTGATGCAGTTCGAGGTGGTGTTGTCCTGGGGGCGTTTCCCCTTCCGCTTGTTTGATCCGCGCAATCTGTGCGCCCTGCTGATGTCCTGGCTGATAGAGCACACCGACGAGGGGCTGGCAGAGCAGGGCTTTGATCTGGAAATGCCAGAAATAGTGATCCTGGCGGATACGCAAACGGCCGTTGTCGAGGTGACGCTGACGCTGTATGAGGCGCTGACGGTGGTCAGGGATGCGGAAGGCATGATCCCCTTTGACGGCGAGCGCTGGCGACTGGCCGATCCGCAAATCTGGTGGGCGCTGGAAGGGACGGTATACGGCGCCGATGCGACCGGGGCGCCGATCGGTAAAACGTCATGATCATCAATGGCGAGCTGAGTAAAAAACAGCTGCGAGAGTTGCGCGGCGAGCTGGCCAGGCTGGAGCTGGGCCAGAAGAAGAAACAGCGCTTTTTGTGGCGCATGGCCAAGTACGGCGTGATCCAGACGGCAAAGCAGCACGTCAAAAAGCAGCAGACCCCGGACGGTGAAGCCTGGGCGGCAAGGAAAACGCGCCGGCGCGGCAAGATGCTGCGCAATCTGCCCAATTTGCTGCACATCCGCGACCTGCCGGACATCGAGGCGGTGCGGGTTTATCTCCAGGGCGGCGGGTATCGCAACGGTGAAAACCCGGTGCCGGCCGGGGTGGTCGGCGCGGCCCAGCAAGAGGGGATGCGCACGCAAATCCGCCGCCAACGGACGGGCAAGCGGCACAACGACCCCAACCGCAAGGCGACATTGCGCCAGGCCAAAAAGCTGCGGCAATTGGGTTACCGCATCAAGCGGGGGGCGCGGTGGCGGCGGCCACCGTTGAAAGAAATTGCCGGGGTGATGTCGTTCGCCCAGGCGGGGTTGCTTATCAGAAAACTGAGCGGGAAAGCGGCGAAATCCGTTTGGACGGTAGAACTTCCCGCCCGTCCGTTCCTGGGCATGAGCGACGAAGAATTTAACAAGGCGTTGGCACGTCAACTACAGGCGATCGGGTTCGGCTGGGATGTCAAGGCGCAGGATATGAAGGGGAAATTATGAGTTGGCCAGAGATTCAGGTTAACCAGGTTAACCGGTTGCAAGGTGAAACCAAAGACATTGAGCGGGTGTTGCTGTTCGTCGGCAGCGGTAAGACCAATGTCGGCAAGACGCTGGCGGTCAACACGCAAAGCGATCTGGATGCGCTGCTTGGCATGGGCGACTCGGTGCTGAAAAGCAACGTGAAGGCGGCGATGCTCAATGCCGGGCAAAACTGGTTCGGCTATGTGCATGTGCTGGCTGAACCGGATGCGCCGGCAACCTGGGCGGCGGCGGTACGCAGTGCGCAGCAGGTGGCGAGCGTGGAAGGGGTGGTGTGCCTGGTGCCGGCAACGGCGGAAATCATCAAGACGGCCGCCAGCCTGCGGGCGGAGTTCATCGCCAAGTTTGGCCGGTGGCAGTGGTTTATTTTGTCTGCCGAGGGCGTGCAGAAGGGCGAAACCTGGGCGGACTACCTGGGCCGGGTGAAAGACCTGCAAAAAGGGGTGGCGGAGCCGGGCATTCAGCTGACGCCGCGCCTGTGGGGCAACGAGCCGGGCGTGCTGGCGGGGCGCCTGTGCAGTCGCAAGGTCACCATCGCCGACAGTCCGGCCCGCGTGGCCACCGGGGCGCTGGTCGAAATGGGCAGCACGGCCCTGCCGGTGGATGGCACCGGGGTGCAGTTGGAGCTGGCCACGCTCCAGGCGCTGGAGGCGCTGCGTTTCAGCGTGCCGATGTGGTATCCCGACTATGACGGCATGTATTGGTCGGACGGCCGCACGCTGGATGTGGAAGGGGGCGACTATCAGGCCGTTGAGAACCTGCGCGTGGTCGACAAGGTGGCGCGGCGTGTCCGCCTCCAGGCGATTGCCAAGATTGCCGATCGGTCGCTGAACAGCACGCCGGGGAGCATTGCCGCGCACCAGGCGTACTTTGCCCGCGTGCTGCGTGAAATGTCGCGTAGCACCCAGATTAACGGGGTGACGTTCCCCGGTGAAGTGAAGTCTCCGCAGGACGGCGACGTCAAAATCACCTGGCGCACGTCCACCAAGGTGGAAATTTATCTGGTGATCCGTACCTACGAATGCCCGAAAGGCATCACGGTGAGCCTGATGCTGGATAATTCGCTGGAGGCAACAGCATGACAAAGCGTATTTCGGGCCAGTCGGTCGACTTCAACATGGACGGCGCACTGATCCATGCGGAAAAAGTCAGTCTGAGCATTACCGACAACACCGCCGCCGCCCAAACCCAGGGCGTGCCGGACGGGTGGGTAAGCGGCGACGTGGCGGCCGAGGGCGAAATTGAACTGAGCACCAAGGCCTTTGCCCAGGTGAAAGCCAGGGCACAGGCCGCTGGCAGCTGGCGCGGCATCCCGCCTATCGATCTGATGTGGTATGCCAAGGCCGGCAATGAAGAACTGAAGGTTGAGGCGTTCGGTTGCAAGCTGATTGTGAGCGACATTCTAGACGTTGATCCGAAGGGCGGCAGCATCATGACCCACAAAATCAAGTTCGTCGTGACCGATCCCGATTTTGTGCGCCTGGGGGGCATTCCTTACCTGGAGTCGGACGTTACGCAGAACCTGATCGGGTAAGGGTAGGCAATGCAGGAGCATGAGAAAAATATTGTCTGGCTGTTGGTGCTGGGGGCGATTATCGCCGTGGGCCAGGTGCTGAGCAGCCAGGAGCCGATCACCCTGCGGTTGTTCATTGGCCGCATCGTGCTGGGTTCGGCCACCTCGATGGCGGCGGGGGCCACGCTTATCTGGGTGCCGGGATTGTCGCCGCTCGCGATCGTCGGGCTGGGGGCGGCGCTGGGGATTGCCGGCCACCAGGCGGTGGAACTGTGGTTGCGGCGTAAGGGCAGCAGCCTGCTGAAAGGGAAGGGAAAACATGACTCTGAGTGAAAAACAGCAGCTTTTTACCGTGATGATCGCCCAGCTGATCTATTGGGCGGACGAGCGGGGCTATCGGCTGACCTTCGGCGAGGCCTACCGCACGCCGGAACAGGCCGCCCGCAATGCCAAAACCGGTGCAGGCATTGCCAACAGTCTGCACACCCAGCGGCTGGCGGTGGATTTTAATCTGTTCATCAACGGCCAATACCAGACGCAGACCGAGGCCTATTTACCGCTCGGCGAGTTTTGGGAGTCCATCGGCGGCAGTTGGGGCGGGCGCTTCAAGAGTCGCCCTGATGGCAACCACTTTAGCCTGGAACACAACGGGGTGCGCTGATGAACAGGGCGGCAGGGTTGGGGCTGGCGGTGTTGGTGGCGGCGTTCTGGCTCGGGTGGCTGGCCAATGGCTGGCACCGTGACAGCGTGCAGCTGGCTGTCGAGCGGGCGGCGTCGCAGGCCGGTGAGCAGTCCAGGCAGGCCGCGCAGGCGGTGGCCAGCGCCTCGGCCCGCCAGTTGGAGGAAAAGTTGGATGCAATACGAAAAGCGCCACCCAAAGAGATCCGCACCGAAGTGGTTAAGCCGGTTTTTACCCGCGTGTGTCTGTCTGATGACTTTATCAGGATGTACAACGACGCCGCCGACCGTGCCGAACGTGCCCTTTCAGGAAAATCTGCGAGTGAAGTGCCCGGAAACGCTACCGCGCCTTAATGGCGTGACGGGCAAGGATATTAGCGACGCGCTGCTGTGGTATTTCGATAATTACCCGGCGTGCGCCGCCAGACATAATCAATTAGTTGACGAAATAAACCAGCGAGAGGAATTAATACCATGAGTAAAGATACAGCCGTAAATAAAATCACCCTGACCATTCAGCGCATGGAGGTGACCTTTGAGCCAAACACCACCGCGTATAACAGCCTGATTAACGACATGACGATGGACAATAAGGTGGCGCCGCACGATACCTATTTGCGCCGCATTGTTTCCAATGATAGCAAAGCGGTGCTGGATGAATTATTGAAGCTGCCGGGCGCCGCGCTCCAGATTGCCGAAGCGGTCAATGCGAAATATGCGCCTAAGCTGGAAATTGAAGTAAAAAACTGACCAACCGGCTGCGGGCCATTGACGGTAATTTCATTGAACAGGCGTTAACGCTGCGTCGGCATTATTTGCCGAATGAGAATGATTCTACTGAAAATCTGGCCCGCGCCATTTGGCTGGATAACCGGTATTGGGAAAATAACGCCATTTCCGTGGCAAACGGCATTTCTTTGGCATTTAAAGGCGAATAATGAAACAGCTAGATTTTACCCTGAGCCTGATCAACAAGCTGACGCGGCCATTAAAACAGGCGCAGGCGTCGGTGACCGGCTTCGCGGAAAAATCACAGGCGGCCTTTGGCAAGATTGCCGTAGGCGGTGCGGCCCTGGTGGGCGTCGGCTTGTCAATTAAGGGGGCACTCGGCCCGGCCATTGAAATAACCGACGCGCTCAACTCGGCCGCCACCAAGGGAATTGACGACAAAACACTGCAAAAGGTGGCCGGCGATGCGCTGGCGTTCAGTGCCCGGTACGGCAAATCCGCCACCGAGTTTATCGGCTCCACTGAGGCTATTCGCAGCCAGGTGGCGCGGCTGAGCAATGACGAGCTGCCGGCCTTTGCAGTGGCGACCAACACCCTGGCCGCCGCCGTCAAAGGCAGCGCCGCCGAGGCGGCGGAGTACATGGGCAGCATGTACAACAAATTTGACAGCTACGCCGAGAAAATCGGGCGGGTGGAGTTTGCCGAGCAGGTGGCCGGCAAAACGGCCTATATGGCACAGGCGTTCGGCACCAGTATGCAGACGATCTCCGATCTGATGGAAGGTGCCAAGGGCGTCGGCTCCAACTATGGCGTGGGGCTGGATGAACAGTTTGCGGTGCTGGGACAGCTGGAGAAGACGTTGGGCACCGAGGCCAGCGGCAGCTATGAATCCTTTTACAAGGTGGCGCAGCAGGGGGCCAAGCAGCTGGGCCTGAGCTTTGTGAATGCGTCCGGGCAAATGCTGACCATGCCGCAAATGCTGGAGAAGCTACAGGCCAAATATGGCGCCAGCATTGAGGGTAATCTCAAGGCGCAGGCCGAGCTGGATAAAGCCTTTGGCGATGGCGCGAACGTTATCAAACAGCTGTACGGTAACGTTGACATCTTGAATCGCCATATCAACACCCTCGGCAGCAGCGACGGCATGAAGCGGGCCACGGAAATGGCGCACAAGATGGCCAATCCGTGGGAACGGCTGACGGCGATCTGGTATTCCATCCGCGCGGCGATGGGTTTAACCCTGCTGCCGGTGCTGTACCCGCTGATTAACAAGATGGCAGATGCCGGCCAAACGCTGGTTCGCTGGTTGAAGCTGTTCCCCAATCTGGCCCGTGCCATTGGCCTGGCCGTGATCGCCTTCATGAGCCTGGCGGCTGCCGGCGCCATTGCCAACATTGCGATCGGCGTTCATGCCTTCCTGATGTTGGGGCTTAAGAACCTGCTGGGGCCGGTGGCCAAATTGCTGGGGCTAAACCGCCTGGCCATGCTCGCCGGCGGCGCCGCGACAACCGTTTTTAATCGGGGGCTGAAAGGCGTGCGGGCCGCCCTGCTGGCGACCAGTATCGCCGCGCGTACCGGGGCAGCCTCGTTCCTGCTGATGGCCTGGCCGATAGCGTTGGTGGTTGCAGCGATCGGTGCGGCAGTGGCGGCGGTTTACATCTTCTGGCAGCCCATCAAGGCGTTTGTGAAAGGATTTATCAGCGGGTTTAAACAGGCAGCCGGCACGCTGGCGCCGTTCGCCGGGTTGTTCAGTCCGATTTCGCGGGCGATTGGCGCCGTGTGGGGCGCGGTCAAAACCTTGTTCGGGTGGTTCATGAATCTGTTGGCCCCGGTGCAGTGGACGGCCGGCGAACTCCAGGGCGTGACCAGTGCCGGCGAAGCCTGCGGGCAGATTGTAGCGGGTGCGCTCGGGTTGCTGTTGGCTCCGCTCGAGCTGGTGATCAACATGGTCGGTCACCTGTTCGATGCGATTGGCATTGTTTACCAGGGCTGGCTGGATGTTATCGCCGCCTTTGATCCGGCGCGGCCTGTCGAGTCGTTCAAGAAAATCGGCCAGGTGGTGAGCAACGTGTTTTCCAACCTGTGGAAGGTGCTCAAGGCCTCGTTTGCCGACACTTACAATTGGATAGTGGACAAGCTGAATATGCTGCCGGGCATCGATATTGATGCCATGACGGTAGATGTGGTGCCCGCCGTGGCTGATGTGCCGGCCTTGCCGGGGGCTGCGGCGGCGGTGTCGGGTGAAGTCCTGCCGGCGCCCTCCGCACTACCGGTGGGGCAGGCGTTGCCGACAGCGGCCGCGTCAGTTGCCGGGGCGGCGCAGAGAACGCCGGCGCCCGTTGCACTTGCCATTCCACAGCCGCCGGCGCCGCAGGTTAAAGCGATGGCGGCCGTACAGCCCGACAAGGCCAAACCGGCAGCGCTCACCGGTAATACGCTTATCACCGGCGGCAAGCTCAAAGGGATTGGGCCGGGCGGATTAAGCAAGGACATCACCAATAACACGCGCACCGTCACCGATAACAGTAAGCAAATACGCATTGAAAATATCAACGTCAAGCAAGGTATGACGCCAGAGCAATTAATGGAATGGCAGGAATTAAACTGATGCGCGATCCCTTATATATCGACCTGCTGATTGAGAACGGCAATTTTACGTTAAATCCCGGTAATGAACCGGTGTTATGCAATAACCGGGTGAGCATTGGTCAAGACTGCGTACACGCCATTATTGAAAGTGGGTTAATTACCCAGCTTGTGGCGGAAAGAAGTCCGACACTTCGCGCGGACGTGCTGATGCAGATTATTTTATTGGTCGAGGATGATGAACGCATTATTCCCGGCACCGTTGTGGTGCATGAGGAAACAAAATCCCGGCTTTGGGTGACCGCAGAAACCTATGATTTCGGCAAAGTGGAGGCCAGCGTTAATTATGGCGACGAAACCGCAAATTGATTATGAGCAGGCGCTTACCGAAAGCGGTATGCCGCTGACCGAAGAAGACGTAAACCAGAAATTTACTGCCTTGGTCAACGCCGAAGGCTTAATAACCAACACCTCCAGAATGTCGCCGTTCTGGCGGTTAATTCAGGTCATTGTGACCACACCCGTGATGTGGCTCAAGGCGGTGCTGGTCACGGTGGTGATGCGCAACATGTATCTGGCCACCGCCGCCGGCAGCTTTCTGGACGTGTTCGCCTGGGGCGTGAACGTCAAGCGCAAGCCGGCAACGGCGGCGGCGGGCATGGTGCGTTTTTTCAAGGACAACGCGCAGGCATCGGTGGCCGTGCCGGCGGGAACCGTCATACAAACCGAGCGTATCAACGGTAACGTTTACAGCCTGGCCGTTGCGCAGGAAACCACGCTGCCGGCCGGCAACGCCTCCGGGCTTATCGCGGTGACCGCCACCGAACCGGGCGGGGCGCACAATCTGGCGCCGGGCTATTTCCGTATCCTGCCGCAGGCCGTGCCGGGGATCGTGCGTGTTGAAAACGAGGACGGTTGGTTAACCACGCCGGGCGCCGATCGGGAGTCGGACGACGATTTGCGCGACCGCTGCCGAAACCAATACAACCTGGCCGGCAACTATCACACGGATGCGGTGTATCGCAGCATGATTGCGAGCGTCGCCGGCCTGAGTATCGACCGCATCTTCTTCAAGCATGACGCCCCGCGCGGGCCGGGCACCGCCAATGCCTATCTGCTGCTGGATTCGGGCGTGGTCTCACAGCCCTTTATCAGCGCGGTTAACGACTACATCAACGGGCAGGGCCATCACGGCCACGGCGATGATATGCAGTGCTTTGCGCTGCCGGAAACCCAGCACGCACTGGCGGTGACGCTGTTCGTCGAGAATAAGGCCAACTTTACCGCCGACGAACTGGCGCAGCTGGTGCGCAATTGCGAAGCCCTGATCCGCTGCGCCTTTCGCCAGAACGCGGAGTATGACGTTAAGAAGACCTGGCCGTATGCGCGATTTTCATTTTCCAACCTGGGCCGGGAGCTGCACCGCGCGTTCCCGGTGCTGGAGTCGATCACCTTTTCCCTGGGCGACATTGTGAGCGAGCTGAACGTGCCGCGCCTGTCGTCGCTGAAAGTGGGGGTAAGCAATGCCTGAATTCGATAAGCAACTGGACGGCCTGCGCCTGCCGTCATGGATGAACCGAGGCGAACCGGCCAAGTTGCTGCGGGCGGCCCGCGCGTTCTGGCGCTGGGTGCATGGCTGGCTGGTGTGGCCGCTGCGTCAATTGGATGCCGCCACCTGCACCGTGGCGCTGTTGCACATTTTGGCCTATCAGCGTGATATTGCCCGCTTCGACGGCGAGCCGCTGGATCTGTTTCGCAAGCGGGTGATGTACGCGTTTATCAACGCCCGCGATGCCGGTTCCGTGGCGGGCTTTGTCGCCATTTTCGAGCGGCTGGGCGTGGGTTATGTGGAGATCCTGGAGCGCCAGCCGGGCATTGATTGGGACGTGATCAGCGTGCGCGTCACCGATGGCCAGGTGGCCGGCAACCCCGATTTGCTGATGCAGATCATCCGGCAGTACGGGCGCACCTGCCGCCGCTATCGATTTGAAGTTATCAACAATTCCTCCTTGCAGCTGCGTGTCGGCTGGGTCGGGGGTGAATACGTGTGCTACAGCGCGACGCTTGCCGGCACCCAACAACCGAGCAGCGCCAGCGTGTCGCGTGCGTCTTTAAAGGGGTAAGAAGTATGTCACAAACTGCGATCACCTTTGCTTTCGAGCAATGGAAAGCCAAAGAGGCCATAGGCGGCACGCGCGTGGTGCTGGATGAATTTGTGTTCGCCAACGTGCCCGGCCTCGATCCGAACAAGCCTATCGACCGCAAGGAAGGAATGCCGGCGGCGGGGCATATCGTGCATCGCCAGGCCGTCAACAAAACCGGCGTCGTGAACAGCAACACCGTGGTGTACTCGGTGACGCTCGGCACCGAGATCGGCGACTTTGATTTTAACTGGATTGGCCTGGTCAATAAGGCCAGCGGTACGGTGGCGATGGTTATCCATGCCCCGACGCAGCGCAAGGTGGCGAACCGTGCCGGTCAGCAGGGCAACGCGATCACGCGCTCTTTCCTGATGGAATATGACGGCGCCGCCAAAGAAACCGGCATCACCACGCCGGCCGAGACCTGGCAGATTGATTTTACCGCGCGGCTCGGCGGTATTGATGACATGCAACGGCTTATCAATCGTGACCACTACGGCGCCGGCGCGTTCTTCGGCAACGGCTTTTTGGTCGTGAAGAACGGGGCGCAGTATGTGGTGAATGCCGGCACCGGTTACGTGGGCGGGCTGCGTGCGGTACTGGCGACGAACCAAACCATTACCGTGGGCGCCAAGCCGGTCAAGGTGTGGGTCGATGCGAGCTACCAGGGCAACGTGGTAAGCCAATGGGCGGCGGTGGTGAAACTGACGGTTGCCGCGACGGCGGCCGATTACACCGACGGTGGCGGGTTTAAGCATTACCTGTTTGCGGTGGCCAGCATTGACGCTGCCGGCAACATCACCGACCTGCGGCCAAAGGGATCGTTGTCAGACCAGACCGGCAACGAGGCGTTTTTGCGCAAGGACAAGAACCTGGCCGACCTGAAAAGCCCGGCGACGGCACGCGGCAGCCTGGGGCTGGGAACGGCCGCGACGCGCAATGTGGGTATTCAGGGCGGGCAACTGATGGAAGTCGGGGCGTTTGGCCTCGGTTCCGGCTCCCGGCACCGCGATGATGCGTACTGTAATCAGGCGGAGATCTACCGGGTTAATAACACCTCGAAGAACGCGCCAGGCCGGGAGGTCTACGGCGTTCTCAGCCTGCCGTGTGACGGTGGGCCATCCGGCGGCTATCTTGCCGTGCAAAATAACGGCGATGCTTTCTTTGGTCGGTCGAATATTGCCAGTAACGGGGTGACCTGGTTCCAGGCCTACACCACGAAATTTAAACCCACGGCCGCCGATGTCGGGGCGCTGACTGATGCCCAGGCCGCGAAGAAATATGCGTTGCGCTCGTTCAAGGTCAACGGCAAACCGTTGTCCGGGGATGTCAATCTTGTGGCCGGTGACGTCAACGCCTGGAACAAGACCGAGGCGGATGCGCGGTACGTGAAGCGCGTGGGCGATGATATGACGGGGCCGCTTAAGCTGCCGCGCCTGGTGTTCCCGGATGCCAGCACGTCCAGTTCTGACGGGGATATTGATAGGGAGAATGGTTTTACGGTTGAGTCTCTGGTCGCGGCCAACAACAAGGGGTATCCGGTGCCGGGTGGCATGGGGGTGCTGTTCACGGGCAAAGTCAACGAATATCGCAATGTGCAATTTGCAGTGGGGTCTGGTGACCGTGCGTTTTATTTGCGTTCGCTGCGTAAAGACAGTGCGGGATCGAAAACATGGGCGCGGGTATACACCACAGACTACAAACCGACCATCACGGACGTGCAGGCCGCCGATCACAGCAATAACTTCGCCGCGCGGATGGGAGTGGTTCGCGTCCTAACCGGTGCCAATAAACCGACATCGCCCGGCCCCTGGAGCGTGGAAAATAGCTCTTGGACGCCTGTTCCGTGGGGATCGCTGTATGTGTCAACGAACGGCACCAATTTAAGCACTGCCTCCGGTAACGGAAAATTTATCCATTACCTGTTTATCGCCCACGGCACCGCGAACAAGTTCTATGTGGCGACGGATGTTAACGGCGGATTTACGGGCTGGGAAAGCTACCTGCCCAGGAGCGGCGGCCAGCTTTCCGGGGCGGTTAAGAGCAGTGCCGAAATCACGGCAAAATACCTTTCGACGCCCGCGGGCGCACCGCCGGAAGGGAGCGGCGCGTATGCGGCGCAACTCGAGACCAAGGCGCCGTTCTACCAGGAAAACTTTGATTGGGATGTCGCCGAGGGTGGGCGCTATGTGCCGTTGGTGAAAGGCCGGAGCAACCGCAAAGGGCAGGGTTACCCTACGGCCGTGAGCTTTGGGTATCTGCTGGATGGGCAAGGCAGCTTTGCCAAGCCCTGCATCCACGTGCGGGGAGACAATAACGCGGAAGCGATCTGGCGATTTGATCCCAATAACAAGCAATTTTACGCACCTGGTAATGTGCTTGCAGGCCAAGCAATTTTGCATACCGATGGCAATATCACGGGCAACATCTGGGGCGGCTATCTCAGCAACTGGCTGAACAATCAGTTCACGGCCCGCGATAACAACATCAACAGCCGTGTTGATTGGAACACGTTTAACCGCGAGGTTGGCGCCAGGGCCACCATTGATTACGTCAATAGTCGCTCGGCTGTTGCCGGCAGTCGCAATGCCTGGTGGTACAAGGACGAGGTGACGGGATTCATTATCCAGGGCGGCGTCGTCAACCGTGGCGATTATGTTAACCGCGTGGGTTTTCCACGCGGCTATGTGCGCGAATGCTTTGGCGTGCAACTGACGCTGGCCAGTTCCAACGGGAGCTGGTTTGGTGACAGTCGGGTCAATATCCAGGCGCGGGATCTGGATAACAACGGGTTTAATGCAATGATGGATGGCCAGGAACAGGTGGTGTTCTGGCAATCGGTGGGAGTGTGATAATGAACTATGGATTCAGTGCGACTACCGGCGCCTTTTATGTCTATGAAGACCGCGCCGATTATGAAGCCAATGGCAACTGGCCGGAGGATGTTACCCCGGTTTCAACCTCCACCTGGGAACGGTATTGCGGCCAGGGGCCGGCCGGCAAGGTGCGCGGCGCCAACAGCCGGGGGCTGCCTTGCTGGGTAGATGCACCGGCACCGACCAAAGCCGAACTTGCCGAGCACGCCGCCAGGCAAAAAGCGGCGTTGATGGACAGCGCCGCCAGGGCGATAGCGCCACTGGAAAGGGCGGTAAAATTGCGCATGGCCACCGAGAAGGAAAAAGCCGCGTTGACGGCGTGGGAAACCTACAGTGTGTTGCTAAATCGCATCGATCCTGGCGCCGCGCCGGATATTGCTTGGCCGGAGGTGCCGGGTGTGGCGTAAGTCAACGTTGAAGATGCCGGGCGACATGCAGGCGTTAACCTGTTCTATGGTGCCGGTGCATCCGTGGGTACACGGCATCGGCCGCGCGGAGGCATCGGGTAATTACCTGAGTCCGCAGAATGCGGTGAACTACCTGGCCGAACGGCTTGGCGGCGGCGGTGATGAACTCTCCGTTACCGTGCTGTTGGTGTGTGCGACCTCATACGCGGAGTTTATGCCCCTGCTGGCCAGCATGGCGGACGTGTTGCCATTGCCGGTGCTGGGGCAGGTGAAACGGATGGCACAAACAGCGGCCACGCAAGCCGTGGAGAAAATGCAGATCCCCGGCAAATTCGGCGGCGGGTTGCCGGCGGCGGTGCCGTTGTCGACCTCTGCCCAGCGCCTGGCGCTGAACGCGCAGCGTATTGCCGAGGCCAAGGCCGGCGCCGCCGTTGGCGCCAGTGTGGCGGGGCTGCAATCCGCCCTGGCCGGTTTTATGCAGGTGCGGCAGTCCGCATTAGACGGGGTGAGCCAGGCCATGACGGCCCTACAGGGGAAGACGGCGCCGGCGTGGGCGTTCACGGGCAAGGGGAATGCGGCGAGTTTGGCCGCCGAAATGAAAAAGAACGTACCGCAGCAGGATGCCGTGTTTACGCTCGGAATGCTGTTTGCAGGCAAAGATTTATCGACGCTGGAGGCGATGATCCATGACGATAGTCACCCTGGCCCTTAATGGCGAGGCCATCGCGTTAAAAGGCCTGATGGTCACCCCGATGATGCAGTTTCAGGATAAAGACCAATCCGGCCAAACGTCCAGCACCGCCAATGCCGAACAAGGCATTAAGCCCAAGGAATTGCGCATTTCGGGCATGATCCCGTTCAGCGAGGCCAAGGTGTTGACGCGGCTGTTTGCGCTGGCAGAGGCAACGGAAGGCGGGAAGTTGAAGCGCTACCGCGTGGCCAACCATACCGCGCAGGCCATCAACTTTCGTCTGGCGACGTTCACCGGCTCAATCGACGCCCCCAAGCAAGACGGCAAGCAGGCCTGGCTGGTGACGTTCACGTTGCGTGAACACCTCAGCGTGCCGGAGAAAAAAAGCGCCCGTGAAGACAACAAAACCGCCGCCCGTAAGCAGACGCCAGGCGGCAATGGCGCAGTGAAGGGCGGCAAAGCCGCCGAAGACGATCAGCAATTGAGTTGGTTCGAGCGCAAGGTGCTGAAACCGGCGGATGCGCTGGCCGCCAAGGTGGTGGGGAACGATGAAAACAGTTAAACGCCTGATGTTATCCGGGGATGCGGTGCCGTTGGTGGATGTCAACGTGGTGCTGGAGTTGAACGCCTGCGGGCGCGGGTTTATCACCGCGCAAACGGGGCAGGACTACACCGGCAAGCTGGTGCGGCTGGATGTCGGCTATACCGACGATATTTTGCGCTGGTTTACCGGCTACGTTGAGCGCTCCCAGCCAGCGGAAAACGGCTTTCAACGGCTGTTCGTGCGCGAACTGGCGGGCGTATTCGATAAGTTGTGGCCCTGCGCCTTCCAGCACCCGACGCTGCGCCAGGTGGCCGACTGGTTGCAGGAAAACAGCGGGATCACCTTCACCTTGCCGACCGCCGACTACACCGACAAACCGATCCCGCATTTTACCCACAGCGGTAACGGTTATCAGCTGCTGGCCAATTTGGGGCCGGCTTTTGGCGTGCCGGATTACATTTGGCAGCCGCTGCCGGACGGCGGGGTGTTCCTGGGCAGTTGGGCGCACTCGATGCTGGCCGGCACCCCGATCGATATTCCGGCCGAATTCAGCCAGAGCCAATCCAGCGGCAACAGCATGACGATCCCCCTCGTGCAGGCGTTGCGGCCGGGCGCGGTCGTCAACGGCAAGCGCCTGTCTAAGGTTCGGCTGGAGAACGACAACACGGCGATCACCTGGCTGGCGTTGGACCCGCTTACCGGTAAGGCCGAAGACAAGCCGGCGGCGCAGCGTCAGATTGAAGCGGCTTACCCTGAACTGGCCGCCGGGCTGCACCTGCCGAAATTCGCCAGGGTGGTGGCGCCTACGGAAGCGGTGAGCAGCGGCAATCTGGCCGATCCGTTCCGACCCCGCTATGCGGTGGACGTGCAGCTACTTGATGCGGACGGCAGCCCGGCCAAAAACACGCCGATTTATCCGGCGGTGCCTTTGCCGGTGCCGATGGCCGGCAGTGAGTCCGGCATGTTCCAGTTTCCGCCGGCCGGCGCGTTGGTGGAGGTGGGCTTTACCGGCGGGCGCCCGGATAAGCCGTTTGTGCGTCAGACCGTAGCAGAGGGCCATGCGCTGCCGGACATCAAGCCGGGTGAGCAGCTGCAACAGCAACGCGCCGAGGTGTCCCAGCGAGTGACGCAGGCGGGCGATTGGGAACGCCAAACCGATCAGACCATCCGCGAGCATTCGATGAACCGCGAGATCCACGCGGACGAAGAAACCCGCACCCTGGTGGCCAGAACGGCCACGGTGCAAGCCAATGACAAAACCACGGTATTGGGAACGGCGACGCTGTTGGCCGGCGCCATCGTGCAAATCGCCGAGGGCGACTACAGCCTGGCTACCCAATCCGGGTATGTGGCCAGTGTGGCGAAGGATGCCAAAACGGAAGTCGGCGGCAGCCTGATCGAGAAGATAGGGAAAATCCGTAGCAGCATCGCCGCCGTTCGCCAGGATGTGATCGCGCCGGTGGTGTGGGTAGGCAGTCAGCAGATAAACGTGATGTCGCTCATGCTGGACACTCTGGACGTGGTGCAGGAGCTGGCGCGGCAGACTGCCACCCACACTCACAGCAACACCGGCGCACCGCAGAACGCGCAGGCTATCAGCGCCGCCGGCACGAAGTCTAGCCAGCTGAAAAGCAAATACGCGCCCGTGATTGGATAATGTTGCAAAAATAGGGTTACTAAAAGTGTAGGGTTGTGGTGGGTTCAGAATTACTTAATATTCATGCATCTTTCCCGGAACATCTGGCCCATCCGCGCTCCGGCATTTCGGAGTTCATGCATTTCATTATTGAAATTAAAACCACCTTCTGACGAGGACTCCCGGCGTTCAGCAGGAACCTTACTGGTACGCATACCCGTCACGACAATATGTTGCAGCGTTACTTTTTCCATTGTCTGTGCTTCATCAGGCAGAAGATAAGGGAGCAAACCAAACACTTTGTGCTCCAGATTTTTTTGGTCTTCTTTTATTTTTTCATCAGGAACCCGCTTTTCGGGCATTTTTCCACCATATATCAACATCAGGTCATGCAGAGTCACAGTGTTGGGATATCCCCTGTCAGCACGGAAAACAATCTCAGCTGCCAGAGAAGCGCTTTCCTCGAGCTTCGTACAGTGCAACTCGGTCGCCCGCCGTCTGGCATCGGCATGTAGGTTGTCCTCGGTTTCTTGCTTTTTTACGTCCAGCATAAAGAATGCAGAAAATACGTTACCTAAGCCGGTTGCAATAGTTATCAACAAGGTAAATATTACTCCCTGAAGAAGTTTTTTCTTTGTAAAATCCTCACTCATATTATGTATTCCTTTATTTGGTTTCATTTATCGAGTAAATGGAAACTCATAATCAATTCTTACACTCAAGTAACTTAAAGATGCAAGAGGGTAGAAACAAACAATTTACCCTACTGTAGCACTGGTTCGTACTCTTGGTGCACGCGGATTCAAGTTCGAAGAGCAACGCTAAGCCGCCTGTCTTAACTCTGCAAAGACCACCGAAGGTTGCCGAAACCCGAGGCATTTTCGTGGCCTGCCATCTATGCCGCCTGTGCGCCCCGTAGCGCCTTCGCAAACAAAAAACACCCCGCCTTACCCACAGAGAAGATCAAACCAACAGCGAGCCGCCAGCGCGGCAGAATCCCCACGAAATAAACGTTCGCACCACGAAAACGGCACTACACCGCACCCGCCTGCGCGTTTTGGATCATAAAAATTTTTCAGTTTTATTTTTCTACAAATCACCCCGCCAGCCCGCGCCGCTGCTGGGGTTTTGCTAACAGGGTCAAACTGAAAACTTTGAAACGGATTTCAGGTTTTTACAGTTTTGACGATCTCGGCAGGATCTCGCCAAAAAGTCAGATGATTGAAAATTAAGGGAAAAATTTGTTTTACGTGGGTTTTATGCTTGCTGGTAAGGATCGTTAGAGTTTTGGAAAAAAGTTCACGATACCAAGCCCAGCAAGGGCTGGGAGGAAATTAGGTCGTGTCGAGTGAACTGAAAAATGCGTGAATTGGTAATCGGTTTGTTGTTTGGTTATTCTCTGACCTGGACAAGTTTTGCTTAAGGAAAGTTAATGGACGCGAAGCAAATTGCATATGGGATTTTGGATGGTATTTCGACCATCCCCAGCGGTATGTATCATGGCGTTGTTCGAACTTGGCAAGGGTCTGGATTGGCTGGTAGTAGCCTCAAAAGCAGAAACCAAAATGAAACCGAACGTTTCGCCCGTATGGTCAAGTCGATGGGTAATAGTGAAGAACCCTTGCGTCGCCTCATCACTATTGTGATCACAGATTTCTATCAGAAATTGGATGCCACAGGCAAAGAGTCAATCAATAACAAATTAGCCTATGGTGCCGGTCGTCTTGGTGGGCGAACTGGAGGCCAATTTGCATTGGCGCAATTTGCGGCTCACATGATGCTCAGGAAAGCGACTTCTGCATTAGCATATAAACAGTTTGTTCGTTTTGGCGCTTCGTTCACCCTTAACCTTGTAATGCTACAGGGGCTTATAGAGGAAGCATCGCTGGCATCCAGACGAATGCAGCTTAAATTCCCTCAAACTTACCGGAAGGTGTCAGCACTAAATTTAGATATGGCATATTTCTTGGTTGAGGAACAATTAGAGCCGTATCTCCAATTTATTAACAGCCACCCAATGCTATGTAAAGGTATTCAGAATGAACTCTGCAAAATCCTCTCTGACCAGAAAACTAACTAAGTATGTGGGGTTAGGTGCTTCGCACGTTTTGGAAGCGATAGTAACCGGGGTTTGCGCGATTGCCGCTTTCATGTCGCTTTTCTTACTTGATGGGGCCGCGATGAAAGTCGCGGGTTTTGTTGGCTTCTTCGTTGTGGGCTACTTAATCACCTTGGCGATTGCATGGATGCGTGGGGAGCGATAACAAACTGGCGACGTATTTTTGTGTCGCCATTTTGTCGCCACTACAAAGAAAAAGGGGCTACGTTTTCACGTAACCCCTTGTTTTATTTGGTGGAGCTGGGGGGATTTGAACCCCCGTCCGAAATTACTACACCGTCGGCACTACATGCTTAGTCCAATCTTTACATTCGCCGGCCAGCTGCGGATGGACACGCTACTGACAGACTAGCCTGATTGAGTTTAACGCTTCAGCCCCAGGCAGGACATCCACGCGATCTCTTTTGGGTTTGACCTCTCTTGATCCCCGTCCTAAGAGCGGAGGCTAGGGAGAGAGGGCTCTAAGCAGGGTATTAAGCTGCTAAAGCGTAGTTTTCGTCGTTTGCGACTATTTTTTTGCGGCTTTTTACGAGGCCAACCGCCCCTCGGCATGCTCCTAGGGCTTCGCAAATCCCGTCGAATCCAGAATCAGCCCCAAGTAACTTTGTGCAGTATACCAGAAGTTTACCTCGATAAGCCAGCGGCTTAACGATTGGCGTGCTTCATGATACGGGCTTTCGCCGTCTGCCATTCGCGATCTTTGATGTCATCGCGTTTGTCGTGCTCTTTCTTGCCTTTGGCTACGCCGATCTTGATCTTGCTCCAGGCATTTTTCCAATACAGGGACAAGGCCACCACGGTGTAACCGTCGCGGTTGACGCGGCCGAGCAGGGTGTCCAGCTCGCGTCGGTTCAGCAGCAGTTTACGGGTACGCGTCGGATCGCACACCACATGCGACGAAGCCACGTTGAGCGGGGTGATGGTGGCGCCAAACAGGTAGGCTTCACCGTCACGGAACGTCACATAGCTGTCGCTGAGGTTGGCTTTGCCTGCACGCAGCGATTTAACTTCCCACCCTTGCAGCGACAGGCCCGCCTCGAACTCTTCTTCAATGAAGTATTCGAAACGCGCGCGCTTGTTTTGGGCAATGGTGGCGGAACCGGGTTTGTGTGCTTTTTTCTTTGTCATAGTGCGTTCATTATACTGGATGCTTCAGCGAAAGAAATCCTTTCCCGTTCAGCACCTGCGCAATTTTTCGCATTTTTGGTGCCCTCATCCCTTAGCAGATTTTTTGTTTGCCGCCAGATAAATGGTATTATCTGTACGTTTTATGTCTTACAGGAAATGATATGCCCCAGATCAGTCGGTCTGCATTAGTGCCGTTCAGCGCCGAGCAGATGTATCAGTTGGTTAACGATGTTCATTCTTATCCCGATTTTCTGCCAGGCTGCACCGGCAGCCGGGTGCTTAACGCTACCTCCAACGAGATGACCGCCGCGGTGGACGTCGCCAAGGCCGGTATCAGCAAGACCTTCACCACCCGCAATACGCTGCTGGATAACCAGAGCATCAATATGCAACTGGTCGATGGTCCGTTCCGCAAGCTGATGGGCGGCTGGCAGTTCACGCCGCTGAGCGAAGAGGCCTGCAAGGTGGAGCTGCACCTGGACTTCGAGTTCACCAACAAACTGATTGAGCTGGCGTTCGGCAAGGTGTTCAAAGAGCTGGCGGGCAGCATGGTGCAGGCATTCACCCAGCGGGCGAAAGAGGTCTACAGTGTCTGACATCCAGGTCGAGGTGGTGTACGCCTTGCCGGAGCGGCAGTACCTGCGCAAGGTGAAGCTGGCCGAGGGCAGCAGCGTCGAGCAGGCGATTCAGGCTTCAGGCCTGCTGGAGCTGCGCCAGGATATCGATCTTAAAAGCAATAAAATCGGCATCTACAGCCGCCCGGCCAAGCTGGGCGATACGCTGAACGATGGCGACCGGGTGGAGATTTACCGGCCGCTGATCGCCGATCCGAAAGAGCTGCGCCGGCAACGGGCAGAAAAGGCAAAAAAATAAGGCGCTTATAGCGCCTTATTTTTTTATCTGAAACTGATTTTCTCTTCCGCGTTGCAGCCTGCGACTGTCATGAGGAACACCATGCCCCCTCATGGGCCGGAAGAGCGGTCAGCGCCGATTACTTGGTCAGCGCCGGTTTGTTCTGGATGTCGGTCAACACGCCTGCGCTGTCGAAGGTCAGCGTCAGCGTCTGCTGGGTGATATCTTCATGGCCAGGCTGCTGGCGGAACACATAGAACCACGTCTGAGTTCCGAACGGGTCTTGCAGCATTGGGGTGCCCAATGTGTAAGCGACCTGTTGTTGGGTCATCCCTTTCTGAATTTTCGCCACGTCGGTCGACGTCAGGTAGTTCCCCTGGTTGATGTCAGGACGATAAACCACCTTTTCAAAAGTAGAACAGCCTGCAGTCAGCATCACAAGAACTACAGCGGCGGCAGTCAGCGTTTTACAGCGCATAGTAATCACATTCCTTTAGGGCATAGGATGCCGATGATAATAGACCTTGCGGCAGTTGGAAACCTTTATACCCTTCATCTTTCACGTTGCGACGCATTGGCTTTCCTTTAGCACCTCAAGCGCTTGGCCTTTTTCAGGCTGTTGAGATGGCTTTGGATCACCGCCGCGCCGCACTTTAGATATTTCTCGGGCCAACAGCGTCACTGTCAGACCGCAGGAAAGTGAAAAAGTTGAGCTTTTTTATGCCGCCAGCAGTTCTTTGGCGTTCGCCAACGTATTGCGGGTGACTTCGCTGCCGCCGAGCAGGCGCGCCAGCTCCTGCAGCCGGGCGCGTTTATCCAGCGGCGCCATCTGGGTTTCGGTGACCGTGCCGTCGGTCTGCTTGCTGACGAACAGGTGCTGATGCCCGCATCCAGCCACCTGCGGCAGGTGGGTGACGCACATCACCTGGGTGGATTCGCCGAGCTGGCGCAGCAGACGGCCGACGATGGCGGCGGTCGGGCCGCTGATGCCCACGTCCACCTCATCGAAGATCAGCGCCGGAGTTTCCATCTTGCGGGCGGTGATCACCTGAATGGCCAGCGCGATGCGCGACAGCTCACCGCCGGAGGCGACCTTCGCCAGCGGCTGCAGCGGCTGCCCCGGGTTGGTGGAGACGCAGAACTCGGTGCGGCTGGCCCCTTCGGCGCTCAGGTGCTGCGGTTCGAAGCGCACGTCGATGTTGAATTTGCCGTGCGGCATGGAGAGCGCCTGCATGCTGTCGGTGATTAGCGTGGTCAGCTCGGCGGCGTAGTGCAGGCGTTTCTGGTGCAGCTCTTCCGCCAGCGCCAGCGCCTGCTGGTGATGCAGGGTAACCGCCTCGTTCAGGTGCTCATGGTCGCTTTCCTGCTGAGACAGCAGCTGCTGTTCATCCAGCAACTGCTGATGCAGCTGCGGCAGCTCTTCCGGCGCGACCTGGTGTTTGCGCGCCAGGCTGATTTGACGCGACAGGCGCTGTTCCAGCTCGTGCAGGCGATTGGGATCGAGATCCATGCGATCGGCGTAATGGCGCAGTTCGTCGCTGGCTTCGCTGATCTGGATAGAGGCCTCTTCCAGCATGTCCAGCAGACCGCTGAGCTTATCGTCCAGCCCGGCCAGCTCAAGCAGCAGGTGTTTGGCGCTGTAAAGCTGGCTGAGCATGTTGTTCTCGTCGCTGTCGGCCAGCAGCTGCAGCGTTTGCTGGCTGAGGGTCAGCAGCTGGCCGCTGTTGGCCAGGCGCTTGTACTCGGCGTCGGTCTGTTCGAACTCGCCGGCCTGCGGCGCGAATTCGTTCAGCTCTTTCAATTGGTATTGCAGCAGCTGCTTGCGCGCTTCGCGCTCGATGGACTGCTGCTGATGGTGCGCCAGCTCGCGGCAGCTCTGATGCCAACGTTGGTAGGCCTGGCTCATCGCCGCCAGCAGGGCGGGTTCGTCGGCGTAGGCGTCGAGCAGCGCTTTTTGGTGCTCCGGCTTGAGCAGCAGCTGATGGGCGTGTTGACCGTGGATTTGGATCAGGCGTTGCCCCAGCTCACGCAGCTGCGACAGCGGCACGGCGGTGCCGTTGATAAAGCCGCGCGAACGGCCGTCGGCGTTGATCACCCGGCGCAGCAGGCATTCGTTGCTGTCGTCCAACTGGTTCTGCTCCAGCCACGCGCGCGCGGACGGGGTGTCCGCCAGCGAGAAGCGGGCGCAGATGTCGGCGCGGGCGGCTCCCAGGCGCACCACGTTGCCGTCGGCGCGGTTGCCGAGGCACAGCCCCAGCGCATCGATGGCGATGGATTTGCCGGCGCCGGTTTCACCGGTGATCGCCGTCATGCCCGGTTGAAAATCAATTTCCAACTCACGAACGATAGCAAAGTTGCTGATGGTTAATTGCGCCAGCATGGGAACCTTCCTGTGTATAAACACATAACTGTAGTTTCATACAGTATAAACTGGTTTTATATACAGTAAAGTGGCCGATGCAGATTTTAGAACAATTTTTTCGACCAGCCCAACTTGGTGCTTAACGTGTTGAAATAGCTGTAGTCCTTCGGGTGAATCAGGTTCAGATGGAAGTTGCTGCGGCGGATCAGCACTTCTTCGCCTTCCTGGATCGGCAGTGCGATCTGGCTGTCGCAGCTGATCTCCAGATCGCTGCCGATCTGCGAGAATTTCAGGCGGATGGTGCTGTCGCCGTTGATCACCAGCGGCCGGGCGGAAAGGGTGTGCGGGAACATCGGCACCAGCGCGATCGCCTCCAGCGACGGGGTGAGGATCGGCCCACCGGCGGAGAGCGAGTAGGCGGTGGAGCCGGTCGGCGTGGCGATGATCAGGCCGTCCGAGCGCTGCGAGAAGGCGAAGCGATCGTCGATATACACCTCGAATTCGATCATGTGCGCCACTTTGCCGGGGTGCAGCACCACTTCGTTGATGGCGGTGCTGATGCGGCACTGCTGGTGCTCTTTATGCACGATGGTTTCCAGCAGGAAACGCTGTTCGTCGATGTACTCGCCTTCCAGCACGTCCGCCAGCTGCTGCAGGGCGTTGTCGGGATCGAGATCGGTGAGGAAACCGAGGTTGCCGCGGTTGACCCCGATCACCTTGATGTCGTAGCGCGCCAGCACGCGCGCGGCGCCGAGCATGTTGCCGTCGCCGCCGACCACCACCGCCAGATCGGCGCGCTGGCCGATATCCGCCAGGCTGCCGGTGACGGCGTCTTTCAGCCCCAAATCATGGGCGATTTGGCGTTCGACCATCACCGAATAGCCGCGGGCCACCAGCCAGTGGAACAGCATCTCGTGGGTTGCCAGCGCTGAAGGGTGACGTGGGTGGCCAACAATGCCAATACAGGCGAATTTTTTATTCATTTGTTGTGATTTTCCTCACCGGGACCCGTTTATGCCCCACATTGTGACCGGTTGACTTGAAACCCCGGTTTTGATCCCCATAATAAGCCAAGTTGCGAGATTAATGCTAAAACGCGGAGATATTCATGAGTAGTAAAGAACAGAAGACGCCAAACGAGCAAGTCTCGGAAGAAATGGAACAACACGCTCATCACGAGGATACGCTGCCGGAAGCGGCGGAAGGCGTCGATCTGCGCGATGCGCGTATCGCCGAACTGGAAGCCCAACTGGCGGAAGCTCAGCAGCACGAGCGCGACAGCCTGCTGCGCGCCAAAGCGGAAGCGGAGAACATCCGTCGCCGCGCCGAACTGGACGTCGAGAAAGCGCACAAGTTCGCCCTGGAGAAATTCTCCGGCGATCTGCTGCCGGTGATCGACAACCTGGAGCGCGCGCTGGATCTGGCGGATAAAAACAATCCGGAACTGGCCGCGATGATCGAAGGCATCGAGCTGACGCTGAAATCGCTGCTGGACGTGGTGCGCAAGTACGGCATCGAAATCGTCGGCGACGTCAACGTGCCGTTCAACCCGGAAGTGCATCAGGCGATGAGCATGATGGAATCCGCCGATCACCAGCCGAACCACGTGATGATGGTGATGCAGAAAGGCTATACGCTGAACGGCCGCCTGCTGCGTCCGGCGATGGTCGCGGTCTCCAAAGCCAAGGCGTAATCGCCCCGGCAACGGCATAAAGAAAGGCACCCGAGGGTGCCTTTTTTGTCTCTGGACTACGCCTGCGGCAGGCGCGGCATCCAGTCGATCGGCGTGAGCCCTTGCTGCTCCAGCAGCTGATTGGCCTGCGAGAAGTGGCGGCAGCCGAGGAAACCGCGGTGCGCGGAGAGCGGCGACGGGTGCGGCGCCTTCAGCACATGGTGGCGGTTGCGGTCGATAAAGTTGCCTTTCTTCTGCGCGTGCGAGCCCCACAGCAGGAACACCACGCCTTCGCGGTTCTCGTTCAGGGCGGCGATCACTTTATCGGTAAAGGTTTCCCAGCCCAGGTTGGCGTGCGAGTGCGCGCGGCCGCCTTCCACCGTCAGCACGGTATTGAGCAGCAGCACCCCCTGTTCGGCCCAGCTTTGCAGGTAGCCGTGATCCGGGCGTTCGAAACCGGGAATGTCGGTCGCCAGCTCTTTATACATGTTCACCAGCGACGGCGGCGCCGGCACGCCGGGGCGCACCGAGAAAGAGAGGCCGTGCGCCTGATTGGGGCCGTGGTAGGGATCCTGGCCGAGGATGACGACTTTGACGTCCGCCAGCTCGGTAAAGCGGAACGCGTTGAACACGTCTTTCTGCGGTGGATAAATGGTCTTACCGGCCTGGCGCTCAGCGGCAACAAAGGCGAGCGTTTCAACAAAATAGGACTGCTCTTTCTCTTTGCCGATCACGTCATGCCAGGTGAGGGAGGTGGCCATAAACGCTCTCCTTTGTTTTCTTTAGCAATTCATGGGCTATAGCTTACCGTGTCGGCCCGCGCAGCGAAACCCGCTTTTCATTTCTCACTGTCACGCGTAATGCAATTATTTTTGAAAATTTACAAAAATAATTGGTTTTTGCCGCAGTGGGAAAATTGATATAAAACATAAATTTGCCCCTTCACGCCTTGTGCCTACCCGGTAAAAATTGACTTTAATCAAAGAACTGGCCCGGTCAGGCTGGTATACAGAACAACAAGACAACAATGGTTTTACCAAATGGCCGAAACCAGAATTGGGTTTTCTCACGATGTGAATTTTTACGCCCTTGTACGGAGGCAACATAATGATTACCGGTATTCAAATTACCAAAGCGAACGACCAGGCGCTGGTGAATTCTTTCTGGCTGCTGGACGATGAAAAAGCGGAAGCTCGCTGCGTGTGCGCCAAGGCCAACTACGCGGAAGATCAGGTTGTCGCGGTCAGCGATCTGGGCCAGATCGAATACCGTGAAGTGCCGCTGGAAATGCAGCCGACCGTGCGCGTGGAAGGCGGCCAGCACCTGAACGTCAACGTGCTGCGTCGCGAAACCCTGGAAGACGCGGTCAAGCATCCGGAAAAATACCCGCAGCTGACCATCCGCGTGTCCGGCTATGCGGTGCGTTTCAATTCCCTGACGCCGGAACAGCAGCGCGACGTTATCGCCCGCACCTTTACCGAAAGCCTGTAATCGGCGGCGCAGTCAATCAGGGAGCTTCGGCTCCCTTTTTTGCGCTTGATGGCCGAAAACTGAAGGCGGATCACATTCTGCACAAAGATAAGCATTCCTGATACAGAACTCATCCGACCTGCCGATAGCTAAATCAGCACCTATTCAGGTGCTAAATAAAAAAGTCTATCGACAAGGAGTCGGCATGAGTATGCCTTTAAGTTTTACCTCTGCAGTATCCCCGGTGGCCGCGATCCCTACACCTCGCGCCGCTGCCGAAACGGCGACGGCGGCGCAGCCTGCGGCAGCGCCGGCAAATCCGGCGCCGGTGGCCACCCCTTCTCAGAATACGCTGAACGCGCAGAACCTGTTGAATACGCTGGTCGGCGATATCTCCGCGGCGGCGCCGACGGCGGTTGCGCCGGGCGTGACCCGGGGACAACAATCTCAGGAAGGCGATTATGCGTTGGCGCTGTTGGCCAAGGACGTTTACTCGCTGAACGGCCAGGGCGCCGCCGGGTTCAACCGTCTGAGCGACAGCGCGCTGCTCGGTTTCGGTATCGATCCCGCCAGCCTGCACGACGCGGGCAGCGGTTTCCAGGCCGGGATTTACAGCAACGACAAGCAGTATGTGTTGGCGTTCGCCGGCACCAACGACTGGCGCGACTGGCTGAGCAACGTGCGGCAGGCGACGGGGTATGACGATGTGCAGTACAATCAGGCGGTTGCCGCCGCCAAAAGCGCCAAGGCGGCCTTCGGCGATGCGCTGGTGATCGCCGGTCATTCGCTCGGCGGCGGTCTGGCGGCCACGGCGGCGCTGGCGACCGGCACCGTCGCGGTCACCTTCAATGCGGCCGGGGTGTCGGATTACACCCTGAATCGCCTGGGGATCGATCCGGCGGCGGCGAAGAAAGACGCCGAAGCCGGCGGCATTCGCCGTTACAGCGAGCAATATGACATGCTGACCAGCACCCAGGAATCGACTTCGCTGATCCCGGACGCCATCGGCCACAACATTACCCTGGCCAACAACGATACCCTGACCGGCATCGATGACTGGCGGCCGAGCAAGCATCTGGATCGCAGCCTGACGGCGCACGGCATCGACAAGGTGATAAGCTCGATGGCGGAACAAAAGCCGTGGGAGGCGAAGGCCAATGCCTGAAGGGGGTCGCTTGCGGCGGGCGCTGGCGATAGCCTTACTGGCGCTGGTCGCGGTGACCGGTTTACTGATGATGGCTAAGGAGCAACAGATGGGGCAGGAGATTTCACCGTTTGACGGCCGCAGCAACCAGGCGCTGGCTCAGGCGGTGGCGCGCGGCGATACGCAGGGCATCGGTGCGCAGGCCACGCAGGATCGCTTGCGCGAACGGGGCGATCGGCAGGTCACGCTGTTGCAGTGGGCGGTGCTTTCGCAACAGCCGGCCAGCGTGCAGACGTTGCTGGAGCTCGGTGCCGACCCGGCGACGGCGGGGCTGGACGGCAACAGCGCGCTGCACACCGCGGCGATGTTGCAAGACGCACAGTATCTGCGGTTGTTGCTGACCGAAGGGGCGCCGGTGAACGTGCGCAATGCCGTTACCGGCGCCACGCCGCTCGCGGCGGCGGTGCTGGCCGGGCGTGAGGAGCAGTTGCGGCTGCTGCTGGCGGCCGGGGCGGACACCACGTTGAGCGATCGGCTGGGGGATACCCCGCTGCATCTGGCGGCGAAGATCAACGCGCCGCACCTAGCGCTGTTGCTGTTGCAGGCCGGTGCCGATGCCCGGGCGCGCAATCAGCAGGGTTATGCGTTCCAGTTTTACTTCTCGCAAACGCCGGCGCATTTGCAGAATGACGAGCTGAAGGCGCAGTTCCGCGAGCTGGATAAATGGCTGCAGGGGCGCCGCCTGGCCACGCATTACGCGCAGCAGTAAACGCCCATAAAAAAACCGCCTGTACAGGCGGTTTTTTCTTAGGCAGCGGCGGTTATTGCGCGTCGCCGGCCGGTTTGGCCTTCGCCTGACGGCGTTTGCCGACGTTTTTGGCGTCGCGATGGCGCACTTTCACCTTGGCCTTTTCTTTGTTCTTCGCCTTGTCTTCCGCGCGCTTGGCCAGCACTTTCTTCGACGGTTTACCGTTGCTCTTCTCGTTCGGCACCTTGGTTTTCGGCCGCAGTTCGTCGATCACGCGCGCTTTCAGCGGCTCGTTCAGGTAACGGCCCACTTTGCCCAGCAGCAGATGGTCGTGCGCTTCCACCAGCGAAATGGCAGTGCCTTTGCGCCCGGCGCGGCCGGTACGGCCGATGCGGTGCAGGTAGGTATCCGCAGTGCGCGGCATGTCGAAGTTGAACACGTGGGTGATATCGAGGATATCCAGGCCGCGCGCGGCAACGTCGGTGGCCACCAGCACGTTAACCCGGCCATCCATCATGCGTTTGACCGCTTCGTTGCGTTTGGCCTGCACCATTTCGCCTTCGAGATAGCAGGTGTTGATGCCCGCTTCGCGCAGCCAGGTGGCCAGCTCATGCACGCGCTCGCGCTTGCGCACGAAGATCACCGATTTCTGCACGTCCGGCTGCTTCAGCAGGTGGATCAGCAGCGCGGTTTTGTGCTGCACGTCATCGGCGCGATAGTACCATTGCAGGATCTTTTTGCGTTCGCGGCGCGACGGATCGGCTTCCACTTCCACCGGCTCTTTCAGGATGCGCTCGGCGAATTCGCGGATCGCTTCGCCTTCCAGCGTGGCGGAGAACAGCAGCGTCTGGTTGCGCCAGCGGGTTTCGGCGGAGATGGTTTCGATGTCCTGCGCGAAGCCCATGTCGAGCATGCGGTCGGCTTCGTCGAGGATCAGGGTTTCCACCGCGCGGCAGTCGAAGTTCTCTTCTTTAATGTATTGCAGCAAGCGGCCGGTGGTGGCGACCACCACGTCCTGGTTTTCGCTGAACACTTCCGCGTGGTTCATGTAAGCGACGCCGCCGGTGATGGTGGCGATATCCAGCGAGGTATGAGCAGCCAATTCACGCGCCTGATCGGCGACCTGCATCGCCAGTTCACGCGTTGGCGTCAGGATCAGCACGCGCGGCGGGCCGGATTTCTTGCGTGGAAAGTCCAGCAGGTGCTGCAACACGGGCAGCAGGAAGGCGGCGGTTTTGCCGGTGCCGGTCGGAGCCGAACCTAAGACGTCGCGCCCGTCCATCGCCGGCGGGATCGCAGCGGCCTGAATGGCGGTGGGGCGATCGTAGCCTTTGTCGCGCAGCGCGTCGATCAGGCGATCATCGAGTTCGAGTTCGGAAAAAGTGGTTGCTGTCATGGTCTACCTCTACTTGGGGCGCCGATTATAGACGGGTTGGCCGCGATCTTCACCTATTTAAGCGGAAAGCCGCTCTTTTCCCGCCGATCAGATTGCCTTATGCTACGCCAGTTTTATAGCCAGGTGGTGAGTGTGAGCAAGCGATCGAAAGCCGATTTTACCCCGCGCCGCGGGGGTTTTACCTTTAAACAATTCTTTGTCGCCCACGATCGTTGCGCCATGAAAGTGGGCACCGACGGGGTGCTGCTCGGCGCCTGGGCGCCGCTGGGGCAGGCGCGCCGGGTGCTGGACATCGGCAGCGGCAGCGGGCTGATCGCGCTGATGCTGGCGCAGCGCAGCGGCGACGAAGTGACCATCGACGCGGTGGAGCTGGATGAAGCCGCCGCCGGCCAGGCGCGCGAAAACGCGGCGGAATCGCCGTGGCCGCAGCGCATCCGCGTGCATGCGCAGGATATTCACCATTATGCGCAGCAGCATGCCGCTGAGTATGATCTGATCGTCAGCAATCCGCCTTATTTTGAGCCGGCGGTGGCCTGCCGCGATCAGGCGCGCCACAACGCGCGCTACACCGAAACCCTGACGCACGAGGCGCTGTTGGCCTGCGCCGCGCAGCTGTTGGCCGCGCAGGGCACGTTCTGCGTGGTGCTGCCGCACGACATCGGCGCCGAATTCGAACGCCTGGCGCAGCAAAGCGGTTGGCACACGGCGGCGAAAGTGAACGTCAGCGATCGGGCCGATACGCCGCTGCACCGGATGTTGCTGGCGCTGACGTGGCGGGAAACGCCGCTGCGGGAGCAGGCGCTGGCGATCAAACAGGCCGACGGCAGCTATACCGACGATTTCCGCCGGTTGATCACCGACTTCTACCTGTTCTACTGAAAAGAAAAGGGCGCCGATAAGGCGCCCTGTCGCAGAGTTTAAGGTTGCAAAATGGTCGGCAGCGCTTCCGGCAGCAAATCCGGGTAGTCCAGCGTGTAGTGCAGGCCGCGGCTCTCTTTGCGCGCCATGGCGCTGCGCACGATAAGCTCGGCCACCTGCACCAGATTGCGCAGCTCCAGCAGGTTGTTGGAGATGCGGAAGTGCGCGTAGTACTCGTCGATTTCCGCCTGCAGCGTGTTGATGCGGCGCAGGGCGCGCTCAAGGCGCTTGGTGGTGCGCACGATGCCGACGTAATCCCACATGAACAGCCGCAGCTCGTGCCAGTTGTGTTGAATCACCACCCGTTCGTCCGCATCGTCCACCCGGCTTTCATCCCAGTGCGGCACCTGTTTGGCCTGCTGGATGAACGGCAGGCGCTGCAGAATGTCTTCCGCCGCCGACCAACCGTAAACCAGGCACTCCAGCAGCGAGTTCGACGCCATGCGATTGGCGCCGTGCAGGCCGGTGTAGCTGACCTCGCCGATGGCGTACAGCCCGTCGAGATCGGTGCGGCCGTGCTGATCGACCATCACGCCGCCGCAGGTGTAGTGCGCCGCCGGGACGATGGGGATCGGTTGCCGAGTCAGATCGAAGCCCAGCGTCAGCAGCTTTTCGTGGATCATCGGGAAATGCTGGGTGATGAACTCCGCCGGCTTGTGGCTGATATCCAGGTACATGCAGTCGGCGCCCAGGCGCTTCATTTCATGGTCGATGGCGCGGGCGACGATATCGCGCGGGGCCAGTTCGCCACGCGGGTCGAAATCGGGCATAAAGCGGCTGCCGTCCGGGCGCTTCAGGTAAGCCCCTTCGCCGCGCAGCGCTTCGGTCAGCAGGAAGTTGCGCGCCTGCGGGTGGAACAGGCAGGTCGGGTGGAACTGGTTGAACTCCAGGTTGGCGACCCGGCAGCCGGCGCGCCAGGCCATGGCGATGCCGTCGCCGGAGGAGATGTCCGGGTTGGTGGTGTATTGGTATACCTTGGCCGCGCCGCCGGTGGCCAGCACCACCGTTTTGGCGCGGTAGGTTTCCACCCGCTCGAGCTCGCGGTTCCAGACGTAAGCGCCCACGACTCGGCGGGTGCCCGGCAGGCCGATTTTGTTCGAGGTAATAAGGTCAACCGCGTTGCGGCGTTCCATCACGCAAATATTGGGGTGAGCGCTTGCTTTCCCCACCAGCGTGGTCTCTACTTCCTTACCGGTAGCGTCCGCGGCGTGCAGGATGCGGCGATGGCTGTGGCCGCCTTCGCGCGTGAGGTGATAATGCGCCTCGCCCTGCGCGTTGACCTCGGTGTCGAACAGCACACCCTGATCGATCAGCCACTGCACGCAGTGGCGCGCGTTGCCGGCGATGAATTCGACGGCCTCTTTGTCGCACAGGCCGGCGCCGGCAATCAAAGTGTCATCAACGTGTGAGGCAATGCTGTCCGTCTCATCGAACACCGCGGCGATCCCGCCTTGGGCGTAAAAGGTGGCCCCCTCGCTGAGCGGCCCCTTGCTGAGAACGGTAACCTTGCAATGCTGCGCCAGGCGCAGCGCCAGTGACAGGCCCGCAGCGCCGCTGCCGACGATCAGTACATCGCTAACATGTTCAGATGATGGTTGCATAACGTATGATGTGTGCAGAAGAAGAGTGAATTTCATGTTAGCCTAACTGTCCGGGCAAAAGCCACGGATAGGGTGACATCAACAGAAAAAACAATGGCGATATGGAACTTCGTGTTCTATATGAACTCCAAGCGAGTGCTTGCTCAGGAAAATAATGTATGGCTGGCAGTACAATTTTACGCGTGGAGACGGATTTGGGGAGAGTTTACCTCGGATGAGCGAGCAGTTAACGGATCAAGTTCTGGTTGAGCGGGTCCAAAAGGGCGACCAGAAATCGTTTAACCTACTGGTAGTGCGCTATCAGCATAAGGTGGCGAGTCTCGTTTCCCGCTATGTGCCGCAGGGCGATGTGCCTGATGTGGTGCAGGAGTCGTTTATCAAGGCCTATCGCGCACTGGAATCGTTCCGTGGCGACAGCGCTTTTTATACCTGGTTGTATCGAATCGCCGTGAACACGGCAAAGAATTATCTGGTTGCTCAGGGGCGCCGTCCGCCATCCAGTGATGTGGACGCCAACGATGCGGAAAATTACGAAAGTGCGGGCGCACTGAAAGAAATTTCGAACCCTGAGAACTTAATGTTGTCAGAAGAGCTGAGACAGATAGTTTTCCGTACCATTGAGTCTCTCCCTGAGGATCTTCGCATGGCGATTACCCTGCGGGAGTTGGATGGTCTAAGCTACGAAGAGATAGCCGCCATCATGGATTGCCCGGTCGGAACCGTACGTTCGCGTATTTTCCGCGCCCGGGAAGCTATCGATAATAAAGTTCAACCGCTGATCCAGCGTTAGCAATGGCGGGCACAGGAAGGGTACTTAGGCATGCAGAAAGAAAAGCTTTCCGCTCTGATGGATGGTGAATCGTTCGACAGCGAGCTGTTGAGTTCTCTGTCGCAAGATCGAACGCTTCAGCAAAGCTGGCAGAGCTATCACCTGATACGTGACACACTGCGGGGTGATATCGGACAAGTGATGCATTTCGATATCGCCGATCGCGTCGCCGCTGCACTTGAGAAAGAACCTGCCCGGCTGGTGCCTTCCGCCGTCCAGGAATCTCAGCCGCAGCCTCACACCTGGCAGAAAATGCCGTTCTGGGACAAAGTGCGTCCTTGGGCGAGCCAGATTACGCAAATCGGCATGGCGGCCTGCGTGTCGCTGGCGGTCATCGTCGGCGTGCAGCACTACAACCAGCCTTCTGCGTCATCGAACGCGTCCGAATCGCCGGCCTTCACCACGCTGCCGATCATGGGCCAGGCCTCACCGGTCAGCCTGGGCGTTCCTGCCGACAGTTTCTCCACCGGCAGCGGCCAACAGCAGCAGGTGCAGGAACAGCGTAAGCGTATCAACGCCATGCTGCAGGACTATGAACTGCAACGTCGCCTGCATTCGGATCAGCTGCAGCTTGAGCAAAGCAATCCGCAACAGGCTGCCATTCAGGTTCCCGGAACTCAGTCTTTAGGAATGCAACAGCAGTAATGAAGCAAATCTGGTTCTCCGTTTGTTTATTGACGGGCAGCCTGCTCTATTCCAGCATCGCCCCGGCGCAGCCGACTGCGTCCGGGGCGTTATTGCAACAGATGAGCAGCGCCAGCCGTTCTCTCAATTACGAGCTCGCCTACATCAGCATCAGCAAGCAGGGAATCGAGTCGTTGCGCTATCGCCATGCGGTGATCGGCAACGTGCCGCTCGGCCAGCTGTTGCACATGGACGGCCCGCGCCGCGAAGTGCTGCAGCGCGGCGGCGGGATCAGCTACTTCGAACCCGGCCTGGAGCCGTTCACGCTCACCGGCGATCACATCGTCGATGCGCTGCCGGCGATCGTTTATGCCGATTTCACCCGCCTGGCCAAGTACTACGACTTCATCTCCGTGGGCAGCACCCGCATCGCCGATCGGCCGTGTGAAGTGCTGCGCGTGGTGGCGCGCGACGGTTCCCGCTACAGCTACATCGTCTGGATGGACGAGGACACCAAGCTGCCGCTGCGGGTGGATTTGCTCGATCGCGACGGCGAAACGCTGGAGCAATATCGGGTGATCTCCTTCGCGGTCGGCGCCGACGTGCAGGGCGCGATGCAGGGGCTGCTCAAAGCCAACCTGCCGCCGCTGCTGTCGCTGCCGGCGGTGGAAAACGTCCAGCTGAGCTGGAGCACCGGCTGGCTGCCGGCGGGGGTAGACGAGGTGGCGCGCAACCGCCGCAAATTGCCTAACGTCGCCGTGCCGGTTGAATCCCGCCTTTACAGCGACGGCTTGTTCAGCTTCTCGGTCAACGTCAGCCCGGCGGGCAGCGGAGCCGGGCAGCAGTACTACCGTCAAGGGCGCCGCACCATCCAGACCGAAGTGCGCGCGGGCAACGAAATCACGATTGTGGGCGAATTGCCGCCGGCGACGGCCAAACGCATCGCCGACAGCATTTCTTTCAAGGTATCGCCGTAATGATGAAAGAGTGGGCCACGGTGGTTTCGTGGCAACAGGGCGTAGCGCTGCTGCGCTGTGAACCCAAGGCCGGCTGCGGCAGCTGCACCGCGCGCTCCGGCTGTGGCGCGCGTGCGTTGAACGAGCTGGTGCCGGAAACCGAGCATCAGCTGCAGGTGCATATCGATCAGCCGCTCGAGCCGGGGCAGCGCGTCGAGGTCGGCATTGCGGAAGGCAGCCTGCTGCGCTCCGCCATGCTGGTTTACCTGACGCCGCTGCTGGGCATGATGCTGGGTGGCGCGTTATTGCAATATTGTTTCGGCAGCGACGCCTCGGCGGCAGTCGGCGCCGTGCTGGGCGGCGGGGTGGCCTTTATGCTGGCGCGCCGCTTGGCCCGGCGTCTGGGCGAGCAGGCCGACTATCAGCCGGTGGTGCTGCAGATTGGCTTACCGCCTACCGCACTGCGCATGCAGGCGGAAAACTCCCCGCTGATTTAAACCGACGGCCGCGTCATCGCCGGGTTGTGATAGGCGGGGATGCGGTTGTGGATCATATGTTCCAGCAGCGCGATGAACAGATCGGCGCTGAGCAGCGAATCATCGTTGATAGCGAACAGCACATTGCCCTGGCCGTCGAATAAGCGGATGCCGCGCTGCGGATGATTTTCCAACGCGCGGATCTGCTCGATAGGCACGTTGCCCCGTTCAGTGGTCAGCAGGGTGGCGCTCAGCCGCAGCGTTTCGGTCGGCGTGCCTTGCCGTTTGCCGAGCAGCAACTGCCACAGCCAGCGTGCGTCGCCCTCAACCGTGTGAAACGACACCGTCTCCCCCTGATAGAGCGCGTTCAACGCCAATGGCCCGCGCTGCTGCAGCTGCTGATCGACGATCACGTCCGCCAGTCGCCACGAATGGGCGACATTGCTGAAGACCGTGCACCAGGGCTGATCCGCGCCGGCGCGGAACGCCGTGACGTCAAACAACCCGCCAAAAGCCTTGCCGCCGCGAAAGCGATAGATGTCGCCGATTTTCTCAAACGGAATGAAACGCTCTTTGTGATGGTGGCCGTCAAAGACCCGCACGCCGTGCTCGTAGAGCCGATACGTCAACACCGGGCGCAGGTAATGCCGCAGCGCCAGCAGCGTACAGCCGAGTAAAATTGTGCCCGCGCCGGCCTGCAACAGCGTGATGACGTCGTTCTCATCAATGCTGCTCAGCAGCGGCAGCACCAACAGCGCCGCACCCACGCTGAACAGCAGCGCCGCCGCCGCCAGAATGCCCCAGTTGACCTTCGAAAAATCGTGCCGGCTCAGCATTTGCCCTTTATCGATCATAATGCACCTTCCAATCAACGTACGCAGATATGCTGGTGAACCCCGGTGGGCTGCCGATGTAGTGCCCGGAATAATGTTTTGTCGCGGAGTTCATGCCCTTTCTATCCGAGGGACGGTGGTGGCGTATATGGGGTTTTTCCTAAAGGATGTGGGGCAAAATCGAATTCTAAGAGGTTGATCCAAATATTCTTTTTCGATAATTTCAGAAGGGGTTTATTGCGCTGCGGCCGGTTATGTATTAGCGCCGGAGTTTGACGGCCACGGAGCGCCTGCAAGCCTTGGGTTCAGGCCGTATAGCCCGTGTTAACATCTGTTTTCATCAGCCGGGGCGCCCTGTAACATTTAGCTGCGCATAATAGAATGCCTTCACTGCACCGATCGCTAGGTTTTCAGTGGTGTGGCATGTAGAATGCAGCGATTCAGGTGCAAGACGGCCTAACCCATTCACTGTCGCTTTAGGTCCATGCGGGTTTCTATAGGCGAGTAATTCAGAAATACCAAGGCAGAAAAACTTTTATAATGAAGCATATACGAAATTTCTCCATTATTGCCCATATTGACCACGGTAAGTCGACGCTGTCTGACCGCATTATCCAAATTTGCGGTGGCCTGTCCGACCGTGAGATGGCTGCGCAGGTGCTCGATTCCATGGATCTGGAGCGCGAGCGCGGCATCACCATCAAGGCGCAGAGCGTCACGCTGGATTACAAGGCGCTGGATGGGCAGACCTATCAGCTTAACTTTATCGACACCCCTGGCCACGTTGACTTCTCCTATGAAGTGTCCCGCTCGCTGGCGGCCTGCGAAGGCGCGCTGCTGGTGGTGGACGCCGGCCAGGGCGTAGAAGCCCAGACGCTGGCCAACTGCTACACCGCGATCGAAATGGATCTGGAAGTGGTGCCGGTGTTGAACAAAATCGACCTGCCGGCCGCCGATCCGGATCGCGCCGCGCAGGAAATTGAAGACATCGTCGGCATCGACGCCACCGATGCCGTGCGCTGCTCGGCCAAAACCGGCGTCGGCGTGCCCGACGTGCTGGAGCGCCTGGTGCGCGACATTCCTGCGCCGCAGGGCGATCCGGATGCGCCGCTGCAGGCGCTGATCATCGACTCCTGGTTCGATAACTACCTGGGCGTCGTGTCGCTGGTGCGCGTCAAGAACGGGACGCTGCGCAAGGGCGACAAGATCAAGGTCATGAGCACCGGCCAGGTGTACAACGCCGATCGTTTGGGCATTTTCACGCCGAAGCAGGTCGATCGCGACGTGCTGAACTGCGGCGAAGTGGGCTGGTTGGTCTGCGCGATCAAAGACATCCTCGGCGCGCCAGTGGGCGATACCCTGACGCAGGCGCGTCAGCCGGCGGATAAAGCGTTGCCGGGCTTCAAAAAAGTGAAGCCGCAGGTGTACGCCGGTCTGTTCCCGATCAGCTCCGACGACTATGAATCTTTCCGCGATGCGCTGGGCAAGCTGAGCCTTAACGACGCCTCCCTGTTCTACGAACCGGAAAGCTCCACCGCGTTGGGCTTCGGCTTCCGCTGCGGCTTCCTTGGTCTGCTGCACATGGAGATCATTCAGGAGCGTCTGGAGCGTGAATACGATCTGGATCTGATCACCACCGCGCCGACGGTAGTCTACGAAGTGGAAACCACCGGCAAAGAAGTGATCTACGTCGACAGCCCATCCAAGCTGCCGCCGTTGAACAACATCCAGGAACTGCGCGAGCCGATCGCCGAATGCCACATGCTGATGCCGCAGGAATACCTGGGCAACGTCATCACCCTGTGCGTTGAGAAACGCGGCGTGCAGACCAACATGGTCTACCACGGCAACCAGGTGGCGTTGACCTATGAAATCCCGATGGCGGAAGTGGTGCTCGACTTCTTCGACCGCCTGAAGTCCACGTCGCGCGGTTATGCGTCGCTGGATTACAACTTCAAGCGCTTCCAGGCCTCCGACATGGTGCGCGTGGACGTGCTGATCAACAACGAGCGCGTGGATGCGCTGGCGCTGATCACCCACCGCGATAACTCGCAGTATCGCGGCCGTGAATTGGTGGAAAAGATGAAAGATCTGATCCCGCGTCAGCAGTTCGACATCGCGATTCAGGCGGCGATCGGCACGCACATCATCGCGCGCTCCACCGTGAAGCAGCTGCGTAAAAACGTGCTGGCGAAATGCTACGGCGGTGACGTCAGCCGTAAGAAAAAGCTGCTGCAGAAACAGAAAGACGGTAAGAAGCGCATGAAGCAGGTCGGCAACGTCGAGCTGCCGCAGGAAGCGTTCCTGGCCATTCTGCACGTCGGTAAAGACGGCAAGTAACCGCGACGAGTTCGCGAAACGAGGGAGTTTGCATGGCGAATATGTTTGCCCTGATCCTGGCGTTGGCCACCCTGGTCACCGGGATCATCTGGTGCTTCGAGCGCTTTAAATGGGCGCCGGCCCGCCGCGCGAAGATTGCGGCGGTCAACGAGCAGACCGCGGGCGCAGTAGACGATAAAACGCTGGCGAAAGTGGCTAAGCAGCCAGGCTGGGTAGAGACCGGGGCATCGGTCTTCCCGGTGTTGCTGCTGGTCTTTGTGGTGCGCTCGTTTATTTACGAACCGTTCCAAATCCCGTCCGGCTCAATGATGCCGACGCTGTTGATTGGCGATTTCATTCTGGTGGAGAAATATGCTTACGGCATTAAAGATCCGATAACCCAGACCACGCTAATTGAAACCGGTCATCCGAAGCGCGGCGATATTGCGGTATTTAAATATCCGCTGGATCCGAAGCTGGATTATATCAAGCGCGTGATTGGCCTGCCAGGCGACCGTATTACTTACGATCCGGTGAATAAGCGCGTTACGGTGCAGCCGTCGTGCAACAGCGGGCAGTCCTGCGATACCGCGCTGGCGGTCACCTACGCCGACGCGCAGCCGAGCGACTTCGTACAGCTGTTCAGCCGCAGCGGCATGGGCGAGGCCAGCAACGGTTTCTACCAGATCCCGCTGAATGACAACGTGCCGCAAGGCGGCATTCGTCTGCGTGAACGTCAGGAGAGCCTGGGCAACGTGACGCACCGCATCCTGACCGTGCCGGGCACGCAGGATCAGGTGGGCGCTTACTACCAACAGCCGGGCAAACCGCTGGCGGAGTGGGTGGTGCCGGCCGGGCATTACTTCATGATGGGCGACAACCGCGACAACAGCGCGGACAGCCGTTACTGGGGCTTTGTGCCGGAGAAGAATCTGGTGGGTAAAGCCACGGCCATCTGGATGAGCTTTGAAAAGCAGGAAGGCGAGTGGCCTACCGGCGTGCGTTTCAGCCGGATTGGCGGCATTCATTAATCGCTGATTTATTCCCTGTCAATTTCACGCCGCAGCCTGCTGCGGCGTGAAAGATTAAGGGGATATAAACACAGCATTATGTTTCCACTCGTTGTAGAATACTTTCTCGAGCGATAAAAGTTGGCTCCTGCTGGGAGCCACTGCAAACGAAACAGCTTTGGATCGGCTTTCGGCGAAGCAGGCCTGTTCCGTATGCTGCAAGTTTTTGACGCATTCTTGATCTATTGGTAACTCATGAACCCCATCGTAATAAACAGGCTGCAGCGGAAGCTGGGCTACACTTTTCAACAGCAGGAGCTTTTACTGCAGGCTTTGACTCACCGCAGCGCCAGCAGTAAACACAATGAACGTCTTGAGTTTCTGGGTGACTCGATTCTTAGCTTTGTCATCGCCAATGCGCTCTATCACCGCTTTCCTCGCGTAGACGAGGGCGATATGAGCCGCATGCGCGCCACGCTGGTGCGCGGCAACACGCTGGCGGAGATGGCGCGCGAGTTTGACCTGGGCGAATGTCTGCGGCTTGGGCCGGGCGAATTGAAAAGTGGTGGGTTCCGCCGCGAGTCAATCCTGGCGGATACGGTGGAGGCATTGATCGGCGGCGTGTTCCTGGACAGCGACATCCAGACCGTCGAGCGCCTGATTTTGGACTGGTATCGCAGCCGGTTGGACGAAATCAGCCCCGGTGATAAGCAGAAGGACCCGAAAACCCGTTTGCAGGAATTTTTGCAGGGGCGTCATCTGCCGTTGCCTTCTTATTTGGTGGTGCAGGTTCGCGGTGAAGCGCACGACCAAGAGTTTACCATCCACTGCCAGGTGAGTGGTTTGAGCGAGCCCGTGGTGGGCACCGGTTCGAGCCGCCGTAAAGCCGAGCAGGCGGCAGCGGAACAAGCGCTGAAAAAGCTGGAGCTTGAATGAGTGAAGTAAAACAACACTGCGGTTTTATCGCCATCGTCGGCCGCCCGAACGTGGGCAAATCGACGTTGCTGAACCAACTGCTGGGGCAGAAGGTTTCCATTACGTCGCGTAAGCCGCAGACGACCCGTCACCGCATCATGGGCATCGACACCGATGGCGCCTATCAGGCGATCTACGTCGATACCCCAGGGCTGCACATCGAAGAAAAACGCGCCATCAACCGTTTGATGAACCGCGCGGCCAGCAGCTCGATCGGCGACGTCGAACTGGTTATCTTCGTGGTCGAAGGCACCAACTGGACCGCCGACGACGAAATGGTGGTCAACAAGCTGCGCAGCCTGCGCTGCCCGGTACTGCTGGCGATCAACAAGGTCGATAACGTCACCGACAAATCCAAGCTGTTGCCGCACATTGCGTTCCTCAGCCAGCAGATGAATTTCCTCGACGTGGTGCCTATCTCCGCCGAGAAAGGGATGAACGTCGACACCATCGCCGGCATCGTGCGTAAGCTGCTGCCGGAAGCGGAACACCACTTCCCGGAAGACTACATCACCGATCGCTCCCAGCGCTTTATGGCGTCCGAGATCATCCGTGAGAAGCTGATGCGTTTCCTGGGTGAAGAGCTGCCGTATTCGGTGACGGTGGAAATCGAACAGTTCGTGGCCAACGATCGCGGCGGCTACGATGTGCACGGCCTGATCCTGGTCGAGCGCGAAGGCCAGAAGAAAATGGTCATCGGCAACAAGGGCGCCAAGATCAAAACCATCGGCATCGAAGCGCGCCAGGACATGGAACAGATGTTCGACGCTAAAGTGCATCTGGAGCTGTGGGTGAAAGTGAAATCCGGTTGGGCGGACGACGAACGTGCGCTGCGCAGCCTGGGCTATGTTGACGATCTGAAGTAACGATCCGTGGACGGCTGGGAGCGCGCTTTCGTCCTGCATGGGCGGCCGTACAGTGAAACCAGTCTGATGCTGGATCTGTTTACCGAAGGTCATGGGCGGGTGCGCTTGCTGGCAAAAGGCGCGCGCAGCCGCCGCTCCAATCTGAAGGGTTGCCTGCAGCCCTTTACCCCCCTGTTAGTGCGCTGGGGCGGCCGCGGCGAAGTGAAAACGCTGCGCAACGCCGAAGCGGTCTCTCTCGGTTTACCCCTCAGCGGCATGATGCTTTACAGCGGCCTGTACGTGAACGAACTGCTGGCGCGCGTGCTGGAGCAGGAAACCAACTACTCGGTGCTGTTCTTCGACTACCTGCAATGCCTGCAGGCGCTGGCGGCGGAAGACAGCTCGCCGGAACAGGCGTTGCGCCAGTTCGAGCTGGCCTTGTTGCAGCACCTGGGTTACGGCCTCGATTTCCTGCACTGCGCCGGCAGCGGCCTGCCGGTGGATGACGCCATGACCTACCGCTACCGTGAAGAGAAAGGCTTTATCGCCAGCCTGGTGGTGGATCACTACAGCTTCACTGGGCGCGAACTGCGCGCGCTGGCGGAGCGGCAGTTTCCTGATGCCGAGACGCTGCGCGCCGCCAAGCGTTTCACCCGCATGGCGCTGAAACCCTACCTCGGCGGCAAGCCGTTGAAGAGCCGCGAACTGTTTCGCCAATTCGTGCGCAAACAGCCGAATGCGCCGGTCGACGACGCCTGACCTTTTCCCCTTTTGCCGTTCTGCACCCGCGTGTAAACTGCTGGCACTGAAAATCGTATTTAGAGGTTGTCATGGCTGATTTACTGCTGGGCGTCAATATCGATCACATCGCCACGTTACGTAACGCGCGCGGAACCCAATACCCGGATCCGGTTCAGGCGGCATTCATTGCCGAACAGGCGGGGGCCGATGGCATTACCGTGCATCTGCGCGAAGACCGTCGCCACATCACCGACCGCGACGTGCGCTTGCTGCGCCAGACCATCCAGACGCGCATGAATCTGGAGATGGCGGTGACCGACGAGATGCTGGACATCGCCGTGGAGCTGAAGCCGCACTTCTGCTGCCTGGTGCCGGAAAAGCGTGAAGAAGTGACTACCGAAGGCGGCCTGGACGTTGCCGGCCAGCTGGACAAAATGAGCGTGGCGGTCGAGCGCCTGGCGCAGGCGGGCATTCTGGTCTCGCTGTTCATCGATCCCGATCATCGCCAAATCGAAGCGGCGGTGGCGGTGGGCGCCCCCTATATCGAAATCCACACCGGCGCCTACGCCGAAGCGCAGGGCGAGCTGGCGGTACAGGCCGAGCTGCGCCGCATCGCGGTCGCCGCCGCCTACGCGGCCGAGAAGGGGCTGAAGGTCAACGCCGGCCACGGCCTGACCTATCACAACGTGCAGCCGATCGCCGCGCTGCCGGAAATGCACGAGCTGAACATCGGCCATGCGATTATCGGCCAGGCGGTGATGAGCGGGCTGCCGGCTGCGGTTGCCGACATGAAAGTGCTGATGCGGGAAGCGCGCCGGTAATGGCGGTGCTCGGGCTGGGTACCGACATCGTCGAGATGGCGCGTATCGAAGCGGTGGTGGAGCGCAGCGGCGATCGTCTGGCGCGCCGCGTGCTGAGCGACGCCGAATGGGCGCTGTACCAGCAGCACCAGCAGCCGATTCGCTTTCTGGCCAAGCGTTTCGCCGTGAAAGAGGCCGCCGCCAAGGCGTTCGGCACCGGCATTCGCAACGGCCTGGCGTTCAACCAGTTCGAGGTGTTCAACGATGCGTTGGGCAAACCGAATATTCGTTTGCACGGCCGCGCCGCCGAGCTGGCGGGGGAGATGGGGGTCACCGCGATCCACGTTTCGCTGGCCGATGAACGGCGCTATGCCTGCGCGACGGTGATCGTCGAAAGCTGAAAATAGAAAGGGCGCCCTGCGGCGCCCTTGTCAGTCCTGCGGCGGGTTAAATGCGATCGGCGTGGTGCAACACCACGAACTTATCCCACAGCTGCTCATTAGTCTCGCGATGCTGCGGATCGGTAATGATGGTGTTGTCGATGGGGCAGACCTGCTGACAGGTTGGCGTATCGTAATGGCCAACGCACTCGGTGCAGCGGTCGGTATCGATTTGGTAGATCTCATCGCCCATCGAAATCGCCTGGTTCGGGCATTCCGGCTCGCACATGTCGCAGTTGATGCATTTGCGTGTGATTAGCAGGGCCATGACGTATCTCTCATTATTAACAGGGGTATTTTTCGCAGCGGCGATTATACCGGTTAAACCAACTTTTTCATCAATTGTTCGCTGTGCCTGATACGGTCGCGGGCATGATCGAGGTCGTGCTGGATCAGCGCCATAAACAGCAGGTCGGTGAGAGCGTACTGGGCGGTGCTGGAAGAGATGGCCGCGCTGCGGGTGCGGGGCTCTTCGGCGATGGTATAGAGGCAGTGATCGGCGCGTTGCTGCAGGCCGTTGGGCGAGAAGCTGGTCAGCGCCAGCACCCTGGCGCCGGCCTGGCGCGCTTCTTCCGCCGCCAGATTGATTTCACGCCGCTCGCCGCTGAAGGAGATCGCCACCAGCAGATCGCGTTTGTCCAGCGCCTGCACCGCCGCCAGTTGAACGTGCATATCCGCTTCGGCCACCGCCATCACCCCGATTTTCAGCAGCTTGAAGGAAAAATCCTTGGCCACCAGCCCGGAGGCGCCGATGCCGATCAGCATCACCCGGCGCGCCTGGCGCAGCATGTCCAGCGCCTGATGCAGCCGTTCTTCGCTGTTGATGTCCAGCGTCGCGCGCAGCGCCGCCTGCTTTTCCGCCAACAGCTTTTCACCGACGGTTTTCAGCGTGTCGCTGCTGAGAATGTGGTTATGAACGGTCACTACCGGTTCGGCCTGCGGCTGGGCCAGCGTCTCGCTCAGCGCCAGCTTCAGCGCCGGGAAACCTTTATAGCCCAGCTTTTGGGCGAACTTCACCACGCTCGACTGGCTGACGCCGGCCAGCTGGGCCAGCTTTTGCGAGCTGAGATGGCGCGCCTGTTCGGCGTTGTTCAGCAAAAAATCCGCCAGCTTGCGGTCGTTTTGCGCCAGTGTCGGATACATCTGGCGAATGCGCAGAAGGGTACTCATTGATCTTTCCCTGGAAACCAGCGGCCATTTTGCCACGCAGGCAGCGAAAACGCGCGGTGAAAATTTTTGTGAGCTCGTCGTTAAAATAGCAAATAGCGCTCGCTTTGTTGAATAAAATATTCAAATATTGATTTAATTTTGTGAATTAAAAATTCAAAGGTGAACAGATGAACTTAGGCGCACTGGTATCGGAAACCCGCAACCCGGCCACCATGGGGCTGGATGAGATGTCGACGCTGGACATGGTCCGCTGCTTTAACCAGGAAGATCGCAAGGTGCCGGAGGCGATTGAAAAGGTGCTGCCGGCGATCGCGCAGGCGGTCGATTTGGCCGCGGTGGCGCTGAAGGCCGGCGGGCGGCTGATTTATTTGGGCGCCGGCACCAGCGGGCGCCTGGGCGTATTGGATGCCTCCGAGTGCCCGCCGACCTTCGGCGTGCCGCACGGCGTGGTGGTGGGGCTAATCGCCGGCGGGCCGGGCGCGCTGCTCAAAGCGGTGGAAGGGGCGGAAGATGACGCAGCCCTGGGCGAGGCCGACCTCCGGGCGCTGAACCTGACCGCCGTCGATATGGTGGTGGGGTTGGCGGCCTCGGGGCGCACGCCCTACGTGATCGGCGCGCTGCGCTATGCGCGCGGGCTGGGTTGCCCGACGGCGGCCATCTCCTGCAACCCGGATTCGCCGATCGCGCACGAAGCGCAGGTGGCGATCTCGCCGGTGGTGGGGCCGGAGGCGCTGACCGGTTCAACGCGCCTGAAATCCGGCACCGCGCAGAAGCTGGTGCTCAACATGCTGTCGACCGGCGCGATGGTCAAGCTGGGCAAGGTCTACCAGAACCTGATGGTGGACGTGAAGGCCACCAACGTCAAACTGGTGGATCGCGCCTGCCGCATCGTGGTGGAGGCCACCGGCGCCGAACGCGCTCAGGCGGAGGCGGCGCTGGCGCAGACCGGCTTTGAGGTCAAACCGGCGATCCTGATGATTTTAGCCGGCGTCAGCGCCGATGAGGCGCAGCAGCGGCTGCAGCGGCACGATGGCTACCTGCGCGCGGCGTTGGCGCGTTAATTCACGGTGGGGGCGGCGATGGACAAGACAACGGCATTGGCGACACAGATCCTGGCGGGCGTGGGGGGCGAGGGCAATATCCTCAAACTGGAAAACTGCATGACGCGGGTGCGCGTCGAGGTCAGCGACGAACAGCGTCTGGATCTGGCGGCCCTCAAGCAGTTGCCCGGCGTGAAGGGCTATATCAAGCAGGGTGAACAGCATCAGTTTATCGTCGGCCCGGGCGCCGCCGCCAAGGTGGTGGACGCCATGCGCGCTTTGCTGAGCGGCAGCGCGCAGCCCGCCGTTGGTGACGCCGCCCGCACCAAGGCGCAGGCCAAACAGAAATACGCGGCGCCGATGAGCGGCGCGCTGAAAAAGCTGGCCGACGTTTTTATTCCGCTGATCCCGGCGTTTATCGCCTCGGGGCTGATCACTGGCATCATCAACCTGCTGAAACGGCCCGACATCGCCGGACAGTTGGCGTTGGACTACCCGAACGCGCTGGGGCTGCTGGCGATCTTCGGCAGCGCGGTGTTCGCCATCATGAACATTCTGGTTGGGGTGAACGCCGCGCGGGTGTTCGGCGGCTCACAGGCGATGGGCGGCGTGATGGCCGGGATCCTTTCCAGCCCGGCGCTGGCGCAGATCACCCTGTTCGGCGAGGCGCTGCAGCCGGGGCGCGGCGGGGTGATCGCCGTACTGCTGGTGGTGGCGTTGATGTGCTGGGTGGAGAAACGCCTGCGCACGCTGCTGCCGGAGTCGGTCGAACTGATCCTCAATCCGCTGCTGACCACGCTGGTGACCGCCTCGTTGGCGATCCTGATTCTGCAGCCGATCGGCGGCGCCATTTCCGATGCCATCGCCCACGGCGCCAATCTGGCGATCGACAAGGGCGGGCTGCTTGTCGGGGCGCTGCTCTCCGGGCTGTTCCTGCCGCTGGTGCTGTCTGGCTTGCACCAGGGGCTGGTGCCGATCCACGTCGAGCTGGTGCAGGCGCACGGTTCCAACCCGCTGTTGCCGATCCTGGCGATGGCCGGCGTCGGTCAGGTGGGGGCGGCGCTGGCGGTGCTGTTGAAAACCCGTAACGCGCGGCTGAAGAAGGTGATCAAAGGGGCGTTGCCGGTCGGCATTCTCGGCATCGGCGAGCCGCTGATCTTCGGGGTGACGCTGCCGCTGGGCCGGCCGTTTATCGGCGCCTGCCTCGGCGGTGCGGTCGGCGGCGCGCTGATCAGCTACTGGAAGGTGGCGACGGTGATCACCTTCGGCATTTCGGGGCTGCCTTTGGCGTTGACCATCGTCTCAGGTAAGGTGATGTTGTATCTGGCGGGGATGCTGATTACGATTATCGCCGGTTTTCTCTTCACCTGGATGATGGGGTTCAACGATCCCGAGGAGTAGCGTTTGAGCGACAAGCAGCAACCATCGGCCGCAGAGGGGCGCCGCGTGGTCTTTTTCGATCTGGACGGCACCCTGCATCAGGAGGATATGTTCGGCAGTTTCTTGCGTTTTCTGCTGCGCCGCTTACCGCTGAACCTGTTGCTGGTGATACCGCTGCTGCTGCCGATCGGTCTGGCGCTGCTGCTGCTGGGACGCGCCGCGCGTTGGCCGATGAGCCTGCTGCTGTGGGCGATCACCTTCGGGCGTTCCGAAGCGACGCTAAAGGCGCTGGAGCGGCAGTTTATCGAGGCCTTTCGCCAGAAGGTGACCGCATTTCCGGTGGTGCAAATGCGGCTGCGGCAGTACCTGGAGGAGCACGATGCCGAAGTGTGGCTGATTACCGGCTCGCCGGAGCGGCTGGTGGAGCAGGTGTATCGCGATTCGGCGTTTCTGCCGCGGGTACGGTTGATCGGCAGCCGCATCACGCGCCGCTGCGGCGGCTGGGTCTTGACCCTGCGCTGCCTGGGGGCGCAGAAAGTGGTGCAGCTCGAGCAGCGGCTCGGTGTGCCGCTGAAGCTGTACAGCGGTTACAGCGACAGCAAGCAGGATAATCCGCTGCTGTTCTTTTGTGAGCACCGCTGGCGGGTAAGCAAGCAGGGCGAGCTGCAGCAGCTGGAATAAACCAAGGGCGGAAGATTCCGCCCTTTCTGCTTTTATCGGCACCACGATCAGTCGTCGGTCACGTCGTGCGGCTTGCGCCCCAGCTGCCAAATCTTCTCCGCATAATGCCCCAGCGCCCACAGGCTCAGGCCGAGCAGCACGAAGAAAACCGCCTTCGGCATGCTGTCCCAGAAAAACTCGAACAGACGGGTATACAGGTTAATGCCGAGGAAGGTCAGCCCGAAGCCGCGCAGCATGGCGTCGTCATGCTTCAACCCCAGCCAGATGGCGGCGAGGGCGGCCAGCCCGAACAGCAGGCTCCAGTGGAACAGCTCGATCTGGCGCGCGCTGTACCAGCTGTCGAGATCGCCGTAGTTGCCGAAGATAGACAGCAGCCACAGAGCGATAAACAGGTACAGCAGGCCCATCGCCAGCGACACCCGCTGCAGGCCGCGTTGCGCCAACAGCGGCCGCAACAGCAGCGCGGCGGCGATCAGCACCGCACCAAAGGCGATAAAGCGAATCGGGTAGCTCATGCCGAGCCAGTAGGCGCCCCAGCCGGACAGGTAGCCGGTCTCGGCGCCGAAGGCATTGCCGAGAGACAGCAGGGCGAACCACCATACCAGCCCGGAGCGGCTGAACCAGCCGATGGCGCCGTACAGCAGCGCGGCGACCAGCAGCAGCACGGAAACCCGCCCGCTGCCGTTATCCAGCCAGACGCCCAGTTGCCATAAGGCGCAGGCGGTGAGCAACACGGCGACAAACAGCGCCGCCTCATTGCCGTAGCGTTTTTCCGGGTGGCGTTGACGACGACGCAGCGCCCAGACGTAGGCCAGCGCCGCCAGTACGCCGGCGATCGCCATGCGCACCGGCGCGTCGAAGCGGAACAGTTCGCTCAGCCATTCAAGCAGTGCGCTGTCGGCGAACAGGCTGGTGACGGCGATCAGCAACGAGGCCAGCGCGGCGAGAAACGCATAGCGCGCCAGCCGTCGCCAGTCGAAAGGCTGCACGTCCACATGCAGCAGCAGTTGCTGTTGTTGTTCGGGGGTCAAGGCGCCTTCCCCAACCCAGCCGTCCAGCGCCTTGCGCACCACGACCGCGTTCTTTTTACTGAGTTTCATGTTTCTTGTCCCTGAATCACACGCTGATGTGGCCAGTATAGCCATTGGCGGGCGGCTACGACAAAGGGAGGCTAGTGTGTATAATGCCCGCCGCAAAAGCGCACGAGGAATTATGCGATGACTGAATATAACGATGAGTACTGGATGCGTCAGGCATTGCAGCTGGCCCTGCGCGCGCAGGAAGAGGGCGAGGTGCCGGTGGGTGCGCTGCTGGTGCTGGACAATCAGGTGATCGGCGAGGGCTGGAACCGGCCGATCGGCCGGCACGATCCTACCGCGCACGCCGAGATCATGGCGCTGCGGCAGGGCGGCGCGGTGCTGCAAAACTACCGCCTGCTGAATGCCACGCTGTACGTCACGCTGGAACCCTGCGTGATGTGCGCCGGCGCGATGGTGCACAGCCGCATCCGCCGGTTGGTGTACGGCGCCGCCGACGAGAAAACCGGCGCGGCCGGTTCGCTGGTGGATATTTTGCGCCATCCGGGCATGAATCATCAGGTGGAGATCGTCTCGGGCGTGCTGGCGGACGAATGCGCCGCCACCCTGAGCAATTTCTTCCGCCTGCGCCGCGAACAGAAAAAAGCGCTCAAGCTGGCGCAGCGGGCGGCGGATAAGCCGGAATAATCAGTAGTTGAGCGCCAGTTCCGGCATCACCGTCGGATAGCCTTTTCCCAACGCTTCCTGCTCGGCGGCCGCTTGCGCCGCCTTTCTCTCTTTTTCCTGCAGATAACCCACCAGGCTGACCTGGTAGCGGCGGATGTTTTCTACATAGTTGTAGGCTTCACGCCCGCGCGCATAGCCATAGGTCAGCTGCGGGTAGTAGCGCTTTTGGCTGAGCATCGGCAGACGCTGTTTGACGTCGACCCAGCTGTCCGGGTTGCCTTTTTGCGTTTTAGTCAGCTTGCGCGCGTCCAGCATATGGCCCCAGCCCATGTTGTAGGCCGCCAGCGAGAACCAGATGCGCTCATCTTCCGGCACGCTGTCCGGCACCTTGGCCATCAGCCGCTGCAGGTACAGGGCGCCGCCCTGAATGCTCTCTTCCGGATCGAGGCGATCGTTGACCCCCAGGCCGTCGGCGGTGGCGCGGGTCAGCATCATCAGGCCGCGCACGCCGGTGGGGGAGGTGGCCTGCGGATTCCAGTGCGATTCCTGATAGGCGATGGCTGCCAGCAGCTTCCAGTCGATTTCGTTGGCGTGTTTCTCGAACAGCGGGCGGAAGTTGGGCAGCACCGAGTCGATGGCCGACAGGAAGGTTTTGGTGTCCACGTAGTCGAAGCTGCCGACGTGGCCGAGGTATTTCTCTTCCAGCCGCGCCAGGGTGCCGTCGTCCACCATCTGGCTGTAGAAATCCAGCATCGCCGCGTACAGGCTATCGTCGCCGTCGCGTTTGAGGTACCAGGTGACCGGCTCTTCGTCGGTGACGTCGAACGCCACCGCCAGCTGCGGATGGATGCGCTGCAGCAACGCGATGGTCACCGAATCGCCGAGGGTATAGTCCAGCTTGCCGTCGGCAACCCGCTCCAGCAGCTCTTTGGAGGTGAGATCGCTGGAGGACTCCCAGGCGAGATCCGGGTATTTATCCTGTTTGAGCTGCTTTAGCGTGCTGACGTGCGCGGAACCGGAGGCGACCGCCAGCTTGCCTTTGATGTCGGCGAAGCCTTTTGGCCGCGGGGTGCCCAGCCGGTACACCAGCTGTTGGGAAACGGAGTAGTAGGCGGGGCCGGTGCGCGCACGGCTGAGGCGCTCCTGGTTGTAGATAAGGCCCGCCGCCAGCAGGTCGGCGTCGTCGTCGTCCAGATCGTCGAACAGGTCATTGATGTTCTGATGGGGGATCACCACCAGTTTTACCCCGAGGTAGCTGGCGAAGCGCTTGGCCAGTTCGTAGTCGAGCCCACCCGGCCCTTGCTTGGTGTTGAAATAGGTCAGCGGTGAGTTCAGCGTGCTGATACGCAACTCGCCGCGGGAAATGATCTCCTGGAGTTGCCCGCCCTGGCCGCTGCGCCAGGTGATATTGGGCCACAGCGCGAGAGCCAGAAGCAGGGTGACAACGCCGATGAGGATGTAGTTTATTTTAAGACGTTTCAAATAGTTATCCAGTGGTGGCACAGGTACGCCGGCGACGACAACCGCGACTTTTCTCATGGTTAAATCACCAGTGCGGGGGGCATTTTGCGCAACAAAACGCCAGTGTGCAACTTTATTGACACGTTATGACAATTCGACGGTGCGGCGCGCTTTTATCAATAATCCCTACGCAAACGGTTTCGTCGGCGGCGAGGATTCTCTATAATGACGCGCGTTTTCCCCTGTTGCGCCCAATGAAGCGTCTTATCCGTCGCTTCGAAGACGAGAGAACTTTGATTATGGAAATTCTGCGTGGTTCGCCCGCTTTATCGGCTTTTCGCATTACCAAACTGCTGTCCCGCTGCCAGGACGCCCACCTGCCCGTCAGTGATATCTACGCCGAGTACGTCCACTTTGCCGATGTTAGCGCACCGCTAAGTGCCGAAGAACACGCCAAACTTCAGCGCTTGCTCAAGTACGGTCCTTCTCTCGCCGAACACGCCCCCGAAGGCCGGCTGCTGCTGGTCACGCCGCGCCCGGGCACCATTTCCCCCTGGTCTTCCAAAGCCACCGACATCGCCCACAACTGCGGTTTGCAACAGGTGCTGCGGCTGGAGCGCGGTCTGGCGTTCTACGTCAAGGCGCCTGAGCTGATCGAAGCCCAGTGGCACCAGCTCGCCGCGCTGCTGCACGATCGCATGATGGAAACCGTCTTCAGCGAGCTGCAACAGGCTGAACAGCTGTTCGCGCACCATCAGCCGGCGCCGTATCAGTCGGTCGACGTGCTGGGCGCAGGGCGCGCCGCGCTGGAGCAGGCCAACGTCCGGCTCGGCCTGGCGCTGGCGCAGGACGAGATCGATTACCTGCTGAATGCCTTTACCGGTTTGGGGCGCAACCCGACGGATATCGAACTCTATATGTTTGCGCAGGCCAACTCTGAGCACTGCCGCCACAAGATTTTCAATGCCGACTGGATCATCGACGGCGAACAGCAGCCCAAGTCGCTGTTCAAAATGATCAAGAACACCTATGAGCAGACGCCGGACTATGTGCTGTCGGCGTATAAAGACAACGCCGCGGTGATGGAAGGCTCGCAGGTCGGCCGCTTCTTCGCCGCGCCGGAGAACGGCACGTACGACTACCATCAGGAAGACGCGCATATCCTGATGAAGGTGGAAACCCACAACCACCCGACGGCGATCTCGCCGTGGCCGGGCGCCGCGACCGGCTCCGGCGGCGAGATCCGTGACGAAGGCGCCACCGGCCGCGGCGCCAAGCCGAAGGCCGGCCTGGTGGGCTTCTCGGTGTCCAACCTGCGCATTCCCGGCTTTGAACAGCCGTGGGAGCAGGACTTCGGCAAACCGGAGCGCATCGTCACCGCGCTGGACATCATGACCGAAGGCCCGCTGGGCGGCGCGGCTTTCAACAACGAATTCGGTCGCCCGGCGCTGCTGGGTTACTTCCGCACCTATGAAGAGCGCGTCAACAGCCATAACGGCGTTGAGCTGCGCGGCTACCACAAACCGATCATGCTGGCGGGCGGCATCGGCAACATCCGCGCCGATCACGTGCAGAAAGGGGAAATCACCGTCGGCGCCAAGCTGGTGGTGCTGGGCGGCCCGGCGATGAATATCGGTCTGGGCGGCGGCGCGGCGTCATCGATGGCGTCCGGCCAGTCCGATGCCGATTTGGACTTCGCGTCGGTGCAGCGCGACAACCCGGAAATGGAACGCCGCTGTCAGGAAGTGATCGACCGCTGCTGGCAGCTGGGCGACCAGAACCCGATCCTGTTTATCCATGACGTCGGCGCCGGCGGCCTGTCCAACGCCATGCCGGAGCTGGTGAGCGACGGCGGCCGCGGCGGCCGCTTCGAACTGCGCGACATCCTCAACGACGAGCCGGGCATGAGTCCGCTGGAAGTGTGGTGCAACGAATCGCAGGAACGTTACGTGATGGCGATCGCCCCGGCGCAGATGGCGCAGTTCGACGAGATCTGCCGCCGCGAGCGCGCGCCTTACGCTGTGATCGGCGAAGCGACCGAAGAGCAACATCTGACGTTGAACGATCGTCACTTCGACAATCAGCCGATCGACATGCCGCTGGACGTGCTGCTCGGCAAGACGCCGAAGATGACCCGCGACGTGACCCGTCTGCAGGCGCAGGGCCAGGCGGTACAGCGTGAGAACATCACGCTGGCCGACGCGGTGAAGCGCGTGCTGCATCTGCCGGCCGTCGCGGAGAAAACCTTCCTGATCACCATCGGCGACCGCACCGTCACCGGCATGGTGGCGCGCGACCAAATGGTCGGCCCGTGGCAGATCCCGGTAGCCGACTGCGCGGTCACCACCGCCAGTCTGGACAGCTATTATGGCGAAGCGATGTCGCTCGGCGAACGCGCGCCTGTGGCGCTGCTGGACTTCGCCGCCTCCGGCCGCCTGGCGGTCGGGGAAGCGCTGACCAACCTGGCCGCCACGGAAATCGGCAGCCTGAAGCGCGTGAAGCTGTCCGCCAACTGGATGGCCGCCGCCGGCCACCCGGGTGAAGACGCCGGCCTGTACGAAGCGGTGAAAGCGGTGGGCGAAGAGCTGTGCCCGGCGCTGGGCATCACCATTCCGGTGGGCAAAGACTCCATGTCGATGAAAACCCGCTGGCAGGAAGGCAATGAACAGCGTGAAATGACCTCGCCGCTGTCGCTGGTCATCACCGCCTTCGCCCGCGTGGAAGACGTGCGCCACACCGTGACGCCGCAATTGCGCACCGATAAGGGCGACAGCGCGCTGCTGTTGATCGACCTGGGCAACGGCCATAACGCGCTGGGTGCTACCGCGCTGGCGCAGGTTTATCGCCAACTGGGCGACAAACCGGCCGATGTGCGCGATGTCGCGCAGCTGGCGGGCTTCTTCAACGCCATGCAGCAGCTGGTGGCCGATCGCGCGCTGCTGGCTTATCACGACCGCGCTGACGGCGGCCTGCTGGTGACGCTGGCGGAGATGGCCTTCGCCGGTCACTGCGGCGTAGAGGTTAACCTCGACGGCCTCGGCGACGATGCGCTGGCGGTGCTGTTCAACGAAGAGCTGGGCGCGGTGATCCAGGTGAGCGCCGAACGTCTCGACGACGTGAAGCGGGCGTTCGCGCAGCACGGTCTGACCGACAACGTGCATCACATCGGCAGCGTACAGGCCGGCGATCGTTTCGTCATCAATCAGCACGGCAAAGCGTTGTACAGCGAAAGCCGCAATACCCTGCGCACCTGGTGGGCGGAAACGACCTGGCAGATGCAGCGTCTGCGCGACAACCCGGCGTGCGCCGATCAGGAACATCAGGCCAAGCAGGATGAACAAGATCCCGGCCTGAACGTGAAGCTGACCTTCGCACCCGAGGAAGACATCGCTGCGCCGTACATCGCCAAGGGCGCTCGCCCGAAAGTGGCGGTGCTGCGCGAGCAGGGGGTGAACTCCCACGTTGAAATGGCGGCGGCGTTCCACCGCGCCGGCTTTGACGCCGTGGACGTGCACATGAGCGATCTGCTGGCGGGGCGCCGCGATCTGCAGGACTTCCACACGCTGGTGGCCTGCGGCGGCTTCTCTTACGGCGACGTTCTGGGCGCCGGCGAAGGCTGGGCGAAGTCTATCCTGTTCAACGAGCGGGTGCGCGACGAGTTCGAGGCGTTCTTCCACCGTCCGCAGACGCTGGCGCTGGGCGTGTGCAACGGCTGCCAGATGATGTCCAACCTGCGTGAGCTGATCCCGGGCGCCGAACACTGGCCGCGCTTCGTGCGCAACCTGTCGGATCGCTTCGAGGCGCGCTTCAGCCTGGTGGAAGTGGCGGCCAGCCCGTCGCTGTTCATGCAGGGCATGACCGGCTCGCGCATGCCGATCGCCGTTTCCCATGGCGAAGGGCATGTCGAAGTGCGCGATGCGGCGCATCTGGCGGCGCTGGAAAGCCACGGTTTGGTGGCGCTGCGTTTCGTCAACAACGCCGGTCAGGTGACGGAAGCTTACCCGGCTAACCCGAACGGTTCGCCGAACGGCATTACCGCCGTGACCAGCGCCAGCGGGCGTGCCACGGTGATGATGCCGCACCCGGAACGCGTGTTCCGCACGGTCAGCAACTCCTGGCATCCGGAAGAGTGGGGCGAGGACAGCCCGTGGATGCGCATGTTCCGCAACGCCCGTAAGCAACTGGGCTAAAAACGGCCACCACCGTACAGAGGGCGCAAGCAATTGCGCCCTTTTTTATGGCCGGCACTCGGCGATTGGCGGCAGTGTCTGCATTTAGCGACAAGCGCTGGTTTGCTTGTCGCTAAATGGAGACATTTAACCCATTGATTTTATTGCCGGTAAACAGGTTTGACTTTAGTTGTCGGCGTTTGGCGACAGGGTGGTGTTTTTTTCATCGTGCATTGGTGCTGATTGGGCGCATGGATTTACCTTTTTTTATTTATTATCAAATAAAATCATTATGTTATGATTTTTGTTGCAAAGTTGGCACGTAACGTGCATTATTCTCGGCGGCTGCTCATTCACCTTTTTATGACGGCGCCGTAATTATAAACGGCAAATCGCCTCATAAGCCTCCGAATGATGCCAAAGAAATGGTGCCTATCGTCCAACCAAACCGATAACAGACCGCGCAAGCGGCTTTATCAAGCATCGGGCGACACGTGGAGTGAGGCACCGCCTGTATCCAACTGTGATGAAGGGTTCATCAATCCTGGATACTTACGGATGCTATTCGTCCTGTTCGATGCCAGCCGCTGCGCTACATCACCCTGGGGACGAGGTTCAAGGGCATCCACACTTTCCTTGCGGCGGGGCAAGCTTATTGCCCCGGCGTCAATTCTCAACGCTGCGCTTACCCCTGTTTCGTTGCCTATGCCCTCGAACGCAGACGCTATTCCCACACTCTCGCTTTCGTACCGGTTTTTGTTACCGGGGCCGTATGTCATTGGCAGGCCAACTTTATCGGCGCGGTTCACCGATCCCGCGGCTTTTTCCTTGTGCGTTCAGGATTCTCCCTTGCCGGGCTTTTCTCTTTCCGGCGAGTCAGTTAGCATCGTGACAGGCCTGAGAGAATGAGATGATTTCGTTGAAAAAATGGCGTTTATTCCCCCGTTCGCTGCGGCAATTGGTGCTGCTGGCGTTCCTGTTGGTGCTGCTGCCGCTGTTGGTGCTGGCCTATCAGGCCTACCAGAGTCTGGATCACCTGAGCGCGCAGGCGGCGGACATCAACCGCACCACGCTGGTGGACGCGCGGCGCAGCGAGGCGATGACCAGCGTGGCGCTGGAGATGGAGCGCAGCTATCGTCAGTACTGCGTGCTGGTTGAGCCCACGCTGCAGAAGCTGTACCAAAATCAGCGCAAGCAGTATTCGCAGATGCTGGACGCCCACGCGCCGATCTTGCCGGACGAGCGCTACTACCAAACGTTGCGTCAGTTGCTGACCCAGCTGGCGGCGATCAAGTGCCATAACAGCGGGCCGGACCAAGAAGCCTCCGCCTTGCTCGAGTCGTTCTCGCGCTCCAATGCCGAAATGGTGCAGGCCACGCGCGCGGTGGTGTTCTCGCGCGGCCAGCAGCTGCAGCAGGCCATCGCCGAGCGCGGCCAGTTCTTCGGCTGGCAGGCGCTGCTGCTGTTCCTGGTCAGCGTGCTGCTGGTGGTGCTGTTCACCCGCATGATCATCGGGCCGGTCAAGGCCGTGGAGCGGATGATCAACCGCCTGGGGGAAGGGCGCGCGTTGGGCAGCACCGCATCGTTCAAAGGGCCGCGCGAGCTGCGTTCGCTGGCGCAGCGCATCATCTGGCTGAGCGAACGGCTGGCGTGGCTGGAGTCGCAGCGCCACGAGTTCCTGCGCCATATCTCGCATGAATTGAAAACGCCGCTGGCCAGCATGCGCGAAGGCACCGAACTGCTGGCCGACGAGGTGGCGGGGCCGCTGACTTCCGACCAGAAAGAGGTGGTGACGATCCTCGACAACAGCAGCCGCCACCTGCAGCAGCTGATTGAACAACTGCTGGATTACAACCGCAAACTGGCCGATGGCCCGGCGGAGCACGAGAACGTCGAGCTGCGCGAGATGGTCGATTTGGTGGTCGCCGCGCACAGTTTGCCGGCGCGGGCGAAGATGATTTCCACCGAAATCGCGCTGGAAGCGGAAATCTGCTGGGCAGAGCCTACGCTATTAATGCGCGTGCTGGATAATCTCTACTCCAATGCGGTGCACTACGGCAAGGAATCCGGTAACATTTGGATCCGCAGCCGTCAGGTTGGACAACGGGTGCAAATCGACGTCGCCAATACCGGCACGCCGATCCCCGAGGCTGAAAGAGCCATGATTTTCGAGCCTTTTTTCCAGGGTAGTCACCAGCGAAAAGGGGCGGTAAAAGGAAGCGGACTGGGGTTGAGCATCGCTCAGGACTGTATCCGTCGCATGCGCGGTGAGCTGCAACTGGCGACGGTCGCCGGTGCAGACGTCTGCTTCCGCATTGAACTGCCGTTAACCGCCGAGAATGAATAAATAATGTACACATGGTCTAAACGCCTTCGTCTTTCACAGACCGAACGTTCACCGCGTGCCACGCACAGAGCGCCGCTCGGCAAACGCCCGATCACCTGGCTGGGCGCCGTTTTCTTTATGCCGCTGTTGCTGGCGGGCTGCGTCGATCGCGCCGTCAGCGGCGGATTGAGCGCTCAGCAGCAAGAGGCGATCCCGGATACCAAGGTGATCGATTACCGCACCGCGGCTTGCGATACCCTGTGGCAATTGGACGACAAGGACGCGCTGGATAACGCGCTCTACTGGCTGCGCGCGATGGACTGCGCCGATCGCATCGGCTCGACCCAGGCGCGTGCGCTGGCGAAAACGGTGCCGGGTGACAGCTGGTCCGGCGTTTTCAAACAGAGCATCCTGCTGGGGAGCGCACAGCCGACCTCCGGTGAACGCCGCCAGATGCTCGACAGGATCAACAGTTACCGGATGGAGTTCCCCGGTTCGCTACGTCCGTTGACGCAGCTGTGGCGCCAGCAGCAGATGCTGCAGATCACGTTGTTCGATGAGAAAGCGCGCTATCAGCATCTGCAGGAGAGCAGCGACAGCCAGATCGATTCGCTGCGCCAGAGCCAGGCGCGCTTGCAATCGCAGCTGCAGGACACCTCGCGCAAGCTGGAAAACCTGACCGATATCGAGCGCCAGCTCTCATCGCGCAAGCAGCTGCAAGGGGAAATCCCGGAAAACGGCGCGGGCCAGCAGAAGGGCGACGCCGCCGGTAAAAGCGGCGCAGCCGCCAAAGGCGCTGAAACGCAGGACGAACCGGAAAAAGGCACCGCGCTGCCGGTTGAACCGGAAGACACCTATACGCCGCACCCCGCCAATAAGGAGTCCCACGCGCAATGACCGCACGCAAACCGGCCAACCTGTTATTGGTTGACGACGATCCCAGCCTGCTGAAGCTGCTGGGCATGCGCCTGACCAGCGAAGGTTTTCACGTCACCACCGCCGAAAGCGGCCAGGAAGCGCTGCGCCTGTTGGCGCGCGAACAGATCGATCTGGTGATCAGCGATCTGCGCATGGATGAGATGGACGGCATGGCGCTGTTCGCCGAAATCCAAAAGCATCAGCCGGGCATGCCGGTGATCATTCTTACCGCGCACGGTTCGATTCCCGATGCGGTGGCCGCCACCCAGCAGGGGGTGTTCAGCTTCCTCACCAAACCGGTGGATCGCGATGCGCTCTATAAGGCCATCGACGAGGCGCTGTCGCTGTCGGCCTCCCCCGCGGGTGACGACGCCTGGCGCGAAGACATCGTCACCCGCAGCCCGTTGATGCTGCGCCTGCTGGAGCAGGTGAAAATGGTGGCCCAGTCCGACGTCAGCGTGTTGATCAACGGCCAGAGCGGCACCGGCAAAGAGGTGTTGGCGCAGGCGATCCACGCCGCCAGCCCGCGCGCGGGCAAGGCGTTCATCGCCATCAACTGCGGGGCGCTGCCGGAGCAACTGCTGGAGTCCGAACTGTTCGGCCACGCCAAGGGCGCCTTCACCGGCGCGGTCAGCAGCCGCGAAGGGCTGTTCCAGGCGGCGGCGGGCGGCACGCTGTTCCTCGACGAGATAGGCGACATGCCGCTGTCGCTGCAGGTGAAACTGCTGCGCGTGCTGCAGGAGCGCAAGGTGCGGCCGCTGGGCAGCAACCGCGATCTGGACATCGACGTGCGCATCATCTCCGCCACCCACCGCGATCTGCAAAAGGCGATGGCGAAGAACGAGTTCCGCGAGGATCTCTACTATCGTCTCAACGTGGTGAATCTGAAGATCCCGGCGCTCAACGAGCGCGCCGAAGACATTCCGCTGCTGGCCAATCACCTGTTGCGCGAAGCGGCTCAGCGGCACAAGCCGTTCGTGCGCAGCTTCTCGACCGACGCCATGAAGCGGCTGATGACCGCCAGCTGGCCGGGCAACGTGCGTCAGTTGGTCAACGTCATCGAGCAGTGCGTGGCGCTGACTTCGGCGCCGGTGATCAGCGAGGCGCTAGTGGAACAGGCGCTGGAAGGGGAAAACACCGCGCTGCCGACTTTCGCCGAAGCGCGCAACCAGTTTGAGTTGCACTATCTGCGCAAACTGCTGCAGATCACCAAGGGCAACGTGACCCAGGCCGCGCGCATGGCGGGCCGCAACCGCACCGAGTTTTACAAATTGCTGTCGCGCCACGAGCTGGACGCCAACGATTTCAAAGAATGACAGATTCCCGCCGGCGCCTGCCACGCAGGTTCTCAACAAATCCGGCGGAATGATTTACACTCCGTTCTCTTTGCCGCGGCGCGCCCCGGCGTAGAGCACCATGGAACGTATTAAGCGGGATCGTACACAAATGAGCAGATCACTTTCCATCGCCCTGGCCCAGCTGAACCTGCTGGTCGGCGACATTGAAGGCAACACCGAACGCATGTTGCAAATCGTGCAGGAGCAGCAGAAGGCGGGAGCCGATCTGGTCATGTTCAGCGAACTGGCGCTGTCCGGCTACCCGCCGGAAGATCTGCTGTATCGCAATGACTTCTATCAGCGCTGCGACGCGCAGCTGCTGCGCCTGCAGCAGGCCTCCGCCGAGACGGCGATCCTGGTCGGCCACCCGTGGCGCGAAGGCGACAAGCTGTACAACGCGCTGTCGCTGTTTGCCGAAGGCCGCCTGCTGACCCGTTACTTCAAACAGCAGCTGCCGAACTACGGCGTGTTCGATGAGAAGCGCTATTTCCACGCCGGCAACGACACCTGCGTGGTGGAACTGAAAGGCTACCGTCTTGGGCTGCTGATTTGCGAAGATCTGTGGTTCCCGGAGCCGATCGACGCCGCCAAGGCCGCCGGCGCGGAGATTATCCTGTCGATCAACGCCTCGCCGTATAACCGCGAAAAACCGTATATCCGCAAAACGCTGATGGCCGGCCACTGCCAGCGCACCCAGCTGCCGCTGGTGTACCTCAACCAGGTCGGCGGCCAGGATGAGCTGATCTTCGACGGCTGCTCCAAGGTCTTCGACGCCGCCGGCACCATGACCCACCGTCTGGCGGCCTTCGACGAGCAGGTCACTCGCCTGGAATTCAACGAGCTGGACGTGGTGCCGATGGCCGATCCGGCCGCCGAACTGCCGCAGCTGGCGCAGGTGTATCAGGCGCTGGTGTTGGCGGTGCGCGACTACGTGACCAAGAACGGTTTCAAAGGCGCGGTGCTGGGGCTGTCCGGCGGCATCGACTCGGCGCTGACGCTGGCGATCGCCGTGGATGCGTTAGGTAAAGACAAGGTGCAGGCGCTGATGATGCCGTTCCGCTATACCGCGGACATCAGCATCGCCGACGCCAAGGAAGAGGCGGAAATCCTCGGCGTGGAGTTCGATATCGTCTCCATCGAGCCGATGTTCGATGCCTTTATGGGCCAGCTGTCGCCGATGTTCGCCGGCACCGAGCGCGACACCACCGAAGAGAACCTGCAGGCGCGTTGCCGCGGGGTGGTGCTGATGGCGCTGTCCAACAAACGCCGCAGCATCGTGCTGACCACCGGCAACAAGAGCGAAATGGCGGTCGGTTACGCTACGCTGTACGGCGATATGGCCGGCGGTTTCGACGTGCTGAAGGACGTGCCGAAAACGCTGGTGTTCAAGCTGTCCGAATACCGCAATACCGTCTCCTACGTGATCCCGCAGCGGGTAATCGATCGTCCGCCGTCCGCCGAGCTGGCACCGGATCAGGTCGATCAGGACAGCCTACCGCCGTACGATATCCTGGATGCGATCCTGGAAGGCTACGTTGAGCGCGACAAGTCGGTCGCCGATCTGGTGGCCGAAGGCTTCGACGAAGCGATCGTGCGCAAGGTGATCCGCCTGGTGGACATCAACGAATACAAGCGGCGTCAGGCCGCCGTCGGGCCGCGTATCACCGCCCGTAACTTCGGCAAAGACCGCCGTTATCCCATCACATCCGGTTTTGGCCGCAAAAATTGGTAATAAGGAAAGAAGATGAAAAAGATCGACGCGATTATCAAGCCGTTCAAACTGGATGACGTCCGCGAAGCGCTGGCCGAAGTGGGCATCACCGGCATGACGGTCACCGAAGTCAAAGGCTTCGGCCGCCAGAAGGGCCACACCGAGCTGTACCGCGGCGCCGAGTACATGGTCGACTTTCTGCCGAAGGTGAAGATAGAGATCGTGGTTGCCGACGACATCGTCGACACCTGCGTGGAAACCATCATGCAGACGGCGCAGACCGGCAAGATCGGCGACGGCAAGATCTTTGTCTTCGACGTGGCGCGCGTGGTGCGCATCCGTACCGGCGAGCAGGACGAAGAAGCGATCTGATCCTCCGCAGGATCATCGGTCATCAGGGCGCAGCTTGCTGCGCCCTTGTCATTTCTGTCCCCCGCACATCGCACTTCTTCGCCTCATTGTTCCCCCCATTTTTGCCTGTCGGCATTCTAAAAAAGCGAACGCTATCGCGTTTTTGATACTTTTCCCGATCGCTTCACGGCCGGCGTCTACACTCAACGCAATGTTTTTGCTTGAGGAATCACCCCCATGATGACGTTACGCCAAATCCGCCACTTTATCGCCGTGGCGGAAACCGGGTCGATCTCCGCCGGCGCCCAGGCGGTGTTTGTCTCCCAGTCTTCGCTGACGCTCGCTATCCAGCAGCTGGAAACCGAGATCGGCGTGCGGCTGTTCGAGCGCCATGCCAAGGGCATGACGCTGACCCATCAGGGGCACCAGTTTTTGCGCCAGTCGTATCTGATCCTGGCGACGGTGGACAACGCCAAGCGCAGCCTGCAGATCGGCACTGAAAGCCTGACCGGCAAGCTGACCATCGGCGTCACCAGCCTGGTGGCCGGCTACTTCCTGGTGGAACTGCTCACGCGCTTTAAATCGGCCTATCCCAACGTCACCGTGCAGGTGGTTGAAGACGAACGCCCGTACATCGAGCATCTGCTGGTCAGCGGCGAGATCGACATCGGCGTGCTGATCTTGTCGAACATCGAAGACCGCGACGCGCTGCAGACCGAGGTGCTGATGCACTCGCCGTATCGCCTGTGGCTACCGCTGCTGCACCCGCTGCTGGAGCACGAGAGCATCAGCCTGGCGGACGTGGCCAAACAGCCGCTGATCCAGCTCAACGCCGATGAAATGGACGTGCACGCGCGGCGCATCTGGGCGCGCGCCGGGCTGAAGCCGGAGATCGCGATGAAGACCGCCTCGACCGAGGCGGTGCGCAGCCTGGTGGCGGCGGGGATGGGGGTGTCTATCCAGCCGGACATGGCGTACCGCGCCTGGTCGCTGGAAGGCAACATGATCGAGGCACGCAAACTGGACGATCTGCTGGAGCCGCTGGATATCGGGTTGGCGTGGCGGCGCGGCAGCGCGCGGCCGGAACTGGTGACGCCGTTCATCACCATCGCGCGCGAGAACGGCAGCAAACACGCCGCCGGGCTTAAGCATTCGATTTAATCGAACGCGGCGTTCAGTATTTAGAATTTGTTGCCCGCCAGAGGCTCGCTTAGGCTGATTAAAACTAACTTATTCACATTTGGTTAACGTTTTTGTCACTTAGGGGCGTCAGGCGATGGCGGATGTGCAGGTTCTCTCAGGTTTGTCCTGTCAGCAGTTCATTAACGGTCAGCTTATCGACGGCGAAGGCCAGCAGGAATGCATCGTCAATCCGGCCAACGGCGAGACGCTGATCGCCCTGACCGAAGCCTCTTCGGCGCAGGTCGGCGGCGCGGTAAAAGCCGCGCAGCAGGCGTTCAGCCACTGGTCGCGCACCACGCCGGCCCAGCGCGCCACGCTGTTGCTGCGCATCGCCGACGCCATCGAGCGGCAGGCGCCGCAGCTGGCGCAGCTGGAGGCCCTCAACTGCGGCAAGCCGCTGCATCAGGCGCTCAATGACGATCTGCCGGCGGCGGTCGACGTGTTCCGCTTCTTCGCCGGCGCGGTGCGTACGCAACAAGGGCAACTGGCCGGTGAGTATGTGCCGGGCCACACCTCGATGATCCGCCGCGATCCGATCGGCGTAGTCGCCTCGATCGCCCCCTGGAACTATCCGCTGATGATGGCGGCGTGGAAGATCGCGCCGGCGTTGGCGGCGGGCAATACCGTGGTATTCAAACCGTCCGAGCACACGCCGCTGACTATTCTGGCGCTGGCGCCGGCGCTGCAGGAGATCCTGCCGCCGGGCGTGCTGAACATCGTCTACGGCGGCGGTGAAGGGGTCGGCAGCCAGCTGGTGGGGCACCCGCAGGTGCGACTGGTGTCGGTCACTGGCGATATCGTCACCGGGCAAAAAATTCTTCAGGCGGCGGCCAAAAGCGTCAAGCGCACCCATCTGGAGCTGGGGGGCAAGGCGCCGGTGATCGTCTGCGACGACGCCGATCTTGACGAAGTGGTCAACGGCATTCGCACCTATGGCTATTACAACGCCGGCCAGGACTGCACCGCCGCCTGCCGCATCTACGCGCAGGCCGGCATCTATCCCAAACTGGTGGATGCGCTGGGCGAGGCGGTCGCCAGCCTGCGCTTCGCCCGCAAGCGCGATCAGGACAACGAGATCGGCCCGTTGATAAGCAGCCGCCAGCGCGATCGCGTCGCCAGCTTTGTCGAGCGCGCGCTCAGCCAACCGCATATCGAATTGATCACCGGCGCCGCGGCGCACTCCGGGCCGGGATTCTACTATCAGCCGACCCTGCTGGCGGGCTGCCTGCAAAGCGACGAGATCGTGCAGCGCGAGGTGTTTGGCCCGGTGGTCAGCGTCACGCGCTTCGAGCATCTGGCGCAGGCGGTCGAGTGGGCCAACGACTCGGAATATGGGCTGGCTTCGTCGGTGTGGACGCAAAATATCGATCGGGCGCTGCACATCGCCGCCCATCTGCAGTACGGCAGCACCTGGATCAACACCCATTTCACCTTGGCGAGCGAAATGCCGCACGGCGGCCTGAAACGCTCCGGCTACGGCAAGGATCTGTCCAGCGATTCGCTGCAGGATTACAGCGTTGTCAGGCACGTAATGGCGAAGTTCAAAGCCAGCTTCTAGCGGTTCTATAAAGCAAAATCGGGCGGCAGCCGTTCCCTGCCGCACACAGATACGCAACACAGGGGTAATTACGATGAGAAAAACTACCGCAGTCACCACCACCGTCTCCGCGCTCTGTCTCACCGTGCTGTGCGGCCTGGCTCAGGCGGCCGATCTGCCGCAGTCGCTGGGCAAAGGCGAAGGCCGGCTGGATATCATCGCCTGGCCCGGCTACATCGAACGTGGCCAGTCCGACAAAAACTACGACTGGGTCACCCAGTTTGAAAAGCAAACCGGCTGTGCGGTGAACGTGAAGACCGCCGCCACCTCCGATGAAATGGTCAGCCTGATGGCCAAGGGCGGCTACGATCTGGTGACCGCCTCCGGCGACGCCTCGCTGCGCCTGATCTTCGGCAAGCGGGTACAGCCGATCAACACCGCGCTGATCCCGAACTGGAAGAACATCGATCCGCGCCTGCTGAACGGCGCCTGGTATACCGTGGACGGCAAAACCTACGGCACGCCGTACCAGTGGGGGCCAAACCTGCTGATGTACAACACCAAAACCTTCCCGACGCCGCCGGACAGCTGGGCGGTGATCTTCCAGCAGCAGAACCTGCCGGACGGCAAGAGCAACCAGGGGCGGGTGCAGGCTTACGACGGCCCGATCTACATCGCCGACGCGGCGCTGTTCCTGAAAGCCACCCAGCCGCAGCTCGGCATCAGCGATCCTTACCAGCTCAACGAAGAGCAGTATCAGGCGGCGCTGAAGCTGCTGCGCAGCCAGCACGCGCTGATCCACCGCTACTGGCACGATACCTCGGTGCAGATGAGCGACTTTAAAAACGAAGGCGTGGTGGCTTCCAGCGCCTGGCCGTATCAGGCCAACGCCCTGAAGGGCGAGGGGCAGCCGATCGCCACCGTGTTCCCAAAAGAGGGCGTGACCGGCTGGGCGGATACCACCATGTTGCACAGCGACGCCAAACACCCGAGCTGCGCCTACCAGTGGATGAACTGGTCGCTGGAGCCGAAGGTGCAGGGCGACGTGGCGGCCTGGTTCGGATCGGTGCCGGCTTCGCCGGCGGGCTGCAAGGCCAGCGCGCTGTTGGGTGAGAAGGGCTGCGAAACCAACGGCTTCAACCAATTCGACAAAATCGCCTTCTGGAAAACGCCTCAGGCGCAGGGCGGCAAGTTCGTGCCGTACAGCCGCTGGACCCAGGACTACATCGCCATCATGGGCGGCCGCTAAGCCGCGGGGCGCAGCCCGCTGCGCCCGAATCACATCCGTATGGAGCACAGAAAATGACCATTGCCGTGCAATTCATCGATGTTTCGCGGACTTTCGGCGATGTTCGCGCCGTGGATCGGGTATCCATCGATATTCAGGACGGGGAATTCTTCTCCATGCTCGGGCCGTCCGGCTCGGGCAAAACCACCTGCCTGCGCCTGATCGCCGGCTTTGAACAGCTGACTTCCGGCTCGATTCGCATTCACGGTCAGGAAGCCGCCAACCTGCCGCCGTATCAGCGCGACGTGAACACCGTGTTTCAGGATTACGCGCTGTTCCCGCACATGTCGGTGCTGGAAAACGTCGCCTACGGCCTGATGGTGAAGGGCGTCGCCAAACGCGAGCGGCTGGCGCGGGCGCAAGAGGCGCTGGAGAGCGTGGCGCTCGGTTTCGTTGCCGAACGCAAACCGGCGCACCTGTCGGGCGGCCAGCGTCAGCGCGTGGCGTTGGCGCGCGCGCTGGTCAATCGGCCGCGGGTGCTGCTGCTGGACGAGCCGCTCGGCGCGCTGGATCTCAAGCTGCGCGAGCAGATGCAGGGCGAGCTGAAGAAGCTGCAGCGTCAGCTGGGCATCACCTTTATCTTCGTCACCCACGATCAAAGCGAAGCGCTGTCGATGTCCGATCGGGTGGCGGTGTTCAATAACGGCCGCATCGAACAGGTGGATACGCCGCGCGAACTTTACATGCGGCCGAAGACGCCGTTCGTCGCCGAGTTCGTCGGCACCTCCAACGTGGTGCGCAGCGAGCTGGCGCAGCGCCTGCTGGGCGAAAGCCGAACCTTCTCGATCCGTCCGGAACATATCCGCCTGCTGGAGCACGGCGGCGCGGCGCAGGACGAGATCCAGGTGCAGGGCACGCTGCAGGAAATCCATTACCAGGGCGCGGCCACGCGGTATGAAATCGCGCTGAACGGCGGCGAAAAGCTGCTGGTCAGCCAGGCCAATCCGCAGTGGATCGCCGAAGGGCAACAGCGGCAGAAGATCGGCCAGCCGATCGTCGCCTGCTGGCCGCGCGCGGCGATGGTGCCGCTGCTGGAGGAGAGGTGAGATGGACATGAGCATCGATTCCCCCCCGGCGCGCGGCGGTACCGTGCGCGCGCTGTCGACCTGGCTCTATCGCCGGCCGACGCTGTATCTGCTGTTACTGCTGGTGCCGCCGCTGCTGTGGTTCGGCGCGGTGTACCTCGGTTCGCTGCTGACGCTGCTGTGGCAAGGGTTTTACACCTTCGACGATTTCACCATGGCGGTGACGCCGGATCTGACCTTCGCCAACCTCGCGGCGCTGTTCAACCCGGCCAACTACGACATTATCCTGCGCACGCTGACCATGGCGGTGCTGGTGTCGCTGGCCAGCGCGGCGCTGGCGTTCCCCATCGCCTATTACATGGCGCGTTACACCAGCGGCCGCGTCAAGGCGTTCTTTTACATCGCCGTGATGATGCCGATGTGGGCCAGCTATATCGTCAAAGCCTATGCCTGGACTTTGCTGCTGGCGAAAGACGGCGTGGCGCAGTGGTTCCTGCAGCACCTGGGGCTGGAGCCGCTGTTGGCGTCGCTGCTGACGGTGCCCGGCGTCGGCGGCAACACGCTGTCGACCTCGGGGCTGGGGCGTTTTCTGGTGTTCGTCTATATCTGGCTGCCGTTCATGATCCTGCCGATCCAGGCGGCGCTGGAACGCCTGCCGCCCTCGCTGCTGCACGCTTCGGCGGATCTGGGCGCCCGGCCGGCGCAGACCTTCCGCCACGTCATTTTGCCGCTGGCGGTGCCGGGCATCGCCGCCGGATCGATCTTCACCTTCTCGCTGACGCTGGGCGACTTTATCGTGCCGCAGCTGGTGGGGCCGCCGGGTTATTTCATCGGCAGCATGGTGTACGCCCAGCAGGGCGCGATCGGCAATATGCCGATGGCTGCGGCCTTTACGCTGGTGCCGATCGTCCTGATCGCCATCTATCTTTCCATCGTCAAACGTCTGGGGGCTTTCGATGCACTCTGAACGCGCGCCCTTAGGGCTGAAGCTGGCCGCCTGGGGCGGACTTGTCTTCCTGCATTTCCCGTTGGCGATCATCGCCATATACGCCTTCAACACCGAGGACGCGGCCTTCAGCTTCCCGCCGAAGGGCTTCACGCTGCACTGGTTCAACGTCGCCGCCGGGCGGCAGGACATTATCGATGCGGTGTTGCTGTCGGCGCAGATCGCCTGCCTGGCGACCGCCATCGCACTGGTGCTCGGCACCCTGGCGGCGGCGGCGCTGTATCGGCGCGATTTCTTCGGCAAGGACAGCATTTCGCTGCTGTTGCTGCTGCCGATTGCGCTGCCGGGGATCGTCACCGGCCTGGCGCTGCTGGCGGCGTTCAAGGCGCTGAACATCGAGCCCGGCATCCTGACCATCGTCGTCGGCCATGCGACGTTCTGCGTGGTGATCGTGTTCAACAACGTCATCGCCCGGTTCCGCCGCACCTCGTACAGCCTGATCGAAGCGTCGATGGATCTCGGCGCCGACGGCTGGCAAACCTTCCGTTACGTGATCTTGCCGAACCTCGGCTCGGCGCTGCTGGCCGGCGGCATGCTGGCGTTCGCGCTGTCGTTCGACGAAATCATCGTGACCACCTTTACCGCCGGCCACGAGCGCACGCTGCCGCTGTGGCTGCTGAACCAGCTCGGCCGCCCGCGCGACGTGCCAATCACCAACGTGGTGGCGCTGTCGGTGATGCTGTTGACCATGCTGCCGATCCTCGGCGCTTACTACCTGACCAAAGGTGGGGAAAGCGTCGCCGGCAGCGGCAAATAATTTCCTTACCCGACCTCTGATAAAAGGATAACCCTATGCAAAGCCAACTGTTGATTGACGGCCAACTGGTGAATGGCCAGGGCGCGACCCAGCCGGTGTATAACCCGGCGACCGGCGAAGTGATCGCGCAGGTGGCGGAGGCCAGCCCGGAGCAGGTCGATCGCGCGGTGCTGGCGGCGGACGCCGCGTTCGCCGCCTGGGGGCAAACCACGCCGAAGGAGCGCGCCGAGCATCTGCTCAAGCTGGCGGATCTGATCGACGAGCATGCCGAGACCTTCGCCAGGCTGGAGTCGCTCAACTGCGGCAAGCCTTATCACTGCGTATTGAATGACGAACTGCCGGCGGTGGCCGACGTGTTTCGCTTCTTCGCCGGGGCCAGCCGCTGCCTGACCGGCATGGCGGCCGGCGAGTATCTGGCCGGGCACACTTCGATGATCCGCCGCGATCCGCTCGGCGTGGTGGCTTCGATCGCGCCGTGGAACTACCCGCTGATGATGGCGGCCTGGAAGCTGGCGCCGGCGTTGGCGGCGGGCAACTGCGTGGTGATCAAGCCTTCTGAGCAGACGCCGCTGACCACCTTCAAACTGGCCGAACTGGCCGCCGGGCTGTTCCCGCCGGGCGTGCTCAACGTGCTGTTCGGGCGCGGCGCCGGCGTGGGCGATCGGCTGACCGGGCATGACAAGGTGCGCATGGTGTCGCTGACCGGGTCGATCGCCACCGGCGAGCACATTATCGCCCACACCGCCGCCGGCATTAAGCGCACCCATATGGAGCTGGGCGGTAAGGCGCCGGTGCTGGTGTTTGACGACGCCGATCTGCAGCAGGTGGTGGACGGCATTCGCGGTTTCGGCTTCTACAACGCCGGGCAGGATTGCACCGCCGCCTGCCGCATCTACGCGCAGAAAAGCATTTATCCCGAGCTGGTCAAGCGGTTGGGCGAGGCGGTGGCCAGCCTGAAGATCGGCGCGCCGGACGACGAGAGCACCGAACTGGGGCCGTTGATTACCGCCCAGCATCTGGAGCGGGTGGCCGGTTTTGTCGAGCGAGCCAAAGCGTTGCCGCACGTACAGGTGGTGACCGGCGGGGAGAAGGTGAAAGGGCCGGGCTACTACTTCCAGCCGACGCTGTTGGCCGGCGCGCGCCAGGACGATGAGATCGTGCAGCGCGAAGTATTCGGCCCGGTGGTGACGGTGACGCTGTTCGACGACGAAGAGCAGGTGCTGGCCTGGGCGAACGAATCCAATTACGGGCTGGCGTCGTCCGTGTGGACCCGCGACGTGGGCCGCGCGCATCGCTTAAGCGCCCGCCTGCAATACGGCTGCACCTGGGTGAACACCCACTTCATGCTGGTGAGCGAAATGCCGCACGGCGGCCAGAAATTGTCCGGCTACGGCAAGGATATGTCGATGTACGGGCTGGAGGATTACACGGCCATTCGTCATGTGATGTTCAAACATTGATTTTACAGTAATTATCCGCACAATAGCGCGGCCTTCGAGCCGGCTCCGGCCGGCTGATGATAATAAAAATTGAAAGGAAGCCTATATGGGTATCACCAGACGCGATTTTCTCAACGGAGTGGCGATCACCATCGCCGCCGGGTTGACGCCGCTGCAAATCTTGCGCGCGTCGCCGCAAACCGCCAATCAAACCCTGTACTATCCGCCGGCGCTGACCGGGTTGCGGGGCAACCATCCGGGCTCGTTCGAGCATGCGCACCAGTTGGGGCGCGACGGCAAAACCTTTGATTTCGGCAGCGTACCCGCCGTTGAAGAGTTCGATCTGGTGGTGGTCGGCGCCGGCATCAGCGGGCTGGCGGCCGCCTGTTTCTGGCAGCAACTGAAAGGCGAGCGGCAGCGCATTCTTTTGATCGACAACCACGACGACTTCGGCGGCCACGCCAAGCGCAACGAGTTCAACAGCGACGACGGCATGCTGCTCGGCTACGGCGGCAGTGAATCGCTGCAGTCGCCGCGCTCCAACTTCAGCCCGGTGGCGATGGGGCTGCTGCACAAGCTCGGCGTCGATATCGACCAACTGGAGCAGGCGTTTGATACCACCTTCTATCCGGATCTTAACCTGAGCCGCGGGGTTTACTTCGATCGCAAGAACTTCGGCGTCGACAAGGTGGTGAGCGGCGATCCGGGCCGCACGGTGGCGGACGACATTCCGCGCGATCGCCTCAACGGCCGCTCTTATGAAGCGTTCATCGGCGATTTCCCGCTGCCGGAAAGCGATCGCCAGGCGCTGATCGCGCTGCATACGGTGGAGAAAGATTATCTGCCGGAGATGACGCTGGAGCAGAAGGTCGAGTGGCTCGATACCCACAGCTACACCCAGTTCCTGCGTGAAAAAGTGGGCCTGAGCGAACTGGCGATCCGTTATTTCCAACAGACCACCAACGACTTCCAGGCGGTGGGCATCGACGGCACGTCGTGCAGCGATGCGCGCATCTGCGATCTGCCGGGCCTCGGCGGCATGAATTTGCCGCCGCTGGACGAAGAGTCGCAGGCGGATCTCGACGATCCTTACGTGTTCCACTTCCCGGACGGCAACGCCACGCTGACGCGCCTGATGGTGCGCAAGCTGATCCCGGCGGTGGCGCCGGCCGGCAAGGACATGAACGACGTGGTGCTGGCCAAATTTGACTACAGCCAACTCGATCGGCCGGAGTCGCCGGTGAAGCTGCGTTTGAACAGCACCGGGCTGCACGCGGCCAACGTCGGCGACAAGGTGGAAGTCACCTACATGACCGGCGAGAAGATGACCAAGGTGCGCGCCGGGCAGGTGGTGATGGCCGGCTACAACATGATGATCCCGTATCTGGTGCCGGAGATGTCGCACGAGCAGCAGGAGGCGCTGAAGCAGAACGTCAAGGCGCCGCTGGTGTACAGCAAGGTGGTGATCCGCAACTGGCAGCCGTTCATCAAGCTGGGCGTGCACGAGGTCTATTCGCCGGCCGCGCCGTACAGCCGCGTGAAGCTGGACTATCCGGTGAGCATGGGCGGCTATCAGCACCCGCGCGATCCGGATCGGCCGATCGGCCTGCATATGGTGTATGTGCCGACGCTGCCGGGCAGCGGCCTCAGCACGCGCGAACAGTCGCGTAAAGGGCGCGCGCTGCTGCTGGGCACGCCGTTCGAAGTGCACGAACAGATGATCCGCGAACAGCTGCAGGGCATGCTGGGCGAGGCCGGTTTCGATCATCAGCGCGACATTCAGGCGATCACCGTCAACCGCTGGTCGCACGGTTACTCCTACTTCCTCAACGGGCTGTTTGACGACGAAGACGAAGCCAAGAAAATCATCGAAACGGCGCGGCAGCCGATCGGCAAGATCGCTATCGCCAACTCCGATGCCGACTGGAGCCCGTACGCCAACTCGGCGATCGATCAGGCGTGGCGCGCGGTTAACGAACTGGCCTACGGCAAGGTTGCCGCCAAGGAGGGAGCATGAGTCTGCGTTCGCTGTACCTGTTGAGCCTGCTGGCCGCCGGCGGCTCGGCCCAGGCGATGTCGGCCGGGGAATACGTCGCCAAAGCCGGTGACTGCACCGCCTGCCATACCGCACCGGGCGGCGCCGAATTGGCGGGCGGCATGAAATTCCCGACGCCGCTCGGGGCTATCTACGCCACCAACATCACGCCGGACAAGCTGCACGGCATCGGCGCTTACTCATTCGAAGAGTTCGATCGCGCCATGCGTCAGGGGATCGCCAAAGACGGTCACCGGCTTTATCCGGCGATGCCGTACACCTCGTACGCCAAAATGAGCGCGGAAGACATGCGCGCGCTGTATGACTATCTGATGAACGAGGTGCCGGCGCAGAACGTCGCCAACCGCGCCAGCGACATCAGCTGGCCGCTGTCGATGCGCTGGCCGCTGGCGGTGTGGAACCAGCTGTTCCACGACGACCAGCCGTATCAGGCCGATCCGCAGCAAAGTGCCGAGTGGAACCGCGGCGCCTACCTGGTGCAGGGCGCGGGCCACTGCGGCAGCTGCCATACGCCGCGCGGTTGGGCGATGCAGGAGAAGGGGCTGGACGGTAAGGAACCGGTGTTCCTGAGCGGCGCCGAGCTGGACGGCTGGTACGCTTCCAACCTGCGCGGCCTGCCGCCGGAAGAGGTGACGGCGCTGCTGAAAACCGGCCGCAGCCGCCATGCGGCGGTCGCCGGGCCGATGAGCGAGGTGGTGGCCCACAGCACGCAGTACCTCAGCGAGGGCGATCTGAACGCCATCGCGGTGTACCTGCGCAGTCTGGCGCCGGGCCCCGTCGCCGGGGCCGCCTCGAAGGCTGCGCAGGCGGATAACCCGAGCGGCAAGGCGACCTATGCGATGTACTGCTCGACCTGCCACGGCAATAAGGGAGAGGGCACCGACTTCACCATCCCGGCGCTGGCGGGCAACGCCACGGTAACGGCGGACAATCCGCTGACCGCGCTGCGGGTGGTGCTGGAAGGGGCGCATACCCCGATCACGCAGCAGGCGATGGAGCTCGGGATGCCGGCTTACGGCTGGGCGTTGAACGACCGGCAGGCGGCCGACCTGATGAGCTATCTGCGGGGAAGCTGGGGCAACCAGGCGGCGCCGGTAACGGTGCAGCAGGTGCAGGACGCGCGCCAACTGCAGGCGAAATGAAGAGGGAGCGCGGTCTGACGGCCGCGCTCCGCAAGCATTACAGCACTTTATGCGGGCCGAAGCATTCGTAGTGGATGCGTTCGGCCTCTACGCCCATCTCCAGCAGCTGTTTGCCCACGAACTGCATGAAGGCCACCGGGCCGCAGAAGTAATAGTGCATTTGCGGATCGGCGAGGCTGCCTTGCAGCGCGCTCAAATCCATCAATCCGCGGCTGTGGTAGTCGCGGCCTTCCACGTCATCGGCGCCCGGCTCGCGGTACCACACATGGCGGCTAAGATTCGGCATGCGCCCGGCAATATCCGCCACTTCCTCGGCAAAGGCATGCACGCTGCCGTTTTCCGCCGCGTGCAGCCAGTGGACCTGCGCCTGGTGTTGGTTGTCGTGCAGGCTGTTGAGCATGCCGAGCATCGGGGTTTGGCCGACGCCGGCGGAGATCAGCGCCACCGGCGTGGTCGGCGCCACGTCGAGGAAGAAGTCGCCGTGCGGCGGGGCGATGTCGATCACGTCGCCTTCCTGCGCCTGCCGGTGCAGGTAGTTGGACACTTTCCCCTGATCTTCACGCTTCACCGCGATGCGGTAGAACTCGCCGTTCGGTGAGGCGGTCAGCGAGTACTGGCGAATTTCCTGATGCTCCAGGCTGTCGTGCTTGATGTAGACCGCCAGGTATTGCCCCGGTTTGAAGTCCGCCACCCGGCCGCCGTCCACCGGCGCCAGCACGAAGCTGCAGATCACGTCGCTCTGCGGCTGTTTCTTCAGGATGCGGAATGCGCGCAGATCGCGCCAGCCGCCGTTGTCGGTTTCGCTCTGCTGATAAATCTGCTCTTCACGCTGGATAAACACGTTGGCCAGCACGCCGTAGGCTTTGCCCCAGGCGTCCAACACTTCCTGACCCGGGCTGAACATTTCGTCCAGCGTCGCCAGCAGGTGGCCGCCGACGATTTGGTACTGCTCCGGCTGGATATTGAAGCTGGTGTGCTTCTGCGCGATGCGCTCCACCGCCGGCAGCAGCGCCGCCAGGTTCTCGATGTTGGCGGCATAGGCGCAGATGGCGTCGAACAACGCCTGACGCTGATCGCCGTTGCGCTGGTTGCTCATGTTGAAAATGTCTTTCAATTCCGGGTTGTGCGCGAACATGCGATCGTAAAAGTGGGCGGTCAGCTTCGGCCCGGTCGCAGCCAGCAGGGGAAGGGTGGATTTAACGGTGGCGATGGTTTGGCTATCCAGCATGGGAGCGCTCCTTGGGTTGGGATCTTGACGAGAATTTTAATGATGCATTTTAAATGCATCTTATTGAGTTCCACGCCGCTTGTAAATACCCTTGTTTTCGTTGCGGTGTTCTTCCGGCGTCGATCGCGCTCACAGAACATGAAAAAAGCGCATCGTTCGCATGAGGAAATGTCCGTTGATAAACGGCGGCGTTTAGCGGATCAAAGCCTTGCGCCGCCTTATGCCAATCGTTTGCGTAAAAACCTCTGTCAAGACCTATCTTCGGTGGGGCGAAACGGTTTACACTGTGGCCCAGAACCCAAACGGGTAGTTATTTGGTGATTTTTTAGTTAGCTGATTTAAGTCAGGAGATGCCGGATGTTAAAGCGTGAAATGAACATTGCCGATTACGATGCGGAACTGTGGCGTGCCATGGAGCAGGAAGTGGTGCGTCAGGAAGAGCACATCGAGCTGATCGCGTCTGAGAACTACACCAGCCCGCGCGTGATGCAGGCTCAGGGTTCCCAGCTGACCAACAAATACGCTGAAGGCTATCCGGGCAAGCGTTACTACGGCGGCTGCGAATACGTGGATATCGTTGAGCAGCTGGCTATCGACCGCGCCAAAGAATTGTTCGGCGCCGATTACGCCAACGTGCAGCCGCACTCCGGCTCCCAGGCTAACTTCGCCGTTTACACCGCGCTGCTGCAGCCGGGTGACACCATTCTGGGCATGAACCTGGCGCACGGCGGCCACCTGACCCACGGTTCCCCGGTTAACCTGTCCGGCAAACTGTATAACGTGGTGCCTTACGGCATCGACGACAAAGGTCAAATCGACTATGACGATCTGGCCAAACAGGCGCAAACCCACAAGCCGAAAATGATCATCGGCGGCTTCTCCGCTTACTCCGGCGTGGTTGACTGGGCCAAAATGCGCGAAATCGCCGACAGCATCGGCGCTTATCTGTTCGTCGACATGGCGCACGTGGCCGGCCTGATCGCCGCCGGCGTGTACCCGAACCCGGTACCGCACGCGCACATCGTCACCACCACCACCCACAAAACCCTGGCGGGCCCGCGCGGCGGCCTGATCCTGGCGAAGGGCGGCGACGAAGAGCTGTACAAGAAGCTGAACTCCGCCGTGTTCCCTGGCGGCCAGGGCGGCCCGCTGATGCACGTGATTGCCGGCAAGGCGGTGGCGCTGAAAGAAGCGATGGAGCCTGAGTTCAAGGTTTACCAGCAGCAAGTGGCGGTCAACGCCAAGGCGATGGTTGACGTGTTCCTGCAGCGCGGCTACAAAGTGGTCTCCGGCGGCACCCATAACCACCTGTTCCTGCTGGATCTGGTCGACAAAAACCTGACCGGTAAAGAAGCGGACGCCGCCCTGGGCCGTGCCAACATCACCGTCAACAAAAACAGCGTGCCGAACGATCCGAAGAGCCCGTTCGTCACCTCCGGCGTGCGTATCGGCACCCCGGCCGTGACCCGTCGCGGCTTCAAAGAAGCCGACGTGCGCGAACTGGCCGGTTGGATCTGCGATGTGTTGGACAACATCAACGATGAAGCCACCATTGAACGCACCAAGAAGAAAGTGCTGGATATCTGCGCCCGCCTGCCGGTTTACGCATAATCCCGCTTTTGCCTGAAAAAACCCGCTGCGGCGGGTTTTTTTGTGGCCGCTCGCGGCAAACTGTGAGCTGTCTGGCACTCTAACGCATTGACGTGGAATGAAGATTGCGGGCAGGTGTGAGCTCTGTCAAAGTATTGCCCTCACTCCGGAGGGATCATGGTTCTGCAATCCACGCGTTGGCTCGCGCTCAGTTATTTCACCTACTTTTTTTCCTACGGCATTTTCTTACCGTTCTGGGGCGTGTGGCTGAAAGGCGAGGGCATCGCGCCCGAAACCATCGGCATATTGCTCGGCGCCGGTTTGGTGGCCCGCTTCCTCGGCAGTTTACTGATTGCTCCCCGCGTTAAAGATCCCTCTCATCTGGTTTCCGCGCTGCGCCTGCTGGCGCTGCTGACCCTGGCTTTCGCGGTTGGCTTCTGCTTCGGCAACGGCTGGGGCTGGCTGATGCTGGTGATAGCGGGGTTCAACCTGTTCTTCTCGCCGCTGGTGCCGCTGACCGACGCGCTGGCCGCCACCTGGCAAAAGCAGATCCGCATGGACTATGGCCGGGTGCGGCTGTGGGGCTCGCTGGCGTTCGTCATCGGCTCGGCGCTGACCGGGCAACTGGTGGCGGTGTGGGGCCATAACGCCATTCTCTACAGCCTGATCCTCAGCGTGCTGGCGATGCTGCTGGGCATGCTGCTGAAGCCGAGCGTGATGCCGCAGGGCGAAGCGCGCACGCACGGCGGGGCCGAGGGTTCGCTGTGGGCGCTGTTGAAAGAAGGGCCGGTGTGGCGCTTCCTGCTGTGCGTCACGCTGCTGCAGGGCGCGCACGCCGGCTACTACAGCTTCGGCTCCATTTACTGGCAGGAGGCGGGCTATTCGGCCTCGACCATCGGTTATCTGTGGTCGCTGGGCGTGGTGGCGGAAGTGATTATTTTCGCCAGCAGCAACGTGCTGTTCCGCCGCTGGAATGCGCGCAACCTGCTGCTGCTTTCCGCCTGTTGCGGCGTGTTGCGCTGGAGCCTGATGGCGTACAGCACCGAGCTGGGTTGGCTGCTGCTGATCCAAATCCTGCACTGCGGCACCTTCACCGTGTGCCATCTGGCGGCGATGCGCTTTATCGCCGCGCGCCAGGGGCAAGAGGTGATCCAACTGCAGGCGGTGTATTCGGCGCTGGCGATGGGCGGCGGTATCGCCGTCATGACGGTCATTGCCGGGTTCCTGTTCGAACATTGGCAGGGCGGGGTGTTCTGGGTGATGGCGGCGGTCGCGGTGCCGGCCTTGTTCATCCGGCCGCCGGCGGTCAGCGTCAGCCGGTGATTAAGGGGCTTCCAGCAGCGCGCGGATGGCCTGGCGCTGGCGGTTTTCCAGCGGCAGTTCGGTATAGATCAGCGGCGGGTGCGGAGCGCTGTGCACCGCCGCGTAGGGGGTGATCACCAGCGTGACGCCCTGCGGCGCTCCGCCGCACAGATAGTCGCTCAGCGGCAGATACTTGATGTTCAGCGGCAGCAGCGTGAGCTCGCGGATCTGATATTCCACTTCCTCTTCCAACTGCGGGTTATCCAGCGTCAGCAGCAGCACCTGTTTTTCCTGCAGCGCGTTGTCCTGCATCAGCCAGGCGCCGAAGCTGATGGCCACCAGGCCCGCCTCCTCGTTGGAAAAATGCACGCCGTACTCCTGCTCCAGCGGTTTCAACGCTTCCTGCGTGGTGCGCATCAGCCGCGGGTATTTGCGCACCACTTCTTCCAGCAGCATATTGTCGATGCCGATGGCGAAACGGCAGCGCTCCAGCGCCGGCGCCAGATGGGCGAACAGCTGGCTGACCAGCTCCGCCTTGCTGCTGAAAGCCATGCCGGACAGCTGCTGGAACCGCTCGACCATGCTGTCGATCGCCGTCATCAACCGCTGCTCATGCGCCGAGTCGTTGCTGTGGTAGCTGTGGCTTTTCAACAGGGTGAAGGTCAGCGCCAGGAAATCGCGCTCGTCCGCGTGCGGCGGCTGGTTAAACAGCCGGTTGCAGGTCTGATGCAGCCAGGCGGCGGCTTGCTGCTCCAGTTTTTGCCGCAGCCAGTCGCGCTGAACGGCGTCGAAACGCGGGTGTTGCTGCAGGCGGTTTTGCCAGGCGCAGTAGAGCAGATAATGCTGCAGGAATTGGCGGTCGCGCGCGTCAAAGTGACGATTGAGCAGCGGCTCGCAGGCGTCGAGCGCCTGGGCCAACAGCGATGTCAACTCGGCATCGGCCGCCAGCGCTTGCCGCAGGCGCGGGGCGAAATCGTCTTCGACGAACCGCGGGCTGCAGCGCAGGGTGCGCCTTAGCCAATGGAGCAGGCACAGGCGTTGGTTGAGCGCGCTGCCCCTCAATCGGTAGCCATGGTCGGGATCGACGGCGATCTCCAGATGGTGGAAACGCTGGATTTCACTGGCCACCTCGGCTATATCTTGCCGGGTTATCGGGGGGGCGACGCCATTGATTCGGCTGAGGGTCTCCAGCTGTAACTCGGGCTCCGGCGTGTACAGCATCAGCAGCAGATGGCAGCGCCGTTGTTGTCCGGAGAGCTCAGGCACGGGAGAGGTGTCCAGGCTCATATCACCTTCCGGCATAAAAGGTTGCGATTATGCCTAAGCATAGCAAAAGGCTTTGTGCCGGCAGGGTTAACGCGCGGCTTTTACTTCGGCTTACAACTTTCGTCACAAATATCGCCGGCAGAGGCGGGCCGTTCGATATTTATTTGTGTTACGTTATAACAAATATAGGTAAAGCAGGATAATGATGAAGTTACGTCGACTTTTGGCTGCCTTTGGCGCCGTGTTCAGCGCCGGTGCGATCGCGCATCCGCACAGCTTTATCGATATGAACACCACCTTCGTCGCCAAGGATCAGCGGTTGGTCGGCCTGAAAATGGTGTGGGTGATGGATGAAATCACCTCGGCGGATCTGCTCTACGATGCGAAAAACGCCAAGAGCGATTCGGAAGTGTGGAAAAAGCTGGCGGCGGAAGTGATGGCCAACGTGCTGGGGCAGCACTATTTCACCGACCTTTACCGCGACGGCAAGCCGGTGAAATACCTGAACTTGCCCAGCGAATATCACCTGTCGCGCCAGGGCAACCAGGCGGTACTGGAGTTCGTGCTGCCGTTGGCCGAGCCGCAGCCGCTGGCGGGCAAGCCGTTCGAGCTTTCTACTTACGATCCGACTTATTTCGTGGATATGACCTATAAAGACCAAAATGCGCTGCATTTGCCGCCGGAGATGGCGCAACTGTGCAGCTACAAGCTGATGACGCCGAAGCCGAATGCGTCGCTGCAGGCCTATGCGCTGTCGCTCGACAAGAACGACTCGCCCGGTGAAGACCTGGCGCTGGGGCAGCAGTTCGCCCAGCGGGTGACGCTGCAATGTCGCTGAATCTCTCGCAACCGACGATAAACCGGCGCCACTGGGCTTTCGGCCTGTGGCCGCTGCTGCCGTTCACGCTGGCGCTGGCGGCCGCCGCGCTGCTGGCGTGGCACTATTGGCCGCAGCTGCTGATGCAGAGCGTGGTATGGCAAAAAGCGCTGCACCAGCAGATGGCGGGGTTGTTGCAGCAGGTGAAGGCCGCGCCGCAGCAGGCAGGGTTGGCGCTGACGCTGTTCAGCCTCGGCTATGGCGTTTTGCATGCGCTCGGCCCCGGCCACGGCAAAGTGGTGATCGCCACCTATCTGGCCACTCACCCGGCGCGGCTGAAAAGCAGCCTGAAGCTGACCTTCGCCGCTTCGCTGGTGCAGGGCGGGGTGGCGATCGCGCTGGTTACGCTGATGCTGGTGGTATTGCAGCTCTCTTCGCGCCAGCTTCACCAAAGCAGCTTCTGGCTGGAGAAGGGCAGCTTTATTTTGGTGATGTTGCTTGGCGTGTTGCTGAGTTGGCGCGCGCTGAAACGTCTGTTTGCGGCGATCAAGGCGATGCGCCCGGCGCCGGCGCTGCGCATTAACAGCCTGACGCCGCTGGCGGCGGAGCATGTGCACAGCGCCGATTGCGGCTGCGGCCACCGGCATCTGCCGAGCGACAGCGAGCTGCAGGCGGGAAGCGATTGGCGCACCCAGACCGCCATCGTGCTGGCGATGGGCATGCGTCCCTGTTCGGGGGCGATTTTGGTGCTGCTGTTCTCTAAGGTGATCGGCGTGTTCGGCTGGGGAGTGATCTCCGCGCTGGCGATGGCGTTCGGCACGTCGTTGACCATCTCCATGCTGGCGCTGCTGGTGCATTACAGCCGACGGCTGGCGGTGCGCCTTAGCCGCTCGCGTGCGCCCGCCGCCTGGAGCGCGGTGGCCTGGGGATCGTTGGCGCTGGCCGGGGGCCTGATCCTGTTGGCCGCCGGGCTGTTGCTGTACGTCAGCGCGCAGCCGGAATTCGGCGGCGGCATCCGCCCCTTCTCCCGCTAACGGGCATAAAAAAAGCGCTGCATCGGCAGCGCTTTTTTCGATTCGCTTCTGGCGATTAACGCTTCAGCGCTTCGCTCAGTTCTTCGCGCATGGTGGCCAGCATGGCTTTCACGACGCGCGGGTTGCCTGCTACCACGTTGCCGGAGCTGAAGTGGTTGTGGCCGCCGACGAAGTCGGTGACCAGGCCGCCGGATTCACGCACCAGCAGTTCGCCCGCGGCGAAGTCCCACGGCTTCAGGCCGATTTCGAAGAAACCGTCTACGCGGCCGGCGGCCACATAGGCCAGATCCAGCGCAGCGGAACCGGTGCGGCGGAAGTCCGCGCACTGGGTGAACAGCTTGCCGACGATGTTGATGTAAGGCGTGGCGTGCTGTTTGACTTTGAACGGGAAGCCGGTCGCCAGGATGGTGCCATCCAGATCTTTGGCGTTGGTGCCGCGCAGACGGTAACCGTTGAGCTGGGCGCCCTGACCGCGCGTGGCGGTGAACAGTTCGTTGCGCATCGGATCGTAAACCACGGCCACTTCAGTGCGGCCTTTGATGCGTACGGCGATGGAAACGGAGAAATGAGGGAAACGTTTGATGAAGTTTGCAGTGCCATCCAGTGGATCGATCACCCATTGCACATCGCGATCTTCGCCGATCAGCTCACCGCGTTCTTCGCTCACGATACTGTGTTGCGGATAAGACTTGCGGATGACGTCGATGATCAGATGCTCTGCATCGCGATCGACGTTGGTGACGAAGTCATTGGTCCCTTTCTGGCTCGCTTCTACAGCGTCCGGGGTTTCGTAGTTTTTGGCAATCAGGTTACCGGCCTTGCGCGCAGCGCGCACGGCGATAGTCAGCATCGGATGCATGGGTATCTTCCAACTAGGATGTTAAAGAACAGGAAACGGCGCGAAGTATAGCAGCTGTTCGGCAAATTGCCTACGGCTGTGTTAAGATGCTGCGATTTTCCGCCACGCTCAGAGTTTGTATGCTGCACAATATCCGCATTGTTCTGGTAGAGACTTCACATACCGGCAACATGGGCTCGACCGCCAGAGCCATGAAAACCATGGGGTTAACCAACCTTTATCTGGTTAATCCGCTGATCAAACCCGATTCTCAGGCCATCGCCCTGGCCGCCGGCGCCAGCGACGTGATCGGCAACGCCACCATCGTCGATACCCTCGATGACGCCATCGCCGGCTGTAGCCTGGTGGTGGGCACCAGCGCGCGCTCTCGCACCCTGCCGTGGCCGATGCTGGAGCCGCGCGAATGCGGCGTGCGCGCGGTGCACGAGGGCGAGCACGCGCCGGTGGCGCTGGTGTTCGGCCGTGAACGCGTCGGGCTGACCAACGATGAATTGCAGAAGTGCCACTACCACGTCGCCATTCCGGCCAACCCGGACTACAGCTCGCTGAACCTGGCGATGGCGGTGCAGATCCTGGCGTATGAAGTGCGCGTGGCTTACCTCGATCGCCAACAGGCGGGCGCGCCGCAGCTGGAAGAGACGCCGTATCCGCTGGTGGATGACCTCGAGCGTTTCTATCAGCACCTGGAGCAGACGCTGCAGCGCACCGGCTTTATTCGCCCGTCCCATCCGGGCCAGGTGATGAGCCGCCTGCGTCGGCTGTTCACCCGCGCACGCCCGGAAGGGCAGGAGCTGAATATCCTGCGCGGCATGCTGACCTCGATCGAGAAACAGGATAAACATCAAGGTAATTAATTGATGTGGCATAACGGTGGGCGACAATAGTATTAGTTATCCAAAGGTTATAACATGTATTTTATATACCTTTGTTCTTGCTAAGTTCAAAACGTGCTAATACTTGAGTCAATTACTAGGTTAAATAGTTGACTGTTTTACTCAGGAATGTCAGACTTTCGGCCATATTTGACCAACAGGTAACCATTGAGCTATGAGACTGACATCCAAAGGCCGTTATGCCGTAACCGCTATGCTCGACGTAGCGCTGCATTCCCAGGAAGGGCCGGTGCCACTGGCGGACATTTCCGAACGCCAGGGTATTTCGCTCTCTTATCTGGAACAATTATTCTCCCGTCTGCGCAAGAATGGCCTGGTGGCCAGCGTGCGCGGTCCGGGCGGTGGTTATCTGCTGGGTAAAGACGCGGGTGAGATCGCCGTTGGCGCTGTCATCACTGCCGTCGATGAATCGGTAGATGCAACCCGTTGCCAGGGCAAAGAAGGCTGTCAGGGCGGCGATCGGTGCTTGACCCACGCCCTGTGGCGCGATCTGAGCGAGCGCATCAGCGGGTTCCTGAACAACATTACGCTGGCTGAACTGGTCAACAACCAGGAAGTGCTGGTGGTGGCGGATCGTCAAAACAACGATACGCGCCGCACGGCCAACGGTCGTCCGCAAGAAACTATCAACGTTAATCTGCGCGCATAAGCAGCTGGCGAAATTATTTTAGTTTTTGGAAGTGATGTACGGAGCACAAGAGCAATGAAATTACCGATTTATCTGGATTACTCAGCAACGACGCCGGTTGACCCGCGCGTTGCTGAGAAGATGATGCAGTTTTTGACCCTGGACGGCACTTTCGGCAACCCGGCTTCCCGTTCCCACCGTTTCGGTTGGCAGGCGGAAGAGGCGGTAGACATCGCCCGTAACCAAATCGCCGAACTGGTGGGCGCCGATCCGCGCGAAATCGTCTTCACCTCCGGGGCGACCGAATCCGACAACCTGGCGATAAAAGGCGCTGCCAATTTCTACCAGAAAAAAGGCAAGCACATCATCACCAGCAAAACCGAACACAAAGCCGTGCTCGACACTTGCCGTCAGCTGGAGCGCGAAGGGTTTGAAGTCACCTACCTGGCGCCGCAGAGCAACGGCATCATCAGCCTGCAGGATCTCGAAGCGGCGATGCGCGATGACACCATCCTGCTCTCCATCATGCACGTCAACAACGAAATCGGCGTGGTGCAGGATATCGAAGCGATCGGCGAAATGTGCCGTGCGCGCGGTATCATCTACCACGTTGACGCCACCCAGAGCGTGGGCAAACTGCCTATCGATCTGAGCAAGCTGAAAGTCGACCTGATGTCGTTCTCCGGCCACAAAATCTATGGTCCGAAAGGCATCGGCGCGCTGTATGTGCGTCGCAAGCCGCGCATCCGCATCGAAGCGCAGGTGCACGGCGGCGGTCACGAGCGCGGCATGCGTTCCGGCACCCTGCCTGTCCACCAGATCGTCGGCATGGGCGAAGCTTATCGCATCGCCAAAGAAGAGATGACCGAAGAGATGGCGCGTCTGCGCACCCTGCGCGATCGTCTGTGGAACGGCGTGAAAGATATGGAAGAAGTGTATCTGAACGGCGATCTGGAGCACGGCGCACCGAACATCCTGAACGTCAGCTTCAACTATGTTGAAGGCGAGTCGCTGATCATGGCGCTGAAAGACCTGGCCGTTTCTTCCGGTTCAGCCTGTACCTCCGCCAGCCTCGAGCCGTCCTACGTGCTGCGCGCGCTGGGCATGAGCGATGAATTGGCGCACAGCTCGATCCGTTTCTCCCTGGGGCGTTTCACCACGGAAGAAGAGATCGACTACACCATTCAACTGGTGCGTAAATCCATCGGCCGTCTGCGCGATCTGTCCCCGCTGTGGGAGATGTTCAAGCAGGGCGTGGACATCAACAGCATCGAATGGGCGCATCATTAATTCTCAGGTTTCAGGAGCAAGGTCATGGCTTACAGCGAAAAAGTAATCGATCATTATGAAAACCCGCGCAACGTGGGTTCTTTCGACAACGAAGATCCTACCGTCGGCAGCGGCATGGTAGGGGCGCCGGCTTGCGGCGACGTGATGAAGCTGCAAATCAAGGTTAACGATGAAGGCATCATCGAAGACGCGCGCTTTAAAACTTACGGCTGCGGTTCCGCCATCGCCTCCAGCTCGCTGGTGACCGAATGGATGAAAGGCAAGTCGCTGGATCAGGCTGAAGCGATCAAAAACACCCAGATCGCCGAAGAGCTGGAATTGCCGCCGGTCAAAATTCACTGCTCGATCCTGGCTGAAGACGCCATCAAAGCAGCGATTGCCGACTATAAGAGCAAGCATAGCGCCAAGTAATTTGTCTGAGTCGGCCCGGCCGCGCCGGGCTTTGATGTGAAGTGTGAGGTTGTGATGTCTATTACCATGAGCGACAGCGCTGCGCAGCGTGTTCAGGCGTTTTTGACGAACCGCGGCAAGGGTCTCGGCCTACGTCTGGGAGTGCGAACTTCCGGCTGCTCCGGGATGGCGTACGTGCTGGAATTTGTTGACGAAGCCAACGATGACGACATCGTATTTGAAGACAAAGGCATCAAGGTGATCATCGACGGCAAGAGCCTGGTCTACCTTGACGGCACCGAGCTTGATTTTGTTAAGGAAGGCCTGAACGAAGGCTTCAAGTTCAACAACCCGAACGTCTCAAGCGAGTGCGGCTGCGGCGAGAGTTTCAACGTCTGACAGTCCATCGTGCTCCCCCGTTTCGGCGGGGGAACTTCATCCGCTAACGCCCAGAGCACGCTATGGATTACTTTACTTTATTCGGGCTGCCAGTTCGCTACACCGTGGACGGCAGCCTGCTTGCGTCCCGCTTCCAGGATCTGCAGCGCCAATTCCACCCCGATCGTTTCGCCAACCAGCCGGAGCGCGAACGCCTGATGGCGTTGCAGCAGGCGGCGACCATCAACGAAGCCTACCAGGCGCTGAAGCACCCGTTAAAACGCGCGGAGTATATGCTATCGTTGCACGGCTTCGATCTGGGCAACGAACAGCATACGATGCGCGACACCGCGTTCCTGATGGAACAGCTGGAACTGCGCGAAGAGCTCGACGCCATTGAGCGCAAGCCGGAGGCGGAAAGCCTGCTGGCCGATTTCGGCGCGCGGCTGGCCGCCTCGGTCAAACAGCGCAGCGCGCTGATGCTGCAGCAGTTGGACAGTGAACAGTGGGCGGACGCCGCCGACACCGTGCGCAAGCTGCGCTTCTTGGACAAACTCCAGCAACAGGTTGAACAACTCGAAGAAAAACTGCTGGGTTTTGAGTAACACCTTCTGATTCTGATTGTGGAAGCTTCAACATGGCCTTATTACAAATTAGTGAGCCTGGCCTCAGCGCCGCGCCGCACCAGCGACGTCTGGCCGCCGGCATCGACTTGGGCACCACCAACTCGCTGGTCGCCACGGTGCGCAGCGGGCAAGCGGAAACGCTGGCCGACGAACAGGGTCGCCATTTGCTGCCTTCGGTAGTGCATTATCAGGCGGACGCGCAGCGCGTCGGCTGGGAGGCGCGCCAACAGGCGGCGCAGGATCCGGCCAATACCGTCAGCTCCATCAAACGCATGATGGGCCGCTCGTTGGCGGACGTGCAGCAACGTTACCCGAACCTGCCGTACCAATTCCAAGCCAGCGACAACGGCCTGCCGCTGATCGTCACCGCCGCCGGCGCGGTTAACCCGGTCGGCGTCTCCGCCGATATCCTGCGAGCCCTGTCCGCGCGCGCGCAAGCGGCGCTGGAAGGCGAGCTGGATGGCGTGGTGATCACCGTTCCCGCTTACTTCGACGACGCGCAGCGCCAGGGCACCAAAGACGCGGCGCGTCTGGCCGGCCTGCACGTTCTGCGTCTGTTGAACGAACCCACTGCGGCCGCGATCGCCTATGGGCTGGATTCCGGCCAGGAAGGGGTGATCGCGGTTTACGATCTGGGCGGCGGCACCTTTGATATCTCCATTCTGCGCCTCAGCCGCGGCGTGTTCGAAGTGCTGGCCACCGGCGGCGATTCCGCGCTGGGCGGCGACGACTTCGATCACCTGTTGGCCGACTGGCTGCGCGAGCAGGCCGGCGTGGTCGATCGCAGCGATCACGGTGTGCAGCGCCAACTGCTGGACGCCGCCATCGCCGCCAAAATCGCGTTGAGCGATGCCGACAGCGTGTGCGTTGAGGTCGCCGGCTGGCAGGGCGAGGTGACCCGCGCCCAGTTCGAAGCGCTGATTGCTCCGCTGGTGAAACGTACGCTGATGGCCTGCCGCCGCGCGCTGAAAGATGCCGGCGTCGCCGCCGACGAGGTGCTGGAAGCGGTGATGGTCGGCGGTTCCACCCGCGTGCCGCTGGTGCGTGAGCAGGTGGGGGGCTTCTTCGGCCGCACGCCGCTGACGTCGATCGATCCGGATAAAGTGGTCGCCATCGGCGCCGCGATCCAGGCCGACATCCTGGTGGGCAACAAGCCGGACAGCGACATGCTGCTGCTGGACGTGATCCCGCTGTCGCTGGGCCTGGAAACCATGGGCGGCCTGGTGGAGAAAGTGATCCCGCGCAACACCACCATTCCGGTGGCGCGTGCACAGGAGTTCACCACCTTTAAAGATGGCCAGAGCGCGATGATGATCCACGTGCTGCAGGGCGAGCGCGAGCTGGTGCAGGATTGCCGTTCGCTGGCGCGCTTCACGCTGCGCGGCCTGCCGCCATTGCCTGCCGGGGGCGCGCATATTCGCGTCACCTTCCAGGTGGATGCCGACGGTCTGCTGAGCGTTACCGCGATGGAGAAATCCACCGGCGTCGAAGCCTCGATCCAGGTCAAGCCGTCGTACGGCCTGTCGGACAGCGAAATCGCCGGCATGATCAAGGATTCGATGGCCAACGCGCAAAGCGACGTGGGCGCGCGCAAGCTGGCGGAGCAACGCGTGGAAGCCGCGCGGGTGCTGGAAAGCCTGCAGGGCGCGCTGGCCACCGACGCCGCGCTGCTGAGCGAGGCGGAAAGCCAGGCGATCGCCGCCGCGACCCAGGCGTTGCAGCAGGCGGCGCAGGGTGAAGATCCCGCCGCTATCGAAGACGCCATCAAAACATTAGATGCACAAACGCAAGATTTTGCCGCGCGCCGCATGGACGCTTCCATTCGCCGCGCGCTGGCTGGCCATTCTGTGGATGAGGTTTAACCATGCCTAAAATTGTTTTCCTGCCCCATCAAGATCTGTGCCCGGAAGGGGCGGTTCTGGAAGCCGAAAAAGGGGAGTCGATCCTCAACGTTGCGCTGCGCAACGGCATTGAAATCGAGCATGCCTGCGAGAAATCCTGCGCCTGCACCACCTGCCACTGCATCGTGCGTGAAGGCTTCGATTCGCTGGAAGAGAGCAGCGAGCTGGAAGACGACATGCTGGACAAAGCGTGGGGGCTGGAGCCGGAAAGCCGTCTGAGCTGCCAGGCGCTGGTCGCCGACGAAGATCTGGTGGTCGAAATGCCGCGCTACACCGTCAACCACGCGCGTGAGCATTAATTGTTAGCCGCAGCGCCAACCCGGAGATCATAATGGGACTGAAGTGGACCGACAGCCGTGAAATCGGCGAAGCCCTGTACGACCAATACCCGGACACCGATCCGAAAACCGTGCGTTTTACCGACATGCATCAGTGGATCTGCGATCTCGAAGAGTTCGACGACGATCCGCAGGCTTCCAACGAAAAAATACTGGAAGCGATCCTGCTGGTCTGGTTAGATGAAGCGGAGTAAATAGCGTAACGGGCTGCCATGGGCGGCCCGTTTATTTTGTATCCGACATACCCGTCGTCTTTCAAACCGCAGCGTTGTTACCTGCACGATCACACCCCAGTCACTTACCTGAGTAAGCTCCTGGGGATGAGATCGCTGGGCGCCTAGCTGCAATTTGAAATCCATAGGGTATGCAATAAAGCCCTAATGAAATAATAAAGGGAACATCCGGAGTAAGAAGGCTATGACAACAGAATTCATGCAGGTCACGCTGTCGCAACAACCTGCCGACGCCCGCTGGGGCGAGAAAGCGCTGCTGAGCACCAACGGCGAAGGGATGACCATCCACCTGACCGGCGCCGACAAGCTGGGCGCGATCCAGCGCGCGGGCCGCAAAATTGACGGCCAGGGCATCAAAAACGTCAAGCTGGCCGGCGACGGTTGGGATTTGGAAAACAGCTGGGCGTTCTGGCAAGGCTATCGCGGGCCGAAAGGGCAGCGCAACGTCGAATGGGCCGAACTGCCGGAAGCCGCGCGTCAGGAGCTGGATAAGCGCCTGAAGATCGTCGACTGGGTGCGTGACACCATCAATATGCCGGCGGAAGAGCTGGGGCCGGAGCAATTGGCGACCCGCGCCGTCGATCTGATGTGCGACGTCGGCTGCGATGCCGTCAGCTACCGCATCACCAAGGGCGAAGATCTGCGCGAGCAGAACTATGCCGGCATCCACACCGTCGGCCGCGGCTCCGAGCGCCCGCCGGTGCTGCTGGCGCTGGACTTCAACCCGACCGGTAACCCGGACGCGCCGGTGTTCGCTTGCCTGGTCGGCAAGGGCATCACCTTCGATACCGGCGGTTATAGCCTGAAACAGAGCGCCTTTATGGATTCGATGAAGGCTGACATGGGCGGTGCGGCCACCATCACCGGCGCCCTGGCGCTGGCGGCGGCGCGCGGCCTGAAGCAGCGCGTGAAGCTGTACCTGTGCTGCGCCGACAACATGGTCAGCGGCAACGCCTTCAAACTGGGTGACATCATTCGCTACCGCAACGGCAAAACCGTTGAGGTGATGAACACCGATGCGGAAGGGCGCCTGGTGCTGGCCGACGGCCTGATCGACGCTTCTGAGCAGAATCCGCAACTGATTATCGACTGCGCCACCCTGACCGGCGCGGCCAAAACCGCGGTGGGCAACGACTACCACGCCCTGTTCAGCTTCGACGATGCGCTGGCGCAGGAGCTGCTGAGCAGCGCCGCCGCCGAGCAAGAGCCGTTCTGGCGTCTGCCGTTGGCCGAGTTCCACCGCAGCCAGCTGCCGTCCAACTTCGCCGAGCTGAACAACGTGGCCGGCCCGGCCTACACCGCCGGCGCCAGCACCGCGGCGGCCTTCCTGTCGCATTTCGTTAAGAACTACCAGCAAGGCTGGTTGCACATCGACTGTTCCGCCACCTACCGCAAAGGCGCGGTGGAGCAGTGGTCGGCCGGCGCGACCGGGCTGGGCGTGCGCACCCTGGCCAATCTGTTGCTGAGCAAAGCCAAATAATTGAACGCCCGCCGCGTCGGGCGCTAGAATGCGCATTATCTTCGGGGCCCAGCATGCTGGGCCTCGCTATTTGATCCCTGGAGTTTGCCATGAGTTCCCATCATCACGATGCCGCCCCGAGCGAGAACGAGCTTGAACGCCTGCTGAAGCTGGCGGTGACGGAGCCGGCCCACCGTCCGGCGTTCTTCCGTGAACTGCTCGACGCCACGGTGCTGATCCTCGGCGACAGCGAGCAGGTGCAGCAGGACGGCGACATCACGCTGAACGCGGATACGCCGGTCAATATCCAGCATTGGGAAAAGCAGGACGGCGGCAGCATCATTCCGTTCTTCACCTCGCTGGACGCGTTGCAGAAGGCCGTTGAGGACGAACAGCCGTTCATCGCCATGCCGGCGCGGGTGTTGTTCGAAATCACCCAGGGCGCGGATCTGTTCCTCAACCCGAAGGCGGAGTACGGCAAAGAGTTCTACCCGGAAGAGGTGGCGATGCTGTTGGCGACCGGCGGCGTCGTCAAACCGGTGGAGCATTACGTCGACAAAGAAACCCAAATCCTGTTGGGGCAGCCCGAAGAGTACCCGTCGGCGATGGTGGATGCGCTGACCACGCTGTTCAGCCAGCGCAAACCGGTGCGCCGCGCGTTTCTGGCGCTGATGCACGACCAGGCGGCGGACGAGAAGCCGAATCTGCTGATCGGGCTGGAAGTGGATGCAGAACCGGCGGAGATCGAGGCGTTGATCAACGAGGCCGGCAGCGTCGCCAGCGAAACGGCGCCGAATGACGAACCGGTCGATTTCTGCCTGGTGTCGGAGAAAGAGCGCGGCATCAGCCACTACCTGATCGCCCATACGCAGCCGTTTTATCAGCGCCGCTGGGGCAGCTGGCTGCGCAATTTGATCCCGTCCACCGACAAAACCCAGTAACGCGGCGCGTGGTCGGAAATGCCGCAGGAAGATCATATTTTTTTAATGAAATGTTGATTTTCCCGTAGGCAAGCGTTAACGGCGCACATATAATCTGCGCCACTTGAGAAGGCCGGCAACATTGCAGACCGGCCTGTTTTGGAAGTCATACAGAGGCCATCATGACCGTAGAACGTACCTTTTCCATCGTTAAACCAAACGCTGTAGCCAACAACGACATCGGCGCTATCTACGCGCGTTTCGAGCGCGCCGGTTTCAAAATCATCGCCGCTAAAATGCTGCGTCTGACTCGCGAGCAAGCTGAAGGCTTCTACGCTGAGCACAAAGGCCGCCCATTCTTCGACGGTCTGGTAGAGTTCATGACCTCCGGCCCAATCATGGTGCAGGTTCTGGAATCTGAAAACGCCGTGCAGCGCAACCGCGACATCATGGGCGCAACCAACCCGGACAACGCACTGGCCGGCACCCTGCGCGCCGACTACGCGGACAGCTTCACCGCTAACGCCGTTCACGGTTCCGACTCCGTTGAATCCGCACAGCGTGAAATCGCTTACTTCTTCAACGAAAGCGAAATCTGCGCACGTTAATCGTGCCGTTTCTGAGCTGATAGCCAGGCATTCACCGGCTGAAACAATAAAAATGCCCTGAATGCCTTTCAGCCATAGAAACCCGCTACTAAAATTTGTACAATGCCGCGCCCCTGATAAGACGACTTGTCAGGGGCGTGTTTTTAGTGCCGCCACCCGAATCTCGCGGGCTGAAATGCACAACTTACTTTCCATTCTTTAGCGCCATAACGTGTAATAACGAGGCCAGAGATCATTATGTTAGAACCCATCACGTCCGAGCACACCGTGTCTGAAAATAATTCGCTGACTACCCCCTCCGTTAACGTGGAGCAACCGGCTGCGGCCAAAATCAACCTGCTGGATCTGAACCGCCAGCAAATGCGCGAGTTCTTCGCCGAAATGGGCGAGAAACCGTTCCGCGCCGATCAGGTGATGAAGTGGATTTATCACTACTGCTGCGACGATTTCGAGCAGATGACCGACATCAACAAAGTCCTGCGCGGCAAGCTGCAGCGCGTGGCGGAAATCCGCGCGCCGGAAGTGGCGGAAGAACAGCGCTCGGCCGACGGCACCATCAAGTGGGCGATCAAGGTGGGCGATCAGCAGGTCGAAACCGTGTACATCCCGGAAGCCGACCGCGCGACGCTGTGCGTCTCCTCGCAGGTGGGTTGCGCGCTGGAGTGCAAATTCTGTTCGACGGCGCAGCAGGGCTTCAACCGCAACCTGCGCGTGTCGGAAATCATCGGCCAGGTGTGGCGCGCGGCGAAGATCATCGGCGCACTGAAGGTGACCGGCCAACGCCCGATCACCAACGTGGTGATGATGGGCATGGGCGAACCGCTGCTCAACCTGAATAACGTGGTGCCGGCGATGGAAATCATGCTGGACGACTTCGGCTTTGGCCTGTCCAAACGCCGCGTGACCCTGTCTACCTCCGGCGTGGTGCCGGCGCTGGACAAGCTGGGCGACATGATCGACGTGGCGCTGGCCATTTCGCTGCACGCGCCTAACGACACCATCCGCGATGAGATCGTGCCGATCAACCGCAAGTACAACATCGAGACCTTCCTGTCCGCGGTGCGTCGCTACCTGGAGAAATCCAACGCCAACCAGGGGCGCGTCACCGTCGAGTACGTGATGCTGGATCATATCAACGACAGCACCGACGATGCGCATCAGTTGGCGGAAGTGCTGAAAGACACGCCGTGCAAGATCAACCTGATCCCATGGAACCCGTTCCCGGGCGCCCCTTACGGCCGCAGCTCCAACAGCCGGGTGGACCGTTTCTCCAAGGTGTTGATGGAATACGGCTTTACGACTATTGTTCGTAAAACCCGCGGTGACGATATCGACGCCGCCTGCGGGCAACTGGCGGGTGAAGTGATCGACCGTACCAAGCGTACCCTGAAAAAGAAAATGGCCGGGGAACCTATCAACGTACGGGCGGTCTGAATCCTATAGCACCTTTTTTGTTATCTAACAGCCTGTTATGCGAGATGTTGACGCTAATGGGCGTTAGCTGACGGCCGATAAGGAAATGAATGCGGGCATGAAGCTGAAACTGTGGGGTGTGTGGCTGGCGGTCGGGTTGTTGGCCGGGTGTTCCGGCTCATCGCCGGAAAAGGAAGCACAGGTCGCTGAGGCGGGCCAGACGCGGTTGCAGCTGGGGCTGGAGTACCTGCAGCAAGGTGACATGGACGCCGCGCGCCAGAACCTGGAAAAGGCGCTGGACGCGGCCCCGCAGGATTACCGCACGCAGTTGGGCATGGCGCTCTACGCGCAGCGGATCGGTGAAAACGCCGCGGCCGAACAGCGTTATCGGCAAGCGCTCAAACTTGCGCCGGGCAATGGCACCGTACTGAATAATTACGGTGCGTTTCTTTGCAGTTTAGGGCAGTATGTACCGGCGCAACAGCAGTTTAGCGCTGCGGCGCTGGCGCCCGATTATGGTCAGGTCGCTGACAGCCTGGAAAACGCAGGTTACTGTTTTCTCAAGGCCGGACAAAACGATGAAGCGCGCACGCTGTTGAGCCGCGCGCTGAAAGTCGATCCGGACAAAGGCGCTCCGCTGTTGGCGGAGGCCGAAAAGCAATTTGGAGAAGGGAAGCGCGCCCAGTCGCAACTTTTATTGGATGTTTATCAGCATGTTCTGCCGGCTAGCGCCAGCAGCTTATGGTTACAGATTCGTTTCGCCGCGTTAGCCGGCCGTCAGGATAGCGTTCAACGCTATGGCAAGCAGTTAGCGCGAAGTTTTCCACAATCCAGACAGTACCAGCAGTTCTTAGCTAATGAATACTGAAGCCTCCCAAGATAAAACCGTATCCATGACGACGGGCCAGCGCCTGCGTCAGGCCCGTGAGCAACTCGGGCTGAGCCAACAGGCCGTTGCAGAACGCCTGTGTCTCAAAATGTCCACCGTGCGCGATATCGAGGAAGACAGCGTGTCCGCTGACCTCGCGTCCACCTTCGTGCGCGGCTACATTCGTTCCTACGCCAAGCTGGTGCATTTGCCGGAAGACGAACTGCTGCCGATGCTGGCCAAGCAGGCGCCGTTGAAGATGGCGAAAGTGGCGCCGATGCAAAGCTTCTCGCTGGGCAAGCGCCGCAAGAAACGCGACGGCTGGCTGATGAGCTTCACCTGGCTTATCGTGTTCGTGGTGATTGGCCTGACCGGCGCCTGGTGGTGGCAAAACCACAAGGCGCAGCAGGAAGAGATCGCCACCATGGCCGATCAATCCTCCGCGCAGCTTTCACAGAATAACGAAGGGCAGTCCGTGCCGCTGACGGACGGCAACGCCGACGCCGGCACCAACGTGCCGTTGACCGACAACAGCGCCGCGCCGGCCGATACCGGCGCAGCGGCTCAGGCGCCGGCGGCGACCGCCCAGACGCCGGGCGCGGCTCAGCAACAGCCTGCCGTGGTGTCGCCAAGCCAGACCACCCTGCCGGAAACCGCGCCGGCGGCGCAATCGCCGCTGCCGACCGCCGATGCGGGCGTGGCTGCGCCGGCGGCCGATCCGAACGCGCTGGTGATGGATTTCTCCGCCGACTGCTGGCTGCAGGTGACCGACGCGAGCGGTAAAACGCTGTTCAGCGGCACCCAGAAGCAGGGCGGCAAGCTGAACCTGACCGGCACTGCGCCGTACAAACTGACCATCGGCGCGCCGGCGGCAGTACAGATCCAGTATCAGGGTAAACCGGTTGATTTGAGCCGGTTCGTTAAGTCAAACCGTGTTGCTCGCCTGACCGTCGCCGCGCAGTAATCGCGCGGCCCCGGTCGTGATGTCAGAGCAGCAATGGAGAGTAAGTAATGCATAACCAAGCGCCCATCAACCGTCGAAAATCTACACGCATTTACGTCGGCAAGGTGCCTATTGGTGATGGCGCGCCGATTGCCGTGCAGTCGATGACCAACACCCGTACCACCGATGTTGAAGCAACGGTTAATCAGATTAAAGCGCTGGAGCGCGTGGGCGTCGACATCGTCCGCGTTTCGGTTCCTACCATGGACGCCGCCGAGGCGTTCAAGCTGATCAAGCAGCAGGTCAACGTGCCGCTGGTCGCCGATATCCACTTCGATTATCGCATCGCGCTGCAGGTTGCCGAATACGGCGTGGACTGCCTGCGCATCAACCCGGGCAACATCGGCAACGAATCGCGCATTCGCTCGGTGGTGGACTGCGCCCGCGACAAGAACATCCCGATTCGCATCGGCGTCAACGGCGGTTCGCTGGAGAAAGATCTGCAGGAAAAGTACGGCGAACCTACGCCGGAAGCGCTGCTGGAATCCGCCATGCGCCACGTGGATATCCTCGATCGCCTCAACTTCGACCAGTTCAAGGTCAGCGTCAAGGCATCGGACGTGTTCCTGGCGGTGCAATCCTACCGTCTGCTGGCGTCGCGCATTGATCAGCCGCTGCATCTGGGCATCACCGAAGCTGGCGGCGCGCGCAGCGGGTCGGTCAAATCGGCCATCGGCCTGGGCATGCTGCTGTCTGAAGGCATCGGCGATACCCTGCGCATCTCGCTGGCGGCGGATCCGGTCGAAGAGGTGAAGGTCGGTTTCGACATTCTGAAGTCGCTGCGCATCCGCGCGCGCGGCATCAACTTCATCGCCTGCCCGACCTGTTCGCGTCAGGAGTTCGACGTGATCGGCACGGTGAACGCGCTGGAGCAGCGCCTGGAAGACATCATCACGCCGATGGACGTCTCGATCATCGGTTGCGTGGTGAACGGCCCGGGCGAAGCGCTGGTGTCCACCATGGGCGTGACCGGCGGCCACAAGAAGAGCGGCTTCTACGAAGACGGCGTGCGCCAGAAAGAGCGTTTCGACAACGAACAGATGATCGACCAGCTGGAAGCGAAGATTCGCGCCAAGGCCGCGATGATGGACGAAAGCAACCGTATCACGGTCAATCTGCTGGAAAAATAAGCGTTATCGCTACACGGCGGGCCTGTTGGCCCGCTTGTTTATGCACCTGAAGGGCGGAAAACCGCATCCGCGTTGAATACCGGGCGGCAAAGTCCCTATAATCAGGTTCATTTTTACAGACAACGGACAGAGAACTCACGTGGCAAAGAACATTCAAGCCATCCGCGGCATGAACGACTACCTGCCGGAAGAAACGGCATTATGGCAGCGTATTGAAGGCACCCTCAAGCAGGTGCTGGGCGGCTACGGTTACAGCGAAATCCGGTTGCCGATTGTAGAGCAGACCCCGTTATTCAAACGCGCGATCGGCGAAGTGACCGACGTCGTGGAAAAAGAGATGTATACCTTCGAAGACCGCAACGGCGAAAGCCTGACGCTGCGTCCGGAAGGGACGGCCGGCTGCGTGCGCGCCGGCATCGAACATGGTCTGCTGTACAATCAGGAACAGCGTCTGTGGTACATCGGCCCGATGTTCCGCTACGAGCGCCCGCAAAAGGGCCGCTATCGCCAGTTCCATCAGCTGGGCGCGGAAGTGTTCGGCCTGCAAGGCCCGGATATCGACGCCGAGCTGATCCTGCTGACCGCCCGCTGGTGGAAAGCGCTGGGCATCGCCGAGCACGTCAAGCTGGAGCTGAACTCCATCGGTTCGCTGGAGGCGCGCGCCAACTACCGCGATGCGCTGGTGGCGTTCCTGGAGCAGCACGTCGAGGTGCTGGACGAAGACTGCAAACGCCGCATGTACAGCAACCCGCTGCGCGTGCTGGACTCCAAGAATCCTGAGGTGCAGGCGCTGCTGAACGACGCGCCGCGCCTGTCCGAGTACCTGGATGAAGAATCCCGTGCTCACTTCGCCGGTCTGTGTGAACTTTTGGCGCAGGCAGGTATCCCATATACCGTTAACGAGCGCCTGGTGCGCGGTCTGGATTACTACAACCGCACCGTGTTTGAGTGGGTGACCACCAGCCTGGGCGCGCAGGGCACCGTCTGCGCGGGCGGCCGTTACGACGGTCTGGTCGAGCAGTTGGGCGGCCGCGCCACCCCGGCGGTCGGTTTCGCCATGGGCCTGGAGCGTCTGGTGCTGCTGGTGCAGGCGGTCAACCCGGAATTCAAGGCGCCGTCGGCTATCGACGTCTACGTCATCTCTTCCGGCGCGGGCACCCAGAGCGCGGCGATGCGGCTGGCTGAACAGGTGCGCGACGCGGCGCCGCAGCTGAAGCTGATGACCAACTACGGCGGCGGCAACTTCAAGAAGCAGATCACCCGTGCGGACAAATGGGGCGCGCGCATCGCGCTGATCCTGGGCGAGAGCGAAGTGGCGGCGCAGCAGGTGGTGGTGAAAGACCTGCGCAGTGGTGAACAAGAAACGCTGGCGCAAAGCGAAGTCGCTGCGCGTCTGGCTTTGATGTTAGGTTAAGGAGAAGGACACCGTGGAAGTCTATACCACTGAAAACGAACAAGTCGACGCACTGCGTCGGTTCTTTGCCGAGAACGGCAAAGCGCTGGCGGTGGGCGTGGTGCTCGGAATTGGTGCCCTGGTTGGCTGGCGTTACTGGCAGAGCCATGAAAACTCCAACATGATGGCGGCATCGCAATCCTATCAGGAAGCCAGCGATCGTCTGGCGGCCGGCAAGCCGGATGACGTGGCTGCCGCAGAGAAATTTGTCCAGGCCAACGGCAACAGCTACGGCGTACTGGCCGCGCTGCAGTTGGCCAAGCACTTTGTCGAACAGAATGATTTCGCCAAGGCGGAACAACAATTGGCGCTGGCGCAGGGCCAGACCAAAGACGACAACCTGTTGGCGATGATCGACCTGCGTCTGGCGCGCGTCCAGCTGCAGGAGAAAAAGCTGGATGAAGCGCTGAAAACGCTGGATGGCGTGAAAGGCGAAGGCTGGGCGGCGATGATGCAGGATGTGCGCGGCGATGTGCTGCTGGCGAAGGGCGACGCCAAGGGCGCGCGCGAAGCTTACAGCAAAGGCATTGAGTCCAACGCTTCTCAAGCGCTGCAGGTTCTGCTGCGCATGAAATTGAATAACTTGTCCAGCTAAGGGGAATTCCCATGCAATTGCGTAAAACACTCTTGGTCGGACTGGTTTCCGCTGCCTTGCTGAGTGGTTGCTCGCTGTTTAACAGCGAAGAAGACGTGGTTACCATGTCGCCGTTGCCGAAAGTTGAAAATCAGTTTACGCCGAACAAGGCGTGGAGCACCTCGGTGGGCGACGGTATCGGTGAGTATTACTCCCACCTGCGTCCGGCCTATCAGGACAGCACCATTTACGCCGCCGATCGCTTCGGCATCGTGAAAGCGATGGATGCCGACAGCGGCAACGAGAAGTGGAAGGTCAATCTTTCCGAGAAGACCGGCTTCTTCTCCAGCAACCTGTCTGCGCTGCTGTCGGGCGGCCTGACGGTTGCGGGTGACAAGGTTTACGTCGGCAGCGAAAAAGCGGTGGTTTACGCATTGAACACCGCCGACGGCGCCATCGCCTGGCAGACCAAAGTGGCCGGCGAAGCGATCTCCCGTCCGGTTGTCAGCGACGGCATGGTGTTGGTGCATACCTCCAACGGCATGCTGCAGGCGCTGAACGAAGCCGACGGCGCGGTGAAGTGGACGGTTAACCTGGACATGCCTTCGCTGTCGCTGCGCGGTGAATCCGCGCCGGCCGTCGCCTTTGGCGCCGCCATCGTCGGCGGTGACAACGGCCGCGTCAGCGCCGTGCTGATGCAGCAGGGCCAACTGATCTGGCAACAGCGCATTTCTCAGCCGAGCGGCGCGACCGAAATCGATCGCCTGAACGACGTGGACACCACGCCGGTGATCGTTGACGGCGTGGTCTACGCGCTGGGTTACAACGGCAACCTGACGGCGCTGGATCTGCGTTCCGGTCAGATCATCTGGAAACGCGAGCTGGGTTCGGTGAATGATTTCATCGTCGACGCGGGCCGCATCTACCTGATCGACCAGAACGATCGCGTGGTGGCGCTCAGCACCGAAGGCGGCGTGACCGTGTGGACGCAAAGCGATCTGCTGCACCGCAACCTGACGCCGCCGGTGATGTATAATGGTTATCTGGTGACCGGTGACGCCGAAGGCTATCTGCACTGGGTCAACACCACCGATGGCCGTTTTGTCGCCCAGCAGGAAGTGGACAGCTCCGGCTTCCTGTCTGCGCCGATGGTGGCCGGCGACAAGCTGGTCATCCAGGCTCGCGGCGGGAAAGTTTACGCTTTCACCCGCTAACGCCGCTCGTCGTAACCCTTCTTGCACCCGAATGATTTCGGGTTGCAGCCAGGCGGCAAGCGCATGAGTCCTCGGGAGCTTAGTGAGCTAAGTGACCGAGGCGAAGGTGCGCAGACAACGCCGCTGTGGCGCGAAAGATGAAGGGGAAAACGGCTCCTGAATGTTCAGGGGCCGTTTCGTATTTTATAAGCTGCACCGCTGGTGTCTATCCACAGTGCAGTAACGCATTGATTATTAAGTAATGAGGCTTCAACAATGATACCTGTCGTCGCGCTGGTCGGGCGCCCGAATGTGGGTAAATCCACCTTGTTCAACCGTTTAACCCATACGCGCGATGCGCTGGTGGCGGATTTCCCGGGGCTGACGCGTGACCGCAAGTATGGTCGTGCTGAAATCGAAGGCAATGAATTTATCATCGTCGATACCGGCGGCATCGACGGCACCGAAGACGGCGTCGAAACGCGCATGGCCGGTCAGTCGCTGCTGGCGATCGAAGAAGCGGACATCGTGCTGTTCATGGTCGACGCCCGCGCCGGCCTGATGCCGGCGGATCAGGGCATCGCCCAGCACCTGCGCAGCCGCCAGAAGGCGACATTCCTGGTGGCCAACAAGACCGACGGTCTGGATCCGGACACCGCCACCGCCGATTTCTACTCGCTCGGTCTGGGTGAAGTGTTCGCTATCGCCGCTTCTCACGGCCGCGGCGTGACCCAGCTGATTGAACACGTGCTGGTGCCGTTCGTGCCGGAAAAACCGGAAGACGTCGAGCTGACCGAGGAAGAGGCCAACGCCGCTTACTGGGCCGAGCAAAACGGCGAAACGCTGGAAGGCGAAGAAGACGAAGAGCCGGAAGAAGCGTTCAATCCGCAGGATCTGCCGATCAAACTGGCGATCGTCGGCCGCCCGAACGTAGGTAAGTCTACGCTCACTAACCGTATCCTCGGCGAGGAGCGCGTGGTGGTGTACGACATGCCGGGCACTACCCGCGACAGCATCTACATTCCGATGGTGCGTGACGAACGCGAATACGTGCTGATCGACACCGCCGGGGTGCGCAAACGCGGCAAGGTGACCGAAACCGTCGAGAAATTCTCGGTGATCAAGACCCTGCAGGCGATTGAAGACGCCAACGTGGTGCTGCTGGTGATCGACGCGCGTGAAGGCATCTCCGATCAGGACCTCTCGCTGCTCGGCTTTATCCTCAATAGTGGGCGCTCACTGGTGATTGCGGTCAACAAGTGGGACGGCATGAGCGAAGAAGATCGCGAGCACGTGAAAGAGATGCTCGATCTGCGTCTGGGCTTCGTCGACTTCGCGCGCGTGCACTTTATTTCCGCCCTGCACGGCAGCGGCGTCGGCAACCTGTTCGAATCGGTACAGGAAGCCTACGAGTGCGCAACCCGTCGCGTAAACACCTCGATGCTGACCAAAATCATGCAGATGGCGGTGGACGATCACCAGCCGCCGTTGGTGCGCGGCCGCCGCGTGAAGCTGAAATACGCCCACGCCGGCGGTTACAACCCGCCGATCGTGGTGATCCACGGCAACCAGGTCAGCGATCTGGCCGATTCGTACAAGCGCTACCTGATGAACTACTTCCGTCGCTCGCTGAACGTGATGGGGACGCCGATCCGCATCCAGTTCAAAGAGGGCGACAACCCGTTCGCCGGCAAACGCAACCTGCTGACGCCGACCCAGATGCGTAAGCGCAAACGCCTGATGAGCCACCTGAAAAAGAGCAAGTAATCGCTCATGAGGGGCGCGGCAGTGATGCCGCGCCCCTTTTTTATTGGCCCGAAATCGTTTTATTATCTGAAGATTACCTCGCCTGTCTGAAGGAACACCATGTCCTGGGAAACCTGGAGTTTTGCGTTCGACGTCACCGTGCCGAATCTGCTGATGATGCTGCTGGGGATCATGCTGCGCCATTGGCGCCTGATGGATGACCGCTTCGTCGACGGCGCGACCCGCCTGGTGTTCAATCTGGCGCTGCCGTGCCTGCTGTTTTTCAGCATCGCCACCAACCATCCGCAGTTGCTCGGCAATCTGCCGCTGGTGCTGTTCGGCGCGGTCGGCACGCTGGCGACCTTCCTGCTGCTGGAGCTGGCGGCCAGGTGGGTGGTGAAAGAACCGCGTGAGCGCGGGGTGTTCGTGCAGGGCGGGTTTCGCGCCAACACCGCCATCGTCGGTCTGGCCTACGCCATGACCGCCTACGGCAGCGAAGGCATTGCGCTCGCCTCGCTGTACCTGACGGTGACCGTGATCCTGTTCAACATACTGTCGGTCATCACCCTCACGCGCAGCCTGCAGGGCGGGCAGGGCAAGAAAATCAGCCACCTGTCGCTGCTGCGCAGCATTGTCACCAATCCGCTGATCATCGGCCTGGTGTGCGGGCTGCTGTATGCGCAAACCGGGCTGGGTATCCCGACCGTGATCCGCCAAACCGGCAGCTATATCTCCGCGCTGTCGCTGCCGTTGGCGCTGCTGTGCACCGGCGCCAGCCTGGATTTCCGCGCCATGTTCCGCTCGTCCAACGTGGCGGCGCTGTCGTCGGCGGCCAAGCTGTTTCTGGTGCCGTTCCTGATGACGCTGGCCGGCTGGCTGTGCGGGTTTCAGGGGGCGGCGTTGGGCATCATCTTCCTGTTTTCCGCCACGCCGACCGCTTCGGGCAGCTATGTGATGACGCGCGCCATGGGCGGCAACGCCACGCTGGCGGCCAACATTATCGCTATCACCACCGTCGGGTCGTTCTTCACCACCGCGTTGGGGATCTATTTCTTGCGCTCATGGGGCGTGATTTAACCTGGGAGCTGTTATGGATGCGCATTGTCCGCACTGTCGTCAGACCATGAATTGGGTAGCGGGTCACTACCATTGTGCCGCCTGTCAGCGCGATTATCGGCAGCTGGCGAGCTGCCCGGAGTGCGGGCAGCCGCTGCAAGAGTTGAAGGCCTGCGGGGCGGTGGATTACCTGTGCCAGAACGGGCACGGGCTGATCTCCAAAAAACGGGTGAATTTCAGCTATCAGCCGCTGTAAGCCCTCACTCATCCACCTGGCCGGTTTTCCACAAATCCACCAGCGCCTGCGGCGCGCTGCTTTCCGGGATTAACAGCACGATCTCGGTGCTCAGGGTGGGGCTGGTGTAGTTGATCTGTACGCGGTAGTAGCGCTGGTCGCCGCAGCCGGGGGAGTTGGGTTGGCCCTCTTCCTGGGCGTACGGCAGCGTCTGATTCAGCAACTGATTCAGGCGCTGCCGCTGCTCCGGCGTGATATCGGCCAGCGCAATGCGGCGCTGGCCCGCCAGTTTGGGAATGTAGGCGAAGCCTCCCTCGCGCGCCAGCTCAATGACCGTATCCTGATTGAGCGTCGGCAGCGGTTTCATTACTCCACCCCCACCTGATGCCAAGCCTGCTGCACCTTGTCCGCCACGCTTTGATCGAAACGCGCCTGCGCGTGTTTCACCGTGGCGCGGGCGAAGGTGGCGAAGTCGGCGTTTTGCGGCAGCGCTTTGTCGCACACCGTGTCATACCAGACGTAGCCGGCTTTTTCCCAGGCGAAGCCGCCCAGCGCGGTTGCCGCCAGGTAGAACGCGCGGTTGGGAATGCCGGAGTTGAGGTGCACGCCGCCGTTGTCTTCCTTGGTCTGGATGTAATCCTTCATGCTGGCGGGCTGCGGGTCTTTGCCCAGCAGCGGGTCGTCGTAGGCGGTGCCGGGCGCTGACATCGAGCGCAGCCCTTTGCCTTTGATGCCCTTGGCGAGCAGACCGGCGCCGATCAGCCAGTCGGCTTTATCGGCGGTTTGCTGCAGGTGGAATTGCTTGACCAACGAACCGAACACGTCAGACAGCGATTCGTTGAGCGCGCCGGACTGCTGGTAGTAGATCAGCCCGGCTTCGCTCTCGGTCACGCCGTGCGTCAGCTCATGGCCGACCACGTCGATGGCGATGGTGAAACGGTTGAAGATCTCGCCGTCGCCGTCTCCGAACACCATCTGCTGGCCGTTCCAGAAAGCGTTCTGGTACTCCTTGCCGTAGTGCACGCTGCCGACCAGCGGCAGCCCTTTATTATCCAGCGAATTGCGCCGGTAGGCCTGCCAGAAGAAATCGTAGGTGACGCCGAGATAGTCGTAGGCCTCGTCCACCGCCACGTCGTGGTTGCTGGGCTGCCCCTCCTTGCGCACCTGTTTGCCGGGCAGTTGGGTGCCGTTCTGGGCGTCGTAGATATCGCGGAGCGCTTCGCCGGCTCGGGCGTTTTTCTCGGTCGGTGAACGCAGCGGCTTGTTGCCGAGCAGGCTTTGCACGTGGTTCAGGGTGTGCAGCGCGCAGTCGCGCTGCGGGGCGTTACCGTGTTCAATAATGCGGCGCAGCATGTAGGGAGGAATAACGGAACGCATGCGCTGGGCTGGCATAGTGGCTCTCCTTAGGCAAAAAATTTACCTCATCGAATGAATGCACTGAGCCTAAGTGTAGTCTACTCGTCATAAAGCCTGTGGTTATGCGTGCTCACCGCCGGGGTGGTCTTGTGGGGACTGATGCGCCGCACCGAAGCGCGTACCGCCAACCGGCCATGCAGCAGCAGGTTGCACGGCGGCGCGTCGGCGCGCAGCATGCGCCGCTGCAGCAGCTGGATCGCCTCGTAGCCCAGCTCATCACGCGGCACCTGTACCGAGGTCAGCGGCACGTCGTGTATTTCCGCCAGGTTGAAGCCATCGGTGCTCATCACCGATACGTCGCCCGGTACGCTCAGCCCCAGCTTGTTGAGCGCCTTGACCGCCCCGACCGCCATGTAGTCGCCGCCGGCCAGGATCGCCGTCGGCAGCGGGGCGCGGTTCAGGTAGGTGCTCAGCGCCTGTTCGGCCTCTTCGCTGCCGAAGCCGGAAGTGGTCACCAGATGGCGGCCGTCGTCGAACGGCAGATGATGCCGCGCGTAGGCCTGCCGGATGCCCGCCAGCCGCAGCTCCATGGTGTGGCGGCGCAGACACTGCAGGTTGAGGATATGGCTGTGCCCCTGCTGGAACAGATAGCTGGCGGAATAGTCGCCGATCAGCTGATGATCCGGCGAGACGCTGTCCAGCCGCATCTGCCGATCGGTGCAGTTGATCAGCACGCAGGGCTTGGGCAGATCGGCCGCCAGGGTATGGATGTGTTCGTCGTCGATGCCGATGATCAGCGCCGCTTCGGTGTGCGGATCGCTCATTTTTTCCAGAAACAGCGCGCCGTCGCTGTGCTGCTCTTCCAGGCCGCAGTAACGGATGCGCACCTCGTGCTGCATCAGTGCGGCGGCGATGCCCTGAATGACCTTGTAGTAGAAGATATCGGTGCGCACGTCGAACGCGCGCTGCGGCGCGAACACCATCACATTGTTCAACATCAATCGGCCGCTGGAAATGCCCTGTAGAATGCCGTTTTGCTGCGCGCATTCCAGCACCTTGCGGCGCGCTTCGGCGCTGGTGTTGGCCTTGCCCGCCAGCACGCGGGAAACGGTGCTGATCGACAGCCCGGTTTGGCGGGCGATCTCCTGGATTTTCAGCTTCCCGTTCATTTTGTGATCTCCTTCAAATTCGTCCATGAGAATATTTTCACTGCGGCTTTTCAGCACTTTGACTGGATCCTGCGGCCATTATGACTATTTTTTCACCCGCCTGTGAAAATCTTTGCAAAAAACCCCGTTTCGCTGTGCGTGATCGCTGAGTAGTCTGCATTGGTACACCAATTTTAACGACTTGTCAGTCCAATTTTAACGGTGTGCAAAGAAGAAAACAAAAAATAAATCATGGGGTTGTGATGGACTGCCTGTCTGTTATGCGGGCGTTGGCCTGTGTTCACCGTCCCCTTTTGATAGCGCAATGTACCCTACCAATGCGCGCGTCGCTGTCATGGGCGGCCGCGGGGAGAGAACCGATGAGTGTGGAGATCAATCAGACGGTCGCGCAGAGCGGCCGGCGCAAGTTCAAATCGCTACGCTGGTGGATGCTGGCGCTGTTCTTGTTGGGCGTCACGGTCAACTACATTACCCGCAACTCGCTGGGCATTCTGGCGCCGGAACTGAAAACCAGCCTGAACATGAGCACCGAGCAATATGCCTGGGTGGTGGCGTCGTTCCAGTTGGCCTATACGGTATTTCAGCCGATCTGCGGCTGGCTGATCGACGTCATCGGCCTGAAGATGGGCTTTCTGATCTGCGCGGGCATTTGGGCGGTGGTGTGCATGCTGCACGCCGGCGCCGGCAGCTGGCTGCAACTGGCCATTTTGCGCTTCTTCATGGGGGGCGCGGAGGCGGCGGCCACCCCGGCCAACGCCAAGGCGATCTCCGACTGGTTCCCGAAGAAGGAGCGTCCGATCGCCGCCGGCTGGGCGGGCGTCGGTTTCTCCATCGGCGCCATGCTGGCGCCGCCGATCATCGTCATCGCCCACGTCTCCTTCGGCTGGCAGGGCGCGTTCCTGTTCTCGGGCGGGCTGGCACTGATCTGGGTAGTGCTGTGGTGGCTGTTCTACCACTCGCCCCAGCAGCACCCGAACCTCAGCCAACAAGAGCTGGATCTGATCCGTGAAGACAACGAGCCGGTGCTGCCGAAGCTGCCGTTCTTCACTTCGCTGGCCAGCCTGTGCAAGAACAAGAAATTCTATGGCATCGCCATCCCGGCCTTTCTCGCCGAGCCGGCCTGGGCGGTCTTCAGTTTCTGGGTGCCGCTGTACCTGGCCACCGAACGCGGCATGGATCTGAAGCAGATCGCGATGTTCGCCTGGCTGCCGTTCCTGGCGGCGGATATCGGCAGCGTCGCCAGCGGCTATCTCACCACGCTATACCGCAAATGGTTCGGCTGCAGCCGCGTCAACTCGGTGGTCGCCAGCTCGGTGACCGGCGCTTTCCTGATGGTGTCGCTGGCGTTCGTGGCGATCACCCAAGATCCCTATGTGGCGATCGCGTTGATCTCGATCGGCGGATTCGGCCATCAGGTGATCTCCTGCATGCTCAGCGCCCTGGTGGTGGAATCGTTCGATAAAAACCAAATGGCGACGGTCAACGGCATGCGCGGCTCCAGCGCCTGGATCGCCAGCTTCCTGTTCACGCTCCTGATCGGCGCGGTATCCGACACCCTCGGTTTCAACCCGCTGTTTATCGCGATGGGCTTCTTCGATTTGATCGGCGCCCTGTTCCTGATCGCCCTGATCGCCGAGCGCGGCGGTAAGAAAACCCCTTCACACAGCTAAGTGGAATAAGTATGAAAACGTTGAAAAATTGGACGCTGGCGGCGCAGCATGCCGACCACGTCGAGCTGCTGGTCGATGAACGCCACCGTTTCTGCCTGTACGTGCTGGAAGACGGTCTGTTCCGCGTGTTGATCAAACGTGAGGGGGAGCTGGCGCTGGATCGCACCTGGAGCATTGCGCCGCAGGAGGATGTGCCCTGGGAGGGGCGAGATCGGCTCAGCGTCGCTGGTTTCAGCCTGCCGGGCTATCAGCTGCGCCGGGAGGGCGATCGGCTGGTGGTCAGCACGCCGCTGCTGCGCGTGACGGTGCATCAGCCGCTGTGGCTGGCGTGGGAGTATTGCAATGCCGCCGGCGAGTGGCGGCCGCTGGCGGCGGATCGGCCGACCAGCGCCTACCTGCTCAACGCGCACGGCGACGGCGTGGCGCATTACCAGCGGCGTTTCGCCGATGAGCGCTATTACGGCCTGGGGGAGAAGGCCGGCGATCTGGAACGCACCGGCCGCCGCTTCGAGATGCGCAACCTGGACGCGATGGGCTACAACGCCGCCAGCACCGATCCGCTGTACAAGCACATTCCGTTTACCATCACCCGCGGGCCGGAGGCGAGCTTCGGCCTGTTCTACGACAACCTGAGCAGCTGCTGGCTGGATCTGGGCAACGAGATCGACAACTACCATACGGCCTACCGCCGCTATCAGGCCGAAGCGGGCGATCTGGATTACTACCTGTTCCTCGGGCCGAAGGTTTTGGATGTCACCAAGGCGTTCGTGCGCCTGACCGGCCGCACCCACTTCGGGCCGAAGTGGAGCCTGGGCTACAGCGGTTCGACCATGCACTACACCGACGCGCCGGACGCCCAGCAGCAGCTGCAACAGTTCATTGCGCTGTGCCGTCAACATGCCATCCCCTGCGACTCTTTCCAGCTGTCGTCGGGCTACACCTCGATCAACAACAAACGCTACGTGTTTAACTGGAACTATGACAAGGTGCCGCAGCCCAGGCTGCTCAGCCAGGCGTTTCACGACGCCGGTCTCAGGCTGGCGGCCAACATCAAGCCGTGCCTGCTGCAGGATCATCCGCAGTATCAAGAGGTGGCGGCGCAGGGGCTGTTTATCCGCGATTCGCAAAGCGACGCGCCGGAACGCTCCAGCTTCTGGGACGACGAAGGATCGCACCTCGACTTCACCAATCCGGCGACGGTGCGATGGTGGCAGCAGGGCGTCACACAGCAGCTGCTGGAGATGGGCATCGATTCGACCTGGAACGACAACAACGAGTACGAAGTGTGGGACGGCGAAGCGCGCTGCCACGGCTTTGGACGGCCGATCGCCATCAAACATCTCCGCCCGGTGATGCCGCTGCTGATGATGCGCGCCTCGATGGAGGCCCAGTTGCGCTTTGCGCCGCAGCGGCGGCCGTACCTGATCTCGCGCTCCGGCTGCGCCGGCATGCAGCGCTACGTGCAGACCTGGAGCGGCGATAATCGCACCAGCTGGCAGACGCTGCGCTACAACATCCGCATGGGGTTGGGCATGAGCCTGTCCGGGTTGTATAACCTCGGCCACGACGTCGGTGGCTTCTCCGGTGACAAACCGGACGCGGAGCTGCTGGTGCGCTGGGTACAAAACGGCGTGATGCACCCGCGTTTCACCATCCACTCCTGGAATGACGACGCCACGGTCAACGAACCCTGGATGTACCCGGCCGCCACCCCGGCGGTGCGCGAGGCGATCAACCTGCGTTACCGGCTGCTGCCGTATTTCTACACGCTGCTGTGGCAGGCCTGCGCCGACGACGAGCCGATGCTGCGCCCGACTTTTCTCGATCACGAACAGGATGCGCGCACCTTTGGCGAAAACGACGATTTTCTGATTGGCCGCGATCTGCTGGTGGCCAGCGTGGTGGAGCCGGGGCAACGTCGCCGTTCGGTGTATCTGCCGGATAACGGCGAAGGCTGGTACTGCTTCTACAGCGGCCAGTGGTTCGGCGGCGGCCAGACGGTGACGCTGGCGGCGCCGTTGGAGCGTCTGCCGCTGCTGGTGCGCGCCGGGGCGGCGCTGCCGCTGTCGCAGCGGTTGGCGCATGTGGACGTGGCCGCCGACGATCGGCGCGAGCTGCGGCTGTTTCCGCTCAAGGGCGGCGGGGCGAGCGGCGGGCTGCTGTTTGAGGACGACGGCGAAAGCGACGGCTGGCGGCAGGGCGAGGCGCTGTGGCTGCGCTGGGAAATGCGCTGCGACCATCAGCGCATCATGCTGGATATCACGACGGAAGGGCATTTCCGCCCGGCCTGGCGCACGCTGACGCTCAGCCTGCCGGAAGGCGAAACGCGCGCGCTGTGGGTGAACGGTGAACCCGGCGAGCGTTTTACGCTGGAGTAGGGCTTACTCGGCCGCGCGCTTCTTGCGCGGCTTTTTGGCGACGGTGATGGTTTTCACCTCGCTTTCCACCCAGCCATCCTGCAGGCGGGTTTTCAGCAGCTCGCCGACCTGCGCCTGCTTGGTGGTTTTCAGCAGCTCGCCGCGCGGAGTTTGCGTCACGCTGTAGCCGCGCGCCAGCGTCGCCAGCGGGCTGACGGTCTCCAGCTGGCTGCACGCCACGCCGAAACGCTGGCGGTAGGCGTTGAGCTGGCGCTCCATCGCCTGCTGCAGACGGTATTCCTGCTGCTGCACGCGCTGTTGGTAGCGGTGAATGCGGCCCTGCGGCTGCACCTGCGCCAGCCGCTGCTGGACGCGTTCGCTGCGGCGGGCGGCCAGGCGCAGCTGCTGCTGCATGCCGTCTTCCATTCGGCGCTGCAGCTTGAACAGCAGCGTCTGCTGGCGCGCCAGGCGCAGATGCGGATGCTGCTGCTGTAAACGGTGATGAATTCGGGTGAACTGCTGCTGACGCTGCGCCAGGTAGTAATCCATCGCCATCTCCAGCCGCTGCTGCTGCGACTGCAGCTGGCGCAACAGCTCGAGCTGATTGCGGCTCACCAGTTCGGCGGCGGCGGAAGGGGTCGGCGCCCGCAGGTCGGCGACGAAGTCGGCGATGGTGACGTCGGTTTCATGGCCGACGGCGCTGACGATCGGAATGCGGCTGGCGAAGATCGCCCGCGCCACGCGTTCTTCGTTGAAGCTCCACAGATCCTCCAGCGAACCGCCGCCGCGGCCGACGATCAGCACGTCGCATTCATCGCGGCGGTTGGCGGTCTCGATGGCGCGCACGATCTGCATCGGCGCTTCCGCGCCCTGCACCGAGGTGGGGTAGATGACGATCGGCAGCGACGGATCGCGCCGCTGCAATACCTGCAGGATATCGTGCAGCGCCGCGCCGCTGGCGGAGGTGATCACCCCGACGCGTTTGGCCGGGGCGGGCAGCGGCTGCTTGAACTGCTGATCGAACAGCCCTTCGGCGCTCAGGCGCTGTTTCAACTGCTCGAACTGTTGCTGCAGCAGGCCGTCGCCGGCGGGCTGCATGCTCTCGGCGATCAGCTGGTAGTCGCCGCGCGGTTCATACAGCGTGATGCTGGCGCGCACCAAGACCTGCTGGCCGTTTTGCGGCCGGAAGGTGACGCGGCGATTGCTGTTGCGGAACATCGCGCAGCGCACCTGGGCGCGGTCGTCTTTCAGGGTGAAATACCAGTGGCCGGAGGCGGGCTGGGAGAGGTTGGAGATCTCGGCGGAGAGCCAAATCTGCCCCATTTCCATTTCCAGCAGTTGGCGAACCGTCTGATTCAGGCGGCTTACGGTAAAAATGGAAGGCGAAACAGGTAGCGACATGTGACCCAGATCAAATTTCAAAACAATCACTTAATTGGTCGATACTACATGGCTGAAAAAGGTAATCAAGACTTTTTGTAAGAAAGTGCTGGAGGCAACCGATTCCGCTCTGTATAATGCCGCGGCAATATTTTATCTTTTTCACAGCCCACCCTGGTGAGATATTGCCCATGCTACGTATCGCTAAAGAAGCTCTGACGTTTGACGACGTCCTCCTGGTTCCAGCCCACTCCACGGTTCTGCCTAACACCGCAGAGCTCGGCACTCAACTGACCAAAACCATCCGCCTGAACATCCCTATGCTGTCCGCAGCCATGGATACCGTTACCGAATCCGGCCTGGCCATAGCGCTGGCGCAGGAAGGCGGCCTGGGCTTCATCCACAAAAACATGTCCATCGAGCGCCAGGCTGAAGAAGTCAGCCGCGTGAAAAAACATGAAAGCGGCGTAGTCACCGACCCGCAGACCGTTACCCCGGCCACCACGCTGCAGGAAGTGAAAGAGCTGACCGCGCGCAACGGCTTCGCCGGTTATCCGGTCGTCACCGAAGACAACGAGCTGGTCGGCATCATTACCGGCCGCGACGTGCGCTTCGTGACCGATCTGACTCAGCCGGTGACTGCGGTGATGACGCCGAAAGATCGCCTGGTCACCGTGAAAGAAGGTGAAGCGCGCGACGTGGTGCTGCAGAAGATGCACGAAAAGCGCGTAGAAAAAGCGCTGGTGGTGGACGACAGCTTCCACCTGCTGGGCATGATCACCGTTAAAGACTTCCAGAAAGCGGAACGTAAGCCGAACGCCTGTAAAGACGAGCACGGCCGTCTGCGCGTGGGCGCGGCGGTCGGCGCCGGCGCCGGCAACGAAGAGCGCGTTGATGCGCTGGTGGCGGCAGGCGTTGACGTTCTGCTGATCGACTCCTCGCACGGCCACTCCGAAGGCGTGTTGCAGCGCATCCGCGAAACCCGCGCCAAATACCCGGATCTGCAGATCGTCGGCGGCAACGTCGCGACCGCGGCGGGCGCCAAAGCGCTGGCTGAAGCCGGCGTGAGCGCGGTGAAAGTGGGTATCGGCCCTGGCTCCATCTGTACCACCCGCATCGTGACCGGCGTAGGCGTACCGCAGATCACCGCCATCGCCGACGCGGTGGAAGCGCTGGAAGGCACCGGTATTCCGGTTATCGCCGACGGCGGCATCCGCTTCTCCGGCGATATCGCCAAAGCGATCGCCGCGGGCGCCTCTTGCGTGATGGTCGGCTCCATGCTGGCGGGTACCGAAGAATCTCCGGGCGAAATCGAGCTGTATCAGGGGCGCTCGTTCAAATCTTACCGCGGCATGGGCTCGCTGGGCGCGATGTCCAAAGGCTCTTCCGACCGTTACTTCCAGACCGATAACGCCGCCGACAAACTGGTGCCGGAAGGTATCGAAGGCCGCGTGGCCTATAAAGGCATGCTGAAAGCCATCGTGCACCAGCAGATGGGCGGCCTGCGCTCCTGCATGGGCCTGACCGGCTGCGCCACCATCGACGATCTGCGCACCAAGGCGGAGTTCGTGCGCATCAGCGGCGCCGGCATTCAGGAAAGCCACGTGCACGACGTGACCATCACCAAAGAGTCGCCGAACTACCGCATGGGCTGATGCCTTAACCTCTCCTGAGTGAGAGGCCGGGGTGGGGCGCTAAGCCCCATCCCGAAAACATACATTTTCGCTCTTTTTCTCTTGTTGCTGGAATTCGCCTCACATGACACAAAATATCCATAAGCATCGCATCCTCATACTGGACTTCGGTTCGCAATACACCCAACTGGTCGCCCGCCGCGTGCGCGAAATCGGCGTTTACTGCGAACTGTGGGCCTGGGACGTTAGCGAAGAGCAGATCCGCGAATTCAACCCAAGCGGCATCATCCTGTCCGGCGGCCCGGAAAGCACCACCGAAGCCGGCAGCCCGCGCGCCCCTGACTACGTGTTCAACGCCGGCGTGCCGGTGCTGGGCGTGTGCTACGGCATGCAGACCATGGCGATGCAGCTGGGTGGCCATGTGCAGGGCTCCAACGAACGCGAGTTCGGCTACGCGCAGGTGGAAATCGTCAACGAGAGCGCGCTGCTGCGCGACATCGAAGACGCCATCAGCCCGGCCGGCAAACCGCTGCTGGACGTGTGGATGAGCCACGGCGACAAAGTGACCGCGATCCCGTCCGACTTCGTGACCGTCGCCAGCACCGATACCTGCCCGTTCGCCATTATGGCCAACGAAGAAAAACGCTTCTACGGCGTGCAGTTCCACCCGGAAGTGACCCACACCCGTCAGGGCCAGCGCATGCTGGAGCGCTTCGTACTGGACATCTGCCAGTGTGAGGCCCTGTGGACGCCGGCGACCATCATCGAAGATGCGGTTGAGCGCATCCGCGAGCAGGTGGGTGAAGACCACGTGATCCTCGGCCTGTCCGGCGGCGTTGACTCCTCCGTGACCGCGATGCTGCTGCACCGCGCCATCGGCAAGCGTCTGACCTGCGTGTTCGTCGACAACGGCCTGCTGCGCTTGAACGAAGCCAAGCAGGTGATGGAAATGTTCGGCGACCACTTCGGCCTGAACATCGTGCACGTCGAGGCGGAAAACCGCTTCCTGACCGCGCTGGCGGGCGTCGACGAGCCGGAAGCCAAGCGTAAAATCATCGGCCGCGTGTTCGTTGAAGTGTTCGACGAAGAAGCCTGCAAGCAAGAGCAGGTGAAATGGCTGGCGCAGGGCACCATCTACCCGGACGTAATTGAATCCGCCGCTTCCGCCACCGGCAAAGCGCACGTGATCAAGTCGCACCACAACGTGGGTGGCCTGCCGAAAGAGATGAAGCTGGGCCTGGTCGAGCCGCTGAAAGAGCTGTTCAAAGACGAAGTGCGCAAAATTGGCCTGGAACTGGGCCTGCCGTACGACATGCTGTACCGTCACCCGTTCCCGGGCCCGGGTCTGGGCGTGCGCGTGCTGGGCGAAGTGAAGAAAGAGTACTGCGATCTGCTGCGCCGCGCCGACGCCATCTTCATCGAAGAGCTGCACAAAGCCGATCTGTACAACAAAGTCAGCCAGGCGTTCACCGTGTTCCTGCCGGTGCGCTCGGTCGGCGTGATGGGCGACGGCCGCAAATACGACTGGGTGGTCTCCCTGCGTGCGGTGGAAACCATCGACTTCATGACCGCGCACTGGGCGCATCTGCCGTATGACTTCCTCGGCCGCGTGTCCAACCGCATCATCAACGAAGTGGACGGCATCTCCCGCGTGGTGTACGACATCAGCGGCAAGCCGCCGGCGACGATCGAGTGGGAGTAATCCCGCGTCCGGCGTAGGCTGGCGTCAGTGAACCGCACATGAGAACCAAACCCGCTTAACGGCGGGTTTTTTTATGCCCGATGTTTGGCGCCCTGTGCCGTAGACGGCCTCCGATCCGCAAGAGGGCTGGGTTGAGAGAGGCGCGAACGGAGAGGACAGCCCGCGCGGAGCCGCCTGCGCTTTGCTTACGGCTCATTTCCTGAGACGCGGCGTTTTCCATCTCGGCTTTGCGCCTATCCGCAGAACGGTATTCTGCAACCACGCGCACTTCGCCGGTGCGATGATGTCGTCGGATAACGGGGCTTTATTCACCGTATCCGCCGGGCCGCGGCATTAAAATGAATTGCCGTATTGAGGCGCGTCGACTCATCGGCATCGGGCGATGGCGTAGCTAATTAATTCTCTGCGAAAATTAAAGGACTCCGTGAGTCTTTTTATGGGATTTTTCTGAAAGACTTGGTCTGACGAATAAATATATCAGAAGGATGCCATGAATTAGTCTATTTCTTATTTTATAAATCTTTCCTTCTGTTTTTATTGGGGAAATTAGCGGCTTCATTGTATTTAATAACCCTTCTCAAGGGCGAGCCCTACGTTTTATCGGCATTCATTGCTTGGAATTGAAATTCTAATCATATGATTTTTCTTATCTTTTAATTATTGTCGTAACATAAAGTGCGAACTGTGTAATTATCTGGCATTTGATATTTTCTAAGCTATCTACATAGGCTACTCTAAATGTAAGGGTATTAAAATGCACCGCCGAGAGGGAGGCAAACGATTTATCAACGGATGCCAGGACATGCTTTCTTTTGACTGCTTAGTTGCACAACGTCAGGATGGATATTGGTCAAGATGAAAGAGACAGGAAAAGCCTTCACCAGGGAAAAGCTTTATAAGAATTATACCAATAACGTCACAAGGAGGATGTCTACCCAAAAAGAAGTATCTCTTTGTCAATCAACTATAAAAGGTTCATTGTTTTTCACATTCTAATCCTAATTGCATGATTGCGGCAGCGCTTTGTTTTTCATTTTAATGGATAAAAGCCCAATGAGCAGGTTGTCTGAGGGTGGGTTTTGTTAGGGCATGGATGTCATTATGAGTTACCAGCATAGTATCGTGGTCGAGCTAGTTAATTTGATCGAGATGAATATACAGCATGATCTCTCGATAGAAAAGTTATCGGATTTGTCTGGTTATTCGAAATGGCACTTGCAAAGAATGTTTCAGCGTTATACGGGAATGAAAATAGCGACGTATATCAGAAATAGGCGTCTGAGCAAGTCTGCCGTCATGCTCAAACAGTCTGATTTAAAAGTATTGGAAGTGGCTACTGCTATCGGCTTTAGCTCCCAGCAGGCTTTTAGCCGCGCCTTTCAACGCTTTTTCGGTGAAAGCCCAAAGGACTTTAGAACGAGCCAGGAATGGGACTTTTCCAAACATCTCCCTCCCTTTTTAATACAAAATCCGTCAGCATATCATTTTATCGAAATGCCCAAGAACATATACCTGCTTAAGGGATATAAGTTTTTTCTCTATCATTCAATGAATGCTTCCAGCTCTGGAGGAGAGGAACGACAGAAATACGGCAGCCGCACAGGGAAAAATACCGATACGTCAATGCGCACGGTAAAGTTGGCTTCATCCGGTTGGGAAGTAACGCTCAGCAAAGGGTACTACGAGACACGCAATCTGACGTTGATAAGAGGGCAGTATTTATTGTTCGAGTTTAACGGCAGGTTGAACGAATATCTGGTTTTTTTTGACAGCATCTATGACGCCTATCTTCCTTTGCTTGGCGTGCGAATAAGAAACGGCTTTTTAATTGAGTTGCATAAAGAAAAGAATTTTCAATACGCGGAAATTAACGTCAAGGTGTTGATTTATATTGGCAAGTCTTGACGCTCTTCGGGCAGTAAAACAGAGGGATTATCCCAAGGAAAAGGAGGTGCTTATCAGGGTGATTAATTAGCGCTCGGGCTGTTGCCGTTTTTATCTCTATCTATTTTAATTTTAAAAGGAAGTCAGTTATGACTGGTTCTAGTTTGAACACGTTCCCTGTGGGCTATGAGTATGTCAATTTTGTTAATTGGTCAAAAGAAATCTCTGGCAATCATATTCTGACCTGCTATCCACAAAATACGGATGAGCTCTTGGCCGTAATTAACTGGGCGCATGAGAATAAATATTGCGTGCGTCCGGTTGGCATCAAGCACAACTGGTCCCCGCTCGTTATTGCAAACGGGGAGGATAATAGCAATGTCGTGCTGATCGACCTCACCAGAAAATTCAAAAACATCTCAATCAATAAAGTGGGAGAGCATGGATACGTCACCGCGCAAACGGGGGTGACAATGCAGGCTTTGCTCACTGAATTAGAAAAAAAGAAACTCGGCTTTTACGCGACGCCGGCGCCTGGCGATCTGACCCTGGGCGGCGTGCTTGCCATCGGCGGCCATGGAACCTGCATCCCGGCAAAAGATGAGCCTCTGGCTGAGTTTGCCAGCTTTGGTTCCGTGAGCAATAGCGTGGTGTCGCTAAAAGCTGTCGTCTGGGATCAGGCGCGGTCGAAGTATGAATTAAAGGAGTTTACGCGTGATAATGCGGAGAGCTCGGCATTCCTGGTGCATGTCGGCCGGGCTTTTATCAGCGAAGTGACGCTGCAGGTGCCGCGCAACCGGCGTTTACGCTGTCAAAGTTATGTTAATGTCACCGCGGCGGATCTTTTTTCCACTGCGAGCACGACAAAAAATACCTTCAGCCATTTCTTGGATCTGTGCGGGCGCGTTGAAGTCATCTGGTTCCCGTTCACGGAAAAACCATGGCTGAAAGTGTGGAAGCAAGAAGACAGCTTCCCAAAAGTGTCAAAACCGGTTAATGGTCCATTTAACTATCCGTTCTCGGATAATTTGCCGGTTAAAATTTCCGATATCATTAAAAAAATCAATAATGGTCACCCGGAGCTGACCCCGACACTCGGCAAGGCGCAGATGGAGTTGGTCAGCATTGGTTTAGGGGCCACCGTGTCGGCGGATCTGTGGGGGTGGAGCAAGGATCTGCTGTTGTATGTGAAGCCGACAACGCTGCGCGTGACGGCCAATGGTTACGCGATAATCACGAAGCGGAGCAATATTCAAAACGTATTGCACGATTTCACAAAAAAATATGAAGACATGGTGGCCGATTACCAGCGCAAGAATTCATTTCCGATGAATGGCCCGATTGAAATTCGCGTCACCGGATTGGACAGTGCAAAAGAGAGCGCGGTGGCCAATGCCATTGCTCCCGATCTTTCGGCTATTCGTCCCGTTGAATCCCATCCGGAATGGGATGTCGCGATCTGGTTGGATATTCTGACCATGCCCGATACGCCGGATGCCAATAAATTCTACAGTGAAATGGAAAAATGGATTTTTAGCCACTATGCGGGCGACTATGCGACGGTTCGCGTAGAGTGGAGTAAAGGCTGGGGTTATACGTCACAGGCAGCGTGGCAGGATAAAACCGTACTCGAAGAAAACATTCCGCGCAGCTTTAATGCCGGGGCAGGGAACAATGACAGTTGGAATCATGCCTGCAACGTGCTGAATAAGTACGATCCGCACAACGTGTTCTCCTCTCCATTGACCAAAGCGGTTTTCAAACAGAAGAGTTAGTGAGTGCGTAATTGAAATAACCACCTGATTGGGCAGGTGGTTAGCATCATTAACCTTTCAGAGGGAGCCGCTTGTTTTCAAGCACCCCATTCTTTCTCGTAATGATATTCGATACGGCTTGCATCCCCGCCCAGCAGGGAGCCTACGGCTGCAACGCTTTTAAATGCCGCATAGCCAAGCGAGTCCGCGACATTATGAACGGCGCCCAAGCCAAAACCGATCGCGTTGAACCCTTGGCCTACGGAAGAGATCAATCGGGTATTAAGCGCATCATTGGCCAATTTTACGGTATCAATGATAACATCGCCGGCAAATCCTGATACAAAGCTTGCCGTATCGGAAATAATCCCTGCACCAGAAACGATTTCGATCTCTGCAGTATTTAGCTCTTTCATAGTAAATCCTTTCAACTTTATCCCTATACCTCAGGAACGAAACGTAAAGCGTTTCGCCGCTTAATTCTCGCAGCCTCTGTGAATGACGGCTTGATGAGAATACGCTTAGATTAAAGAGGTCGGCGTTGAAATATGCAACTCATAACGCCGTCGCTAATATTAGGGTCGCACTTTTTGTGACGTTTCAGCAGTTTTGTGTTTTTTTAAGATTATTATTACTTGTGGGTTTTGCCAACAAAGACTAAATCTAAATAAGCGCCGTGTTGGGCCAGGGAAAAGATAAAAATGAACGGTGTCGCTATATATGGAGAGGTCAAAATTTGTTTAGGGAAGAGGCCTTATCGCACAGTCGTTCTAAATGGGCAGGAAAAGCATTGTTAATTGCAGGGTTGCCGGCCTGGGTCATCGCGGGCATTTCACTTTCATTCGTTTCTGTGCTGATCATTTTCGTGACCTATGGCGGTTATACCCGGCGTATCAGCGTGGGCGGAGAGGTCACGACGCTGCCAAGGTCGGTCAACATATTTGCTACTCAGCAGGGATTCATTGCACAACGCTTTGTCAATGTGGGCGATCAGGTAAAAAAAGGGCAGCATCTTTATCAGATAGACGTCAGCAGGGTGACGGATTCCGGCACCGTCAGCGCAAGCACGCGGCAGGCGATAGAAAATCAACTGGCGCAGGTCGATAGCATCATCGCCAAATTGGAGGCGAACAAGAAAACGACCCTGGTCAATCTGCAAGCGCAGATTGACCAATATAAACTGGCGCACAGCCAGTCCAAACAGATGGTCGAAAATTCACGCAACGGCGTTAACTTCATGCGCGAAACCATGAAAAATTACGATGAGTATCGCAGTAAGGGGCTCATTAATCGGGATCAGCTGAATAACCAGGTTTACCTCTACTATCAGCAGCAGAGTACGTTCCACAGTCTCTATAACCAAAGCATTCAAGAGTCTTTGCAGATAACTAACCTGAATAGCGATCTCGCGACAAGAGCGTCCGATTTCGATAATCAAATCTCACAATATCAATTTCAGCGCAATGATCTCCTGCGGCAGCTGGCCGAAGCGGACGCCAGCGGCTCGTTGATTGTCAATGCGCCGGCGGACGGGCGCGTTGAATCGCTCAGCGTGACGCCTGGGCAAATGGTCAATACGGGAGACAGCCTGGCGCAATTAATCCCCAGTAATCATGCCATCTATTATTTGGTTTTATGGTTGCCCAACAGCAGCGTGCCTTACGTGAGCCGAGGCGATCACATCAACGTTCGCTATGACGCCTTCCCGTATGAAAAATTTGGTCAGTTTCCCGGCGTGATCGAAAGCATCGCTTATGTTCCCGCATCGATTCAGGAAATGTCCACTTACAGCAGTTCGCCAACTCGACAATCGGCTGAACTGGTTGAGTCGTACTACAAAGTGCTGGTGGCTATCGATAACACGCAGTTCGGCTATCAGGGAAAGAAGCTGAACCTTTCAAGCGGCATGAAGGCGCAAGCCACGCTTTTCCTGGAGAAAAGACCCATCTACCAATGGATGTTCGCGCCATTTTATGACATGAAAAACAGTGTGTCGGGGCCACTTCGTGAATAAAGTTTATGAGAATATCGTTGGCAAGCTGAACCTGTCGCTCAGAAGAAAAGTGCCGCAGGTCTTGCAAACGGAGGCCGCCGAATGCGGGCTGGCCAGTTTAGCGATGGTGTGCGGCTATTACGGCATGCACATCGATATGCTGTCGATGCGCCAGAAGTTTGATATCTCGGCCCGCGGCGCCACCCTGAGCTCGCTGATCGCGATCGCCGAGAATCTCAATTTGAAAACGCGGGCCTTATCCTTGAGCCTGGATGAGATTCACCAGGTGAAAAGGCCCTGCATATTGCACTGGGATATGAATCACTTTGTGGTCCTGGTCAACATTCGCGGTGGGCGGATAACCCTGCACGATCCGGCATTTGGCCGCCGGGTTATCGGCCTGCAGGAGTTTTCCCTGCATTTTACCGGAATCGCTTTAGAGGTATGGCCAAGCAGTGAATTCACGCCTGTGGTGCAGAAAAATCGCCTGCACTTTAGAAAACTGCTCAGCAATGTCACCGGTCTTAAAAGCGCGCTGGTAAAAATTTTCGCTCTGTCGCTGGTCATTGAGGCCGTCAACCTGCTGATGCCCGTCGGGACTCAGTTGGTGATGGACCACGTCATCCAGGCCGGCGACCATAATTTATTGGTCATTATTTGCGTCGGTTTACTGTTTTTTATCTTGTTCCGCACCTGCGTTTCGATGTTTCGCTCGTGGATCTCCATCGTGATGGGCGCGCTGATCGATATACAGTGGAAATCAGGGCTGTTTGATCATCTGATGAAGCTCCCGCTTGCCTATTTTGAAAAGCGCAAGCTGGGTGATATTCAATCGCGCTTTGGCTCGTTGGACGCCATTCGCACCACGTTTACCACCAGTATCGTTTCCAGCATCATTGATGGCATCATGTCGGTCGGCGTATTTATCATGATGTTCATGTACGGTGGCTGGCTGGTGTGGGTAGCCTCCGGCTTTACGGTCTTATATGTTCTGCTGCGCCTTTCGACCTATCGCTATTATCGGCAAGCGTCCGAGGAGCAATTGGTGAAGTCGGCGAAAGCCAGCTCACATTTTATGGAGACGCTGTACAGCATCGCGACGCTGAAGTCGTTGGGGTTGGCGGGAACGCGTTCGCAATTCTGGTTAAATTTAAATATCGATACGGCAAACGCCAATATTCGGGTGACGAAGCTCGATATGTTCTTTGGCGGCGTGAATGCGTTTCTTGCGGCCTGCGATCAAATCGTTATCTTGTGGTTGGGCGCGTCTTTAGTGATCGACAGTCAAATGACATTAGGCATGTTTGTCGCCTTTAATGCCTATCGGGGGCAATTCTCCGATCGCGCGTCAAATCTTATCGATATGGTCATTCGGCTGCGAATGCTGAATTTGCATAATGAAAGGCTGGCGGACATCGTGCTTTCTACGACAGAGGAAGAAAAGCCCTATCGCAAGATATGCAATCCCAACGAGGCGGTGACTTTTGAAGTGCGCGATCTGCTTTATCAATATGACAGCCTTTCGCGCCCAGTGATCCCCGGACTCAGCCTGCAGATCGCGGCGGGAGAAAGCGTGGCGATCGTCGGGCCTTCAGGCGTCGGCAAAACCACGTTGATGAAGCTGATGTGCGGGCTGTTGGAACCGACGGAAGGGCGTTTGTTTATCAACGGCATTAACATTCATGATATCGGCATTAATAATTATCGGGAGTGCATCGCATGTGTATTGCAAGAAGATAAACTGCTTGCCGGTTCAATTGCCGAGAACATATGCAGTTTTGATGCTCATCCCGATACGGAATTTATCGTTGAATGCGCCAAGCATTGCAATATTCACGACGATATTATGAAAATGCCGATGGGATATGAAACGTTGGTGGGCGAATTGGGGGGGAGCCTTTCCGGCGGGCAAAAACAGCGGGTGCTTATCGCCCGCGCGTTGTATCGAAGGCCCAGTATTCTGTTTATGGACGAAGCCACCAGTCATTTGGATCTGGACAATGAAAAAAGGGTGAACGAAGCCATATCCTCGTTGAAAATGACCCGCGTTATCATTGCTCATCGGCCATCGACGATTGCATCGGCAGATCGGGTAATTACTTTGCAGCCTGTAAATGCAATGGCGTAATTGTTTGATGAAATATAAAATTTTATATTTATTTCATCTTTAATTAAGATTTTCGTTATTGAGTTAATTTATCGAGCGCCTTATACCTAAAGCGTGAACCGACGGTTCATAAAAAGCAGTCTTTTTTAATTGATTCTTTTTAGTGAATGGAGATGAAAAATGAGAGAATTAAACTCAACAGAAGTTCAGCAGGTGAACGGCGCAACGATTGGCCTGGGTCTGGCTATTATCGGCAAAGTGATTAACAGCTGGGGAAACGCGTGGAATAATGCCTGGGGCGGTTGCACGCCAAAACCGCCGGTATGTAAACCTGAGCCGCCGGTCTGCAAACCAGAACCGCCTAAATGCGATTAATCGTATTTAGATAACGCAGCGTAAAATGCGGCAGGCTTAATGTTTTATTCATTGAGCCTGCCTTATTGCTGGCGGATAACCTGCGCCATCTGTGTAGTTAACTTGCCCCCCACTGCGTCAACAGCGCATGCAGCCTGGCCGGTTCCAGCGGCTTGCGCAGCACCAGATAGCCTTCCTGCTCGGCCTCTTGCAGAACTTGCGAATTGAACTCGCCGCTGACCATGGCGCCGCTCACGTCCGGCAGGCGTTCGAACAACGCTTTGAGGATGTCGAAACCGCTCTCGCCGGAGCGCAGGCGTTGATCGCACAGCACGGCGAACGGCGTAAAGCCGTCGTCGACGATGGCGAAGGCTTCCTCGGCGGAGGCCGCGCAGCGCACGGTGATGCCCCAGGTGCTCATCAGGCTTTCCCAGGCGGAGGTCACCAAAGGATCATCGTCCACCACCAGGCAGGATCCCCGCAGCGGCGCGTAGCGGGTGGGCGTGGCGGTGTTGTCGTACGTCGCCGCGCTCTCCGGCGCTTTGTCTTCGCCGAGGTATTGCGCAAAGCGCATCCAGAAGCGCGAGCCTTTGCCCTCGACGGAGTGCATGCCGTACTTCACCTTCATCAGCTTGGCGCAGCGCGCTACCACTGCCAACCCCAGCCCGTGCCCGGCGCTGTCTATCTTCCACGCCAGCTCGGGGCGGTAGTAAGGGGAGAAGATTTTGCTTTTCTCTTCGTCGGCGATGCCTACGCCGGTATCCCACACTTCCACCAGGCACTCGGCGCCGCGCGGGCGGATGGCGATCAGTACGCCGCCCCGTTGCGTGTAGCGCAGGGCATTTTGGATCAGATTGATCAGCGATTGCCGCACCAGCAGCGGATCGCCCATCACGCTGATGCGCCGCCTGGGCCGCCAGGTGCGCAGCGCCAGCGAGCGGCTGTTGGCCTCTTCGCGGAACAGGGTGATCACTGAGTCGAGCAGTGCGCCGATATCCACATGGGTGGCGGCGGTGCGCACGTTGCCGGATTCGATCTTGCTGAGATCAAGCAGCGAATTGAACATCAGATGCACTGAGCGCACGCTCTGCTGCAGATCCAGCAGCTGCGGCGTCAGGCTGTCGTCCCGGTTTTTGTGGATGATGGCTTCGATCAGAAAACCCATGGCGTGCACCGGTTGGCGCAGATCGTGGCTGGCGGTGGTCAGGAACTGGTTCTTGTCCAACAGCGCCTGTTCCGCCTCTTCTTTGGCCTGGCGGAACTGTTCCGCCAGGCGCGAACTTTGCTCTTCGAGCAGCGCTTGCTGAATAAAGAACGCATGTGAGGTTAACGCGTGGCGATAAATGGCGAAACCGTACAGCAAGTTCAGCATCAGCACGATGAACATCACGTCTTCCAGCCGCCAAATGATACCGAGGTTCAGCAGCCCCCAGGAGGCGAAGAAAAAACGCGTAAAGGTGCTGATGACGGGCGTCAGATGCGTTGCGTTGGCGGCGACGATCGCGGCGATGCTGATATTGAGCAGCAGGAAAAAGTCAAAGTTATGGGTCTGCGGGGTAATTAAATAGAGTGAGGAGATCCCCAGCCCGTGAATAAAGGCCACCTTATTAATGCGCGGCAGCCAGCGGCGCAGCACGGTGTCTTCATCATTTTCTTTGGCCTCGCGCAGGTAGCGCCGATGCCATATTCTGATCGCCACGGCGCATAGCAGGTAAACCATGATCCAGGCAATGGTTGGGCCAAGTTCATCCCCCAGCAAATAAATCCAGATGGCAAAAGGGATGCCGACGAAAGGTACGGCGGTAAAGCTGAACACCAATCGCATGAAGGTGTTGTCCAGCAGGCGGATCTGCGCGCGTGGTGAGATGCCATCATTTTGTAAATTCTGGAAAAACCTCATTGCGACGGCTCCCGTTTGCCGTGCAACAGCGTAATGGCTTCGACCCGGCTGTTGACGCCGATCTTTTTCAAAATATTGCTGATGTGTTCTTTGACGGTGGGTTCGGAAATAGACAGCTGCGCGGCGATCCTTTTATTGGGCAGGCCGCGCATCATCATATTTAATACGTCAATTTGTCGTGGGGTTAAATTAAATTTTTTTAAATGCTCGTTGTTGCTTTTAACGGCGAATTCATTCCCGTCAGGAAACCATTCCTGATTATCGTTCAGCGCAAAGACCGCCTTGGCGAATAATTCAGGAGGTTCGTTTTTTAATACAAATCCATGCCCGCCGGCAGTGTGCACTTTCTGCCAGATATCGTTATTCTCGTCGCCGCTAACCACCAAGATCCGCACCTGAGGATAAAGTTGCTTTACTTCTTTGAGTAATTTCAACGCCGTACCGGAAGAGAGCCAAAAATCGATCACCAGTAAACGCGGCGGGCCATTTTCCCTAATATGACGGTAGCAATTCTCTTCTGTGGTCACCACATGCGCCTGTTTGAATCGGCAATGCGTGCTGAGAAAATTAGCGATGCCGCTTGCTACCAATGGATGGTCATCAACGACCAACGCATAATCCTGCCCCAAAGGATTCTCCTTTCGCCTTCAAATATCAGATAGGTCTGATGAGTTATTATCAACCCTCCCTACTTTAGGAGGGTTTTTTCGTTTAGGAAAGGGAAATATATTATTCGAGGATTTGGATAAGAGAAAACATAAAGCCAATCGGTAATTTTAACTGATTGGTTATAAAGGATAATTTATGAAGAAACCACTTATCGCTTTAACCGTTACGATGATGATAGCCGGTTGTTCCACCCTGAAAACCGATCAGGCCATTCCGCTGCTGCAGGCGGAAACCGCTAAAATGCTGGGCCTGGGTTCATCGGACGAAATTACCGTGACCAATGTCAATGGCGCGCAGCCGGATGCGCTGGGCGGCCAAAAACTTTCTTATCGCGCCACCACAGAAAAAGGCCGAATTTTCGATTGTTCATCGCTGATGATGCCGGGAATTTTAGGCTCCTCGCCGTCGCTGAGCGCGCCGACCTGTACACCGGTAGTCACCCATAAATAATTCGCTTTGGAGGCGGTATTGCCGCTTCCTGGTTTTCCATCGTCGGAGCGCCAGCGCCGGGGGGCAATAAGCTTTTGCTTCGACGATCAATAAACCTGCGTGCGCGGAATAACGCCTCATACCTCCTCTAGCGCATTGAGTTTTCTTATAACAATACATTCCGCGACATCACGCTAACGAGTACGGAGATAGCCCGTGAATGACACGACATCGCATTCTTTAGCGGTTAAAACACCGCTTTCCAAACTTTACCTCGCTCTATTTTCCGCGCCGCTGTTGATGCTGGCGCCCGCCGATATCGCTCGCGCAGACGATGCCATTTTTGACGGCGACTCAAAAATTACCGAATCATTGGCCTACACCGGGGACGTTTACGTCGGCCGTAACCAAAGCGGCAACCTGCTGATCGAGAATGGCAAGATCAGCGCCTATAACATCAATATCGGCCGGATGTTCAACGGCCAAATTCATGACAGCGTAGTCACGGTCCGCGGGCCGAACGCCGAGCTGAATGCGGTGAACGATCAGTTCGTGCTGCGCGGCGGCCTCAATCTGGGGCGGGGCACTTTGCGGGTTGAAGACGGTGCGCTGGCCAGCGCGAAAGAGATCGTGGTCGGCACCACCCGTGGCTATGACAGCCACCTTATCGCCACCGGCGCCGGTTCTCGCGTTACCAGCAATTTTCTCAGCGTCGGCACCGATCTGGGGGCACGTTCCACGCTGGCGATTGAAGACGGCGCGGTGCTGAACACTGCCTTTGACGCACGCATCGGCAATGGCAGCGGGCCGGGTGAGACCGATACGCTGAGCCCGAAAGCCACGGTCAAGGGGGACAATTCCCAGTGGAACGTCGGCCGTGCGCTCACGCTCTACGGCGATCTGGACGTGCTGAACGGCGCTGCGGTCAACGTCGGTAATATTCAGGTGGCGGGCGTCTCGGGCGCGCGTAAAACTGCCGAGCTGACGATCGCCGGCAACGGCTCACGGTTTACCAGCGGCAGCAGCGTCAACGTCGGCGATTACGGCAACGGCGTGTTGGCGGTCATGGACGGCGGGACATTCTCCGCCGGCGGCAACGAAGTGGTGCTGGGCAAGACCGGTTCCGGCTCGAACCGCGGCGCGCTGATTATCGGCAGCCGCGGCAATATGGACACCGGCACCGGGTTAACCGAACCGACGCTCGGCGCGGCGGGCGCTGCAGGCACTATCGATGCCCAGACGGCGATCGCCCTGCGAGGCGGATTGTTCCGCAGCTATGTGTACTTTAACCATACCGACGGCAATTACGTTTTCAGCAACAAGATGAGCGGCGAAGGCGAGGTGATCAACAGCGCCGGGCACACGACGCTGAACGGCGATCTCTCTGAGCTGCAGGCGAACGTCACCGCGCGCGGCGGCAAGCTCATCATCGCCAGCGACATCAATACCCAGAAAGAAGACGACATCTTCGAGATCCAAACCCTCGGCGCCGAGAACGGCGGCACGCTGATCCTTAACGCGACGGCGGGCACCGACGTCAATAACGGGCTGGGCTACAGCAGCGCCGCGTCGATCAAGGCCGGCGGCACGCTGGGCGGCAACGGCACGCTGGGCCAGACCGAGATCCAGTCCGGCGGCCATATCTCGCCCGGCGACGGCAATATCGGCACGCTGACGCTGAAACGCTACCTGAACTTTATCGGCGAATCATTCTATGACGTCGATATCGCCGGCGACGGCCGCAGCGATCAACTGCTGGTGGCGGGCAAAACCACCATCAGCGATCGGGCCAAGGTGCAGGTTACGGCGCTGGATCCACAAACCAGCTATAAAACCGGCCAAAGCTACCGCATTCTGACCTCGGACGGCGGCATTGACGGCCAGTTCGCGTCGGCGGTCTCCAAGTCTGCCTTCCTCGATGTGGCGTTAAAACACAGCGCCAACGCCGTGGATCTGACTATCGCGCAGAAAGACACGGGCGGTGAAAACCCAGGCGGCGAGAATCCGGGTGGGGAAAATCCAGGTGGTGAGAATCCGGGCGGAGAAAACCCTGGCGGTGAGAATCCAGGGGGCGAGAATCCGGGCGGAGAAAACCCTGGCGGGGAAAATCCGGGGGGCGAGAATCCAGGCAGCGGCAAGCCGGGCATTTTCCAAACGGTGGCCGAGAGCGGCAACCAGTGGAATACCGCCGGCGCGCTCTCTACGCTGGCGCAGCGCGGTCCTTCACTGGCGCTGTACAACTCGCTGCTGCTGCTGAGCGCGCCGGAAGCGCGCGAGGCGTTCAATCAGCTGTCCGGCGAAGTCTATCCGTCGATGCAGTCTAACCTGATCGCCGGCAGCACCCAGCTGTTCAACGTGCTGAACCAGCGCATGCTGCGCCTGTTCGACAATGACAGCCTGCCGATACCGCCGTTGGCGATGTCGCTGGTGCAACCGGCGCAGGCGCAAAACAGCGGCGTCTGGGGCCAGACCTTCAGTTCCTGGGGCAGGAACAGCGGCAACGGCAACGTGGGCAAGCTGGATGGCAACACCACCGGCTTCCTGTTGGGGGCGGATCGCAAGCTGGCGGACCATAACGTGCGCATCGGCGGTTACTTCGGTTACAGCCGCGGCGATTATGACGTCGACAGCCGCCGCTCCAAGGCCGATACCGACAACTACCACCTCGGCCTGTATGCGGCCGGGCAACAGGATGCGTTCTCGCTGCGCGGCGCGCTGGGTTACACCTGGCACAAGATTGAAGGCAAGCGCAACGTCGATTTCAGCGGCTTCTTGGATCGGCTGAAGTCGGATTATGACGCGAACTCGCTGCTGGCGTTCACCGAAGCGGGTTACCGTTTCGGCCAACCGGAGATGAACGTCGAACCGTTCATCAACCTGAGCTACATCCGCCTGCATACCGACAGCTTCCAGGAGTCGGGTGGCGCGGCGGCGCTGAGCGTGCGCAATGAAACGATGGACACCTTCTACTCCACGCTCGGGGTGCGCGGCGTGACTGAACTGCCGAAGAACGTCAGCCTTTACGGCTCGCTCGGCTGGCAACATGCCTACGGCGATAAGAACACCTCATCGCGCATGGCGTTTGCCGGCAGCGACGCGTTCGTTACTCAGGGCCAGGCCGTGGATGACAACGTGATGGTGGGCGATATCGGCGTGAGCGTGAAGCTGTCGCGCGCTGCGACGTTGGATGTTGGCTATCAGGGGCAATTCGGCGCCGATACCCGCGTCAATTCGGTCAACGCCAACCTGCGCTGGTCGTTCTGATTTTTCCTCTAGACTTCTCTGGTACTTGCAGGCCCGCTTGATGCGGGCCTTTTTTATGGTGGGCATTAAGTTTCCCGTGAGCCTGCGTAAGGGGGCGCTAAAACATTTCCCGATATGAGCAGGGCGGGATTGTCTGTATGATTAATGCTCTTCTTGGTATGGGCAAGGGACTGATTTTCCAATGCGTGAATTGACAAGGCCGTTAACGATTTTCACCAATAAGAAGCCTTTTAACGACCGTTTTGCGGATGATATGCAATATGGCGATATGGATGAACGTACACTTAAGCAACGGTATCGCTTGGGGCAAGTATCAACGTTTATCGATTGGAGTACTTATAAATCGCCCTATGATCATCCGGCAACGCGAAATATTCCGGCAGCAGGAAAAGAAAAGGCGGTTGCCATGCTTTTTGATGAGCTGAGAGCTGCATCGAGATACTTTTCTTTTACTGGCGTTTATCAAGGCTTGATAGTTAAGCTCTTCAATCACATGCAGGGCAATAACGGAACTGACTTTCAAGATGTTCAAATGGATTTAGCCTATAAAAGGCTGATACTGAGCGATAAATCAGAAAATAGTACGCTAATTCGAATTAAAAGTGTTCTCGACACCTTTGACTTTAACTCATATCGGCTGAATAAAGAGGCATTTGCTCTTCAGTTATCACAGAGCCGTTTGCCAAAGTATGTTCGCTGGGGAGACTGCATAAGATAAATGGAATGGGAGTCAGTGTGCATGAGGTCAACAGTACAGAGATCAGTGTTGATTCTTTGGTTTTTCAAGGTAATAGATATACTGCCGTGATTAGCTATAAAGCTCAGGATCATTTTGGATTGGATAAAGAAGATATTAGCAAGTTAACGTTTAATTCTATTGGTTTTTTCAGGATTTGGTTTGTACTTCAAAGGTATAAAGAGTTCGCGTTTAGACCCTTTTTCACCAACTTTGGCGCGAAGATAATAGTGACAGGTGAAAACTATGCTTAACAAGAAAAAGGTTGCGTTCTTTTCTTTGGTTGCCGTAGCGGCTTTTTGGTTGGTTTGGGTGCTTGTCAGGCCGGCTAATGTTGTGCGGGTTGATGGTGCTGCTGTTTATGTTCAATACCTTCCGTTGACCACGGAAGGTAAAATATCTTGGTGGAATGATAATAAAGATAAACTTCAGGAAAAATATCATATTATCAAAGACGAGAGTCACTTTACCGTTGCCGTAATGAATTTTGATGGCTATGTTGCCGCTCCGACGGGTAGCAATGATGGAAGTGTTGATGACTATCATTGTTTTGCCGAGGGCGATGCCAAGAACAAATGTATCTATAAGGATATAGCGATGATTATTAATGGTGATGCTAATAAAAGGATTTTTATCAGTCTGGATGGGAAGACTTTTGCTCAAGAGCCTGACGGTAAGACCACGCTGTTAAAAAAATAGTGACTCTTACTCTTACCCCCTGATTTTTCCTCGTTTTCAATCAGACTCGTCTAGGTGGTGGTCAGGGTTTCGCCCTCGCCAAGCCCGCGCAACGGCGGGCTGAGCAGGGAAGGACGTTTAACGCCCTTTTTTCTTGCGTCCTGGCTGGGTAAAGCGCTTGCGGCCGGCCGGCGCAGCGGTTTTATCGGCGCTTTTCGGTCCGCCGGCGCTCGGTTTTTTCGCCGGGGAAGATTTGGCCGGGGCTTTCTTCATCGGTTTAGCCTCGGACGAAGAGCCTTCAATCAGCTTGAACAGCTCAATCAGCTCGTCATCGGTCAGATCGCGCCATTCGCCCAGCGGCAAGCCTTTCAGGCTGACGTTCATGATGCGCGTGCGTTCCAGCTTGGTGACCTCATAGCCGAAGTGTTCGCACATGCGGCGGATTTGGCGGTTCAGCCCCTGCACCAGCGTGATGCGGAACACGAACGGCGCTTCTTTCTTCACCTTGCACTTTTTGGTCACCGTGCCAAGCATCGGCACGCCGGCGCCCATGCCGCGAATAAACTCGTCGGTCACTGGCTTGTTGACCGTCACCAGATACTCTTTCTCGTGATTGTTGCCGGCGCGCAGGATCTTGTTGACCAGGTCACCGTGGTTGGTCAGAAAGATCAGCCCCTGCGAATCCTTGTCCAAACGGCCGATCGGGAAGATGCGTTTGCTGTGGTTGACGAAGTCGGCGATGTTGTCGCGCTCGCCGTCTTCGGTGGTGGTGACGATGCCGACCGGTTTATTCAGCGCGATCAGCACCAGATCTTCTTCATTACGCGGTTCGATCAGCTGACCGTTAACCTTCACGACATCCCCGGCAAATACCTGAGCGCCAACGGTGGCGCGCTTACCGTTGATGAAAACGTTGCCCTGTTCGATGTATCGATCGGCGTCGCGGCGTGAGCAGATACCGCTCTCGCTAATGTATTTGTTCAGACGAATGGATGAGTTAGTCAGCATGGGATCTCCGTAAAACGCGGACTATACATTACCCGGATGACGCTGCGAAGCGAATCATGCAGGGGGGGCTGGATAAGCGTATCCTGACCACGGTTGCTACAAAGGTATTTGCAATATTTTTTTTCGTTTAATTAATTATAGAAAATCGATGGGGATTTCCCTGAAAGTCATTCAAGTTATAAATGGATTATGCCAAATGCAATTCTTTAAGAGTTCATGTATAGATTCATTTTAAAAAAGCATTAGGATATTGATAAATTCAAGGAGGGATAAATGAACGCATTAGCCGAAGAAGGGACATTACGACGTATGACCATAGGGGAAATAAAATTGGCTCGCCATATATATGGAAGCTCAATTATATATGGTCGTGTATGGATACACTGTGATAGTTATTTTCCGTTTGGCTTACAAAACAGACGTTATGCCATGGCACCTAATGGTGAGTTATGGTTACGGAGGGAGCTCTATAAAGACGATTTTTCTGATAATAGGGTTCTGATAGAAGATAAACATCTTTTCATCCATGAATTGGGGCATGTATGGCAACATCAGCATGGACAATGGGTAAGAATGCGTGGGTTGTTTAGTTGGGCGGCTGAGTACAACTATCGTCTTGATAGAAATAAAATTACTGATTACTCGCTGGAGCAACAAGCTTCGATTTTTGCTGATTACTGGCTGCTGTTGGTTTATGGTATTGAAACGTGGCGTTATTATCAACGTCCTGGACGAGTGGGTAGGTACAGGGGAACCGATAGTTTGCGTGACATTCATGCACTTTATCAAAAAATTATTAGGGGATGAGAGGGAGCATGAAAAAATATGTGGTTCTATTCACGGCCTGCTTCTTGGTCGGCTGTCCGGGGCCTGGCGATAAGTTTACTCCGCGTTTCCCCGCCGTCGTCACTGCCAAAGATAACCATGTCTGCATTCTTTCTTCTATGAAGGCGGGGGATAATATCCGCTTCGTTCAGATTTATAGCGAATCAGGCGATAAGCTCATTAAAGATATAGATAATGACGCTTTTTTTGTTGAACCGGGGAGGTGCATGCCGGTATTCGACTATGCTTTTCGGCCAGGGAGGCGCTATTCCGTCGCCTACGATGTACAGACACCCGAAGGTTCGCATTTGATTACCGCCGCATTCATGGTTGTCTCCGACGAACGGGGCAACCTGAGGGTTAACGATTAACGTATGTTCTTAGGTTCAGTTTGTTGGGCTGCGTTAGGTTGTAGAATGAAAGGCTATGAAAAAATTTGCCCTGTTGTTCGCTAACGTATTGGCTGTTGTTGGGCTGGCTGTGCTGACAATAAAGCTTTTTCCTGTACCCAGGCTAAACCAGAATCAAACCGCTTGGCTGATTGACGCCAGTGAGTTTTTTCATTTTAACGATACGGAATGGTTTGGCGCGCTCGTTTTTGGCGCGGTTTATCTGTTGGCTGGATGTCTGGAATGGTTCTTTATCCGCCTAATCTTTCAACGGGTGAGCTGAGGACACCGTCATTAACTCTCATCACCGTTCCCCCACCTTCACCACCCGGGTGTTAAGCGGGGTGAGCGTCTGCCCGGCGTTGCCGATCGGCGTCAGGCGCGGCACGGGGCGGCCGCTGTCGCTTTCCACCAGCGTTGAATGCGCCTCTCCTTCGGCGAACAAATGATCTTCCCCCCACTGGCGCAGGCCAACGATCACCGGAAATAGCGCGCGGCCTTTCTCGGTCAGCACATACTCCTGATAGGCACTGCCGTCTGCGGCGGGCACACTCTCCAGCACGCCGTGCGTCACCAGGGCGCGCAGCCGGGTGGCAAGGATGTTCTTCGCCATCCCCAGCCCTTTTTGAAATTCGCTGAAGCGGGTGACGCCGTCGAAGGCGTCGCGCACGATCAGCAGCGACCACCAGTCGCCAATCACATCCAGCGTGCGCGCCACCGGGCACGGCGCGTCTTCCAGGCTCTTACGTTTCACGACGATTATCTCCTGCTGCATATTCTGGTTGCATTATAAAACCTCTGCACCTAAAGTTCATTGGGTTTAATAATGAAACCACATTAAGGTGTGCGATGAGCGACAAACTGCTGGATCCTCCCTGTGCGGCATTAGGGCGCCTGCCGGCCGCCCTTGTGCTGCTGTTGGCCGCCGCCAGCGCCTTTAGCGTGGCCAACGTTTACTATGCGCAGCCGCTGTTAGACGCCATCGCCCGCGATTTTTCCATCAGCCTGGCGGCGGTCGGCATGGTGATCGCCGTGACTCAGTTGGGCTGCGCGCTGGCGTTGCTGTTGGTGGTGCCGCTGGGGGATCGGTTGAACCGGCATCGATTGCTGGCGGGGCAACAGCTGGGGCTGATCGCTGCGCTGCTGCTGGTGGGCTGGGCGCCCAGCGCGCCCTGGCTGCTGGTGGGGATGATGCTGGTGGGGCTACTGGGCACCGCCATGACGCAGGGCCTGATCGCGTTCGCCGCCGCCCTGGCGCCGCCGCAGGAGCGCGGGCGGGTAGTCGGCGCGGCGCAGGGCGGGGTGGTGCTGGGGTTGCTGCTGGCGCGCACCTTGTCCGGCGCGCTGGCGGACGTCGGCGGCTGGCGCACGGTGTACTTCTTCTCTGCCGGAGTGACGTTGGTATTGCTGCCGATCCTGTCGCGCATGCTGCCAGCGCCACGCACCGTTCCCAGCACGCTGAGTTATCCCGCGCTGCTGGGTTCAATGTTGAGCCTGTTGTTGCATGACCGCACGCTGCAAATTCGCGGCATGCTGGCGCTGCTGATGTTCGGCGCTTTCAGCCTCTTTTGGAGTTCGCTGGTGTTGCCGCTGAGCCAGCCGCCGTTCAACTTCACCCATGCCGCGGTGGGAGCGTTCGGCCTGGTCGGCGCGGTGGGCGCGCTGGCGGCGGTGCGCGCCGGGCATCTGGCGGATCGCGGGCTGGGGCAGACGGCCAGCGGCGTGTGTCTGCTGCTGTTGACGCTGGCCTGGCTGCCGCTCGGTTTGCTCGGCAGCGGCCTGGTTTGGCTGGTGGCGGGCATCGTGCTGCTGGATCTGGCAGGTCAGGCGATCCACGTGCTGAACCAGAGCATGATCTTCCGCGCGCACCCGCAGTCGCACAGCCGGCTGGTGGGCTGCTACATGCTGTTTTACGCCGTCGGCAGTGGGCTGGGCGCCTTTGCCGGCACCCATATGTACGCCTGGGCGGGCTGGAGCGGCGTCTGCTGGCTGGGGGCGGGCGTCAGCCTGAGCGCGCTGCTGTTTTGGCGGCTGACGCTGCGAGGGATGCCGCCCTCAGCGACGGCGGTGGAGCAGTGAAAGCTGGAAGCCCAGCGCACCGCACAGCTGCTGAGGCGCGGTGAAGCCGCTTTCCGCCAGGAGGAGACGGCTGCGCGCCGCTGCCATCGGGTGCCAGTTGCGGCGGGTGCGTTCGATCACCTCCTGCGCCTGCGCCGCCGAATGCCCGGCGCTTTGCAGCCAATGTTGGTAGTGGCTGGCGGGCAGGCCCTCCGGTTGATAGTCGAACAGCAGCAGCGGTGCGGCGGGGGAGAGGCGCTGCGCCAACTGCTGCAGGAAGTCCAGTTTGGCGCCATCGTCGGCGATAAAGTGCAGCACCAATGAGCACACCGCCGCGTCGTGGCGGGTTTGCGGCGCTTGTTGCAGCAAGGTGGGCTGGAAACTCACCCGTTGTGCATAACCCGCGGCTTCGGCTTTGGCGCGTGCGGCCGCCAGCATGCCGGCGGAGGGTTCCACGGCGCTGAAACGCCAGCTGGCGTTGGCGGTGGCCAGCGCCGCCAGTTCACTGCCGGTGCCGCAGCCGGCCAGCAATAGCGTGGCGTCATTCGGCAGCGTCTGCGCGAGCGTCGCCGTTAGCAGCGCCTGGGCAAACTGATAGCCGGGCACCAGGGTCAGAATACGGCGATCGTAGTCCGCCGCCGCGGCATCGGGGAAGCGAGTATCCGTTTGATGTTGCATAACCTTCCTTGCCAGGTTCATTGAGAGAGACAAGGAAGGGTATGCTTAAGTGATAATGAAATCCATTATCACTAATGGGTTCTGTGACGGGAAAGGCGGCGTTAGCGGGCCGGTGAGTGCATCAGGTAATAATCTTCTTCGCCGTCGTTGCCGGTGGAGATGATGCGCCAGCCGTGCTTGCGGTAGAACGCCAGCGCTTTTTCATTTTTCACCAGGCATTTCAGCGAACCGGTGGCGGTGAAGGTGGCTTGCGCCGCATGCAGCAGCGCACTGCCGACGCCGCGCGGCGGCTGATGGGGATCGACATACAGGTTATGAATGAAGTTATCTTCGCGGTAGACGGAGACGAATCCCAGCAGCGCGCCGCCGTCTTCCGCCACCCAAATCGCTTCGCCCAGCGTCGCGCCGTCGAAATCTTCCAACTGATAGTTTGAGGTATCGCGCCAGCCGAACGCCGCCTTGCGCGACGCCAGGTACAGCGTGCGCAGGAAGGGGCGATCGGTCTCTTGGTAGGGTCTTATCTGCATGGCATCTCCCGGTGGTTTGTGCTCACTATAGCGCATTGCGCGGCGTATGCCCGCTGGGCCAATTTAATCGCTTGTTTGTCCGCGCCGCCGCTGGCATGATCCCCTGCAGGGATTAACGCAACGTTGATCACAACCTATTGATTTTCATGACTCGGGGTGCCCTTCCGCGTGAAGGCTGAGAAATACCCGTATTACCTGATCTGGATAATGCCAGCGTAGGGAAGTCACGGCCGCTCAACCGGCGCCGCCTTCTTGAACGCCGGTTGGGAGGAATATGATCGCTCGACCTGATGCACTACCCGGCGCCCGCGCCGCGGCCTGCCTGACCCAATTCCAACAGCGGCCTCCGCTGATCCACTGCCTGACCAACGAAGTGGTGCAGTCGCTGACCGCCAACGTGCTATTGGCGCTCGGCGCCTCTCCGGCGATGGTGGTGGAGCCGCAAGAGGCGGCGCAGTTCAGCGCGCTGGCCGACGGCCTGCTGATCAACGTCGGCACCCTCAACGCGCTGCGTGCCGAATCGATGCGGGTGGCGGTGGCCGCCGCCAATCGGGCCGGTAAGCCCTGGACGCTGGATCCGGTGGCGGTCGGCGCGCTCTCCTACCGCACCGCCTTCGCCAAACAGCTGCTGGACGAGAAACCGGCGGCGATACGCGGCAACGCCTCGGAAATCATGGCGCTCAGCGGGTTGCTGGCCAGCGGCCGCGGCGTGGACAGCGGCGACGACTCGCTGGTGGCATTGCCCGCCGCGCGTGAGCTGGCGCGGCGCAGTGGCGCGGTGGTGGCGGTCACCGGCGCGGTGGATTACGTCACCGACGGCCAACGCGATTGGGCGATCGAAGGCGGCTCCCCGCTGATGACGCGGGTGGTGGGCACCGGCTGCGCGCTGTCGGCGGTGGTGGCGGCGTTTTGCGCCCTGCCGGGCGATCGCCTGGACAACGTGGCGACCGCCTGCCGGGTGATGTCCCACTGCGGCGGTCTGGCGGCCAGGCAGGCCGCCGGGCCGGGCAGCTTTACGCCGGCGTTCCTTGACGCGCTGTATCAGCTGCGCGGGGAGGATCTGTGATGAAACGCATTAACGCCCTGACCATCGCCGGCACCGATCCCAGCGGCGGCGCCGGCATTCAGGCCGATTTGAAGGCCTTCTCGGCGCTTGGCGCCTACGGCACCTCGGTGATCACCGCGCTGGTGGCGCAAAATACCCGCGGCGTGCAGTCGGTGTATTACATCGATCCGGCGTTCGTCGCCGCGCAGCTGGACTCGGTGTTCAGCGACGTGCGCATCGACAGCGTCAAGATCGGCATGCTGGCCAACGCCGACATCGTGCAGGCGGTGGCCGAACGGCTGCGCCATTACCGGCCGGAATTCGTGGTGCTGGATACCGTGATGCTGGCGAAAAGCGGCGATCCGCTGTTGGCGCCGGAGGCGGTAGAGTCTATCCGGCGCGAGCTGTTGCCGCGGGTGTCGATCATTACGCCGAACCTGCCGGAAGCGGCGGCGCTGCTGGCGTGCGCGCCGGCGGAAGATGAAGCGCAGATGCGCGAGCAGGGGCGGGCGCTGCTGGCGATGGGCTGCCGGGCGGTGCTGATGAAGGGCGGCCACCTGAGCGAAAGCGAGAGCCCGGACTGGCTGTTTACCGCCGAAGGCGAGCAGCGCTTTACCGCGCCGCGCGTCGCCACCCGCCACACTCACGGCACCGGTTGCACGCTCTCAGCCGCGTTGGCGGCGCTGCGCCCGCGCCATGCCGACTGGGCGGCCACGGTGGCCGCCGCCAAGGACTACCTGCAACACGCGCTGCAACAGGCGGACACGCTGGAAGTGGGGCACGGCATCGGGCCGGTGCATCATTTTCACGCCTGGTGGTGAGTCAACTTTTTGCCGCAACCGTGGTCTGACTAGTTCAGGCCCGGTTTACGGGCGAAACCTGATTTAACCTAGGGAGAAGGACTATGACGGGACACCAGGCGCTGCGTTGCGCCCTCTTCGGCGCACTGCTCAGCTTCAGCGCGGGCAGCTTCGCTCAGCAGATCGTCACCACATCGGATTTGATTCAGCAGCCGGGGTATCAGGCCAGCTGGCAAAACATGGTCAAAGGCCAGGCGCGGATGCCGGGCTGGGCGCGCAAGGGCGTCGGCACCTCTACGCCGGCGCAAAACCTGAGCTGGAAGGGCAAAGAGTATCTGGTCGGCAATCTGTGCAAACCGCACGACTGCGGCAACAACTTTTTGATCGTGGCGTTCAGCGCGGATAAATCCCAGGCCTGGGGCGTGCGAGTCGCGGTGGAAGATCGGCCGGAAGCCGTCGATCATCCGAAGAAATACGCCAAGTACCAGTGGCTCGGCAAGCCGGATGACGACATGAAAGCGCTGCTTAAGCAGCAGTTCGAGAACAATCCCGACTGGAAATGATCTGACCGGGGGCGCTGACAATGTCGCCCCCGGCGTCGATCAGCCGATGCCGGCCTGATGCAGATCGTGCAGGTTGAGCGCCCCCACCAGCACGCCGTCCATATCGACCACCGGGGCCGCGCTGATGTGCTGTTCGTGCAGCGCTTCCAGCGCTTCGCCGGCGCGCCACTGCTCCGGCAGCCGATAGCCGGGGCGGGTGATCGCCGGGCTGAGCGGGTCCTGCAGGCTGTTGCCTTTCACCAGCCAGCGGCGCAGGTCGCCGTCGGTAAACACGCCCACTACCCGCTGCTGCGCGTCGCACACCGCCACCAACCCGAGCCCGGTGCGGCTCAGTTCCAGCATCGCTTCCATCACGTTGGCGCTTTCGCTCACGCGCGGCAGGCGATCGCCGGTGCGCATCAGGTGATGCACGCGGTTCAACAGGCGCGCCCCCAGGCTGCCGCCCGGGTGCGAGCGGGCGAAGTCTTCCGCATTGAAACCGCGCTGGCGCATCAGCGCCATCGCCAGAGCGTCGCCCATCATCAGGGTGTTGACCGCGCTGGAGGTGGGCGCCAGCCCCATCGGGCAGGCTTCGCGCTCGACGCCGATATCCAGTACGCAGGCCGCGCCCTGCGCCAGCGGCGACTCTTTGCCGCCGGTGATGGCGATCACCGGAATGCCGTTCTCCGCCAGCAGCGGCAGGATCAGGTCCAGCTCTTTGGCGCGGCCGGAATAGGAGATGAACACCACCACGTCCTCGGCGCCGATCATGCCGAGATCGCCGTGCAGCGCCTCCGCCGGATGAACGAAGAACGACGGCGTGCCGGTGCTGGCCAGCGACGCGGCGATTTTTTTGCCGATATGGCCGGACTTGCCGATGCCGGAAATCACCGCTTTGCCGCGGCAGTTCAGCAGCAGCTCGCAGGCGCAGACGAAATTGTCATCCAGGCGCGCCAGCAGGCGCTGCGCTTCGGTCAACTCGATCTCCAGCGTTTCGCGGGCGAAGGCGAGCAGGGCGTTGGCGTTACTCATCGGGGTCTCCTACCAGAATGATATTGATGCCTTTCGCCTGCAGGGCGGCGAGGTAATCGGGGTTAATGTCTCGGTCGGTGATCAGCGTATCGACGGCGCTGAGTTCGCACACCACGTTCGGGCTCTTGCGGCCGAATTTCGAGGAGTCCACCAACAAAATAATGCGGCCGGCGGCTTCGCACATCGCTTTGCTGACGTTGTGCACTTCGTTGAAGGTGGTGACGCCGGCGTTGAGATCGACGCCGTCCGCGCCGATAAACAGCTTGTCGAAGCTGAATTGCTGAAACGCCGATTCGGCCAGGCTGCCGTGGAACGAGGCCGATTTTTTGCGGTAGGTGCCGCCGGGCATCAGGATGGTCTGATCGTTATCCAGCTCCACCAGCGCGTTGACGATGGTCAGGCTGTTGGTCATCACCGTGATGTTATTGAACTGCGCCAGGTGCGGCACCATCTGCAGCACCGTGCTGCCGGCGTCGAAGATCAGCGAGTCGCCGTCGGCGATCAGCGCCACGGCGGCGCTGGCGATGCGGCGTTTTTTCTCGGTGTTGATATGGGTTTTACGGTCGATCGGCTGATCGCCGTCGTCGCGGCTGAGTACTACGCCGCCGTAGGTGCGGATCACCTCACCTTCTTCTTCCAGCAGGGTAAGATCTTTGCGGATGGTGGTGCCGGTAGTGGAGAAATGCTCGGCCAGGGCGTCCACTGCCGTTTTGCCATGCTGCTGCAGATATTCAAGGATAGCGGCCTGCCGCTGCTTTGGTTTCATCGCGATTCCCGTTCACAAGAGTGGGGCATTTCCCCTCGCTGAATAATTCACTATGAAAGGTAATGCCTTTTAATGTGAAAATATCACGATTTGGGTTCAATCGCTAACGATAGTGCAGACTGGCATGCGCGATCCTCGGGGAAGATCACATCCGGGCGCAAATCCCGCTGATGCAAACCGTGCAAATGAGGCAGCGGGCGGGGCCGGGCGAAAACGGTCAGGCCGCGCAGCAACAGGCTGCCGCACACCCGCCGATCGGCGTCGAAGGCCAGCGCCAGCACCACCCGCGGGCGAAAACGGCCGCCGGAGCGGCCGACGCCGACGGCACCCAGTCGGCATAAGCCGTCGAAGGCGCGGTTGAAACGTTGCAGTTGCCACCAGCCGAAGGCGATTTGCAGCAGCCAGGCCAGCAGCGCGAAGGCGATCAAAGCTTGTGTCATGGGGTTCTCCTTATGCCCCCTTCCGCGGAAGGGGGCGTCGGTGGCCTCAGAACATCACCTGGCCGCCGGTGATGTTGATCGATTGGCCGGTGCAGTAAGAGGCCTTATCGCTGGCGTAGAACAGCAGGGTGTTCAGCACGTCCTGGTAGTCGCAGCCGCGCTTCAGCGGCACTTTGTCGATGTAGTACTGCTCCACCTGGTCCGGCGCGATGCCCAATTTTTGCGCGTACTGCGGCAGCAGCGATTGAAACATCGGCGATTTCAGCAGGTTGCCGAGCATCAGCGAATGCACGGTAATGCCGTATTCCGCCAGATCGAGCGCCAGCGACTGCGTCAGCCCCACGCCGCCGAACTTGGCGGCGCTGTAGCCGGAGTTGTGCTTGCTGCCGACCTTGCCGGACTTGGAGTTGATCTGAATGATGCGCCCGGCGATACCGTCGCGGATCATCAGGCGCGAGAACTCGCGGGCGCAGAGGAAATAGCCCACCAGGTTCACCTGCAGCGAGCGGTCGAAGTCGCCCAGCGGGAAGTCGGTGATCGGCGCCGCCTTGGCGATGCCGGCGCTGTAGACCAGCAGGTTGGTTTGGCCAAACTCCCGGTCAACCGCTGCCGCCAGCGCGATCACGCTCTGCTCGTCGGTGGCGTCGGCCTGAAAACCGCAGGCGCTGCCTGCGCCGTACTCTTCGTTGATCTGCCGCGCCACCCGATTGGCGTTGTCGGCGTTCAGATCGGCCACCGCCACCCGATAGCCGGCCTGCGCCAGCCCGTGGGACAAAAAGGCGCCTAACGTTTGGCCGCCGCCGATCACTACAGCTACTTCAGACATGGTCTACTCCTTATGCGATAAATGACAGCGTGCTGCCCAACGGGATATCGGTCGGCGTCGGGCCGGAAACGTGGATCGAGCCGGGGAATTCGGCTTCGGCTTCGCCGTCGAAGCGCACGGTGATGTGGCCCAGTTCGCGCAGGTTCTGCGTGGCGACGCTGCCGACGGCGGTGATGGCGTAGCGCTGCTGCGCCAGTTCCATCACGCCGCCGACCTGCAGCTCGCCTGCGGTTGCGCCGTGGCGGTGGATGAAGCAGAACTCTTCGATATCCGCCGGCGCGCCTTCACGGAAGGTGATCAGCATGTTGTCCAGCAACGCGTCGCGGGCGCAGCCGCCGATCTGCGTGATGGTGGTGTGAAAAATGGTGTGCATAAACGTCTCCCTGGGAATCAAATTATTGATAAATAAAGGCCGAGGCGGCCCAGGCGATCAACACCGTCGGCGCGCCGGTCAGGAAGCGCCCGACCAGCACCGAGGGCACGCCGACCCGCACGGTGTCCTGTTTGGCCTCCGCCAGCGACAGGCCGACCGGAATGAAGTCGCAGGCGGCCTGCGCGTTGATGGCGAACAGCGCGGGCAGCGCCAGCTGCGGCGGAATATGGCCGAGGCCGATCTGCACCCCGACCAGCACGCCGATCACCTGGGCGATGACCGCGCCGGGGCCGAGGAACGGCGACAGCAGTGGGAACGAGCAGATCAGCGCCAGCGTCACCAGGCCGATCGGGCTGTTGGCCAGCGGCGTCAGGCCGTGAGCGATAAAGTCCCCGAGGCCGGAGGCCATGATGATGCCGATCAAGGCCGAGACGAATGCCATAAACGGCAGAATGGTCTTCAGCACGGTGTCGATAGTGTCGCGCCCAGCCTGGAAGAACACCGCCACCACCGATCCCATGCCCATGCCAACCTTCGCCAGCAGCCCGTCGCTTTGTTCGGTGATCTTCTTGCTGGTGTCGTAGTCGCGCGCCTTGGGCGGCGCGGCAACGGCGGCGGGTGGGTTCTCCGTCGCGTCGATTCGGCTGATGTTGTGGTCGCGCACGCCGGAGACATAGATGTCTTCGAGGATAAACTGCGCCAGCGGGCCGGACTGGCCGGTGGCGTGGATGTTGACCGTCGGAATGCGGCGTTTCGGGTAAAGGCCGCAGCGCAGGGTGCCGCCGCAGTCGATCACCGCCACGCCGATCTCTTCCGCCGGCGGCTCGCCCTCTTTGAAACCGTCGACGGCGGGCCAACCGGTCAATTCGCTGAGGCGATCGACGATGGAAGGCCGGGTGCCGGCGGTGATGTACACCACTTTTTTGCCGGGTTCTATCGGCAGTTCCAGGGGGCCGCCCCAGCCGCTGGCGCCTTTTTCAATACGGATATAAGCACTCATGCTGCACTCCACGAATTAAAGTTGCACCTGGCGATCCAGACGGATGCCCATCTTGCGTTCGAACAGGCTGGTGGTGAGATCGGTGACCCAGCCGCGGAAGAAGTTGGTGAACAGCCCCACCAGGAAATAGCTCACCGCCAACGGGCCGAGCGGCAGGCCGAGGGTGGTCAGGCCGCTGGCGATGCCGAGGTAAACGAACAGCTCGCCGGGGTTGATGTGCGGAAACAGGCCGTTCATCGAGTGGCAGCTGTAGGAGGCCGCCGCGTAGTAGCTCGGCTTGTATTTCTCCGGCATGAAGCGCCCCAGGCTGAGGGTCATCGGGTTGCAGAAGACAAAGGTGCCGATCAGCGGCAGCAGCAGATAACGCGAGACGGGGTTGCCCGCGCAGCGCTGCGCCAATCGTTCGATACGTTCCTGGCCAACAAATTTGATCAGCGCGTTCATGATAACCAACAGGCTGATCAATAAAGGTAAAATGCCGGTCACCATGCCGACAAACACTTCACCGCCTTTTTGAAACAGGCCGATAAACCACTCGGCGCCGTGGGTGATTAGCTCAATCATTATGTTCTCCTGTAATGGACTGATATGGCCTGGAGCGAACGGCGGCTCTGTCGCCATGGGCCTTACAGTAGTCACTTTGTTGAGCCATTTGTTTTAAATAGATCACAATTTGAAAGATAAATATTTTATTTTGAAAGTTTAAAGTGAAAGAAAGAGAAGGTGAACGGCGCGTGAGGCGGGATAACGGGCACAAAAAAGCCCGGCGAACCGGGCTTTGGGACAGGCGGTCCGTCACATCAGGCGATGGTGACCTTCTTGTCCAGATAGGCGTCTTGCACGGCGTTGATCAGCGCCACGCCGTCTTTCATCGATTTCTTGAACGCCTTGCGCCCCAGGATCAGGCCCATGCCGCCGGCGCGTTTGTTGATCACCGCGGTGCGCACCGATTCCTGCAGATCGTTCTCACCGGCGGCGCCGCCGGAGTTGATTAGCCCGGCGCGGCCCATGTAGCAGTTGGCCAGCTGGTAGCGCACCAGATCGATCGGGTGATCGGTGGTCAGCTTGGTGTAGACGCGATCGTCGGTATAGCCGAATTTCACCGCGCGGTAACCGCCGTTGTTTTCGGCCATTTTCTGTTTGACGATGTCGGCGCCGATGGTGGCGGCGATGTGGTTGGCCTGGCCGGTCAGATCGGCGCTGGAGTGGTAGTCCACGCCGTCCTTGTTGAACGCCGGGTTGCGCAGATAGGCCCACAGCACCGTGACCATGCCCAGCTCATGCGCGCGCTCGAAGGCGATCGAGATCTCTTCGATCTGGCGGCGCGACTGCTCGGAGCCGAAGTAAATGGTGGCGCCAACCGCCACTGCGCCCATGTTGAACGCCTGCTCGACGCTGGCGTACAGGGTCTGGTCGTACTGGGTCGGGTAGCTCAGCGTTTCGTTGTGGTTGAGTTTGACCAGGAACGGAATTTTATGCGCATAGCGGCGCGATACCGACGCCAGCACGCCGTAGGTGGAGGCGACGCAGTTACAGCCGGCTTCAATCGCCAGCTTGACGATGTTCTTCGGATCGAAATACAGCGGATTGGCGGCGAACGAGGCGGCGGCGGAGTGCTCGATGCCCTGATCGACCGGCAGGATCGACAGGTAACCGGTGCCGCCCAGGCGGCCGTGGTTGAACAGGGTTTGCATCGAACGCAGCACGCTGTTGGGGCGGTTGTTATCGATCATTACGCGGTCGACGAAGTCGGCGCCCGGCAGGTAGAGATTCTCGGCGGGGATAGTGGTACAGCGGTGTTGCAGCAGATCTTCCGCTTCCTTTCCTAGCAACTGCACAATATCAGTCATGATTCACTCCCGATTAAGCTTCTTCATACACCGGCAATGCAAGGGTTTTTGACCACCGGCGTAGTAAAAAAGCGGTGATTGAAGCTGTAAAGCGATGCTACCGAACTTGATCCGGCAAGGACAAACAATAGATGCGATTGAGAGGAAATGCCATTAGCGTGGCCAAATACGCGGGGGCGATCGCCCCCGGCTTGCTAAGCGGTTGATTATTCGATCTCGAACCACGCGGTATTCTGTTGGGAGATCGGGGTGATGGAGTAGATCATCTCCTGCAGATGATCGTGGATGGCGCGCTCCGCCGCCTCGGCATCGCGCGCTTTCAGCGCTTCGTAGATGCGGTAGTGCTGCTTGATCAGGCTCTCCGGCGGCGAGACTTCGCTCAGGCTGAGGAAACGCACCCGATCCATGGTGGCCTTGATGGTTTCGATGGTCTCCCACGCCAGCGGGCAGTCGGCAAACTGGGTCAGCAGCTGGTGGAATTCGTCGTCCAGCGCCAAAAACTCGCGCGTTTGCCCGTTCTGCGCCGCCAGCGCCTGGCGGTGCAGGTTATGCTCCAGCGTCATCAGCTGCGCCGGGGTGGCGCGCTCGGCCGCGCGGCGCACGATGGCGCATTCCACCGCCTGACGGATAAAGCGCCCGTCGGCCACGCGCTTGGCGGAGATTTTCATCACGAAGGTGCCGCGCTGCGGCAGGATCTGAACCAGGCCGGCCTCCGCCAGCTTGATGAAGGCTTCGCGTACCGGCTGGCGCGAAACGCAAAAGCGGGTGGAGATCTCTTTCTCGGACAGCAGGGTGCCGGGGGGGATGGTGCAGTCGACGATATCCTTGCGCAGGAAGCGATAGATCTGTTGGTTGACCGGGACGTTGTTGGTGAGACTGTACGTTTCAGACATGGCGACAATCAGGCATCTGGCTGGAATTCGAATGCCACCATACTAGCAGATTATTGGTTAAGGGCGGGTGGATAAATCTACCCGCCGGGCAGGGTAACTCAGTGATGCCAATCCTGATATTCCTGCTTGCGCCGCCCTGGCGCGGTTTCCGGCATCAGGCTCAGGCCGATGGCCGACACCACGCCCAGCACCATCATGTACCCTGCCAGCCCGTAGTAGTGGCCGCCGGTCACCTGCAGGATCTTCACCGCCAACAGCCCGAGAATGCCGCTGCCGATCAGCGAGCCGATCTGCCAGATCAGCGCGATGCCGCTGCAGCGCACGCGGGTGGGGAACAGCTCCGGGAAGTAAGAGGCCTGCGGCGCGTAGCACATGCTGTGGCCGAAGGTCAGCACCACGATCATGGCGATCTGCGTTACCCAGAAATTATCGAGGTTGATCGCCATAAAGAACGGCACGATGCATACCACCTGCAGCAGCGCGCCGGCGATGTAAACCGGTTTGCGCCCCAGTCGATCGGAGAGGCGGCCCATCAGCGGAATGGCGAAAATCTCCAGCAGCACCGCCACGATCATCGCCTCCAGCAGAATGCTTTCGTTGAGGTGGTTGGCCTTGCCGTAGGCCAGTACGATCACCGTGAACATGGCGAAGGCGCAGGCCTCGATCAGCTTGGCGCACACCCCTTTGCCGATAAGGCCGGGATAGCTGCGGGCCACTTCCACCACCGGCCGGCTCTCCACCGCCTTGGTGGCGCGGATCTGGGTAAACACCGGCGACTCGTCGATCTTCAGGCGAATAAACAGCCCGACCAGCACCAGCAGCAGACTGAGCAGGAACGGAATGCGCCAGCCCCAGTCCAGCATCTGCGCCGGCGACAGCACGGCGGTCAGCAGCGCGAACAGCCCGGACGGCAGCAGGAAACCGGCCGGCGCGCCGATCTGCACCCAGCTGGCGTAGAAGCCACGCCGCGGCGGTGGCGCGTATTCGGCGGTCATCAGCACCGCGCCGGCCTGTTCGCCGCCGACGCCGAAGCCCTGCAGCACGCGGATAAAGATCAGCGCGAGCGGCGCCCAGATGCCGATCTGCTCATAGGTGGGCAGCAGGCCGATGCAGAAGGTACCGAGGCCGACGATCAGGATGGTGATCACCAGCGCCTTCTTGCGGCCGACCTTGTCGCCGATGTGGCCGAACACGATGCCGCCCAGCGGACGCGCCAGGAAACCGATCGCGTAGGTGGCGAAGGCCGCCAGCGTGCTGATCAGCGGATCGGCGCTGGGGAAAAACAGCTGGCCGAAGAACAGCACCGCGGCGGTGCCGTAGGCGAAGAAATCATAGTATTCGGCGGCAGTGCCGATGGCCGACGCGCTGGCGACGCGCCGCAGCAGCGGTTGATTGCCGGTATTGACGGCGTTATGCGTGGTGATGGTCATCGGAAACCTCCCGGTCGGTAAGCGGCAGAGCGGCGACGGCGGCTTTGGCCCCCAGGCTCAGCAGTTGATGATAAGCGTGGCTGACGGCGTTGACGAAGTCAGGCGAATCGGGCAGATCGTGGCCGAAGACGCTGTCGAGTTGCAGCAGCGCCAGGACGCGGGGCCGGCCTTCCTCGCTGCCGGCGACCAACGCGGCGAGGCGTTCGCGCAGCGGATCGCTGATGGCGATCGGCGCGCCTTGTTCATCGCGGCCGCCGACGTAGCGCATCCAGCCGGCGACGCCCAGCGCCAGGCAGTCGAAGCGGCTGCCGCGCGCCAGATGCCAGCGGATCGCGTCCAACAGCCGCTGCGGCAGCTTCTGCGTGCCGTCCATGGCGATCTGCGCGGTGCGGTGCTTCAGCGCGCGGTTGCGGTAACGTTGCAGCAGCGAGTCGGCATACTGCACCAAATCGACGTTCGGCACCTGCAGGGTCGGCGCCTGTTCCGCCAGCATCAGGTGACGGGCGGCGCGGACAAAATCCGCATCCTGCATGCAGTCGCCGACGTGATGATAACCGGCCAGGTAGCCGAGGTAGGCGAGGAACGAATGGCTGCCGTTCAGCATGCGCAGCTTCATCTCCTCGTACGGCAGCACATCGCTCACCAGTTCGGCGCCGACCTTTTCCCAGGCCGGGCGCCCCTGGGGAAAGCGGTCCTCAATGACCCACTGGCTGAACGGCTCGCAGGCCACGCCGACGTCATCTTCGGCGCCGCCCAACCAAGCATGGAGCTGCCCGCGGGCTTCCTGCGTCATCGCCGGCACGATGCGATCCACCATGGTGGAAGGGAAGGCGACCTCTTGACGCACCCAGTCGGCCAACGCCGGATCCTGCCGCTGTGCCAGTTCGACCAGCACCTGGCGCGTGACCCGACCGTTAGCCGGCATGTTATCGCAGGACATCACGGCGAACGGCGGCAGCCCGCGTTCACGGCGCAGGCGCAGCGCCGCCAGCAGCAGCCCCGGCGCCGACTCCGGCTGTGCCGGGTGGGCGATATCATGCGCGATCGCCGGGTGTTCCGCCATCAGTCGGCCGCTGGCGGGGTGGTGGCAATAGCCCTTTTCGCTGATGGTCAACGAGACGATGGCGATCTCGGGCTGCGTCAGCGCCGCCAGCACTGCCGCCAGCCCGTCGGTTTGCAGGTGCAGCGCCTGGCGCACCACGCCGATGACCCGGCCCCGCCAGCCATCGTCGTCCATCTCCGCCACCGAGAACAGCAGATCCTGTTGCTGCAGGTCGGCGATCTTTTGCCAGCCGTGCTGCATGCTGATTTCGCAGTAGCCCCAGTCACTGCCGTGCTCGCTGGCCAGCCTGTCGGCGTACATCGCCTGGTGCGCGCGGTGAAACGCGCCGAAGCCGATATGCGCCATGCGCGGTTTCACGCGCTCACGTGCGTAGCCGGGCCGGATAACGGCGGCCGGCAGCGCGCTGCGGTCGGAAAGTCTCATGTTCAATGTCCCTGGAGAGGTAAGCAAAGGGGCGAAGCCGCCCCGCCTGGCGTTAGGGTTTTAAGATTTGCACGCCCGCCGTTGAGCGCGGCGCCTTGATCACCAGCAGCACCAGCAGCGCGCCCAGCGCGGCGACGCCGCCCGCCAGCATAAAGGCGCTGTCGAATTTGCCGGTGTTCTGCACGATGTAGCCGGTGACGATCGGCCCGATGATGCCGGAGACGCTGCCGATCAAATGAATGAACCCGCTGGCGCCACCGACCCGGGATTTATGCACTACGTCCTGGATAATCGCCCAGTAGAGAGCGCCGGTAATGTAGAGGAAGAAGATCGACACTGACATCAGCATCACCGCCGGCACCACGCTGCTGACGGTGCCCGCCAGCGCCACGCACACCGCCGCCGCCAGCAGGCTGGTGACCAGCACGATCTTGCGCGACAGCAGCAATTTGCCGGTGATGTTGAAGATTTTGTCCGAAATATAGCCGCCGAGCGCCAGCCCGACGAAGCCGACGATCCACGGGATCATCGTGGTCAGGCTCATCTCTTTGATGTTCAGGTTGTGCGCCTGCACCAGATACGAGGGGAACCAGCTCAGGAAGAAGAACAGAATGTAGTTGTAGCAGAAGAAGGCGAAGGCGGTGACCAGAATGATCGGCTGCTTCAGGTAGTAACCCAGCCCGTGCGCGGCGTCGCTCAGCGCACTTTCCTCGCCGAGGTTTTCCTGTTTCAACCGTGCGATCAGCGCCCGTTCTTCGTTGCTGACGCGTTGGCTTTTCGCCGGGTTATCCGCCACCACGAAGAACCACACCAGCATCCAGACGATGCCGATGGCGCAGATGATCATAAACGCCGGCCGCCAGCCGAACGCCAGCGCCAGATAGCCGACGATCGGCCCGGCCACCGCGCCGCCCAACGGCGAACCGGCGCTGAGCAGGCCCATGGCGGTTGCCGCCTGCTTCTTCGGGAACCAGCCGTTGATCATCTTGTTGGCCGAGGCGCAAATCGGCCCTTCGGCCATGCCGAACAGGACGCGCAGGATCAGCATCGAGTAAAAGCCGGTGGCGATCGCCGTCATGCCGCAGAAGATGGACCACAGACCGACCGCCACGCCTAACACCAGCGTCGGGCCGAAACGGTCGACCGCCAGCCCGCCGACGAAGTTGAAGATGGCGTAGCCGAAGAAGAAGCTGCCGAAGATCAGGCCGAACTGTTCGGCGTTTAGCATCAGATCCTGTTCGATCATCGGCACGGTGATCGACAGCGCCACGCGATCGAGGTAGTTGATCATGTAGACCATGAACAGCAGGAACACGATGGTCCAACGCAGGTTTTTAAACATAAAGCACTCCACTGGGTGTCGTTTTAATCGTGATGCTTCGTTGTTTGCACGGGCGGCGGGTGCCGCCCCATGCCCCGATGCTGCCGTGACGTTACTCGAACTGCAGCAGTACCTTGCAGCAGGTGCGCTGATCCCGCTCGAACATCTGCATTGCCCGTTCGACGTCGCCGGCGGGCACGCAGTGGGTGAGTAGCCGCTGCGGGTCCAGCTTGCCGTCCGCCATCCAGGCGATCACCTGCGGGAAGCGCGCGCTGTTCAGGCGCGAGGAGAAGATCGACAGCTCCTTGCTGGTGATGCTCTGCTGGGTCAGGGTGCAGGCGTCGCCGGAAAAGCCCATGATGCCGATGCGCGCCGCCGGCGAAGCCAGCGCGATCGCCTCCGGCAAAATGGCGGGGTGGCAGGCGGCATCGACGATCAGCGTCGGCTGAACGCCGCGCTGCTGCAGCGCCTGAGGCAATGCGGCCTCGGCGTTGTTGAACTCTTCATCAGCACCGTTGGCGCGCGCCATCTCCAGCCGTTCGGCGATGCGATCGACGACCCACACCTGCTTGACGCCGTACACGCCTTTCAGCGTCTGGATCACCGTGAGCCCCATCGGCCCGGCGCCGTAGATCAGCGCGATGTCGTCGGGGCGCGGTTGCAGATGGGCGGTAATGTTGGCGGCGATGGTGAAGGGTTCGATCATCGCGGCGTGGCGATCGCTGATGGCGGCCGGAACCGGATAGGCATTGCGCGCCGGCACGCAGGCGTAGTCGCTGAAGCCGCCGTCGCGGTGCACGCCGATCACCTGCAGCGAGGTGCAGACGTTGGGGCGGCCGACCGAACAGGGATAGCAGTGGCCGCAGCTCACCACCGGGTCTACCGAGACGCGTTCGCCGAGGCGCGCCGGATCGACGCCTTCGCCCAGCGCATCGACCAGGCCGAAGAACTCGTGGCCGATCACCCGCGGATAGCGGGCGAACGGGTTATGGCCGTGATAGATATGGACGTCGGAGCCGCAGATACCGGCGAATTTCACCTTGACCCGCACCTCGCCGGCCGCCGGCTGTGGCAGCGCGCGCGTCTGCAGCGCCAGGCGCCCGGGCTGTTCTATCACGACGCTGCGCATGGTGTTTACCAGTTCCATAAAGTGCCATCCTCCAGACGCGCGACCGGCAGGTAGGCCGGTTCATAGGGGTAACGGGCCGCCAGCTTCTCGTTGAACTCGATGCCGATGCCCGGCTTGTCGCCCGGATGCATATAGCCGTCGTCGAACGTCCAGCTGTGCGGGAACACCTCGAGCATTTGCTCGGAATAGCCCATGTATTCCTGCACGCCGAAGTTTGGGACCCACAGATCGAAGTGCAGCGCCGCCGCCATGCAGATCGGCGACAGATCGGAGGGGCCGTGTGAACCGGTGCGCACCTGATACAGCGAGGCGAAGTCGGCGATGCGCCGCATGCCGGTGATACCGCCCGCGTGCGTCAGGGTGGTGCGGATGTAGTCGATCAGTTGCTCTTCAATCAGCTGTTTGCAGTCCCAGATGCTGTTGAACACCTCGCCGACGGCGATCGGCGTGACGGTATGCTGACGGATCAGGCGGAAACAGGCCTGATTTTCCGCCGGCGTCGGATCTTCCATCCAGAACAGACGATACGGCTCGGCGCTTTTACCGAAGCGCGCCGCTTCGATCGGCGTCAGGCGGTGGTGCATGTCGTGCAGCAGATGCTCGTTGAAGCCGAACTTGTTGCGCACCGCATCGAACAGTTTGGGGGTGAAATCGAGGTATTTCTCCGTCGACCACAGCTGCTCTTCCGGCCATTCGCCCTTGGTGGCCGGCTCATAGGCCTGGCCTTTGCCCTTGGCCATACCATAGGTGGTTTTCATGCCCGGCACGCCGCATTGCACACGGATCGCCTTAAAACCTTGCTCTTTATGTTTGGCATAGTCGTCGAGCACCTCGTCGATCGAGTGGCCGGTGGTATGGCAATACACCATCACTCCCGAGCGCGAGGCGCCGCCCAACAGCTGATACAGCGGCATATTGGCGGCCTTGGCCTTAATGTCCCACAGCGCCATGTCGACGGCGGAAATGGCGGACATGGTCACCGGGCCGCGCCGCCAGTAAGCGCCTTTGTAGAAGAATTGCCAGAGGTCTTCGATCCGCTGCGCGTCGCGGCCGATCAACTGCGGGCAGAGGTGATCTTTCAGGTAAGAGGCCACCGGCAATTCGCGCCCGTTCAGCGTGGCGTCACCGAGGCCGATGATGCCGTCATCGGTGGTGATTTTCAGCGTGACAAAGTTGCGCCCCGGGCAGGTGACGAACACCTCGGCGTTGACGATTTTCATAACCTTCACATCCTGTAGCTGCGGAGAGATAGCGCGAAAATACGCCATGAACTAACTACCATACAAGTATGAATTGATGAATTTGCCGGAGAGGATCACATTTGATCGCGAGTGGAAGCGGATGAACGGAGGGGAAGAAGCGGGGCGCAGCGGCTGCGCCCGACAAGGTCAGCCCAGCAGGGCGCAGTTCGGCGGCAGGCGGCATTCGATGGCCTGCGGCACCACTTCGATGCGGAAATGGCGGCCTTTGAGCGGCTCGCCGTCGAGGTTGAAGGTCATCTCATGCGGCGCGTCGATCTCCAGCCACGGCAGCGCGGCGCTGAGGATGCTGTTGCTCTCTTCGTCGTTGAACAGGGCGGCCACCAGCGCCGGCAGCAGTTCATCGGCGATCAGCAGGCGCAGCTGCAACTGCCCGTCGTTAATCAGCGCGTTGGGGCACAGTTCCTGGCCGCCGCCGGCCTGTTTGCCGTTGCCGATGCCGATCACCAGCGCTTCGCCGGCCCAGCGGAAGTCCGGCCCGCGGATTTCACAGCGGTCGGCCTGCAGCGTATCCATGCGCAATAAGCCGTGAACGAAGTAGGACACGCCGCCCAACGCCGCCTTCAGCTTCTCCGGCGTTTCAGTGGTGATACGGGTGCCGAAACCGCCGGTGGCCATGTTGATGAAGTAGCGCTCGCCGTTGACCTTGGCCAGATCGATAGGCACCGAGCGTCCCTTGATCGCCAGTTGCAGCGCCTGCTCGGGCGAGAGGGGAATGTTGCAGGCCATGGCGAAGTCGTTGGCGGTGCCGAGCGGCAAAATGCCCAGCGCCGGCCGACCTTGCGCCGGCAGTTGCGCCAGCGCGGCGGCCACTTCGTTGATGGTGCCGTCACCGCCGCCGGCGACGACGGTGCCTACGCCGAGCCGAGCGGCTTCCGCGACGTAGCGCGCGGCGTCGCCGTGCTCCCAGGTGACGCGCACGTGCAGCGTTATCTGCTCTTCGCGCAGCCGGTTGACGGCCTGGCGCAGCTCTTCGTTGCCGGCGCCCTTGCCGTTGATGATAAGCAGTGCTGGTGCATGTGAGTGTTGAGGCATTGCCGAGCTCCTCCGGCGGAAAACCAATAATGCCTCAAGATAAACCAGCCCAGGCCGCCAAGCCATCAGAATATTCAGCTAATTCCGGTTATTTCCCATTGCGCCGTGAATATGAAGACGATGCGAATTTATCTGAATTTAACCTGACAATAAGCGCAATTTTAATGGCGGCGGGATTAATCGCTATAGCGTTATTTATATATCGATGTGGCGTTATTATTTTTATTAAAATGGATAACGGGAAAACGTAATGAGAAATAGGCGCGCCGGCGGCAATGGCGGGCCCATAAAGAAAAAGCCAGCCCAAGGGAGATTGGGCCGGCTAAGGAGGTGGTTCCTAGTATTGCTATGCAAATATTTTCGTTGTTCGTTTTAAGCAGCGTGATAGTAACCAAGCTGCGGGCACATTGATGTGATCCAATTCTAATATTTGCTAAAAATCGCCGCCGAATGACGGCGATTCATTGTTAGGCTCCGGCGCTATTTTCTTCCGCCAAATTGCGGATCAGCAAAGCATAATTGAGATCGATATCCTGCGGGATCGGCAAATAAACGATATGGCCGTTGCCCGGCGCGGCCTCAATCGGCTCGCCTTTCTTATTTTGCATGCTTTCGAGGGTGAACAGCACGTTGCCGCCCGGCGTCATCATCTCGACGCTGTCGCCGAGTGAGAATTTATTCTTCACGTCGACTTCCGCCCAGCCTTCGCGGCGCACGCCGGTGAACTCGCCGACGAACTGCTGGCGCTCGGAGAGCGAAGAGCCGTATTCGTAGTTCTGCTGCGCTTCGTGCACGTGGCGGCGCAGGAAGCCTTCTGTATAGCCGCGGTGCGCCAGGCCTTCCAGCGTGGTGAGCAGGGTCGGATCGAACGGTTTGCCGGCAACGGCGTCGTCGATGGCGCGGCGGTAGACCTGGGCGGTGCGCGCGCAGTAGTAAAAGGACTTGGTGCGCCCTTCGATCTTCAACGAATGCACGCCGAGCTGCGTCAGACGCTCTACGTGCTGGATGGCGCGCAGATCCTTGGAGTTCATGATGTAGGTGCCGTGTTCGTCCTCGAAGGCGCTCATATATTCGCCTGGTTTTTGCGCCTCAGACAGCATGAATACCTTGTCGGTCGGCGTGCCGATGCCCAGCGTCGGCTCGACGGTCTGCACCGGGATCGGCTCGTGCAGGTGCACGATATTGCCGGTGTCGTCCTCTTTGCCTTCTTCCGCCTTGTACTGCCAACGGCAGGCGTTGGTGCAGGTGCCCTGGTTGGGATCGCGCTTGTTGATATAGCCGGACAGCAGGCAGCGGCCGGAGTAGGCCATGCACAGCGCGCCGTGGACGAAGATCTCCAGCTCCATGTCCGGCACTTCGGCGCGGATCTCGGCGATCTCTTCCAGCGACAGCTCGCGCGACAGGATCACGCGGGTCAGGCCCATTTGTTTCCAGAACTTCACCGTCGCCCAGTTAACGGCGTTGGCCTGCACCGACAGGTGGATGTCCATCTGCGGGAAGGCTTCGCGCACCATCATGATCAGGCCAGGATCGGACATGATCAGCGCATCCGGGCCCATATCGACTACTGGTTTCAGATCGCGCAGGAAGGTTTTCAGCTTGGCGTTGTGCGGGGCGATGTTGACCACCACGTAGAATTTTTTACCCAGCGCGTGCGCTTCGTTGATGCCCTGCGCCAGATTCTCGTGGTTGAACTCGTTGTTGCGCACCCGCAGGCTGTAGCGCGGCTGGCCGGCGTAAACCGCATCGGCGCCGTAGGCGAAGGCGTAACGCATGTTTTTCAGCGTTCCGGCCGGGGAGAGAAGTTCCGGTGTAAACATAGTGTGTCTCGGTCTGATTTCAGGTCAGCACCACGCCACCTGATGGCGCAGTAAAAGCGGGGGATTGTAGCCGCGGCGCGGCAAAAAATCAGCAGTTAACCGGATTTATTCAAGGGAGATTGATCCCGGTCAAACGGAAAACGCGCGATGGCGGCCACCGCGCGGGCGAAACGGGGGATCAGGCGCTCAAATCGCGAATATCGGTGGTCGGGCCGTTTTTAATCACCGACTGGATACCGTTTTTGGCTGCGCTTTCGGAGCTGTACATTTCGCTGACGCCGATCACCTGATGGTTCTTGGCCTTCAGCACAAAGTAGGGCTGGTTGCTGGTGCTGTGCTTCAGTTCAAACTGCGCTTCATGCGGCGAATTGGTCTGCACCGAGGCGATGCCGTTCTCCGCCGACGCTTTGCTGGCGTACATCTCGCTGGCCAGAATGATCTCGCCGTTACTGGCTTTCAGGTTGAAGTGGTACTGTCCGTTCTTTGCTTTTTTCAGCTCGTAATGACCGATTGCCATGGTTCTTCTCCTGTAGGTTCCGATTCGTGATGTAAGTGTAGCCAATCGCTTGAAAATCGGTGGCTAAACCTCACAGCAGCTTAGTCGAAAAAATGCGCAATTTTTTTGCGCCGGCGCGGAGTTTTCGCCCGAGAAGCCCGGCGCCGCACGGGAAGCTAAGGGAGGGGCGGTGATTGCGCAGCGCAGTATTTGGGACGTCTAAGCCGTGGAACACTCGCGATTTCATCTTGGCGGGTTCACCTCGCAGAGATAAAATAGGGCAAATTTTGCACAGGAGCGCCAAGGATGGAAAAAATCGAACGGTCAGTAGGAAATGATAAAAGCGAGGGCAGCGATAAAGATTGGGAGCCTCTGTTGAGAATGATCGCTAACACAGCCCTACCACACGACTTCCTGCTGTCGGATGAGCGACAACAGGGTGTGGCTGACCGCGCGCCTTGGTGGAACGCGGTCGATTCTCTCCCCTAAACCCCATTCACCAGCCGGCAGGGTTCGGCTTCCCAGCGGTAACCGACGCCGTATACCGAGCGGATAAAGGATTTTTGCCCGTCGATCAGCTCCAGCTTGCGGCGCAGGTTTTTGATGTGGCTGTCGATGGTGCGGTCGGTGACCACCCGATAGTCGTCATACAGGTTGTTCAGCAGCTGCTCGCGCGAAAATACGTTGCCCGGCTGGCTGGCCAACGTTTTCAGCAGGCGGAACTCCGCCGGCGTCAGATCCAGCAACTGCCCCTGATAGCTGGCCTGGAAACGCGGTTCATCGATGTGCAACAGGTCATCTTCCCGCGCATTCTCCTGCGGCCGATAGCTGCGGCGCAGGATGGTTTTCACCCGCGCTACCACTTCGCGCGGGCTGTAGGGTTTGCAGATGTAATCGTCGGCGCCGATCTCCAGCCCCAGCAGGCGGTCAATCTCTTCGATTTTCGCCGTCACCATCACGATCGGTACGTCGCTGAAGCGGCGCAGCTCGCGGCACACCGTCAGCCCATCGGCGCCCGGCAGCATCAGATCGAGCAAGATCAGCGCCGGCGGATGCTGGTGCACGGTCGGCACCACTTCGTTGCCGTTGGTCAGCCAACGGGTGGCGTAGCCCGCCGCCTGCAGATAATCCACCAGCAGCTGGCCCAGCTTGGGCTCATCTTCAACAATCATGATCTGCACGGGTTGATTCTGAATGTCCATCAGGGCGCCTTATTTTTTATCGGGGTAGCAAATTCTACTGTAATGCGCACGCCGCCTAAAGGCGAATGCTCGGCGCGGATTTTCCCGTCGTGCGCTTCCACGATGTTGTGGCAGATCGCCAGCCCCAATCCGGAACCGCCGCTGGCGCGGTTGCGCGAGCCTTCCGCCCGGTAGAAACGTTCGAAAATGCGCGTCAGTTGCTGATCGCTGATGCCTGGCGCGCTGTCCTGCCAGCAGAGGGATAGCCGCCCCGGCTGCAGCTCGGCACTGATTTCCAGCCGGCCGCCGGCATCGGTGTAGCGCAGGCTGTTTTCCAACAGGTTATTGAACAGCTGATTCAGGCGATCGGGATCGCCGAACAGCGGCGCCTGGGGCGGCAGATGGGTGACGATCTCCAGCCCTTTGGCGCGAAAGCGCTCGCGGAAGGCGGCGACGGCGATCTGCAGCAGATGCACGCAGTCCACCGACGATTTGCGATAGGCCAGCGCGCCGAGATCGGAGAGCGAAAGCTGGTGCAGGTCGTCGACCAGTTTGGTCAGGGTGGACACCTCGGCCTGCAGCGAGCTGAGCGACGCGGGCGTCGGCTGGCGCACGCCGTCCTGCAGCGCCTCCAGCTCGCCGCGCAGCACCGCCAGCGGCGTGCGCAGTTCGTGCGACACGTCGGCCATAAAGGCGCGGCGCATCTGTTCATTTTTCTCCAGCGAGGTGGCCAACTGGTTGAAGTCGTGCGCCAGCCTGCCCAGCTCATCTTGGCTGCTGACCGCCACGCGGGCGGTGAAGTCGCCCGCCGCCAATCGATGGGTGCCCGCCACCAGGCGTTTAACCGGGGCCAGCATGCCGCGCGACAGTAGCCAGGTCACCGCCGCCGCCAGCAGGGTGGAGAGCGCGACGATGATCCAGCTGGTGCGGCGCTGCTGGCGATCGAAGTTGATGTCGGTATTGCGCGTCAGGCGTTCGACCGGGGTAGTGAGCACCCAACCGACGATCTCGTTGTTGTAGCGGATCGGGTGGCGCGGCCCCTCTTTCGGCAACGGGCCGGAATGCCCGACCAGCCGATTGAACTGGCTGTCCACCACCCAAAACTGGGTGCGCCAGCCCTTGGGCGGCAGGTTGTGGCTGCTGTCGCTGTTCTGCTCGAACGAACGCATGATTTGGTAGACCACCTGATCGTTGTTGCGCAGGAATATCCAGTTGCCATGATGGCTGTACTGCTCCTCCAGCGCTTCGCTCAGCATGTTGATGCGCTGCTCGTTACTGCTCTTGATGTAGTCGATAAAACCGCGTTCAAAGCTGACGCGCACCCCCCAGTGCATGGTGATCAACACCAGCATGCAGGTGGCGAAAATGGCCAGGAACAGCTTCCCGGTAATGCCTATCTTCATTGCAACCTCGTTGAGCCGGTGCCCGGCTCTTTGGCCAGCGTGCGGTTAGGCGCGCTATCCGCCGGCACGCGCGCGAAGGCCAGCGCGGGCAGGGCGATAATCAACGCCATACAGCAGTAGCTGTAAATAAATGCGCTGTGGATGGCCGGGCTGTCGGCCACCGCCTGGTGATGGGCGAAGCTGCCGATCAAGATGCCGGCGACGCTGACGCCGAGGCTCATCGACAGCTGCATGACCATCGACAACAGGCTGTTGCCGCTGCTGGCCAGCCGGTCCGGCAGGTCTTTCAGCGTCAGGGTATTCATCGCCGAGAAGCGCAATGCGTTGACCATCCCCTGGAAGAACAGTATCACCGGCAGCAGCCACAGCCAGCCGAGCATCGCCGCCAGCAGGAAACTCAGGCTGACCAGCGCCAGCAGCAGCGTGGCGGCCACCAGCACGTTGCGGTAGCCGAAGCGGTTGACCACCTGCACCACGATGCGCTTCATGCCCATGCTGCCGATGATCATCGGGATCATCATCAGCCCGGCGTGGAACGGCGTGAAGCCCATGCCCACCTGCAGAAACAGCGGTGTCATGAACGGCAGCATGCCGCTGCCGATGCGCCCCAGCAGACTGGCCAGCAGCCCGATCTTGTAGGTCGGGGTGCGCAGCAGCCGCAGCGAGAACAGGGCGCGGCTATTGCCGTAGGCATGCCAAACATACCCCAACAACGCCGCCGCGCCCAGCGCCACCAGGCCGGCGATGGCGCCGCCGGTCAGGCCCATGCCTTTGTGGCCGTCGAGCGCCAGCGTCAGCGACGCCATGCCGATCGCCAGCAGGAAAAAGCCGCTGAGATCGAAACGGCGGGTCTGCATTTGGTAGTTGGGCATCAGCAGCAGCGTGGCGATGGCGCCCACGATGCCCACCGGAATATTGATCAGGAAAATCCAGTGCCAGCTGGCGTATTGCACCAGAAGTCCGCCCAGCGCCGGCCCCATCAGCGGGCCGATCTGGCCCGGCAGCGTCACGAAGGTCATCGCCGCCATGTACTGCTCGCGCGGCACGATCTTCATCACCGTCAGGCGGCCGACCGGCACCATCATCGCGCCGCCGATGCCCTGAAGCACGCGCGAGGCGATCAGCTCGTTCAGGGTTGCCGAGCGGGCGCAGAGGAGGGAGCCGAGGGTAAACAGCACAATGGCGCTGAAAAACACCCGCTGTACGCCGACCTTGTCCGCCAGCCAGCCGCTGGCCGGCAGCGTCACCGCCACCGTCAGCACATAGGCGACGATCACCGACTGCATGCGCAGCGGGTTCTCCCCCAGGCTGGCGGCCATCGAGGGCAGGGCGGTATTGACGATAGTGGTATCCAGCGTCTGCATAAAGAAGCCGAACGCCACTATCCAGAGTTGCCAACGTACCGTGGCGGTGTGTTTCATCAGCATCGGTCGGCCATTAGTGCGGCAGCGGGGCCAGCTGCTTGTTGCGGCGGAACTTCGCCTGCAGCCGGTCGAAGTAAAGATAGACCACCGGCGTGGTGTACAGCGTCAGCAGCTGGCTCATCACCAGACCGCCGGCGATGGTGATGCCGAGCGGCTGGCGCAGCTCCGCGCCGTCGCCGCTGGTCAACACCAGCGGCAGCGCGCCGAACAGCGCCGCCAGCGTGGTCATCAGGATCGGCCGGAAGCGCAGCAGGCTGGCCTGGAAAATCGCCTCGCGGGCGCTGATGCCGCCGTTGCGCTGCGCCTCGAGCGCGAAGTCGACCATCATGATGGCGTTTTTCTTCACGATGCCGATCAACAGCATGATGCCGATCAGCGCGATCAGGCTGAACGGCGCGCCGAACAGCTCGAGCGCCAACAGCGCCCCCACGCCCGCGGAAGGCAGGGTGGAGAGGATGGTCAGCGGATGGATATAGCTCTCGTACAGCACGCCGAGCACGATATACACCGTGGCGATCGCCGCCAGGATCAGGATCAGCTGCGACTTCAGGGTGTCCTGGAACACCTGGGCGGTGCCGGCGAAGGCGCCGCGCACCGTGGACGGCACGCCGAGCTGAGTCATGGTGCGCTCGACAGCGGCGGTGGCGTCCGACAGGCTGCCGCCGTCCGGCAGGTTAAAGGAGATGGTCGAGGCGGCGGACAGCCCCTGATGGTTGACCGACAGCGGCGCGTTGGCCGGTCGCCAACTGGCGAAGTAGGAGAGCGGTATCGCCTTGCCTTCGTTGTTGATGATGAACATCTTGTCCAGCGAGCTGACGTCCTGAGTGTAAGGCGGCGCCACTTCCATCACCACTTTGTATTGGTTGAGCGGTTGATAGATGGTCGAAATCTGTCGCTGGCCGAAGGCGTTGTTCAACAGGTTGTTGGCGTCGGACACCGAAATGCCGAGACGCGCCATGGTCTCGCGATCGTAGACCAGATCCATCTCCGAGCCTTTATCCTGCTGATCCGAGTTGACGTCCGCCAGCTCGGGCAATGCCGCCAGCGCGGCGCGGATCTTCGGTTCCCAGTCGCGCAGCGCGGCGAGGTCATCCGCCAGCAGCGTATATTGGTAGCTGGCGTTGGCCTGGCGGCCGCCGACGCGGATATCCTGCACCGCCATCAAGAACAGGCTGGCGCCCGGTTCTTTGGCCAGGCGAGCGCGCAGGCGGGCGATCACTTTCTGCGCGTCGTCGCTGCGTACCGACAGCGGTTTCAGTGAGATGAACATCGAGCCGCTGTTGGTGCGCGAGCCGCCGGTAAAGCCGGTGACGTTTTCCACGTCCGGATCTTCGCGCACGATTTTCATGAAATCTTCCAGTTTGCCGCGCATCGCCTGGAACGAGATGCTCTGATCGGCCTGGATAAAGCCCATCAGGCGGCCGGTATCCTGTTCGGGGAAGAAGGTTTTCGGGATGCTGATATACAGCCAGACGTTGAGCGCAATGGTGGCGAGGAATACCGCCAGCACCCAGCGCGAGTGGCCAAGCACCCAGTTCAGCGAGCGTCCGTATCCCTGCTGCAGCGCCAGCAGCATTTTGCCGAAGCCGCGCGCGCGCCGCTGCGAACGTGCCGGCTGGTGGCGCAGCAGATAGGCGCACATCATCGGCGTGAGCGTCAGCGAGACGATCAGCGACAGCCCGATCGACACCGACAGGGTGACGGCGAATTCGCGGAACAGCCGGCCGGGCAGGCCCGCCATCAGCAGCAGCGGGATAAACACCGCCACCAGCGAAACGCTCATCGACAGCACGGTGAAACCGACCTCTCGTGCGCCCAGCAGCGCAGCGTTGATCGGTTTCATGCCGGCCTCGACGTGGCGGGAAATGTTTTCCAGCACCACGATGGCGTCGTCCACCACAAAGCCGGTGGCGATGGTCAGCGCCATCAGCGACAGGTTGTTGAGGCTGAAGCCGCACAGATACATGGCGGCGAACGAGCCGATCAGCGACACCGGCACGGCGACCGCCGGGATCAGCGTGGCGCGGCCGGAGCGCAGGAAGATGAACACCACCAGGATCACCAGCCCGATGGCGATCGCCAGCGACTGTTCGACCTCGGCCAGCGACGCGCGAATGGTCGGCGAGCGATCCTGCGCGACGTTGAGCGAGATTGCGGCCGGAATGTTTTCCTGCAGCGCGGGCAGCTCGGCGCGAATGCGATCGACGGTTTCGATGATGTTGGCGTCCGGCGCGCGGCTGATGGCCAGAACGATCGCCGGCTTGGCGTCGGTCATCCCGGCGTTGCGCACGTCCTGCACCGAATCTTTGACCTCGGCCACGTCGCCGAGCCGCACCGCCGAACCGTTGTTGTAATGAACGATCAGTGGGCGGTAGGCGTCGGCGGTTTTCAGCGCGTCGTTGGCCTGGATTTGCCAACGTTGCTGCGGGTTTTCGACGGCGCCCTGCGGGCGGCGCACGTTGGCGTTGCTGATGGCCTGCCGCACGGCATCCAGCGAAACGCCCTGATTGAACAGCGCCGAAGGGTTCAACTCTACCCGCACCGCCGGCAGCGAGCTGCCGCCCACGGAAACGTCGCCGACGCCTTCGGTCTGGCTGATCTTCTGCGCCAGCTGGGTGGACGCGAAGTCGTAAAGCTGCCCCTGGCTGTAGGTGTCCGACGTCAGCGTCAGGATCATGATCGGCGCGTCGGAAGGGTTGACCTTGCGATAGCTGGGGCGGCTCGGCATGCCGGTTGGCAACAGGCTTTGCGCGGCGTTAATCGCCGCCTGCACGTCGCGCGCGGCGCCGTTGATGTCGCGGCTGAGATCGAACTGCAAAATCACCCGGGTGCTGCCGAGCGAGCTCATCGAGGTCATTTCATTGACCCCGGCGATGCGGCCCAGCGCGCGCTCCAGCGGCGTCGCCACCGAGGAGGCCATGGTTTCCGGCGAGGCGCCCGGCAGCGACGCGCTGATCGAAATCACCGGAAAATCCACCTGCGGCAGCGGCGACACCGGCAGCAGGCGAAAACCGATCGCGCCGCTGATGGCGATGGCCAGCGTCAGCAGGGTGGTGGCCACCGGCCGGTGAATGAACAGGGCGAAGAATTTCACGGCAGCTCCTGCGTATCCGGCTGGCGATGCGTGTTGCGCGCCAGTTTGTCAAACAGCAGGTAGATCACCGGCGTGGTGAACAGCGTCAGGATCTGGCTCATGATCAGGCCGCCGACCATACAGACGCCGAGCGGATGCCGCAGCTCCGCGCCGACGCCGGTGCTCAGCATCAGCGGCAGCGCGCCGAGCAAGGCCGCCAGCGTGGTCATCAGGATCGGCCGGAAACGCAGCAGGCAGGCCTGATAAATGGCGTCGCGCGGCGATAAGCCCTGTTCGCGTTCCGCCGCCAGCGCGAAGTCGATCATCATGATGGCGTTCTTCTTCACGATGCCGATCAGCAGGATGATGCCGATGATGGCGATCACGTCCAGTTCGCTGCCGGCCAGCATCAGCGCCAGCAGCGCGCCGACCCCGGCGGTCGGCAGGGTGGAGAGGATGGTCACCGGATGAATGAAGCTTTCATACAGCACGCCCAGCACGATATACATCGCCACCACCGCCGCCAAAATCAGCCACAGCGTGCTGCCGAGCGCCGCCTGGAAGGCCAGCGTCGCGCCCTGGAATTGGGTGGTGATGTCTTTCGGCATGGCGAGATTTTTTTCCGCCTGGGTGACCGCGTCTACCGCTTCGCCGAGCGAGTAGCCGGCGGCGACGTTGAACGAGACGGTGGCCGACGGGAATTGGTCGAGGTGGTTGACCGACAGCGGGCCGAACCGTTCTTCGATTTTGGCGATGACGCTCAGCGGCACCACGGCGCCGTCCTTGCCGCTCAGACGGATCTCATTGAGCGCCGCCAGCCCCGGCGTCGCGCTGACGTCGTGCTCCAGCACCACCCGGTATTGATTGGCCTGGGTGTAGATAGTGGAGATCAGGCGTTGGCCGAAGGCGTTGTACAGCGCATTGTCCACGTCGCTCATGGTGACGCCGAGGCGCGAGGCCGAATCGCGATCGACGTTGACGTAGGCGACCAGCCCCTGATCCTGCCAATCGCTGGTGACGTCCGCCAGCTGCGGGGTTTGTTTCAGCTCATCCATCAGCTGCGGCACCCACAGGCTGAGATCGTCCAGCGACATCGCCTGCAGGGTGAACTGGTACTGGGTGCGGCTGACCTGGGTATCGATGGTCAGATCCTGCACCGGTTGCAGGTACAGCTTCACGCCGGGGAACTGCGCCGTTTGCTGCTGCAACCGGCTGATGATCGCCGGAATGCGGTCGCTGCGTTCGCTCAGCGGCTTCAGGTTGATCTGCAGCCGGCCGCTGTTGAGCGTGGCGTTGCTGCCGTCGACGCCGACGAACGAGGTCAGGCTTTCCACCGCCGGATCTTTGAGGATCTGCGCCGCGACCTGCTGCTGGCGCTCGGCCATGTTGCTGAACGAAACGCTCTGCGGCGCCTCCAGCGTGCCCTGAATGATGCCGTTGTCCTGCACCGGGAAGAAGCCTTTCGGGATCAGCAGGTACAGCAACACCGTCAGCGCCAGGGTGCCCACGGCCACGCCGAGCGTCAGCCAGGGGTGGTTAAGCACCATTTTCAGCCACTGGCCGTATCGCGCGATCACGCGCTCGAAAAAGCGCTCAGAGGCGGCGGAGAAGCGGTTCTGCTTGCGCAGCGATTCGTGGCTGAGCATGCGGGCGCACATCATCGGCGTCAGCGTCAGCGATACCACGGCGGAGATCAAAATCGCCACCGCCAGCGTCACGGCGAACTCGCGGAACAGGCGGCCGACGATGTCGCCCATGAACAGCAGCGGGATCAGCACCGCCACCAGCGAGAAGGTCAGCGAGATGATGGTGAAGCCGATCTCGCCGGCCCCTTTCAGCGCGGCGTCGAGCGGTTTTTCCCCTTTCTCGATGTAGCGCGAGATGTTCTCGATCACCACGATGGCGTCATCCACCACGAAACCGGTGGCAATGGTTAATGCCATCAGCGTCAGGTTATTGATGGAGAAGCCGAGGAAATACATGGCGGCGAAGGTGCCGACCAGCGACAGCGGCACCGCCACGCTGGGGATAATGGTCGCCGGCACGTTGCGCAGGAACACGTAGATCACCATCACCACCAGCGCGATCGCCAGCAGCAGCTCGAACTGCACGTCGCTGACCGAGGCGCGGATGGTGGTGGTGCGATCGGTCAACACCTTGACGTCGACCGACTTGGGCAGGCTTTTAATCAGCGTCGGCAGCATTTCGCGGATGCTGTCGGCGGTGGTGATGACGTTGACGCCGGGCTGGCGCTGAATGTTCAGCACGATCGCCTGTTGCTGGTTGGCCCAGGCCGCCAGTCGGGTATTTTCCGCCCCTTGTTCGATGGTGGCGATATCCTGCAGGCGGATCGCCGCGCCGTTCTGATAGGCGACGATCAGCTGGCGATAGTCGTCGGCGGATTTCATTTGGTCGTTGGCGGACAGGGTGACCGAGCGGGTCGGGCCGTCCAGGCTGCCTTTTGCCGAGTTGACGTTGGCGTTGCTGATGGCGGTGCGGATGGTTTCGCTGTTCAGGCCATAGGCGGCGACCGCCGCGGCGTTCAGTTTTACACGCACCGCCGGGCGTTGGCCGCCAGCCAGGGTCACCAGGCCGACGCCGGTCACCTGAGAGATTTTCTGCGCTACGCGCGTCTCCACCATGTCTTCCACCTGCGTCATCGGCATGGCGGTGGAGGTGACGGCCAGCGTCAGGATCGGCGGATCGGCCGGGTTAACCTTGCTGTAAATCGGCGGGTAGGGCAGATCGTTCGGCAATAGGTTGGTGGCGGCGTTGATCGCCGCCTGCACTTCCTGCTCCGCGACGTCGAGCGGCAGCGCCAGCTGGAATTGCAACGTCACCACCGAGGCGCCGCCGGAGCTTTGCGACGCCATTTGCTTCAGGCCGGACATCTGGCCGAACTGGCGTTCCAGCGGCGCGGTAATGGCGGAGGTGACCACGTCCGGGCTGGCGCCGGGGTACAGCGTCACCACCTGGATGGTTGGGTAGTCCACTTCCGGCAACGCGGAAACCGGCAGCGCGCGATAGCCGATGATCCCCGCCAGCAGTATCGCCACCATCAGCAGGGTGGTGGCGACCGGGCGCAGGATAAACAGGCGGGAAGGGCCGCCGCCGCGGGTCGGTGGCATCACCTGCATCAGGACTTCCTCTGAACGTCAGGTTCGCGCTTGGCTTTTGACGCCGCAGGCGCGTCGTTCGGCGCCAGCACTTCCACCTGCATGCCTTCGGTCAGGCGATCGATGCCGTCGGTCACCACCCGATCGCCGGCGTTGAGGCCGGCGCTGATCACCACCTGCCGGCTGTCCTGCACGCCGGCGGTGACCCGGTGTTTGCTGACCTTGTTGTCTTCGCTGAGCGTCCAGACGAAGTTGCCTTCGTTGCCCATCTGCAGCGCGGCGGTCGGGATCACCACCGCATCGTGCAGGGTATCCACCTGCAGCCGCGCGTTGACGAACTGGTTGGGGAACAGCGCGTCGTCTTCGTTGGCGAAGCGCGCTTTCAGCTTGATGGTGCCGGTGGCGGTATCAATTTGGTTGTCCAGGCTCAGCAGCGAACCGGTCGTCAGCTTGTTCTGGTTGGTGCGATCCCAGGCTTCGACGCTCACCGGCCCGGCTTTTTGCGCCTTGAGCAGATCGGCGATGTTGCCTTCGGGCAGCGTGAACACCACGTCGATCGGGTGCGTCTGCGTGATCACCACCAAACCGGTGGTGCTGCCGCTGGTGACGTAGTTGCCGACGTCGACCAGTTTCAACCCGACGCGGCCGTCGATTGGCGCAGTGATGCGGCTGTAGGTGATCTGCAGTTTGGCGCTGTCGACCGCGCCCTGATCGGCTTTGATGGCGCCTTCGGTTTGCTGCACCAGCGAGGCCTGCGTATCCAGCTCTTGACGGGAAACCAGATTGGTTTTCACCAATTGCTGGTAGCGCGCCAGATCGCGCCGGGCGTTGGCCAGCGTGGCCTGATCTTTCGCCAACTGCCCCTGCGCCTGGGTCAGTTGCACCTGGAACGGCCGGGGATCGATTTCTGCCAGCAGATCGCCGGCTTTGACCTGCTGGCCTTCGGTAAAGTGGATCGCCATCAGTTGGCCGTCGACCCGGCTGGTGACGGTGACGGTATTGGCGGCGATGGCGGTGCCCAAGCCGGAAAGATAGCGCGGCACCGTCTGTTGCGTGGCCGTCGCGGCCTGCACCGGCGACATCGGCGCGCCGCGCCGCCCGCCCGCCGCGCGACCGGCCCCCGCTTTGCCGCCGGCCTGCTGCGCGCCCGGGGCCGTGCCGGCCGGCGGTTGAGCGGCGTTAAAATAACGCCAGGCGAAGACGGCGGCGATGACCAGGATGGCCGCAACCAGCAGGCGCGGCATCAGGGAACGGCGTTGGGGTTTTGCATTCATGGCGGCGAAAATTCTCTCCAAAAGGCAGGGGTGCGGGCACTCATTGCCACAAAAATGACACTCCTTACAGGATACTAGTTTAGCCAGCGGGGACGGCATAAAAATGAAGGAAATATGGAGGAACCGTCAGCATTGTCCTAATAAGTGGGTGATTTGAGCGTGCTATGTTTATAAGTGATTTGTTTCAGCTTATAGCCAATCCGTTTTAGCGTTCTATCCTGGTTGGCGCTAATAATTAACCCGCGAATCTTTTCCCACAGGAGCAGGTGATGAGCAACAGAGAATTGGGCCGCTCAGGCATTCAGGTGCCGGCGTTGACCTTTGGCGGCAATGTGTTCGGTTGGACGGCGGATCAAGCGACCTCGTTCAGCCTGCTGGATGCGCTGGTGGACAATCAGCTCAACTTTATCGATACCGCCGACGTTTATTCCAGCTGGGCGCCGGGCAACCGGGGCGGCGAATCGGAAACCGTCATCGGCGAATGGCTGAAGAAGAGCGGCAAGCGCGACCAGGTGATCATCGCCACCAAGGTGGGTAAACCGATGGGCGAAGGCAAACAGGGTCTGTCGCCGCGCTATATTCAGCAGGCGGTGGAAGATTCGCTGCGGCGCCTGCAAACCGATTATATCGATCTTTATCAGTCGCATGACGATGACCGCGATACGCCGCTGGAAGAGACGCTGGCGGCGTTCGATGCGTTGATTAAGGCCGGCAAGGTGCGGGCGATCGGCGCCTCCAACTATCAGGCGGATCGCCTGGAAGAAGCGCTGCGGGTGAGCGAGAGCAACGGATTGGCGCGCTACGAAACCCTGCAGCCGGAATACAATCTGTATGCGCGCGAAGGGTATGAAGCCGAGCTGGAGCGGGTGGCGCAGCGCCATGGCCTCGGGGTGATCAACTTCTTCGCGCTGGCCAGCGGCTTTCTGACCGGCAAATACCGCAGCAAAGCGGATGAGGGCAAAAGTCAGCGCGGCGATCGCATCGTCGAACGCTACCTGAACCCGCGCGGTTTCCGCATCCTGGCGGCGCTGGATCAGGTGGCGGGCAAACACGGCGTCTCTGCGGCGCAGGTCTCGCTGGCCTGGCTGATCGCGCGTCCGAGCATCACCGCGCCGATCGTCAGCGCCACCTCGTTGTCGCAGCTGGATGAGTTGGTCAGCGCCACGCGTCTGACGCTGGATGCGGACGACATTCAGACGCTGAACCACGCCAGCGCCGAGTAAGAGCCGCCGGCGATTTTGCTCTATGCTGAAGGGGTCAATATGACTCATTCAGGAAACTGCAATGTCTGGCGATATCATCAACGACCTCGCGGCGCTGGAACAGCTGTACGGCAAGCCCGCCGCGCCCTCGGTTTTTAAAGAAGTCAGCTACATCCACCCGGCGTACCGTCCGTTTATCGAGGCGGCGCCGTTCGCCGCCCTCTCGACGGTGGGGCCGGACGGCATGGACGTCTCGCCGCGCGGCGATCCGGCCGGTTTCATTCATATCGAAGACGAGAAAACCTTGCTGTTGCCGGATCGGCGCGGCAATAACCGCATCGACAGCCTGCGCAATATCCTGCACGACAGCCGGGTGGCGCTGCTGCTGCTGATCCCCGGCATCGGCGAAACGCTGCGGATTAACGGGCGGGCGGAGATCGTGGTGGCGCCGGCGGTGTTGCAGCGCTTCGTCTACCGCAACCAGCTGCCGCGTTCGGTGCTGCGCATTCGGGTGGAGGCGGTGTTCTTCCAGTGCAGCCGGGCGATCTTGCGTTCGGGATTATGGGAAGAGGCCAGCCGCCTCGAGCGTTCGGCGCTGCCCAGCCCCGGCCTTATTTTGTCTGCGGTGAGCCAAACGCGCTTCGACGGTGAGGAGTACGACAGCGCGCTGCCGCAGCGGCTGAAGGATACGCTGTATTAATCGCCGTGGCGTTCGCGCCACGTTTGTCGATTCAGCCGGTATAAGACGTGCTTTTGCAGCGGATGGCCCGCCGGCAGACGCGGGTGCAGGAAGGTTTCGCCGTCGAAGCGCATACCGATGCGCGTCATCACCCGGCGCGACGGCTGGTTATCTTCGGCGGTGAAGGCCACTACTTCCGGCAAATGCAGCGTGTCGAAGGCGCACGCCAGCGCGGCGCGCGCCGCCTCAGCGGCGTAGCCGTTGCCCCAGTGGGCCGCCGCCAGCCGCCAGCCGATCTCCACGCAGGGGGAGCAAGGCAGATCGTCGCCCGGCCGCGCCAGCCCGACAAAACCGATAAAAGGCGCGCCGCTTTTCACTTCCACCGCCCACAGCCCCCAGCCGTGCTGTTGCAGGAAGGCGCGGATGCGTTCGGCCTGCGCGCGGCTTTCCTCGGCCGTCATCGTTGCCGGGAAATAGCGCATGACCTGCGGATCGGCGTTGAGCGCGGCGAAGGCCGGCAGGTCGTCGTCGCGCCAGGGGCGCAGCCGTAGCCTGGCGCTGTCGAGGGTAAGGATGGTCGACATGATGCATAGCCTCCAATGAACAAGGGCGCGGCGAGCCGCGCCCTTGGGCTGTCAACGGAACAGCGTTTGCGCCCAGCGCGCCAGCCCGGCGGTGACCGAGCCGAAGTCGTTGCCGCCGACGATCGGAATGCCCGGCAGCTGCTGTTGCAGCGCGGCGCGCAGCAGCGGCGAACGCGCGCTGCCGCCGGTCAGGTAGATCACCTGCGGCGCGGTCTGGCTGCTGGCCAGCGCGGCGCTGACCTGCTCCTGAATGCGCATCAACGGCTGCGAGATGGCGTCGGCGAGCTGATCCTGGCTGATGTTCTCCGCCAGATCGGCCTGCACGAAATTGAGCGGCGCGCTGATGGCCGTTTGGCCGGACAGGGCGATCTTACTCTCTTCGGCCGCCCGCACCAATCGGTAGCTCAGGCGCTGCTGGTACACTTTCAGCAGGCGCTTGACCTTTTCCGGCTCCGCCGCGTCGAGGATCAGATCGCGCAGCACGCGGCCGTTGGCGGTGCTGTAGAAATCGTTTTGCGCCGGCACATCGTTGGTCGCCACCGCGTTCCAGTAAGGCAGCGCCGGCAGGGCGATGCCTTTCGCGGTTTCGCCGCCCAGGCCGAACAGCGGCATCAGCTGCTTGAAGGCCAGCATGATGTCCAGATCGTTACCGCCGACCCGGCAGCCGCTGTGGCCCAGCAGGCTCTGCTGGCGATCGGCGCGGTTGCGCCACTGCGGCCCCATCAGCAGCACCGAGCAGTCGGTGGTGCCGCCACCGATGTCCACTACCAGCACGGTTTGCTCTTCGCTCAGCGTCGCTTCGAAGTCCAGCCCCGCCGCCACCGGCTCGAACTGGAATTCAATGTCCTTGAAACCGGCGCGTTCGGCGGCGCGTTGCAGAATGCCCTGCGCCTGCCGGTTGGCTTCGTCGCCGCCGATGCCCTGGAAGTTGATCGGTCGGCCGATCACCGCCTGATCGATGCCGGTTTGCAGCACATTTTCCGCCTGGCGTTTGATGTGGAACATCATGGCGCACACCAGGTCTTCGAACAGCGCGATCTGCTGTGGTTTCAGGCCGTTGGCGCCGAGGAAGGACTTCGGCGAGCGCACGAAGTACACCTCTTCCGGATCTTCCATATAGTGCGCCAGCGCCTGCAGGCCGAACAGCACGCTGTCGCCGTTGACCGGAATGTCTTCTTCGCGGTTGTAACTGATGGCGCGGCGCAGCAACTGCTGGTTTTCTTCGCTGCCGGTCGGGATCTGCCAATGGCGGTGCAGGCATTCGCTCACCGCTTCGCGGGTCGGCGCGCACAGCATCGAAGGCAGATAGGGCGCGTTGTTTTCCAGCGTCAACAGCTCGGGGCCGTGGTCGCGCATCACTGCAACGGAACAGTTGGCTGTCCCGTAATCGAATCCAATAAACATCTCTTTTTTGTCCCCATGCCAATGAAGGGGGGCGACTTTACCCGAGACGGGGCCGGCGGGCAATGCGCCAATGCGCGAGTGTCGAAAAATTTAGCGGGCGCGGCGGCTTGCGCGAACTTTCTCAGTGCGGATAACGCTCAAGCCGCAGCAATGGCACAGTCGGCTATGAAAATGGCGTGCTTCGCCCATCAAGACGCACGCCATTTCTTTATACTCAACAGGTATTCCGAGCGGGGAATGCCTTTCCCTATGACTCTGTGATGAGGATTTCATGACGCGCAACTCGACCTTTCTCATGAATATCGGCTGGAGAACCCTGCTGAAAGATCTGGGGCTCCAGCCGACGGATGTTTTACGCCGGGCTGCATTGCCTGAAGATCTGTTGTCACGCACCGCTGAAGGGATCACTACGGAAGAATATTTCCGCTTCTGGCGCGCGATGGAGGAAGGAACGGGCGACCCGTTGTTTCCGTTGAAAATCGTTGCGCTGATGTCAACGGAATCGTTTGACCCTCCGATATTCGCCGCCCTGTGCAGCGCCAATCTGGCGCAAGCTGTCCAGCGGTTAGCGAAATACAAGCAACTTACGGCGCCGATGAGCCTGGAGCTCGCCATCGGCCCTGAAGGCGAAATGACGATTTCACCCCGCTGGTTGTTGGCGGAGGAGGCGGTACCGGCGTCTTTACTGGTGGCTGAGCTGGCATTTTATGTTCGGCTGGCGCAGCTTGCCACGCGCGAACCGGTAAAAGCGCGCCGTATCACCTTGCCTGAACTGCCGCCTGCAGCCCTTTCACGCCCCTTGGCAGCCTTCTTCGGCTGCGCGGTAACGCCTGGGGCAGGGCCGGGCATTACTTTCTCCTCCGCAGATGCCTTGCGTCCCTTTTTGACAGTGAATGAGGGCATGTGGCGCGTTTTCGAACCCGAGCTGCGTCGTCGCCTCAGTGAACTGGACGCCACGGCAACCACCGGAGAGCGCGTTTGTGCGGTGCTGCTGGAGTTGATTCCCAGCAATACCGCCGGCATCGACGCGGTGGCGGCAAGATTGGGCATGAGCCGCCGGACGCTGCAGCGGCGTCTGGAAGATGAGGGCGAGAGTTTTCGTTCGCTGAGCAACGGCACCCGGGAAAAATTGGCGCGCCACTATCTTAAGCATTCGACCCTTACCAGCGGAGAGATTGCCTTTTTGCTCGGTTTTGAAGAGCCGAACTCTTTCTTCCGCGCCTTTCACGAATGGACAGGGCAAACGCCGGAAGCGGCTCGCCAGGCGATGCGGCTGAATTAGCCGAGAGGCGCTGTTCACGTTGGCGCATTCTGCGAGTTGATTGGCGCGGTTCGACATGGTTGCGGCAGGGCCCGTCGCTTAAAGTGGACAACATACAGACTGCGCAGGCAGTCGCCAACGCAATCATCCTAATAAGGAGCAGTCAGTATGAAGTCCAAAGTGATCCTGGTGACCGGCGCCTCGTCCGGTATTGGCGAAGCCACCGCCGTCACGTTAAAGCAGCGCGGGCATACCGTTTATGCGGCCGCCCGCCGGGTTGAACGCATGCAGGCTCTGGCTGCCGCCGGCATTCGCGTTTTGCCGTTGGACGTCACCGACGATGCTTCCATGGCGCAGGCGGTAAAGACCATCATCGCCGAAACGGGGCGTATCGATGTGCTGGTCAATAACGCCGGTTACGGCTCCTATGGCGCTATTGAAGACGTTTCTGCGAATGAGGCTCGCGCTCAATTTGATGTGAATGTGTTCGGTGCGGTTCGGCTGACGCAGCTGATTTTGCCGCACATGCGAGCGCAGCGCTCCGGCACCGTCATCAATATTACGTCGATGGGCGGGAAAATACATACGCCGCTGGGCGGATGGTATCACGGCACCAAATTCGCCTTGGAGGCCATCAGCGACTGTTTGCGCATGGAGGTGCAACCTTTCGGCATCGACGTCGTGGTGATCGAACCCGGCGGCATCCAGAGTGAATGGGCGGATATCGCCGCGGAAAAACTGATCGGCGTTTCAGGCCAGAGCGAGTACGCCGCTCAGGCTCACGCTGTCGCCCACGCCATGGTCAGCGACGCCAGCAAGAAACGGCAATCGCCGCCGAGCGTGATTGCCGATACGATAGCCAAAGCCGTCGCCGCCCATCGTCCGAAAACGCGCTATGCCGTGGGGTTTGGCGCGAAACCGCTGATTTTTCTGCGGCGCTTGTTGTCCGATCGCGCCTTCGATGGGCTGATGCGCCGGGCATTGGGGGTACCGCGCCAGGGGCAATAAGTCGTCGGGCAGCGGGGCTTTATGTCGGTGGCGGTGAAAATGGTGCGTCTGAACGCTGTTCAGACGCATAATCATTAAAGACAATCGCTAATCTGGACGGTGGGAAGGTGCGTAACTTAATGTCCGAATTCCGCACGTCAGCGCGCTAGCCGAGTCCCATAATGCAGAAAAAACCGAACCCGAGCGTTGCCATGAATACTCAACAGCAAGCGTTGTACGACGCGCTGCGCGCGCGTGACCGCAAATTCGACGGCCGTTTTTTCGTCGGCGTCTCTTCCACCGGCATCTATTGTCGCCCGGTGTGCAGCGCCCGCACGCCGAAGCTGGAAAACTGCACCTTTTATCCGAGCGCGGCGGCGGCTGAACTGGCGGGGTTTCGCCCCTGCCTCAAATGCCGACCGGAACTGGCGCCCGGCCTGGCGCTGATCGATCTGGGCAACCGCTATGCCCAGGTGGCGGTGCAGCTCATCGAGCAGGGGTATCTGTCCGAACACAGCTGCGAAGCGTTGGCGGCGCGGCTGGGCATTTCCGATCGCCATCTGCGGCGCATCTTCGCCGAACAGTTTGGCGCTTCGCCGATCGATTACGCGCAGTCGCACCGGTTGCTGCAGGCCAAGCGCCTGCTGGCGGACACCGATCTGCCGCTCAGCGAAGTGGCGTTCGCCGCCGGTTTCGGCAGCCTGCGGCGTTTCAATGAGCTGTTCAAGGCGCGTTACCGCCTGATCCCGTCGGCGCTGCGCAGCGGCGGCGCACGCGGTGAACGGGCCGCCGCCAGCGGGTTGGTGTTTCACCTGGGCTATCGGCCGCCCTATGACTGGGCGCGCATGCTGAATTTCTTGCAGGCGCGCGCCGTACAGGGCGTGGAGCGGGTCGAGGGGCGCCGCTACCTGCGCTCGATCGCCGTCAGCCAGGGCGGCACGGAACACCGCGGCTGGCTCAGCGTGCAGCCGGAAGAGGCGCGCAATCGGGTTCGGGTCGAGATTGCGCCGACGCTCAGTCTGGTGACGACGGAGGTGTTGCGCCGGGTGCGCCTGCTGTTTGATCTGGACGCCGCGCCGGATCGCATCAATGAGGCGCTGGGCTCGCTGGCGGCCGATGCGCCGGGGCTGCGCCTGCCGGGCTGCGTGAACAGTTTCGAGCAGGCGGCGCGTGCGGTGCTGGGGCAGTTGGTCAGCGTGAAAATGGCGGCGACCTTCGCCGGACGGATGGCCGAACGCTGGGGCGAAGCGCTGGCGACGCCGCATGAGGGCATCACCCACGTTTTCCCCACGGCAGAACGGGTGGCGCAGCTGCAGCCTGAAGAACTGCGCCCGCTCGGGGTGCAAGTGAAGCGCGCGGCGGCGCTGATCGAGATCGCCCGCGCGCTGGGGGAAGGACGGCTGCAGCTCGACAACGTGCTGGATATCGAACAGGGCATCAAGGCGCTGACCGCGCTGCCGGGCATCGGCAACTGGACCGCCAGCTATATCGCGATGCGCGCCTGGTCGTGGCCGGACGTGTTCCTGGCCGGCGATTACCTGATCAAACAGCGTTTCCCCGGCATGACGCCGCGCCAGATCGAACGCTATGCCGAACGTTGGCGCCCGTGGCGATCTTATGCCACGTTGCACCTGTGGCACAACGACGGTTGGGCGCCGGAAGGGGAGGAGTGAGGCGCATTCGGGCTAGCGGGGGGCGTCGATCAGCTGCAGCAGGCGGCTCATGCCTTCGCGCATCAGGAACGCCAGCAGCTTTTCCCGCTCGGCCGGCGTCAGATGGTAGTAATACTCGATCCAGACCCGAATAGGATCCTGGCGTTTGATGTCGTAGTCCGGATGGTCGGCCTCGCGTAAGGCCGACAGGCTGCGCGCGCCGAACGGCAGGCTGTCGATATGGTATTCCAGCGCTTTACCCTGCACGCCGCTGCGGCGGCGGCTGACCCAGCCTTCGCGTCGGGCCATCAGATTGACCCCTTGCGGGGTCGAGGGCAACCCCGCTTTCCCCATCAGTTCCCTGGCGGAAAACCATTTCTTTTCCATAGTCCCTTATCCCTGAGCTATCACATGTCGAGGAAAATCAACGGATACGTCGATGTCCGCATGGGAGCTTCATCTTACTTAATCGTTTAAGCTTCAGGTGTTATTTATATCACTAATCTCGTATGGGTTAACATAATGTGAAAGATGAGAGGTGCGGCGCCGCCCGTGAGACGGCGCCGGCGAAGGGAAGGCGTTAGCGGATGCCGAAGTAGCCGTCGCTGAGCAGAACCGCCAACGGCTGCTCCAGCGCCACCTGGTCGCCGTCCGCCAGATCGACGCCGATGTCGCGCAGCGCCTGCAGCGTCACCGGCTGGTGAGCCGGTCCGGCGAAGGTCTGCGCTTTAATGCGATGCGCCGCGCCGTTGAGCATCGAGACCATCAGCTCGTCCATCTGGTTGCAGTGCACGTTGGTGATAAAGCGCTCATCGATGCGAATGATGTCGATCCTCTGGTCGCTGAGCTCATCGAACGCATTGATGTTATGCCCGAAGCCGTTGACGATCAGCCGGCAGCCCTGCTGCTGCAGTTCGCGGAGAAATGCCCGACACTGCGCGGCGTGCTCCAGTATTGCGGCCTCATCGACGCTGAACAGCAGCGCCTGCGGCGGCAGCGAGGAAGCGCGCACCGTTTCAGTCAGGTAGCGCTGGAAGTCGGCGCTCAGCAGGCTGTCGATGGCCAGCGGCAGCGCGAGCGACAGCCCTTTGCGTTTGATGTCGTCGGCATATTTCACCAGCAGTTGCGCCGCCGTCCAGCGGTCGATGTCCGGCATCAGGCCGTACAGCTGCGCGGCGGCGATGAACGCCTCGTGCGACAGCGGGCGGTCGTCCGGCGCCATCACCTGCAGCTTCACCTGGTGAAACGCGGCCGACAGCGGCGTCGCCGGCGGCGCGATGGCGCGGGTCAGCAGCCGCAGCTGCCCCTCGCTGACGATCGCCTGTACCTCCTGTGGGCTCAGCAATTCATGCTGCCGTTCCAGCAGCTGTTTTTGTCGCGTTTCATACAGATACACCTGGCCGCGCCCGTGGTGTTTGGCGGTGTAGCAGGCGATGTCGGCCTGCGCCAGCAGCTCGCTGCTTTTGGCGTCGCCGCCGATGCGCGTGATGCCGGCGCTGGCGCCGACGCGGTAAATCTTTCCTTCCCAGTAGAACGGGTGTTGGCTGATTTGGTTGACCACCTGTTGCATCAGCGATTTGGCCTGTTCAAGCCGGCAGTCGAACAGGATTAGGCCGAATTCGTCGCCACCCAGCCGGGCCAGGCAGTCGCTGTTGCGCAGCTGGTGCCGCATCAGCTGGGCGATGTCCCGCAGCAAGGCATCACCCGCCGCGTGGCCGGCGGTGTCGTTCACCGCCTTGAACCGATCCAGATCGAGGAACACCAGCGAATGCGACGACGACGGTTCGCCGCTGGCGACGATCGCCGCTTTCAACTGCTTCTCGAAGCGGGTACGGTTCGGCAGGCCGGTCAGCGCGTCGTGTGAGGCGCTGTAGCTGAGCTTTTTCATCAATTCGCGCGAGGCGGTGACATCCTGCAGCACCATCACCGCGCCCATGGTTTCGCCGTCGAGGGTTTTCAGCGGTGAGACCGACTGCTGCACGTCGAAATAGCGCCCGTCGCGGCTGTGCAGCACCAGCGCGTAATCCGCCGGCCACTGCCGTGGGTATTGCGTGAGGTTTTCGATTTCCGGGCCGTCTTTACCGTTGGTCAGGCGCACCACGCCGGCGACGGGCATACCGATCGCCAGATCGAGCGGCCAGCCGCACATCTGCTCGGCCACCGGATTCATAAAGGTAATGCGCTGGTGACCGTCGGTGGAGATCACCCCTTCGCCGATGGCGTCGAGGGTAATGTGCAAGCGCTCTTTCTCCTCGTGCAGCGCTTCGGCGAGGATCTTGAGCTCGGTCATGTCGATATTGGTGCCGATCATGCGCAGCGGCTGGCCCTGGTCGTCGAGGATCACATTGCCCTGGCCGCGAATATGGCGTAACTTACCGCCGCGCGTGGTGATGCGAAATTCCATGACGAATGGTCGTGGCTGAGCCAGAATCTCGGCCAGCTCGCGATCGGTGCGGTCGCGATCTTCCGGCACCAACAGCGTGCGCCACAGCGCCAACGTCGGCGTTTGGTCGGAATTGAGATCGTAGAGTTCGAACATGCGCTGATCCCAGGTGAAGTTTTCCTGGCTTATCACCCATTCCCAGATGCCGACGCCGCCCACCTGATTGGCCAGCGTTATGCGCTCCACCAGCCGGTTGTTTTCCGCCTGGCTGCGCTTCAAATCGCTGATGTCCTCCACCTGAGAGATGAAGTACAACGGCACCCCTTCGGCGTCGCGCACCAGCGAAACCGCCAGCAGCGCCCAAACGGTCTGGCCGTCGCTGCGAATGTAGCGTTTCTCCAGGGTATAGCTGCTGATATGGCCATCGAGCAGGTCGTGCAACTGGCTGAGATCGGCGTTGAGATCGTCGGGATGCGTAATTTCTTGAAAGGTCAGCTTATGCAGCGCCTCCGGCGTATAGCCGAGCAGCGTGCACAGCGCCTGATTGACCTGCAGCCATTTGCCCTGCGGCGACACCAGCGCCATGCCGATGGCGGAATACTCCAGCGCGCTGCGAAAGCGGCTTTCACTTTCGACGATATGCTGTTTTTCCACTCGGAAGGCGTGCATCACCACCGCCATTGCGTGCGCCGGGATTAAAATCAGCAGCATCGGCAAGTACAGACCGAGATCGCCAAGGTGTTTGCCGGTAGCCTGAAAATGCAGCAGTCCCAGCGAAATCATCACGGTGATCAGCAAGAGGGTGCAGAAGCAAACGGTGAACGCCTCAAAACGCGGCAGTGCGATGGCTGCCCACAGCAGCGGCAAAATCACGAACGTGAACGGAAAAGGCAGATAGGTCAGCGCCATAAAGCTGAAAGCCAGCGTAACCATCAGTGTCAGCAATAATGGAAACGGGTTCAGCGCCGTCAGGGTACGACGGTTGTAAGCGAGGCCGATCGGTGCCAGCGACAGTACCCCTATCGCTTCGGAAATGAACCAGGTACCGAACGGCTGCCAAAAAGGCTGCTCTGGCGCGGGTACCAGGCCGGCGGCCAGCAGCGCGCTGAACAGCGGGGTAAAAATCACCGCACAGACCACAAAACGCAGCCAACTGGCGAGATCATTCAACGGATCGTACGGGTGTAGCATGCGGCGCAACAGCAGGGCGCAAATCGCCGCTTCCAGCAGGTTGATGGCGGCCAGCTTGACGGGAGTGACGCTGACGCCGAACAGCAAGAAGCTGGCGAGCACGATGCCGAGGCCGCTGGCCAGCAGCGGCAGCCCCCAGTGACGCGGGGCGTGGCGGTACAGCACCGCGATTGCGGCGGCGGTCGGGAACCACAGCGGCGTGAAGTGGCGGGCTTCGCTGGACAGCGACAGGCTCAGCAAGGCGAGCAAAAACGTCGCCAGCGCCACGAACAGGGAATGCGTCACCACGACGCCTTTGTGTGTGCCGAACGTGTTCGGCGCGCTGATATCCATAGACACCCTTACCGATGGCCTCTGTCAGTGATTGGATTCATGACGTGGATGAATTAAGACGATTTATTGGCAAAGGGTAGTACAGCGCGAGAGGAAAACCTACCGGGAAGCCCGACTTTACTGCGTTAACGCCAGCCCGGCGACAGAATGACGAAAAAGCCGGCGCGAGGCCGGCTTTTGGCGTATTACAGCAGGAACAGAGTGGCGAGGCCGAGGAAGATGAAAAAGCCGCCGGTGTCGGTCAGCGCGGTGATGAGCACGCTCGAGCCGACCGCCGGATCGCGGCCCAGTTTGAGCATGGTCATCGGGATCACCACGCCCATCAGCGCCGCCAGCAGCAGGTTTAGCAGCATCGCCAGCGTCATCACGCCGCCCATCGCCGCGTCGCCGTACAGCAGCCAGGTGATCACGCCCATGATGCCGCCCCACACCACGCCGTTGATGATGGCGACGCCCAGCTCCCTGAGCATCAGGCGCGAGATGTTGCCGACTTCAATCTGGTGCAGCGCCAGCGCGCGCACAATCATGGTGATGGTTTGGTTGCCGGTGTTGCCGCCGATGCCAGCGACGATCGGCATCAGCGCCGCCAGCGCCACCAACTGGGAAATGGTGTGTTCGAACAGGCCAATCACGCGCGAGGCGACGAACGCGGTACAGAGGTTGATCGCCAGCCAGGCCCAGCGGGTCTTGACCGCCTTGCTGACCGGGGCGAACACGTCTTCTTCCGGGCTCAAACCGCCCATGCGGCGCAGGTTGGTGTCGCTCTCTTCGTTGACGGCGTCGACGATCTCTTCGATGGTCAGGCGGCCCATCAGTTTGCCTTTGGCATCAACCACCGGGGCGCTGATCAGGTCGTAACGTTCGAACGCGCCGGCCGCTTCATCGGCCTTGTCCTCAGGCTGAAAGGTGGCGGGGTCGCTGTCCATCACTTCGCGTACCGGGATCTCCGGATCGTTCAGCAGCACCGCGGTGAGCGGCAGTTCGCCCAGCAGGGTATTTTTGCGATCGGTGACGAACAGTTTATCGGTGGCGTCGGGAATGGTTTTGCGCATGCGCAAAAAACGGTGCACCGCGCCGAGCGTGACGTCCGGCCGCACCGTCACCAGTTCGAAATCCATCATCCAGCCGACGCTGTCTTTGGCGTACTGGCTCATCTCGCGCACCTGAGCGCGCTGCTCCGGCTCCAGCGAGGTCAGCAACCGGCCCATCAGGTTACGCGGCAGGTATTGCGCCAGATAGGCCTGTTCGTCCACGTCCAGCGTTTTGATCGCTTTGAGCAGGTCTTTATCGCTCATTTCTTCGATCAGGCTGTCCCAGACCGGTTCGGCGACTTCCACCAGCGTCTGGCCGCGCTTGCTGTTGCCCACCAGCCGCCACAGCGCCATGCGCTCGTCCTGCGGCAGCGCTTCCAGCAGGTCCGCCAGGTCGGCGGCGTGCATGTCGTCAAGCAGGCCGGTAATTTCCGCCGTTTGGTTCAGCCGTTCGCTTTGGCTGAGGGCGTGTTCATCCCCTGGCCGGCCGAGAATGCCGTCGACCAATTCCTTATTGTTCAACAACAGAGTGAGAATGCGCTGGCGGTGTTCAGCGACTTTTTTGACGTTATGGGTTGCGGCTGACATGGTGTTCCTTAACGGGCGCTCGGCGTTCCTGACGCAGGCTCATTAAAAGATAGAGCATAGCGAGTGCCGGAGTCATTTTTATGAAACGGACGGGGCGCGGCGGTTATTCAGAGGAGGCGTCCTGTTGCGGCGTGCTGACTTCGGCGGCGTTTTGCGCAGCGGCCTGCTTTTTTTCCTGATGATGAGGCACCGCCACCACGGCGGCGTACAGCAGTCGGCCGACTAAAATGATAAAGCTGATAAACAACACTATCTTCGTCATCTGTCCGGTGGTTTTCTTGCGCATATATCACCCGGTATGCCGGTGTCCTGTGTTATTCGCTCGAGAATTTGTAACCGGATTTTAGGCGCTGATGACAAAAGTTGTCCATTTTTTTCCGGCGAGCGGCGCGCCGTATTAGGGTTTCGTTTAGGTTGGCAGAGCGGGGGCGGAAAGAAAAACCCCCTGGCTGGCAGGGGGCGGAGGATCAGGCGGAGCGCTGTTCGTCTTGCGAACCTTCTTCGTCGATCAGCAGCTTCCAGCCGACGACGTCGTTCCAGTAGGCCTGCTCGCGCTCGAAGTCCAGCTGCACCAGGTTGTTTTGCGCCAGGTAGCCGGCCGGGAAGCGCAGCGTCCAGTGGTTGTCGTCGGTGGTCAGGCGCAGCGTTTCCGGTGTGGTGGTCGACTGACGCTGGTTGTTGAGCAGGGTGCTCAGACGCAGCAGCTGGATCAGCGGCAGGTAGTGTTTCTTTTTGAACAGGTTGAGGCGCGGCAGCTCTTCCAGCTTGATCGCCTTGCGGTGGAAACGCACCAACGCCGCCAACAGCAGCTGCTGTTCCTGGTTAAAGCCAGGCAGATTGGAGTTTTGCAGAATGTAAGCCGAATGGCGATGCATGCCGCTGTGGTTGATGCTCAGCCCCACTTCGTGCAGCATGGCGGCCCATTTCAGCAGGGCTTCCAATTGCGGATGCACCAGCTTGGTGTTTTGCGCCATCCACTGCGAATAGAGCAGTTCGGTGGTTTCCAGCACCCGCTTGGCCTGTTCGCGGTCGATGTTGTAGTGATCGGCCAGGCTTTTGGCGGTGCGGCTGCGGATGTCCTGGTGGCGGAAGCGGCCTTCCATTTCATACAGCACGCCTTCGCGCAGCGCACCGTCAGACAGGCGCAGATCGCGGATCGCCAGCGCATCGAACACGCCGCACAGGATAGCCAGCCCCGGCACGAACACCGATTGGCGATCTTCCGACAGCCCCGGCAGGCTCAGTGAGCTGAAGCTTTTGAACTGCAGCACCTGTTCGGCGAGCATTTCCAGGCGTTCGAGGGTGATCAGACCGTCTTTTTCGCCCATCGCCACCAGCACTTCGTGGGCGGCCTTGATGGTGCCCGAGGCGCCCAGCGCGTACTGCCAGCCCTGAATGCGGTACTGCCAGGCCAGCGTTTCCAGCTTCTGCGCCGCTGCCAGCCGCGCGCGGCGGAAGTTGTTTTTGCTGATCTCGCCGCCGGGGAAGAACAGCTGGGCGAAGCTGACGCAGCCCATGCGGCGGCTTTCCGCCAGCAGCGGCTCGAAGTCTTCGCCGATCACCAGCTCGGTCGAGCCGCCGCCGATGTCGATCACCAGCTTGCGGCCTTTCTCCGGTTGAGTGTGCTCCACGCCCATGAAGATCAGGCGAGCTTCTTCCTGGCCGGCGATGATTTCGATCGGGTAGGGGATCACTTTGGCGGCGCGCTTGAGGAACACTTCGGCGTTCACCGCCTGGCGCAGGGTGTGGGTCCCGACGATGGTGACGTTATCCGCCGGGAAGCCCTGCAGCCGTTCGGCAAACAGCGCCAGGCAGGCCAGGCCGCGTTCTATCGCCTCTTCACTGAGTACGTTGTTGCTGTCCAATCCGTCGGCGAGGTGCACCCGCTGTTTTAAACGGCCCAATACCTGTAAGGCGCCGTTGACGACGCGGGCGATCACCATGTGGAAACTGTTCGACCCGAGGTCGATGGCGGCGATTTCCTGCGGTTTGTTCGTTGCAGTGTTTTTTAGCGGCATAGTTGCTGGCCTACTGTCCTGGTTGTTCCAGAGCTTTTAAATACTCGTAAATAGCCACCTGGGCGCGCACTTTGCGGCGGTTGCCGCGCGGCACGTACTGGTTGCTCAGTTCTTTATCCACATAACGGGCCTTGACCGTATCGCTGAACAGGATCTCCAGAATGTCCAGAACGCGCTGTTTCAGCGCCGGATCCAGCAGCGATACCGCCACTTCGATACGGTAATCTATGTTGCGGGTCATCCAGTCGGCGGAGGACAGATACACCCGTTTGTCACCTTTGTTGTCGAAAACGTAAACCCGATCGTGTTCCAAAAAGCGATCGACGATGCTGATCACCTGAATATTGTCGCTGATCCCCGGCAGGTTGGGAATCAGGGAACACATGCCCCGCACCAGCAGGCGGATCTTCACGCCGGCGCCGGACGCGGTATATAACCGATCTACCAGCCCTTTATCCACCAGATTATTTATTTTCAACATAATGCCGGCCTGTTCCCCGGCCTGGGCGTTGGCGATTTCGTTGTCGATCAGCTCATACAGCTTCAGGCGCGAGTTCTGCGGCGACACCATCAGGTTGTCGAAGGTGACCGGCCGGTAGGGGTTCTCGATAAAGTTGAACACCCGGCGCACTTCGTTGGTGATGCGCGAGTCGGCGGTCAGCAGCGAATAGTCGGTATAGATGCGCGCGGTTTTTTCGTTAAAGTTGCCGGTGCCGATATGAGCATAGCGCACAATTTCATCGCCTTCACGGCGCGAAATCAGGAACAGTTTGGCGTGGATTTTCAGCCCCGGCGCCGAGAAGATCACGTGTACGCCGGCTTCGGTCAGGCGCTTCGCCCAGTGAATGTTGGCCTCTTCGTCGAAGCGCGCCTGCAGCTCGACCACCACCGTGACCTTTTTGCCGTTGTGCGCGGCGTGGATCATCGATTCGATGATGCGCGAGTCTTTTGCCACGCGGTAGATGTTGATTTTGATCGCCAGCACGCTCGGATCGAACGACGCCTGGCGCAGCAGCTCCAGCACGTGTTCAAAGGTGTGGTACGGGTAGTAGAGCAGCACGTCTTTTTCGCGAATGGCGTCGAAGCCGTTGCGGAAACCGTCGAACCAGATGTGGCGCAGGCGCGGCAGCGGCTTGTTGACCAGGTTGGCCTTGCCGACGTTCGGGAAGCTGATGAAGTCTTTAAAGTTGTGATAGCGACCGCCGGCGATCACCGAATCGTAGTTGGAGATGCCCAGCTTGCCGCGCAGCAGCTCCACCATTTCGTTCGGCATGTCGCGCTGATAAACGAAGCGCACCGGCTCGGCGGTGAGGCGCTGTTTCAGACTGGAGGACATCAGTTCCAGCAGGCTGGATTCCATTTCGGTCACCAGATCGTACTCGGCGTCGCGGGTCATCTTCATCGAATAGGCGTTGAGCGCGTCGTAGTCGAAGAAGCCTTTGAAAATCTCATCCAGGCAGTAACGCAGAATGTTGTCCAGCAGGATCATCGGCTTGCGGCGGCGCGGCGCTTCCGGCGGCAGATTGACGAAGCGCGGCACTTTGTCCGACGGGATTTCCAGCAGCGCATAGTCGGTGCGCGCGCCGCGGATAATTTCCACCGCCAGATAGGTGTAATCGTCTTTCAGGAACTGCACCAGATTGGTGTCGTGGTTGATCAGGATCGGCGTGATGTGCTGGCGCAGATGCTGTTTGAAATACTGGCGCAGCCAGATTTGCTGGTTTTCGGACACCTGGCGTTCGTTGATCAGGAAGATCTGGTTGCGCGCCATTTCCAGCAGCAGATCGTTGTACAGGCCGTCGAATTCCTGATCGGTTTTCAGCACCTTGGCCTGGATCTTTTTCAGCAGGTGGCGCGAGGCGCCGGCGGAGCCCTGCTCTTCGCTGATCAGGATGCGGCGTTTGAGATCGGCGAAGCGGACTTTATAGAACTCGTCGAGGTTGTTGGAGTAAATGCCCAGAAAACGCATTCGTTCAATCAGGGGATTGCTCTTATCTGCGGCTTCCTGCAACACGCGTTCATTAAAGGATAACCAGCTTAGTTCTTTTTCGATGTAGAGCTTTTCCTGACCCATTGCCACTCCAGTTCAATTTTAGAATAGGATCCGGGACGCAGCGCCCGGATGCCGCTCTAGTGTCCTTCATCATTATTGCGAGAGATTGACAGGAAAGTCCAACATATCCATTGCGTTGGCGCGCGGCGTTTTTCGCCGACAATAAATTTTCCCCGCGGCGGGATGCCCGGCAGTGAAACGATCAGCATGAAATGACGGTTAGCAGGCTTATTCTTGGCGTTATAAAGCGTGTTTATGGTCATTTTTCAGCAATATATCAAATTCATATTGTCTGTTGGCAGTATAAAAAACCTGGGTTGAGTCGGGTAACTTTGTCATGCAAACGTCATAAAACTGACATAAGATGCCCGGTTATCTTACGGCGTAAGCCCGATTACATCAGCGACAGCGAGACACATGACACAGACGACGGCAAATCAACATCCCCGAGATCGCCTGCGCGGGCGCATCGACCGCGGCGTGCAGGCGGCAGTGACCGCCTGCGGGCTGATGGTGCTGATGACGTTGATGCTGATCTTCGTTTATCTGCTGTTTGCGGTGCTGCCGCTGTTCAAACCGACCTCGCTTGGGCAAGTTCAGCCGCTGCCGATTGTGGCGTCTTCCCCGGCGCTGGCGCTGGGCATGGACGTGCAGCAGCGCGTCGGTTATCGCATCGATGCGCAGGGCACGGGGCAATTTTATCGTCTGTCGCCGGCGCCGAGCGGCCAGGCCCAGACACCGCTGGTGCAGCAAACGCTGCTGGCCAAACCGGCGCTGCTCGCGCAGGCCGCCGGAGAGCGGGATCTGTTCGCGTTGGCGCAGGCCGACGGCCGGTTGGTGGTGGCGCGCGCGGATTTCGCCACGGCGGAAAACGGCCGGCCGCAGTGGCTGTTCCCACTCGGCCAACCGCCGCTGGCGCTGGATCCGCAGCGCAAGCCGCTGAAGCTGTTGTCGCTGGCGGACGCGCATCGCGGGCAGTATCTGCTGGCCGGGGTGACCGACGATCGGCGGCTGGTGTTCGGCCGTTTCAGCCCGGATCGGCCGCCGCAGTTCAGCGAACGTCCGCTGGAACACGACGCAGGGCAGTTGGTGCTGACGCCGGATGGCCGCCAGCTTTACCTGCTGGCGGGCAACCGGCTGGCGCGTTACCAGATCGACGGCGCGCAGCTGCAACTGCGTGAAACGCGCACCTTGGGCGAACACGCCCCGTACCAGATGACGGCGCTGCCCGGCGGCAGCGCGCTGCTGATCAAGGGCGCCGACGGCAACCTGCGCGAGTGGTTTGAGGTGGAAAAAGAGCAGCGCTGGCGACTGACGCCGGTGCAGCATTTCGACCACGACGCCGACGGGCAGGAGCTGACGGTGGCTGAACCTTATCGCCGGGTGTTCGCCACCCTGCGGCCCGATGGCGGCTTCTCGTTATTCTCCACGATCCAATCCCAGCCGCTGCTGAATACCCGTTTGGGCGCCGAGGTGCGGCAAATGGCGTTCGCGCCGCGCGGCGATGGCCTGCTGCTGGAGAGCGCGCAGGGCTGGCAGCGCTATGCGCTCGACAACCCGTATCCGGACGTCACCTGGCGTTCGCTGTGGGGCAAGGTGTGGTATGAGAACTACCCGCAGCCGGCCTATGTCTGGCAGTCCACCTCCGGCGAAGACAGCTACCAACCTAAATTCAGCCTGATGCCGGTGATCTTCGGCACCTTCAAGGCGGCGGCTTACGCGATGCTGTTCGCCATCCCGCTGGCGTTGGCCGGCGCCATCTATACCGCTTACTTTATGACGCCGGGGCTGCGGCGAGTGATCAAACCGGCTATCGAAGTGATGGGCGCGCTGCCGACGGTGGTGATCGGGCTGGTGGCCGGCATCTGGCTGGCGCCGATCATCGAGCAGTATCTGTTGGCGGTGCTGGCGTTGCCGCTGCTGCTGGCGGCGGCGGTGCTGCTGTGCGGCGCGTTGACCCATCGCTTTATGCCGCGCTGCCGGCCGGGCGTCGATCTGCTGTTGCTGTTGCCGCTGCTGGCGTTGACGGTGTGGCTGGCGTTCAGCCTGGGGCCGTGGCTGGAGGTGGCGCTGTTCGGTGAGCCGCTGCATTTCTGGCTGGGGGATAATTATGACCAGCGCAATGCGCTGGTGGTGGGCGTGGCGATGGGGTTCGCGCTGGTGCCGATCATCTTCTCGCTGGCGGAGGATGCGCTGTTCAGCGTGCCGGCCACCCTGAGCCAGGGCTCTTTGGCGCTGGGCGCCACCCAATGGCAGACGGTGATCAAGGTGGTGCTGCCATCCGCCAGCGCCGGCATTTTCTCCGCGCTGATGATCGGCTTTGGCCGCGCGGTGGGAGAAACCATGATCGTGCTGATGGCCACCGGCAACACGCCGATTATCGACGGCAGCCTGTTCCAGGGGCTGCGAGCGCTGGCGGCCAATATCGCCATCGAAATGCCGGAGGCGGTTTCCGGCAGCAGCCATTACCGCGTGCTGTTCCTGACTGCGCTGGTGCTGTTTGTCTTCACCTTCGTGTTCAACACGCTGGCGGAGGCGGTGCGCCTGCGGCTGCGCAAGCGCTACACGCCGAATCAGGAGGCGCCATGAAAAACTGGGTGAAGAGCGGGTCACCGTGGGTGTGGCTGACCGCCGGTTCGGTCGCCGTCAGCCTGCTGGCGCTGATCGGCATTCTGTTGCTGCTGGCCGGGCAGGGGATGCGCTATTTCTGGCCGAGCCCGGTTTATCAGTTCGAACTGAATCAGAACGGCGCCGGGCCGGTGACGGTGATCGGCGAGTTGTACCAGCAACAAAGCATTTCCCGGCGCCAGCTGGCTGAGGCGGGCGTCACGCCGCCGGGCGAGGCGCAGAACGTCGAACGTTATCTGATTAAGGTCGGCAACCGCGAGCGCGAGGGGCAGGATTTCCGCACCTTGCTGGCCAGCGATATCCGCAGCCAAAGCTCGCCGCGCAGCCTGCTGGTGCTGGAGCGCGACAGCCACGGCACCGCTTACGGCTATCTGGCGGGGCTGCTGGAAGACGGGCAACCGCTGACCGGCCGCAATCTAGGGCAGGCGTTGCAGCAGCGCCTGCCGCAAATCGCCGCGCTCTCACGCCAGGCGCACGACATTCAATTCCGCGACATGGCGCGCATCAATCAGCAGTTTGACGCGCTGCGGCTGCGGGAAAAGCGCCTGCAGCGCGACGATAAGCTGGACGCCCGCGCACAGGACGCCATCAAGGCCGAACGGCTGGAGCTGCAGCGGCAGTATCAGCTGTTGTCCGAACGTCTGGCGGGGCTGAACCGCGATCGCCAGCGCGACGCGTTGCTGCTGCGCGACATGCACGGACAGACGTTGACCATTCCGCTCAGCCAGGTGCGCGATGCCTGGTACCCGAACGCCATGAGCACCTCCGAGAAGCTGGCGCACTGGGGCGAGCAGGTGAAGAAGTTTCTCATCGACAGCCCGCGTGAGGCGAATACCGAGGGCGGGGTGTTCCCGGCCATTTTCGGCACGGTGTTGATGGTGATCCTGATGTCGATCGTGGTGATGCCGTTTGGCGTGATCGCGGCGGTGTATCTGCACGAATATGCCGGCAACAATCTGCTGACGCGGGTGATCCGCATCGCGGTGGTCAATCTGGCCGGCGTGCCCTCGATCGTCTATGGCGTATTCGGCCTCGGCTTCTTCGTCTATATGATAGGCGGCACGCTCGATCAGCTGTTCTATCCTGAATCCCTGCCCAACCCGACCTTCGGCACGCCCGGCGTGCTGTGGGCGGCGCTGACGCTGGCGCTGCTGACGCTGCCGGTGGTGATCGTCGCCACCGAGGAAGGGCTGTCGCGCATACCCACCTCGCTGCGGCAGGGCTCGATGGCGCTGGGGGCCAGCCGGGCCGAGACGCTGTGGCGCATCGTGCTGCCAATGGCGGCGCCGGCGATGATGACCGGTCTGATCCTGGCGGTGGCGCGCGCCGCCGGGGAGACCGCGCCGCTGATGCTGGTGGGGGTCGTGAAATCGGTGCCGGTGCTGCCGGTGGACGAGATTTTCCCGTATCTGCACCTTGAGCGGAAGTTCATGCATTTGAGCTTCCAGATCTACGATATGGCATTCCAGAGCCCGAGCGTGGAGGCGGCGCGGCCGTTGGTGTTCGCCACCGCCTTCTTGCTGGTGACGATCGTGGTGAGTTTGAATCTGGCGGCGATGGGCATCCGCCATTCGCTGAGGGAGCGGTACCGAGCATGGTCGCAGTAACAATGACGCTATTTTTGGGGAGTGCGTAATGGGTTTGATGACGCCAGGCAGTTTGCCCCGGCTGGATGTCCAGCATCTCGACGATGAACAGACCGCGCTGGCGGTCAACGGCCTGAACCTGTTTTATGGTGACAAACAGGTGCTGCACGATATCTCGCTGCGTATCCCGAAACACCGGGTGACGGCCCTGATCGGCCCTTCGGGCTGCGGCAAATCGACGCTGCTGCGCTGTTTCAACCGCATGAACGATCTGGTGGACAACTGCCGCATCGAGGGCGAACTGCAGCTGAACGGCGCGGCGATCTCCGGCGCGCAGATCGACGTGGCGGCGTTGCGGCGGCGGGTGGGCATGGTGTTCCAGCGGCCGAACCCGTTCCCGAAATCGATCTATGAAAACGTGGTGTACGGCCTGCGCCTGCAGGGCGTGCGCGACCGGCGCTTGCTGGATGAAGCGGTGGAGCGTTCGCTGCGCGCCGCCGCGCTGTGGCATGAGGTGAAGGACCGGCTGCGCGAAAACGCCTTCCGCTTGTCCAGCGGCCAACAGCAGCGCCTGGTGATCGCGCGTGCCATCGCCATCGAGCCGGAAGTACTGTTGCTCGACGAGCCGACTTCGGCGCTGGATCCGATCTCCACGCTGACCATCGAAGAGCTGATTTCGGCGTTGAAGCAGCGTTACAGTGTGGTGCTGGTGACGCACAACATGCAGCAAGCGGCGCGCGTCTCCGACTACACCGCCTTTATTCATCAGGGGCGGCTGGTGGAATACAACGACACCGACGCCATTTTCACGTCGCCGCGCCAGCGCCGCACCGAGGATTATATTACCGGGCGGTATGGGTGAGGGGAGAGCGACGGAGGTTTTCGCTCCGTCGCCGGCAATGGCCGTTGCAGTCGGCCTGCGTCTGCTGTTTTATTTTACCCGCGCATTAAGCCGGCATGAATTAATGCATGGCATAAGTCTGATTGCCGGCGAGTTTGTTTTATTCATCTTTCATCATGTGGAATTCAATCCATTCTCTGCAATTTATTATCAACCACAATTATGTTGTCGGTGATGATCAATATAATTGTTCATGTCGATAATGGCTGTGGCGGGCTCGGCGGTGCTGAAATGGTAATCCTTAATGCGCGCGGCCTTTAGCCGTAACCCGCAATACCAACCCCACCACCAACAATGCAGCGCCCGAGGCATAGAGCGGGAACCAGCGCGTCCACCAGAGCGGGGAAAACAGCGGGGTGCTGTTGAGATCTGCGGACGTGTAGCCGCTATATATATTCAGGGTTACGGCGATGGCAAACATCGCCAGGCCGATAAAAAGCAGCAGGTTTGAAACTTTAGCCATTTACGTTACTCCTTCGTAGAAATTCAGAGGAAAGGTTCTTGTTATTGCGGTGCGTTACTGTTTCATCCACTATTCCGGTTAAATACGCTCTTGGCTTTTTTATCAGCTCATTTTCCGGTAAAAATGGCATCACCGAATACTAGCCGGTTATTCGCCAATAAAAAACCCGCCAGCGCGGGTTTTCTCTTTTTTCTCGCAGACCGTCACTTCACCAGCGGCTTATCGCCCGGCGTTTTGAACTTCGCCAGATATTGCGGCTGGAAGATGCACATGCGCAGCACGGTGCGGTATTCGCCGTTGACGAAGAACTCGTCGATCAGCTCGCCTTCCACGTTAAAGCCCAGCTTGCTGTAGATGTGGATCGCCTTCGGGTTCTCCTTGTCGACGATCAGGTACAGCTTGTACAGGTTCAGCACCGAGAAGCCGTAGTCCATCGCCAGGCGGGCGGCGGTGCTGGCGTAGCCTTTGCCCTGGTGGGCGGGATCGATGATGATCTGGAATTCTGCGCGGCGGTGGATGTGATCGATCTCCACCAGTTCCACCAGGCCGACCTTGGCGCCTTCGTGCTCGATGATAAAGCGGCGCTCGCTCTGATCGTGGATGTGTTTGTCGTAGAGATCGGAAAGTTCGACAAAGGCTTCGTAGGGTTCTTCAAACCAATAGCGCATAACGCTGGCGTTGTTGTCCATCTGGTGGACGAACGACAGATCGTCCCGTTCCAATGGGCGTAACCTGACGCTGGCAGTGCTGGACATGTGGGCTCCTCTGTGCCGTGAAATTGTGCAAAGTATAACTTCACAGAATGGATGAAGGCGAAAAAAAACGGCGCCGCGTGGGCGCCGTTTAGGCAAGGTTCTGACTTCAGACGGTGCAGGTATTAGCTGGCCTGGCGACACTTATGGCCTCTGGTGGCAATGGAGTCTGCAATAAAATTTGTTCGGCGATTTCCGCCGATACTTTTTTAATCGCAACAATCAATTGAATTGCCGAATTTAGGACAACGCTTTTTATTTCTTCCACGCTTTTGCCGCGAAGAAACGAATGCAGGAAGACATCGCCAAACGCGCTATTGTTCAAGTCGCTGCGGGTTTTACAGGCCATCAGACGCTCAAATCCGTTATCGCTGTCATAGGGGCCTTCACAGAAAAATGCCGTTTCTACCGCGATTCGTTTGATCGCCATGAGTACAAATCCGTCCATCGAGGGGCTCTCCATTCGTTTTATTTAAGGAGCGGGCCGTGCGGATCAGGCCAGCGTCATTACCTTTCTCTTTCTGTTCTGCCAGCGCACCTGGCCCTCTCCCCAGGGTTTGAGCTTGTTGAAGCGCTTGATTGCCTGAGGTGCGAAACCGGGCCTGCAACAAAAATCGAGCAGCCATATCCTGTCTCCCTCATTCCATTCGGAAGGGTGAAGTGGGAACCCCGGATCGCGTTGCAATTGCGTTTCGGTGTCCTCCGTCAGACAGGCCCAGAGAACATAGGCCAGCGGTTGGTCATTGGTGTCGAAAAGAAACTTGATCTGCCCGTGCTGTATGGCAAATATCAAGCGCTCATGAACGCTTTTTATCGGATGAAGGCTGTAATTTCGGTGATGTAACATGCAGCTCACGGCAAAACCAAGCTGCTCATAGTCTGACCATTGTTCTTGGCCGCCGGCGGTTTCTCGAATATAGAGCGTCATGCTGGTTCATTTCTCCTGGAGGGGATGACAAGCGGCTGCCCGCCAAAGGTTTCTTTGGCGAAGGCCACCGCCTTTATCCGCATGTCGGTTAACAGTTGCCGCAAGCGTTGGTCGTCATCACCATTGGCCTCCACCAGAGCCGTGATTTCGTTGAGCATCTGTATTTTCCCGCACTGGGGGCGGGGCCGCAGCCTGAGGCGAGCCTGTTGCGCCATGCCTTTCTGAATAACGGTGGCATCGATTCCCTGGGCGCGGCAGGTTTCGACCAACCAATGATTGACCTGCGAGAAAGCGCGCAGGGTGCCCATAAAACGCGCATCCCGTGAGAAATCGTCATGCGTGGGGACGGGGTGCCCTTGGCTGCAGCGAATCAAGGTCACGACCAAACGTTCCAGCGGCGATTCGTCTCCCGCCATTTCCGCTGAGACATAGAGCTTTCGGCAACGGTGGATAAGCAGCTGCAGGAAACTGTTTGCCAGCCTCTCTAAGGGTTTTGGCGTCTCCGCCGGTGAGAGCAGGTCGATGGGAATGCCCAGTAGCGTCAAATAGCCGCGGCAACAGGCCTGCTGAAAAAAATGCCAGAAATAGGTTTTTACCTGTTGCTGGGCGATGGCAATGAAAGGCCGATCAAACAGGTACTTCCCAAGGTAGAAGCACAGCTCGGATAGGCTGTTCTGAATGATTGCCGGTTCTCTCATCAATTGTGCAAACTTGAGCTGGTATTCGAAATCGTAACGATGATCGCTGGGGAATAAACAGGTTAGCCCGTTAAAATCCAATACCCTACCGTCCATGGTGATGTTGGAGGATGAGGTGGTCAACATCAGGAAGCGGGTGCGGCAAAACGCCATTTGCCGAGCCAGACGTTTGGTGAGCTCATACATCCCCTCAAGGCAGCGGCGCCGCGGATCGCGAGCGGCCTGTTCGCTGAAGCCCGCGGTGGGGACCGGCAAATAGTCCGGCAGGCGGCGAAGCACGGATTTAACCCGTTGAACGTCATGCATGAGCTGCCCTGCATATTCCGCTTTGGGCCGGAAGTAGGGCGTTCGTTCAAAATGTGCCGGGCGGACCAGGGGCTCGCGAACCAGAAGGGCGCGGCGAGAGCGGCCCTTTGTGCGGGTGAAATCCCCATGGGTATAGCTGTCGGTGAGCAAAATCGCGTGGGTGCGCGCGGCGCCATAAGGCAACGTCTGCGCCAGCATTTCGCTCCATAGGGCTTCATAGATCGCCTGTTCGGCGCGCAGTTCGCCATTGGAGTGATACCAATCCGAACCTTGCCCGACCAGCGGATTAGCACCGATTCCTTTCACCTGGTAACGGCCATCAAAACCGCAGCGGGCGCCGCCGCCGTTACGTTGAATACCGCCTCCGCCGTAACGTTCCGCGTGGAAAACTTTGACGGCGCCTGGCGTATCGGGAGTGACCAGATAGCTGCACGCGGCGTGCAGCGCTTCGCCGTCTGCCTTTTCTTCGGCGGACCAAATGAGAGAGGACGTAACCCGGTGTGCCGTGAAAGGCACTAAATTTTCCGCCAGGTCCTTAAGTAAAAAAGAATCGCTCATTGGGTGATGTACTCTATGGTGTAGTTCAGTTCTGATACGGACGTGCGCTGCGCGAAACGAGCAAAAGCGGCGTCCAGATGCCCGGCGATATCGCGCAATGCTTCCGCCCTGGCCATCGCGGGGTGATCGCAGTCGATGTCGATATTTTGTATTCGTCCATGTACATAGGGGCGCCAGGCCTCCAAATCCAACCAGTCTTCTGCGCGCGGCGCTGCTGCCGTGAAGAACAGCAAATTACCGTAGAAGTGGCCGTGTTCCGACTGGCCGACCAGGCGGCGGCTATTAATCACCACGTCAATCAAGCGGTCGAGCGTGCCGTCATCCAGACTGGCCAGGGCGCTGCCGTGTTTTCGCAACAGGGCGATTGTTTCCGCGCGTTGCAGGATCTCGCCTTTCGGCACGACCAGCGAAGGCAATTCTTGATCGAAGGGCAAGGCGATGCCCGCAATGAACAACAGGGCGGCCAGCGCCAGGCTCTCCTCCTCTTCGCCATTGAGCGTTTCAAAAGCGAAGCGTCGCCACAGATCGCTGGGATAGGCATCCATCATCGCCAGCAATTCGACCTGCTGATCTTGTTGCTCTAGGTGGATGGCGACATTGTGGGCGATCATGCCGCCAACCGACCACCCGATGATCCAGTAAGGCCCCTCGGGCTGATGGGCGCGTATGCGCCTGGCATATTCTGCGGCCATTTCATCCATCGTTCGGGTGATATTGCTGCCCGGCGTCAGGCCTTGAGCTTGCAAGCCGACGATTTCACACGGCGTTTTGAGAAAACGCGCCAGGCCGCTGTAACACCAGGCGATGCCACCGGCCGGATGGATGCAAAACAGCGTCGGCAGCGCGTTTTGCGAAGCGCCGGCGCCAGGGCGCAGCAGCAGTGTGGCATCGAGCATATCCGGCGCTGAGTGCTGGCCTTGTTCGGCCAGCGCCCGGGCTGAAGGATGAGCAAAGATACTGGCGATGGTGATTTGCCAACCCAGGCCGGCGTTAATGCGGGCGGCGACATCAACGGCGCTCAGCGAGTTGCCTCCCAGTTCGAAGAAGTTGGCTTCAGGCGCCACGGCAGGCAGGCGCAGCGCATCGGCAAAATATTCGCACAGCCGTTGCTCCGTCAGGGAGGAGGGAATGCCACCGCCCTGTGATTGCGGGCTTTGCGGAGCGGGCAGCGCTTTTCTATCCAGTTTGCCATTGCGGCTGAGCGGCAGTTCGGAGAGAAACACCAGGCACTGCGGCAGCATGTAGGCAGGGAGATATTCCCGGCAGAGCGCTAGTAAGGCTTTTTCATCGGCCTCGGCGCCGCTGGCCACGACATAGGCGACAATGCGCCCGTCATGCATGTTGGCGCAGGACTGGAGCACCTGCGGATGTCGATTGAGAACCGCGTCAATTTCCTCCAGCTCAATACGCTGCCCGTGTATTTTTATCTGGTGATCCAGCCGCCCCAAATAGTCTATTTCGCCATTCGGGCGCCAGCGCGCCAGGTCTCCCGTGCGGTAAAGGCGCTTGCCGTCCGCCGTGGCGAAAAACCGTTCTGCCGTCAGCTCGGGTTGGCCCGCATAGCCGTCAGCGAGACAAATGCCCTCAATGTGCAATTCCCCTTCGATGCCAATGGGGGTGGTGTTGCCGAAGGGATCCAGCACGTGGATGCGCGTATTCCAAATGGGGCGGCCGATAGGCACGCTGCGCTTCTCGTCGCTGCAGCTCAGCGCGTGGTAAGTGACATCAATGGCGGCCTCCGTCGGGCCGTAAAGATTATGCAAAGGCGCCGTCAGCAATGTCCGCTGCCGTTGGGCCAGCTCCGGCGACAAGGCTTCCCCGCTGGCGAATACCCTGAGCAGCGGCAGCGGTTCGGGCCTGCGTTCGACGGCGTCGAGAAACAGCGCCAGCATCGATGGAACAAAGTGCAGCGTTGTGATGCGATGCTGCACGATGCAATTCAGCAGGTACGCCGGATCGGTATGGCCGCCGGGCCGCGCCATCACCAAGGTTGCGCCCCCGATCAGCGGCCAGAAAAACTCCCAAATCGACACATCAAAGGTGGCCGGCGTTTTCTGCAGCACGCGATCCTGCGTTCCGAGAGGATATTCGGCCTGCATCCATTGCAGGCGATTGGCCAAGGCAAGATGGCTCACGATCACCCCTTTTGGGGCGCCGCTGGAACCGGAGGTGAACAGAATATAAGCCGGATCTGCGCCGCTTTGCCGCGTGACGAGCGGCAATGCCGCGTCGCCCTGATGGGCGGCTAGTGAGTACAGCGCGGCGAGATCGAGCCGGGGAACGCTGTCCGGCAACCTGTCGTCATCGGCGCGATCGGCTATCAGCAATGCCGCATTGGCCTGCTCGAGCATCTTTTGCTGTCGCCGCGTCGGCAGTTCGGGCGACAGCGGCAATAGCGTGGCGCCGGCACGCATAATGGCCAGCAGAACCACTTCTAAGGCTACGCTGCGTTCAAGTGTGACGGCGATCACCTGGCCGCGAGCGCCTTGCAGATGGCGTTCAAGGGCATGCGCGCACCGCCGTGAGCGCAGTTCCAGCGCCGAATAGCTCAGCCGTTCGTTTTCGTCGAGCACGGCTAGCTGATGCGGAGTGGCTTGAGCCTGTTTGAGGAACAGGCCGAGGATCGTGTTGGCGGGTAACGGCTGGGCGGTGTCGTTCCATTGCGCGATTAACGCCAGTTCCGCCGGTGCTGGCAGCGTCAGTTGTTGCAGCGGAAGGGTCGGCGCCGCAACCAACTGCATGATCCAATGCAACAGCCGCCGCACATGCAATTGCAGCTCTGCGTGATGATGGCGCGCGGCATTGGCGATAAGACGCAGGCGGCGCGGTTGCAGGTCCGTACCCAGTTCCAGGTGGAGGTTAAGATCGCGTACGGGGCCGGTGGCGATATGTTTGACCGTGGCGCTTAGCTCCGCAAAATCGAGCGTCGCAGGCGGAGGCAAGATGTTCAGTTCGATGCCGTAAAGGGGCAGAGTATCGCCTACCCTGCCGATGGCTCGGCCGATCCATTCTCCGCGGTAGCGCTGGTGCGCGAGCAGCTCGCGCCGGCTGCGGGCGACGGTGGCGCAAACGTCGCGAAAGTGCGCGTGTTGCGGCAAATCCAGCAGAAGCGGCAGGATATTGCTGCGTGTGACCGCCGCCTGGGCGCCATAAGTATCAAGCCGCCCCATGCAGGGCAGGCCGAACAACAGTTGCCGCTCGCCCGACTGACAGCGGGAGAAATAGCTGGCGAACGCGCTGAGCAAGATGTCGGATAACGCGATCCCGCTGCTTTGGTAGAAGCTGCCCAGGGCTAGCGCCAGCTCGGTATCGATAACGGTCTCGACTTCCAACGTGTGCTCGGCCATGGCTTGCGCTGGCGCACCCAGAAAGGTCGGCGCAGGCAACTGCGCGCAGCGCTGCATCCAGTAGCGGTGATCGTCCGCATATTGCGCGCTCTGCCTGTAGAGGACGTCGTCCTGGCAGAGCGTGGTCAGTTTGACAAAGCGGCTGGGGAGAGGCGGCGTTCCTTGCAACAGCGCTCGGTAATGCTCCCCCGCACGGCGGTGGAGCAGGGAATAGGCGTAGGCGTCGAAAGCGATATGGTGTATTCGGGAAAACCATATCGCTTCGCGTTCATTCAAAACATACAGCTGATGTTCATGAAGATGTAAATTCTCCGGTCCCTGTTCCCGTTGCGTTATCTGTTCCATCGCGCGCCAGGCGAGCGCCTCCGGGTCTGCGTGATGGCTGAGATCGCAGACGGTCACGCGGCCAGCAGGCTGGCGGATGCCGAAAGACGGAGTGCCATCGATATCGAGGAAACGGTGGTTGAGCACCTCAATATCCTGCAGAGCCAGTTCGATGGCGTTGAGCAATAATGTCCGATTAATTTCACCGTGCAGGCGCAGGGCTTGCGCCGTCGCATAGAGTTTGGAAGAGTGGCTCGCTTGCGATGCGTACCATACGCCCTGCTGGGTGTCCGCCAGGGGGGTATTATTAAGGGATGAATCATTCATTTTTTCTCTGGCTCCTGTTCTGGAGTGGTACTCAAGTGCCTTGTCACCAGGCTTTCCATTTTCTTTTGGCCTGCAAAATCAAATCAATATCTCTGTGTAATTGATATTCAGTGCTTTGGGTTTTTCACCTAGCGCGATTTCATTCAATGAATGCCCTGCGCTCTTCGTTGGCGACAATGACCGGCGGGGGAAATTGCTTTGCCCTTATCGCCAAGGTCATCGCAAAATCTTCTGCCGCGTTTCGCCGGGCATACCGCAATAAATTAAGTAGCTATCATTTTTTAATCGCTATTGGGCCGCACCCCGGCGGCGACGCGCGGCTTGCTTTTCGCCGGCTCTCTGTTGCGCCCGGCATTATTTTCCCTTTGTCGCTGCGCGAATGGCCGGCAGCACAAACAGTGAGGCGATAAAGCTGATGAATACGCCATAAGCGATACTGATCATCTGCATTTTTCCGCTGACCATCATGGGGAACACCAGCTCATGCGCGTGGCCAAACGTGGTGAACGTGATGCCGTTGAACAGCAACATGCTCAACAAGGCGCCAATGGAAGAGCCTGCCAGGCCCAGCAAGAGGGTTTGGCAGAGATAAGACACATCAATAACCCTGCCGAATCCCAGCAGCAGCGTTATTGCCAGCTGGTCTTGTTGGTTGGCAATGAGCGATTCACACAGCGCGATGATGCCCGCAGTCACCGACACCCCCGCCAGCAATGAAAATAACAGGCCGAACCACAGCAGCACCTGGCCCAACCCTTCGCTGCTGCCGGCATAGTAGGTTCGGCTGTCGCTAATGGCGACTCGGTCATTGAGCGTCCCCTGGATGGCTTGTTGCAGTTGCTCGACAGAGGTGACATTGCTGGTCAATGCCACCAGGTTGTAATCGAGTCCCGCGCCCCAGCTGGTGCGGATATGTTCCAGATCGGCCATGAACTCGGACTGCCGCGGCGAACCGCCGGTGGTAAATTCACCGACGATTTTCCAATCGCGGTCGTGCAGGCGTATGGTCTCGCCCACGTGGAACGCCGGATAATGCCGCGCCAATGACGCGCCGACGACGAGCTCATTTTGCCCCGGCTGAAATGCTCTGCCGCGGGTGAGGGTGACCAGCGGTTGCCCGTTGTTCGCGTTCATCAGCGTGAATGCCGCCGGCGTTACGCCGCGCACCAGATACTCTTTCTCCACGTTGTCTGGGCGGAGCCGCACCAGGACAACCCACTCCGGCGAAGCCGCAACAAGGCCGGGCAAGCGCGAAAGTTGCGCCGCCTGCGTTCGCGTTATCGTGCTGGTCAGTTCGGAAGAGGAGTCTTTGCTTTGCGCAAAATACAGGCCGGGTTCCGCACTCGACTCCAGCGCGCCGATCAGCCCTGCGCGCAGTGAAAATAACGATGTCACAATGACCGCGAGAAAAATGAAGCTGGATAGAATCGCGGTGAAATAAAGCGGCCGCCGCCACAGGTTGCGTAATCCAATGCCCAGCAATATCCCGAGCTGGTGGATTTTCGAGGATGAACGCGGGTTCATTTTCTCTCCTCCTGCAGGCGAGCGATTTGCAAGAGGGAGGGCAATGCGCAGACCAGGGATAAAATAAAGACCAGCAGGAGGCCGATGGCATAATCCTGGAAATGCGGCTCAACGGCGTTTAATACGGCGGGGAACAGCGTCGGCAACAGCAGAATAAAAATAACCGACAACACTATGCCCACGATGGCACCCGCCAAGGTGATGGCGCCGAGTTGCACGGCAACCGCTTTAATCAACTGTGATTTGCGAAAACCCAGATAATTAAGGGTGCGGTAGTCGCTCAAGGCTTTATGCGTCATGACATAGAAGTTGGTGCTGAGCAGCAGCGCCAATAACAGGCACAGCGCCAGATTGACCCAAAAAATCACGCGATGGAAATCGAACAATTTACTCATAAACAATTTTATATGCATGCGTACGGGGGCTGTCTGCGTGGTGCCGCGCAACCGCTCCGCGCCAAACAGGGCATCAATCTGCCGGGAGAGGTTCTCGGCAGACATGCCGGGTTTAGGGGTCGCCATAAAAAAACTCACCAGCCGCTTGCCATTTTGTCTCACGCTGTCGAGGTAGTCATAATGCATCCAGACCGCGGGAGGGGTGTCGGTTTGGGTTTCTTCAACGATGCCAGTAATGTAAAGATCGAGAATGGGGTTAGGCGCGAGCTTCCAAATCGCGGATGAAAGCGGCAGCCGATCGCCCGCTTTTAAGCGATATTGCGCCGCAAAACGGCTGTCGACCAGCACGCCTTGCCGGTCATTCTGCCAACGCTCCAGTAAGCCCGGCGCTATTTTTAAAGAGGGGATCATGGCGAAGTAGTGTTGGTCTTCTACCGCGATAGCGGGCACGAACCATCCGGGGTGGCGATAGTAAGCACCGACCCAAACTCCCCAGCTCAGCCGATCCAACGCCGGCAGTTGACTCATTTTCTGATGATAAAACTGCGGCAGCAGCATTTGGGAACTGAGTGCATTCAGCACCAGTAGCCGGTTGTCTGCGCCGGGCGGATCGCTTGCCTTTAAGCTGAAGGCGCGATCAAAGGTCAGCATGAGCAGCAGCAACATGACGCCGCTGGCGATAAACAGCAAGATCATGATAAATCTTCTCGACTGCTCAGTGGCGGAGCGCCACAACCAGAGGTAAAACACGGCTCTCATGGCATATCCCTACGGATCAGCTTGCCGTCCCTGAGTTGGAATTGGCGCTGTGCCCGCGCGGCGACCTGAATATCATGCGTCACGACGATGATAGCCTTGCCCTGCTCCCGGCTCAGTAGCGTCATAATATCCATAATTTCCTCCCCCGCCTCCTGGCTGAGATCGCCGGTAGGCTCATCGCACAGCAGCAGATCCGGATTAGTGGCTATCGCACGCGCAATGGCCACGCGTTGGCGCTCTCCTCCGGAGAGTTCATCCGGCAAGTGGCGGCGCCGGTGTTCCATCTGAACCAGCTCCAGCGCGGCGTCGACGCGTTGCCGGCGCTGTTTGGCGTCCATATGCCAAAGGTGCAGGGGGAGGGCGACATTCTCCTCGGCGCTGAGCACGGGCAACAGGTTATAAAACTGAAAGACGAAGCCAATATGGCGGGCTCGCAGCGAGGTGCGTTCTTCAGGTCGCAGCCGATGCAGCGAATGCCCTTGCAAAAATACCTCGCCCCGATCGCAGACATTAACGCCGGAGATCAGATTGAGCAGCGTCGATTTCCCTGAGCCGGATGGCCCCATGATGCTGACCATCTCGCCGCCGTGCAGGCTAAAATCAAGATCGTGCAATACTGTGATGTGCTCGCGCCCTTTTTTATAGTCTTTGCCGGCCTGTTGCAGTTGCACGACCGGATCGCTCGGCGCGGTTGCCGTTTTATTCATAAAAATCTACCTGAATTGACATATTATGTTTCAGCCAGGGCTGTTGCTGAGCGAGCTTGATAATGACTAAAACCGCCGCGCGTTGCTCATCCACCACCGAAGAGATAAGGCTGACGGTGCCTGAGATCTGTCGATCGGGGAGGCCATCCGGCTTGATTGTCACTCGTTGTTGGGGCGCGACTTTCGCCAGCTGGCTTTCGGGCAGCCAAACTTCGGCATCAAAATTATCCAAACCGACAATGGTGGCGATCCCCGTGCGGGTGAAACCGCCGCCGGCGGAAATGGGCGAGACCGTTTCCCCCGGGGAGGCGTCTAACGACACCACCTGGCCGTCGAAGGGCGCGCGGATAATCGTACGCAACAGGTCGATTTCACTGGCTTTTATCTGCCAGCCCACTTGTTGTAATTCTGCCTGATATTGGCGGCGCTGCGCCTCGAACGAATCCAACTCCGCTTTGGCGCTGTCGACATCATCCTGGCTCACATAGTTGAGCGGCAACAAACGGTTCAATCGCTGCAGCTGATTGCGCGCGCGCGGCAGGCGGGACTCTGTCTGCGCGAGTTTGCCCGCCGCGATTTGCTGGCTGGCCTGGAGCGACGCAAGCTGCGCTCTTAGCGAACGCCCGTCGAGTGATGCCAATCGCTCGCCTTTTTTTACCTTGTCCCCGCGTTGCACATAAATCTCTTGCACCGTTCCCGTAATCTCTGCCGAAACGGTGGAGAGGCGCGAGGCCTTGATGAATCCTGCGGCCGTGACTGCAGATGCGGCCGCCGCAGGGGGCGCTGGCTCGACAGGTGCTGCGGTGTTGGCCTGAGGCTCGGCGGCGCTGGCGCGCTCGGCCGCTGCTGGCTGGGTAAACCATGCCCTGCCGGCAACGAGACCTAAGGCTAACGCCAGCGCAATCGCTCCGACGAGCGCCGCTTTGCGCCATGGCCGCCCGCGCGGCGGAGTATGAGGCGAGTTCAGCAGGTGCAACGCCTGCTGGCGGGCGGCGTTGCGCGGTGCCTCTGAAGATGGGGAACGCATAGGTGCTTAACGATCCCCTACTGTCAGGCGCAAGATCACACCAATGAAGAGCAGAGCGGCTCCCGAAGCGTAAAGCGGGAACCAGCGCGCCCACCAGTTGGTGGAGAACAATGACGCACCGTTGGCGTTGCTCGCCGTGTAGCTACTGTAGATATTGAGGGCCAGGGCGACAGCGAACATGACGAGGCCGATAATAAGCAGCAAGCCTGATACTTTATGCATGGGATTTCTCCTTCAGAGGGGACATAAGAGAGGCGTCGAGGTAATCGCCAGGGATGACCATCTCAGTGTGTATTTCAGTGAGATAGGTTTCATTCTTCACTTCCATCCAACTGTTTTCCGGTGACGGGAGAGCCTCTCGGAAGACTAACCAGTCAACTTTTCGCGCCAGTAGCAGCAATTGGTCAAGGCAATGTGAATTGCCCAGCCTGCACCACATCGGCTTGCGAATCTTGTCGTTGTTAAATGACTGCCAGCTAAGATGATCGTTGAATTGCCCGTTCACATAGCTGTCTGTCGGAATGCCGTTCTTCAGTAACAATGCCAACAGGCGCGCCGGATGCTCCGCCGCCTGATGCCCGGACAGCTCATGGAAAATGCGGGAAGAGCGGACCCACCAGGTTTCACGGATCAGGACACAGTCTTCCTCCTCCATGCGCGGGGCATGGCGGAAGTCATGATCCAGCTCATTGGCCATCAATCGCTTGTAGGCGGGGCGGCCAATCTGCACCGGTTCGGCCAGTACGGTAAGCAGGTATTTGGTTCCCCAGGCCACCATCGGCGTCGCCGCGCCGAGGTAACATAATTGGAACGCTTGTCCCTGGTTGTCCGTCAGCTTCAGCAGGCCGCTCTGCGTATCATGATGCAGTTGGAGCCGGTCGAGCGTCAGGTCGCCGGCAACCTGAGGCGGCTCATCCAGGCACAGATGATGAGCCGCCAGGCGGGCCTGAGCCTGGAGATTGCTGGACTCGCCGCTGACGCTGAAGGTTAATGGCAGCGCCGGCGCGGCGAACTGGCGCAGCCAGTTTTGCAACTGATGGCGCCTGTCGTCGGCCTGGCTGTCGTTGGTCAATGTGGTGCGTGCCAACTGCCAGCCGATACGCGAATACGCATTGTTGATGACCACTTTGCCCCGGGGATGCGCTAGCTGCCCCACATGACGGGCATCCAATTGCAGGAAGAGCGTTACCGGCAGCTTCAGGGCGGCGGGGTTGATATTGTGCTGCCGCCAGCGGGCCGTTGTGGCGGCGGACTGCGAGATACGTTGTTGGGTGAATTGAATAAATCCCTGCCAGCTCTGCTGCAAAAACAATGAGACATCGGTGCAGTGGCCACCTGCGCCGTATTTGTCGATAAAGTTCTGCAGCAGCCAGAGGTACTCCTGCGACAACGTGGCGCGTTTGGCCACCGCTTTCGCTACGCGGGCAAGTACATTGGGAATGAAAGCGTCAGGCAATGTCATCCTGATCCCTTCCCGCCAGGCGTCTTCATATAAAATATTGCGAATTTCGGGCATCTGATGGCGGGTCAGCCGCTCCCAGCTCTGTTGAATCGTCTGTTGAGCCTGCTCAAGCAGCGCAACGCGCTCCGCGTTTTCTGCCGCACCAAAGCGTTCGGGCAGTTCGGGCAGGTTGCGCAGAGCGTCGCTGGAGAGCTCCGCCGGCATCAGCGCCAAAACATCGGCCAGAGGGGCAGGATGATGCGTTCCCCACTGTAATGTCGGGCGCAAGACGTCCTTGCGCACCAGCTTTCTCAGCAGTCTTTCCGCTTCGGACGGGGCCATCCCAGCCAGTTCGAAATGCGTTCGCCACGCGCTCCAGCTTTGCTGGTGGCTGGCGCTCAGAACGGCGTCGATTTCCGCCGCCTCCAGGCCCAGGACAAATTGCTGCTCTTCGTTCCATAACAAACCGTGGCGTTTCTCATAGCGATAGAAATGGCCGCGCATCTGGCTGGCGGAAATGCGTTGCAAGGAGGGGTTACGGCACAGCGGCAGATCATGTTTCGCCAACCAGAGCTGCGTATACAGCGCGTCGCGCAAGGCTAATGCGATGGAGCGGTTGAGGTGTACGGTCGAGGTCACCTTGCCTTCACCGGTTTGCAGAGTGGCTTCGCCGGCCGAGCTTTCAAACGGGACCAGGCTAAAAGAGGAAAAGGTGCTGAATGGGCTGACTTTGCCCGCCGCTCGAATCATGTAGGCAAACAAGGAGCGCTCTACGCGCCGGCGCCGTTTGGCCGGCCAACTCTGCCAATTTTGTTCCAGATCGCAAAGCAACTGCGGGGAGGCAAGGCAGAGCGCCCGGCGCAGAGCCGGTTCGTTGGCGGCTTTGAGCAACAAGGCCTGCGTCTGTTCGTTGACACGCTGCCAGCGTTGGTTAAAGGTTGCCGCCAACTGCCGGCGCTCATTCGCTATCGCCAACCATTCGGTCAGTTGCTCCAGAGCGGCTGAGTCGTAATGCGCCAACCAGGCGCGCACTTCGGCAGACAGGTTGAAATAGCGATCGTTGAAGATATGGCGGCGACAGCGAATCATATCCTGGCGAACGCTGTCCGCCGAGGGTAATGCGATATTCGCATGCAGCCTGGCGATAAGCGCCTGCCCGAGTTGCCGCCAGGCCGGCTCCTGCAAGTGGTGTTGCCGGATAATCGCGGATAAATCATCCGGAAGTTGGCTGACATAGTGCGCCGGCAGGCCTGCGGTGCGCAGCATGATAAAAGGGGCGACGAGCAACAAAGGCTGCGCGGGTAACGTCATGATAATACTCCAGATGCCAACCAGTTATTCACCTTCTGCCAACTCACGAAGCTTAACCAACCCATCGCCGCCGCCATGCAGAGGCTGTAAAGCAGGCAATAACTGCGGAATAGGCGGCGGCCTCGGGCAGACCACTCGCGGGTTTTCTTATTGGCGCCGGGTTGGGCAAAAGCGCGAAATGCCCGCGTGGCATCCGAAAGCCGAAAAGGGGTGAGATTGAAAAGCAGGCCGAACAGTATCAACAGCAGTAACGGCCGTATCGCGGTGGCGACGGCGCTTTCACTCAGCGCCGCGAGCGCTCCCAGACACAAGAGATCCATCAATGGCCCTGCCATCGCCACCCAGGCCTTCATGCCGCGCAGTGGGAATAGCGCGATGGCGCTGGTGTTGACAAACACGGAGGGCAGCCACCAGCCGCGAAATTGCAGACCTGCCCCCAGAACCGGGCAGCCGTAAAGACGGCAAACGACGGCATGCGCCATTTCATGCAAAAACAGCCATAACGGTATGCCGACAAGCATCACCATCAGCTGGACGCTGGCCCATTCGCCCTGCAGCAGCCAGGCGTTTAGCCCTGGCAAACACGCGATGAAACGCCACAAGGCAGCGGCAATCGCGAGGCTCAGCAGGCCGTAACCTAACCCGCGCGGGACAACCCGCAGCACGGTGGCGATTTTATGTGCGGCGCGATCGGGGTTAGGCAGCTGATATCGCCCGGCCACTTTCGCCGCCGCAGGCGGCTTTTGCGCGCCATCAACGATCATATTCGCCTGTTTCAACCGCAGCAGAAACGCGGACAGCGCCTGTTGGCACTGTTCGGGCGTTGCGTTCGGGTGGTGTTCTGCCAGCTCCGCCAGGAGGGCCGCCATGGAGCTGCCCCCTTGCAACTGTTGGGCAAGCCGGGCAGAAAACCCACTCAGCTTTAACGGCGCATTACTGTTTTCTTGCAGCAACAGCGCCACATTCGCCTGCGGAGAGATCAGTTTCACATCCTCGTTTAAACGCAACAGGGGGGATGCAGGCGGCATGTTAAACACCCTCTGCCGGCGGAGGGGACGCCAGCACTAGACAGAACAGCGGCGCCTCGCGATAGCCGTCGGCGCCCGCGTGGCGAATGAGCCCTTCTTCGATCACGCCTCCCGCCAGCGTTCCGGTCAAGCCGCAGTCCAGCGCCGCCAACCAGCACTGCATCGCGCTTGCCGCGGCGTTTTGCAGCTGCATGCGGTATCCCGCCGCGCCATGGTCATGCAGGGTCTTTTCAAGATCGGCAACCCACATCAGCAACGCGCCGGCTTTATGGAACGCTAATTGATTGATGCAATCAGCCAAATGTGCGCGGCCAAACCCGCTATCCCGTTTCCGCCAGTAACGGCGATCTGCCTGACTGCACTGATAAATGCCCGCGGCAAGTTCGCCGCTGGCTTCCGGCAGCAATATCCAGGGTTCCATTGGCAACGCCGGCATCCCGCGCAGGCGGCTTTGTTCAAGACCGGCATGCGCGACGGCGATCAGGGTATTCAGCCAGGTTTCCGGGAACGGGCTATCGGCATAGTCATACGTCGCCCTGCGGCGCTCCAGTAACGCGGAGAGCGGCTCATCGCGGTGCACAGTCGCCAGTGATGAAAGAGCAGCGGGCGTGGGCGACGCTGGCGCGGCGGCCGGCCGTGGGCGGTGGCTAACGGCGACCAGGCTGCTCGCCGTTTCATAAAGTGGAGCAGGGCACGGCTCACCCTGTGACGGGGGCGCTTGCACATGCAAGACCTGGCAGAGGATATGGGGGTTATCCTGTTGCGTGAAGAAGAGCAATGACGCCAACCATTGCAGGTCGACGCCATGATCTTCTCTCAGCGTCCAGCCCGCCGCGCGCGCGGAAAGCGCGCAATATTGATTAACCACTCCAGCGTCAAGGTTAACGATGTTATAGCTGAAGTCGTTATATTTGCCGCGCACGCGGTTCAGGTTGCCGCTGATAATGAGTGAAATAGGCTCTTCGGGATGCTGGAGCAAGTGTTCCAATTGCTGGCAGTCAATGCCGTCAATCCTGACGAGCTGGTGCTTTTCACCGAGATAGAACCAGGCCCCGCAAGGTATCTCCGGCAGCGGCCGGCGGACGACCACAAACATATCGCACGAGAGCAGTTGCCCACCGCTGGGCGCGATGCGGCGTAATGTGCCGTCTTCACCTTTTTGATAACCCGTGGCGTGGCGCAGCAACCAGCCCAGATTGGCCAGTGTCAACGGTTGTGACGGCATTGCCGACATTCGCCAGGGCGGCGGACAGCGCTCCGCCAATGCGCTGTCGTGCAGGTTGATATGCTGCTGCCCATGCAGCCTGACCGGCCTTGAGGCGTGGCGGTTGAGGTTATCCAGCGTGAAGTGCATCTGATGCGAACGCGGTGGCAACAAGCCCTGCGGCGGCAAGCGTGTGCCGATATGGTGCTGCCAGGCAGTAAATGCCTCTTCCCCCGGCGGCAGATAGGCGGCATGGCCTAAACCGCTTAGCGCGGTACCGGGAATGCGGGCGACCTTATAGGCTAAGGTGTACTCCCCCTCGCCCCGATGGCTATGGGAAACGACCTTGTTGAGGTAGCTTTCAGAGGACAGCCCGAGCAGAATTTGCCCCAGCTCATGGGCGGCATAGACGGCGCGGAACGCCACCTCTTGCCGATCGTTGGCGGGCGATGGCTGCTCACATTGCGTGCGTGCGCATTGATAACTGGCGCTGATGTTCGGGAGGGTATAAGGGCCCACCAGCGTACGATCCGCGCCAATAATGCAGCTCAGATAACGCACGCCGGCCTGGTGCAACCCATCGGCGCATGCCTGGCGGAAAACGTCGGACTCGCTGCCGTCAAAAATGATCAGTGCATCATCCCAGGGGAGGGCGCTGGACGTTGGGCGCTCGGTCAGAACGTCAATGCTGGCGGCCATAGGCGCCAACGCGTGTTGCAGCAGCGATGACACATCTTCCGGGCAAACCAGGGCGAGCCTGCGGCGGCGGGCGGACTGCAGCGCCGCAGTGCGGTTGGCGTGCAGGCGGGTATTGTCGACAAAGCGGCCGCAATAGCTTGCCAAATGGCTTGGGGCGCCGTCATCCAGGCCTTCACCTTCTTCAAGGAAGCCATAGCGAAACAGTAAGGACAGCATGCCCAGGGCATTCTCGCGGCTCATGGTCGCGTCGTCGGTCAGCACGCTTTCCAGCACGTTGACGCCATCGAGGCGCTCGAGGAAGACCGCCAGCGTGTTTATCCCCTGAACGCAGGTCAGGATGCGCGGCTGATAGGCGCCATACACGGCTACGCGGGTATCGCTTTCAGGAATGAAAATCAGTTCCGGAATTAATTTGGGGCGCTTGGGCAGCAAAGCGTAAAGATCGTTATGGTGGCTAAACTGTGCGCCCGACAAGACGGTCGACATATGAGTGGCTTTCATTAGCGTAAGGCTCCTTCCAGGTGTTCGGCCAACAAGGCCGTGCCCTGAGCCTGCGAAATATGCCGGTTTTCACGGCAGCTGCAGCCGTGTAACGCCACCACGGAACTGCTCGCGGTGCGATTGCTGCCAAAGCTCACGGCGGTCAGTTTGCCGAATTGGTCTTCGGGGAGCTGCGCATACTGCTTTAACCGTAATCCAGCCATCAGCACCAGCGCCGGCGTATATCCGCGCAATGCGTTCTGCGGCTGCTGTTCATGATATCGCTGCAGGTTCAAATCCATCATTGCCGTACGCGGCGTTTCGGCGAGGCTGAGCAGGCGCTTCGCCGCACAGGCATAACAGGCGGTTCGGCCTGGGATGACTAGGGGGCCGCAAAACAGCATATGGTCGTTCAACACGGTGCAAGCGTGAGGGATCCCGGCGCGAAACAGCTGCGTGGTGAGCTGTTCAAGCTTAAGCGGCGCGCCGCCGGATAGCGCGATCCCGACGAACGAAGCCTTGCTGTCGGCCCAGGAATAGTTCAGTGCGGTTGCCAATGTCAGTTGAGAGATCCCTTCCTGGCAGTGCATATAATCGGCCACGTCATTGCCGAACGCGGTGTCACTGACGATAATCATTACCACTCTCCTTCAGGCAAAAGGTTGCGGCCACGGATTTATCGTGGCGGCTTTGCCTAATTGTTCACTCAACCGTTGCTGCTGTTCCCGTAGGCGCGGATGCCCGAGATAGCGGGCGCGATAGCATGCCGTCATGGGCAAAAGGGCGGGGATGACAGCGCGCACCACATGTAAACCGGCATCGCGCAGTTCATCCGTCGTCATGTCCGCTATCACGACGTCCATCTTGAGTTGACGAAAACGCGCCACCAATTTTTTCAGCTGTGCTGCCGGCGTTTGCGGTTGCCCGGCCTGCAGGCGGCTAATCGGCATCTGCCGCTCGCTGGCGGTGAGAAAATCGAATGCGGAGCGCTGTTCGGCTCGCCCCATGAAGATGGCGCCATGTTCGAGAGCGATAAAATCGCGTATATCGTCCGGCACCGGCAGTTGATGTTCGAGTACCGAACGCCCCATGGCGCTTTCTCGGATAATCTTGCCGCAGCTGCCCCAGGGATCGAACCCCGTAGAGCAGTTGACGAACTGGGCCGAGGTCGGATGCCCGTCGCGCAGCTGCAATCCGTAGATTGTCGGGCAGCCGATGTCGGTAGTGGCATCGAAGAACAGCTGTTCCAGCCCACTGGCCGCCAGGCGTGAAAACTTGTCTTGTAATCTATCCGGTACCGGTTCATCGAAGCGGATGCGCGCTAAAGGCATTTGCAATAGCCAGGTAAGGGCAATCGCATCGCGTTCGATGACTTCATTGATCGCGGTTACCGTGGCGGTGGTGAGGTCGGTGTGCGCCGCGACGCCTGTCGATATCGGCAACCAGAAACGCTCGCTTTCCCAGGGCCGCACATACAGATGCGACATGATCAACGGGATCTTGCGCGGGCGGGAGTCCGTCAACGAGTAACCTTCCACCCAGCGCAACGGCTGGGCGTCATCAATGGGTTTGACCGGGCAGAGCGGATCGGCGAGCTCCTCCTCGCTGCAACGGGGCAGGCTGTCGGCCGCCAAACCGTCAGCCCCGAGTTCGCGGAAGCTGGCGACCGAAACATCGCGAGGATGGTAGACGCAGGTGGCGTATCGCTCTGCCGCTTCGGCGACAGCGCGGACGATCGCCATATCGACGTGTTCATCGGCGCCGCAGCCGGCAAGCGCGATTTTTTGCAGGTCGTTGCCTTTATTGTCAATGATATGGGGATATGGCATTGACAGATTGCCCAGGCTGGCCAGAACCGACGAAAAGCGGGGGATATGCATCTCCTGCGGTTCCAACGGGTAGACGCTGCCGACAACGCCCGTCAGCGGCGAGAGCAGCGACATGAACGGATATTTCTGGCGCATGGACGCGGAAACGGCAAAGTTATGATGATGCATGAATAACTCCGCTTTCCAGGCTTTTGCTTAGCAACACGGCCAGCCAGGCTTCATCCAGCGTGCTTAAGCCAAGGCGATTGTTCATTAGGTGCATGAATTGGAATGCCAGATTTTTCGCGAGGCCGTCACTGTATCGTTCGCAATGGCGTTCATAGTTACGCCGGGTCTGGTCTAGCGCAGACTGCCAGCGATCCACCAGTTCGGCGCTTTGCGCGTCTTGCCGTATCTGCGGCGACAGAAGAACCGAGTTTTCATCAATCAGTTCCCATGCGCGATCGGTAAAGCTGTTTTTGATCATTCCGATATCCGCAGAGCCCGCCAGCCAGAAAGTCGAGAAGCTTTCAAGGAAGGCGGAACGCCGGGCAACAGGAATGAACGTTTCCAACATGGCCAGCATCAGAGGCAACGCAAACTCTTTGCGCGTCATGCCGCCGCCTGCCTCGGCCTGCAATATGGCACGGGCAATGTCACTGGATTGGTGAAACAGCGCTTCGGCGATGCCAATGCCCGTTTCGCCCCCGTAGACGTCCGTTTCCGGCTCATATTCCGCGCGTTCGCAATGGACCGGGAGTTCATGCGCGGGAAACGGCGTGTTGCCGCGGAAGCTGACCAATGGCGTCCACAGGTTGGCCGGGCGCAGCGGCAGGCTATTCAGCGCATCATGCAGCGCAGCGTAAATGGCGGTTTCCAGGCGCTGGCTGTCCTTTTCCTGCAGCAGAAAACGAACGCGTAAATGTAATCCTTTTTCATCGATATAACGTAAGAAGAACCAAGGAGAATCAGGAGCGTACGCCAGTGCTTGGGTCAATCCCTGGGTGATCAGAAAGTCCATTCCATCATGATGGCTACCGATATACAGCTTGTAAAAATGCCAAGATGCCGATCTGTTTTTCATCTTTGCGTACCTGTTTTTTTAAGATTGTTTTGGCTGGAAAAGGAACCACTTAACGCCGACAAACAGCGTGATCACACCCCATATCGCCATGCCGATACAGTTAATGAAGAAGGGGAATACGCCTTCGCTGCCATTCATGGCGTATCGCAGTGCATCGGCGACAAAACCGACCGGCGTCGTCAAAATTAACCATTTGAGTGGCGGGAATGCGCTCAGATCGAGGAACAATTGCCCGAAACACATGCACCAAAAATTGAGTAAGGTCAGGGCGATTGTCGCGACGGTATTTGTGCGGAATAAGCCGGCCAGCGCATACCCAAAGCTCACCAGCAACAGTGCGCCGGCGACGAGCAGCACGATAAACAGCAGGGGATGCTCAAGGGTAAAGCCAAAGACCAGACTGCTAATGAGCATTAACAGGGCGATCTGAACCAGTGATATCACCAGGCGGACGCTGACCTGTGATGCGAGCAGAATCCAGCGCGGCAACGGAATGACGCCGTAATAGCGGTAAGTGCCTTTTTCTCGCGCGGCGATCAGCGGCGTCGCCGTGCCAAATAAGGCGACTTGCAACAGGGCCAGCGTCAGCAAGGACGGGAAGATAAAACTAAAATAGTTGAAACGCTCAGTTTTCAGCGTAATGAAGCGTATCGGCTGCTGGGCGTCGGCCGGTTGCTGATTGAGTGCGGCGGAAACCAGTTGAGCGATGGAGCTCATGGATTCCGTCGTGGTGATCGCAGGGCGTTGTTGTACTGCATCCCAACTCACCGCCGCGTTCACTTCATTCGCGCGCACCAGCGCTTCCGGATCGCTTCGAAGCTGGCGCTGGACGGCCAGGCCAGGATAATTGTTCAATTTAAGCCAGAGAGCCTCTGTTTCCGGCGTGTCTCCGACAACGCTCACCTGCATGGAGAACGGTTGATGATTGCCATTAATAATTTTTGCCGTTATGCCAAAGGTAAAGATGAAAAATAACGGCAATACAAGAGAAAATAAGGTTGATAGCGGATCGCGTAAATATTCTTTGGTGTTGGCGCCGAAGAAGCGCCGATAAATCTGCCAGCTATGGCTCATGTTAATCCCTTAATGCTTCGCCTGTCAGATGAATGAACACATCCTCGAGGGTGTTTTTGCTTACCTGCATTTGTTCGGGTTCACAACCCAATCGTTGTGATAACGCAATCACTTGCGGTAACACCTGTGCCAATTCTTGGGTGGGAATATGTAGGCGGCGGAAGGTTTGATCATGTTCATCGCTTTCCTGCGTCGCCTCAGGGAAGAGCGCGAGGAACTCGTCAACCGACGTCAACGGCACTGAGAATCGGATATGATGCCCAGGACAATAACGCTCAATAAGCTGTTGTGGGCTGGCATTCTCCAGCAACCGGCCGTGGTTGATGATCATCACCCGGTCGCATAAATTCTCCGCCTCATCCATTTGGTGAGTGGCGATCAATACGCCCGTGCCAGATTGACGAGAATTCGCAATAATGTGCCGCCAAATATAGCGTCGGCTTTGCGGGTCAAGATCGCTGGTGGGTTCATCCAGCAAAAGAAGCTTGGGTTTGCCGGCCAATGCCAGTGCCAACACCAAACGTCTTTTTTGCCCCCCTGAAAGCCGCGAGAAACGCATTTTACGCTGCGCTTTTAGCGCCACAATGTCCAATAACTGCTTAACCGACAACGCATCCGTATAAAGTACCTGATAGAGCGAAATGATCTCTTCAACGCGCAGCAGCGAAGGCAAACTAAAGGATTGCGGAACGACGCCTAACTGTTGCTTGATGACGTGATTAAGCCCTTGTCGAACGTCTTCGCCAAATAAACGCACCAAGCCGGCTTCAAAGGGCTGTCCTCCGTACAAGGTTTCCATGAGCGTCGTTTTGCCGGCACCGTTAGGTCCGACCAATCCAATGATTTCTCCCGGCTTGATTTGCAGCGAGATGTCATGAAGAACTTGCGTGTCACCATAAAACTTATTCAGTGACTCGACCTCTAATAGCGGCCGTTTGCGATCCCAGGATATATCCAGGGTTGGCTTATGACTGCTGTCGAAATCTAAAGTGGCGTCAGTGTACGTGCTCATTGTTTAAAGCCAGTGAGTAGAGTTTCAGATAACTAACTGGCACAGTATCTTGTACCGGTTGTGGGTAATGATTTAGCTGCCGCTACTGGTAACGCTGCCCATTGTGCCGATGCAGCTCGCCGTTGCAATGCAGCCGCAGCCCGCTGTAGAGGCGGTGCTGACGCTGCTGCCGGTTGAGGCGCAATCGCTGGCAAAGTGCAGCGTTTCAGGCAGTTCTTCGACTAATAAATCAATGCCGTCAGAGGGCATGGAAGGCGAGTCGAGAACAATATCGAAACGGTGGGATTGACGAGTCAGAGAGGTATGATTAAGCATAAATATCCTTATTAATCAGTTTGTTGATGAGTTAGCTATAACATGATTCGAGCTGCTGCATATCGTTGAAATATATTCAAACGAATTCATCTCAATGGGATATTCCCCATTAAATATTTATCTGAAAAATAAAAATCAATTTTAATATCGCGCTAATTATATAAAAATAAGCAGCGGCGATACTGAATTCTTTCATATTGAATTATTTGCATTTGAAGGCGTCATATATGACTGGCGCTTGCGCATATGAAAGGAATCCTATGTACGTAATGTTAAGTTATCGTGTTAGACACACTCTTACATACTTGTAATAGAACGGCAACACATCATTACAATTGACAGGGGTGTTTTCTGTTATTGCAACGAAGCTCACAATAATCATGGGGTTGACGTTAATTTATTTAATTTAAAACTATGTATAAGGGATAAATATATTCTTTTTTGAAAAATTTCACCCAATATTGTTTAGGGTAGAAAGTATTATAATGGTTTTATTTTTTGACAAGGATTATTGCGCGCGGAACCACAGTTGGCTTGGCGTCCGTGATGCGTTCCGTTCCGGGCGGGGCATTGATGCGACATACTGGGACGCGCTCACGACGGGGTTGGCCCTAAAGCGGGCAGTTTGGCCACGGCGCAGCGAGCCTTTTGGAACCATCGCGGCGGGCAGCGAAAAAAAACGGCGCCGCGTGGGCGCCGTTTAGGCAAGGTTCAGGCTGCGCGCATCAGTCGGCGGCGTGGCCCTGCGCCGGCAGGCGTTCACCGTCCAGCCAGGCGGCGCCGTCGCGCATCGCCAGGCGGCCGTCGACGAACCAGCTCACCACCAGTGGATAGATCGTGTGTTCCTGGGTTTGCACCCGTTCAACCACGTCATCCTCCTCGTCGTCAGCGAAAATCGGCACCTTGGCTTGTAAAATCACCGGGCCGCCGTCGAGCTGTTCGGTCACGAAGTGCACCGAGGTGCCGTGTTCGCTGTCGCCGTTGTCGATGGCCTGACGGTGAGTATGCAGCCCCGGGTATTTCGGCAGCAGGGAAGGGTGAATGTTCAGCATGCGGCCGGCATAGCGCTGCACGAACTGCGGGCTGAGGATGCGCATGTAGCCGGCCAGCACCACCAGATCGGGCTGGTACTGGTCGATGGCGTCCGCCAATGCGGCGTCGAACGCCGTGCGATCGGCGTAGGCCTTGGCATCCAGCGCCTGGGCGGCGATGCCCGCCGCTTCGGCGCGTTGCAGGCCATATGCCTGCGCCTTGTTGCTGAACACCGCCACGATTTCGGCGGCGATGCGGCCCTGCTGGCAGGCGTCAATCAGCGCCTGGAGATTGCTCCCCTGGCCGGAGACCAACACCACGATCTTTTTCATCAGTTGATGACCACTTGTTGTTCGTCGGAAGAGGCGGTCAGTTTACCGATTTTCCACGCTTTTTCACCTGCCGCGGTCAGCAGCGCGATGGCCGCTTCCACTTCGGCTTCCGGCAGGGCGATGACCATGCCTACGCCGCAGTTGAAGGTGCGATACATTTCATGACGGCTGACGTTACCGGCCTGCTGCAGCCAGGTGAACACCGCCGGCCACTGCCAGCTGGCTTCGTCGATCACCGCCTGCATGCCTTCCGGCAGCACGCGTGGAATATTTTCCCAGAAGCCGCCGCCGGTGAGGTGAGCGATGGCGTGTACGTCAGCCTTCTCGATCAGCTCCAGCACGGACTTCACGTAAATCTTGGTCGGCGCCAGCAGGTGGTCGGCCAGCGGTTTACCTTCCAACTGAGTGGCGGTCGGATCGGTGTTGCTCACTTCCAGGATTTTGCGCACCAGCGAGTAGCCGTTGGAGTGCGGGCCGGAAGCGCCCAGGGCGATCAGCGCATCGCCGGACTGCACTTTGCTGCCGTCGATGATCTCGGATTTTTCGACCACGCCGACGCAGAAACCGGCCACGTCGTAGTCTTCGCCGTGGTACATGCCCGGCATTTCAGCGGTTTCGCCGCCCACCAGCGCACAGCTGGACTGTTTGCAGCCCTCGGCGATGCCGGTGATCACGCTGGCCGCGGTGTCCACATCCAGCTTGCCGGTCGCGTAGTAGTCGAGGAAGAACAGCGGCTCGGCGCCCTGAACCACCAGATCGTTGACGCACATCGCCACCAGATCGATGCCGATGGTGTCGTGGCGTTTCAGATCCATCGCCAGACGCAGCTTGGTGCCCACGCCGTCGGTACCGGAAACCAGCACCGGCTCGCGGTATTTCTGCGGCAACGCACACAGGGCGCCAAACCCGCCCAGACCGCCCATCACTTCCGGGCGACGGGTCTGTTTAACTACACCTTTGATGCGATCTACCAATGCGTTGCCTGCATCGATATCGACACCTGCGTCTTTATAGCTGAGAGAGGTTTTGTCGGTCACTGCGCGATTCCCCACGACGATTTGCGGTTTGAAAACTGTGCTTCCGATGTTGATTCCGGAATAAGGCGCGGCAATTCTAACAGCGCAGGCAAACGTTTGCGAGCGGCTTGTGAACCGGCTCCGCTTTTTCGTCATCTATACTGATATTCAAACTTTTGTTGATCCCGATCGGGCTATTGTGGGTGGCGCGGCGAAAAAAAGGAGGTATAATCCCGCGATTTTTTTGGCCGCAACCACCTTAATAGGAGAAAAATGATGAAGATCGTTGAGGTGAAACACCCGCTGGTAAAACACAAGCTTGGCCTGATGCGCGAAAATGACATCAGCACCAAACGCTTCCGTGAGCTGGCCTCAGAAGTGGGTAGTTTACTGACCTATGAAGCGACCGCCGATCTGGAGACGGAAAAAGTCACCATCGAAGGCTGGTGCGGGCCAGTTGAAGTGGATCAGATCAAAGGGAAAAAGATTACCGTAGTGCCAATCCTGCGCGCAGGCCTGGGCATGATGGAAGGGGTGCTGGAGCACGTGCCGAGCGCGCGCATCAGTGTAGTGGGCGTATACCGCGACGAAGAAACCCTGGAGCCGGTGCCGTACTTCCAGAAGCTGGTTTCCAACATCGAAGAGCGCATGGCGCTGGTCGTCGACCCGATGCTGGCCACCGGCGGTTCGATGATCGCCACTATCGATCTGCTGAAGAAAGCCGGCTGCCACAGCATCAAGGTGCTGGTTCTGGTCGCGGCGCCGGAAGGCATCGCCGCGCTGGAGAAAGCGCATCCGGACGTTGAGCTGTACACCGCCTCCATCGATCAGTGTCTGAACGACAAGGGCTACATCGTGCCTGGCCTGGGCGATGCGGGCGACAAGATATTTGGTACTAAGTAAACATTTGAGCCGACTTAACGAGTCGGCTTTTTTTTGACTAAAACCTATAAAACCAATAAACCGAGGAAAAGCACACATGACCCGTCGCGCCATCGGCGTCAGCGAGCGCCCGCCGCTGCTCCAGACCATTCCGCTCAGCTTCCAGCACCTGTTCGCCATGTTTGGCGCCACCGTGCTGGTGCCTATCCTGTTCAAGATCAACCCGGCGACCGTGCTGTTGTTCAACGGCATCGGCACGCTGCTGTATCTGTTCATCTGTAAAGGCAAGATCCCGGCCTACCTCGGTTCCAGCTTCGCGTTTATCTCGCCGGTGCTGCTGCTGTTGCCGCTCGGTTACGAAGTGGCGTTGGGCGGTTTCATCATGTGCGGCGTGCTGTTCTGCCTGGTGGCGCTGATCGTGAAAAAGGCCGGCACCGGCTGGCTGGACGTGATGTTCCCGCCGGCGGCGATGGGGGCGATCGTCGCCGTCATCGGCCTGGAGTTGGCGGGCGTGGCGGCCAATATGGCGGGGCTGCTGCCGGCGGAAGGCGCCAGCGCCGACTCGACCACCATCACCATTTCGCTGGTGACGCTGGCGGTCACGGTGCTCGGTTCAGTACTGTTCCGCGGCTTCCTGGCGATTATCCCGATCCTGATCGGCGTACTGGTGGGCTATGCACTGTCGTTCTTCATGGGCGTGGTGGATTTGACCCCGATCCGCGAGGCGCACTGGTTCGCGCTGCCGACCTTCTACACCCCGCGCTTTGAGTGGTTCGCCATCTTCACCATTCTGCCGGCGGCGCTGGTGGTGATCGCCGAGCACGTCGGCCACCTGGTGGTGACCGCCAACATCGTGAAAAAAGACCTGATCCGCGATCCGGGCCTGCACCGCTCGATGTTCGCCAACGGCATCTCGACGGTATTCTCCGGCTTCTTCGGCTCCACGCCGAACACCACCTACGGCGAGAACATTGGCGTGATGGCCATCACCAAGGTCTACAGCACCTGGGTGATCGGCGGCGCGGCGGTGCTGGCGATCCTGTTGTCCTGCATCGGTAAGCTGGCGGCGGCGATCCAGGCGGTGCCGGTGCCGGTGATGGGCGGCGTTTCGCTGCTGCTGTACGGTGTGATCGGCGCTTCGGGCATTCGCGTGCTGATCGAATCCAAAGTGGATTACAACAAAGCGCAGAACCTGATTTTGACCTCGGTGATCCTGATCATCGGCGTGAGCGGCGCCAAGGTGCACATCGGCGCGGCGGAGCTGAAAGGCATGGCGCTGGCGACCATCGTCGGCATTGGCTTGAGCCTGCTGTTCAAGGTCATCAGCCTGTTCCGCAAGGAAGAAGAAGTGCTTGACGCGCCGGACGAACCGGCGGAGCAGAAGTAACGAAAAGGGCAGCCCAGGGGCTGCCCTTTTGACTTATGGCATTCGCCTTAGCTGCGAATTTTGCGGTACACGAACAGCACCACGATGGCGCCGATAACCGCCACCACGAAGCTGCCGAAGTTGAAGCCGTCAACCTTGCCGTAGCCGAAGAAGGTGCTGATATAGCCGCCGACCACGGCGCCGATGATCCCCAGCACGACGGTCAGAATAAAGCCGCCGCCGTCTTTGCCGGGCATGATCCACTTAGCCAAAATACCGGCGATCAGGCCGAAGATAATCCAGGAAATAATCCCCATTTACTGCTCCTTTCTTTGGTGGCTGAGAATAGCTTACTGCTGGGTGGCCGGCTGAGTATTGCCGTTCACCGCCGCATCGGTCTCTTGTTTCAACTCTTGCGCTTTGTTTTCGGCGCTGTTCTTGATGGCTTCGGTCTTCGCCTTGGCCTGCTCGGTCAGATCGTTGGCGCCGTTGATGGCGTCGTTTTTGATGGCCTTGGCCTGATCCACCAACTGCTGGCTCTGTTTGCCTGCGTCGTCTTTGATCGCGGCGGCTTTGGCCTTGGCGTCGTTGGTGATGGCGTCCGCCTGCTTGGCGGCGTCTTCTTTAATCGCCGAAGCTTTGTCTTTCAGCTGATCCGCCTGAGTGGCGGCCTCTTTTTTGATTTCATCCGCCGTCGCTTTCGCTTTGTCCGTCAGATCGTCCGCTTTTTTCTGGGCGGCGTCTTTCATCTGCTCGGCGCTGTCTTTGGCTTTATCCAGGTTGGCGTCAACCTTGGAGGAGTCATCACAGCCGGCAACCAACAACCCGATAAAGGAGGCCAACAGCACTTTATTCCATACTTTCATCGTCTATATCCTTGCAGAAACCTTGTTGATGGTGATTGCATTTAGCCTACCTATACTAGGTCAGATTTTACTTAAATTACAAATTTAACCTGCGCAGGCATGGAGTTAGGGAATGATATCGGATAATTCTTGCCTCGGCGGGCGCCGCCGCCGATCAAGCGGCGCTTAGGCATTGTTCACTATTGCGGCATAAGATCCTGCCGGTTCAACAGCGCCCGTTTTCTGTGTTAAACTGCCCACGTTTTTCTGCCAGTTTTGGTTGAGGTGCTTCTCTGAATACGCCGGCACAGCTTTCACTGCCACTTTATCTTCCCGATGATGAAACTTTCGCCAGTTTTTATCCGGGCGAGAACCCATCCCTATTAGCCGCGATCCAATCCGCCGTCCGTCAGGAACATGGCAGCTATATCTATTTCTGGTCGCGTGAAGGCGGCGGGCGCAGCCATCTGCTGCATGCGGCCTGCGCCGAGCTTTCGCAGAAAGGCGAAGCGGTGGGCTATGTGCCGCTCGACAAGCGCGCCTACTTCGTGCCTGAAGTGTTGGACGGCATGGAGCAGTTGGCGCTGGTCTGCATCGACAATATCGAATGCATCGCCGGCGACGAAGAGTGGGAAATGGCGATCTTCAACCTCTACAACCGCATCCTGGAAACCGGCCGCACCCGTTTGTTCATCACCGGGGATCGTCCGCCGCGTCAGCTGAACCTGCGTTTACCGGATCTGGCTTCACGCCTGGACTGGGGGCAGATCTACAAGTTGCAGCCGCTGTCGGACGAAGAGAAACTGCTGGCGCTGCAGCTGCGCGGCAAACTGCGCGGCTTCGAGCTGCCGGAAGATGTGGGCCGCTTTCTGCTGAAACGACTGGATCGCGAGATGCGCACGCTGTTTATGACCCTCGATCAACTCGATCGCGCCTCGATCACCGCCCAACGCAAGCTCACCATCCCGTTCGTTAAAGAGATCCTGGGGCTGTAACGGGCTAATCTGCCTATTTTTCCGCGTGTTCCAGCAGGGAGCAGTAGTGCTCAACCTGCTGGCGTTGCCGATCGTTTCGCAGTTGCAAAGCGAGATTGATATGTTCCAGACACTGCGCATTGTCTGCAAGCCGTGGGTCGATTTTCCCCTGCTGTGCCAACCAGGCCGCCACGTCAGCCCAGCGCCACAGCGGTGAGGCGCCGCCGAGCCGTTGAATGGGGGAAGGGAAGCCGCCGGGGCCGCGAGTCCCGTCTTTTAGCATGGCGATCGCCTGACGCGACAGTTCGGTGAGCTCGGCAATATCGCTTAATCCCACCAGACTGGAGTCCACCGATATCACCTTGGCGCCGATATTTGCGGATTCAATATCGCTGATGGCGCTGCAAATCGCGTGCGCAAAGTTATCGCTTTCTCGATCGAACTCCAGGTAAACGGCTTTACCGTAGAAACAGATCAGCGCGTCATCGCATCCCGCCGCATACAGCGCATCTTCCAGCCCGGCGGTATCGGCGGTGACCCCATCCAGCGTCAATGAGAAATGATAGAGCGTCATGGTGATTCTCCGGTTATTTTTTCTGCGACAGCGCCAGGCAGTGATCGACTTTGCGCCGAATCTGTTTGGCATGTACCTCTGGGTTTTTTGGCGTGCTCCAGATGCTCATCATATGTTCTTGATGCCCGGCAAAGGCGCAATGTAGTCGGCCAAATGCGTGCCCCTTGCTGGGCCGAAAATGCCAACCCTGAGAAAGGGCGTAAGCTAATGCCGCCTGAATGTGCTTGTCTGGGTGTTTTTTCATCGCTCGTCCAGTGATGCGATCAGGGTAGGTGGGGTGTTGACGATTGTCAACGGCTGTTTCACCGAGAGATTTGGCGTTTGCGCAGCATAGCAACGGAAGAAGACTGTGATGATGAAAAGTATTTATATAACAATTAATTAAAAATAGCCCTGTTCAGGGCTATTGGTATTTTGCGGTTCAATAAGAGATTTGCCGGACGATTACAAAATCTCCAGCACCTGCTCCGGCGGCCGGCCGATGCGCGCCTTGCTGCCTTTCACCACGATCGGGCGTTCGATCAGTTTCGGGTTCGCCGTCATTGCCGCCAGCAGTTGCTCTTCGCTCAGGCTTTCGTCCGCCAGCTTCAATTCCTTGTACAGATCTTCTTTTTTGCGCATCAGCTCGCGCGCGGATGTGAAGCCCAGTTCCTTCAACAGCTTTTTCAGCTCATCGACCGTAGGGGGCGTTTCGAGGTACAGCACCACCTTGGGATCGACGCCGTGCTGTTCCAGCAGCGCCAGGGTTTCACGGCTCTTGGAGCAGCGCGGGTTGTGGTAAATCGTGACGTTTTTCATGGCGTTCATTCCTTGTTGAATCAGCTGCGCTGGTATTGGCGGAAGCGCTGTTGCAGTTGGCGCAGCTGGTCGATGCGCGCATCGTAGCGCGCCTGTTTCAGGCTGCCGAGTTTCTGCAGCGAGCTGGCATTGCTGAGCAGGCCGATAGCCTGATCGAGCCGGCCGTTCAGCGCCAGGCTTTCGGCGCGGGCCGACAGCTCTTCATCGCGCAGCCCCTGAGCGGCGCTGGCCTGCGCCAGCAGATCCCAGCCGTTCGGATCGTCCGGATGGGCAAAGGTGTAGCGGTTCAGGATCTTCGACGCCTGCGCCGGCTGGTTGCCTTCGACATAGGCGTTGGCCAGGTTGAGCTGCAGCACCGGGTTGTTGTTCTGGGCGGCGTTGGCCGCCTGCAGGCGGGCGATGGCCTGCGGCGCGCGTTTCTGGCCGAGATCGATATCGGTCATCAGGTCAATCAGCCAGACGTTTTTCGCATCCTGCGCCAGCATCGGTTGAATGATGTTGCGCGCGTCGTCGTATTTTTTCGCTTCATAGAACAGGATGGCGCGGCCGTATTTGGCGGCCGCCTGTTCGCGCACGTTCCCCTTGCTGAGCGAGCCGAGCAGCTCTTCATTCAGGCCATAGCCTTCCGAGCTGTACATGCCCAGTGCGCGCACCTTGGCCATCAGGTAATCCTGCGAAGACTGCACGATGTGTTTCTGCATCTGGTTGGCGCGGTTGCGCGCGTCGGAGAGACGGCTGTCCGGCAGCGGGTGCGTCAGCAGCATTTCCGGCGGCTTGGAGGCGTAACGCGACTGATCCGAGAGTTTCTGCAGGAAGTCGGGCATCGCTTCCGGATCGAAACCGGCGCGCTGCAGCACCTGAATGCCGATGCGATCGGCTTCCTGTTCGTTCGATTGGGTAAAGCTGATCATGCCCTGCTGGGTGCCGGCCATGGTACCGCTCAGCGCCGCCATGCCCATGGTCGGGTTGGCCATCGCCAGCAGGATGGAACCAAGCGCGCCCACCCAGGTCAACGGGGCGTTGCGTTGCTGATCTTCCATTGCGCGCGCCAGGTGGCGCTGGGTGACGTGCGAGATTTCGTGCGCCAGCACCGAGGCCAGCTGGCTTTCGTTGTCGCTGACGCGGAACAGGGCGGAATGCAGCACCACGTTGCCGCCGAAGAAGGCGAAGGCGTTGATTTCGTCGTTGCGCACCAGATAGAAATGGAACGGCGTGCGCACCGAATAGGCGCTGGCCACCAGCCGGTTGCCCAGTTGGTTGATGTATTGACTCAGTAGCGGATCGTTGATCAGCGGGGCGCTGGCGCGCAGTTGGCGCACGTAGAAGTCGCCCATCGCCAGCTCTTGTCCGATGCTCAGGGTGCCGCCGGCGGAGGTGCCCATATCCGGCAACTGGTCCTGGCTTTCCGCCTGTGCTGGCGCCAGGGCGGTGGCGTTCAACGTGCCGAGCAACAGCACCGCTAACGCGGTTTTGGTCAACCGGTTGGTCATAGTCAGGCGTTTCCCTTAAATAATCATTTCTAAGACGTCAGCAGCAGACAAGAGTTCTTTATTCCCACGGCGCGATCCGCGTGAAAGTGCGGCGGATCACAAACCGCCGCGACGGCAATCATCACATCATAGTCAGCGGCAGGCGACAAGGAAACGTTAGCCGGGGGCGAATAGGGCAAAAAAGTTTTATTTTTCATTTCGAAGGGCGTTTTCTCCGTCGGGAGCGAGACGGAACTTCAATAAAACGCGGATAAAGTTAGTCTGTGTTTTATTGACAAGATAAACGCAGACTCATATAGTCTGCGTTATTGAAGGTTTACTGACGGTCAAAAACGGACATATGGCGTACATCACAACCAGCGTTGAATATGGCATCCACTGCCTGCTGTGGCTGGTCGGCGATAACCAGCGCGCGCTCAGCAGCCGCGAACTCGCCGAACTGCAAGGGATCTCCCCCAGCTTTCTGGCCAAGATTTTCCCCAAGCTGGAAAAGGCGGGCATCGTCGCCGCCAGTGAAGGGGTGCGAGGCGGTTACCGGCTGGCCCGCCCGGCGGACGAGATCAGTTTTCTGGCAATCATCGACGCCATCGAGGGGCACAAGCCGCTGTTCGATTGCCAGGAGGTGCGCGGGCGCTGTGCGGTGTTCGATGACTCCCCGCCGGATTGGGCGATCTCCGGCAAATGCGCTATCCATGCGGTGATGCTGCAGGCGGAGAAGGCGATGCGCGATGCGCTGGCGGCGCAGACCCTCGGCGCCGTCGCCGCCCGCTTTGGCCGCAAGGCGCCGCAGGGCTTCTTCGGTGAGGTCAACCTCTGGCTCGACGAGCGCATGACGGAACGCACCGCGCGCAGCGGCAAAACGGCGCGCGCCAAGTCCTAATCGCCGCCTTTCCTTAAAGCGAAACACACTTTTTCCCGCCTCTTCGGAAGGGGCGGGCGGGCCTTCTGCACCCTGTTACGGGAGCGGAACGGCATCGTTCATCCGAAAAAACTGCGGGCAGCCTTGTCGCCCGGTTAACCCTGTATGAAGGAGTCATCCCATGACGCAGAAAATAGTGATTGCCGGTTCCGGTTTTGCCGGTTTTTGGGCCGCCGTGTCCGCCATGCGCGCCATTACCCTTGCCGGTAAGCATGACGACATCGAGGTGCTGATGGTTTCGCCGACGCCAACGGTCACCATCCGGCCACGCCTGTATGAAGCGGTGCTGGACAACATGAACCCCGACATTTCCGCGCAGCTCACCGCCGTCGGTGCACGGCACCTGGCCGGGACGGTGGAACGTATCGACGCCGCCGCCAAAATGCTCAGGGTGGCGCCGGCGGTGGGGGAACCCCTTGAGTTGGCCTACGATCGTTTGGTGTGGGCCACCGGCAGTCGGCTTTCCGTGCCTGCGGTGCCGGGCTTTGCCGAATACGGTTTCAACGTCGATACGCTGGAAAGCGCACAGCGCTTGGGCGCTCATATCAAAGCGCTGGCGGCCAAACCGTCAACGCCGGCGCGCAACACTGCCGTGGTGGTGGGAGCGGGGCTGACCGGGCTGGAGAGTGCCGCGGAGATGCCGCAGCGGCTGCGCGATGCGCTGGGGCAAAACGAGAATGTGCGCGTGGTGATCGTCGATAGCGCCCCGGAAGTGGGCGCAGGAATGGGCGCGGAGCCGGGGACGGTGATTCGCCAGGCGCTGGCGGAGTGCGGCGTGGAAGCGCGAGCCGGCCTGCGCGTTTCGGCTATCGATGCCGAGGGGGTGATGCTGTCGAACGGTGAGCGCATCGCCGCCAACACGGTGATCTTGGCGGCAGGCGTGCGTGCGCATCCGCTGACCGAGCAAATCCCCGGCGAACGTGACGCTAATGGCCGAGTGATCGGCGACGCCTTCCTGCGCGCGCCGGCGGCGGCGGGCATTTTCGTGACCGGCGATACGGTGAAAGCGGCGACCGACGATCTCGGTAACCACAATCTGATGACCTGCCAGCATGCGATGAGCCTCGGCCGCGTTGCCGGTCACAATGCGGCGGCGGAGTTAGTCGGGTTGCCGACGCACCCGTATAGCCAGCCGAAGTATGTGACCTGTCTGGATCTGGGCCCCTGGGGCGCGCTGTATACCGAAGGCTGGCAGCGCCAGGTGCGCTTTACCCGTCAGGAAGGCAAAAAGATTAAGCAGGAGATCAACACGCAGTGGATTTACCCACCGGCGGCGGATCGCGAGGCGCTGTTTGCCGTCGCCAATCCGGATTTCGTGATTGTGCCTTAAAGAAAAGAGAAAACGGGAGCGGCAACGCTCCCGTCGTCATTGGCCCAGCGGCAGGAACGAGCGCTCCGGCACCACGGTTTTCATCACCAGCGTGGAGCTCAGGCGCTGCACGCCCGGCAGAGCGGAGAGCTTCTCGTCGTAAAGCTGCTGGAAGGCGGGCAGATCGCGGGCGATCACGTGCAGCAGATAGTCCGGATCGCCAAACAGCCGCTGCGCCTGCACCACCTGGGGAATGTCCACCATGGCGTTTTCGAAGGTTTCAACGGCGCGGCGATCGCCTTCGCGCATGGTGACGAACACCAGGGCGGAAAAGTTATAGCCCAGGCTGCCGGGATCGAGCTGGGCGCGGTAACCCCTGATCACCCCGGACTCCTCTAATGCGCGCACCCGGCGGTGGCAGGGGGACACGCTCAAACCGATCCGCTCGGCCAGCTCGGTCACCGACAAACGCCCGTCGGCCTGCAGTTCAGCAAGAATCTTGCGATCAATCTTATCCATTTGGAAAAATTTCCCCGCTTATGCCGGTTTCAGGCAAGTAATTGAAAGCACATTTTAACGCCTTGAGGATATTCTTGCCATCTGTTGAACGGTTTTGACGGCCGCCGCGGCAGGCGGAGGCCGTTCTTCTTCCAAGTTCCAAGAGGAAAGCGCAATGGTTCTTTGTTCGGAATGGCGCGGCGCGTTTGAGAGGGCGCCGGCATGACGCTCGCTCTGTTCGCCGCTTTTTGGGCGGTGTCGATTTTGTTGGTGATCACGCCGGGTATGGATTGGGCCTATGTGATCTCGGCGGGCATTCGCGGGCGGGTAGTGGTGCCTGCCGTCGCCGGCTTGCTGTTTGGCCACCTGCTGATGATTGCGATCGTGGTGGCGGGCGTCGGCGCGCTGCTGGTCGGCAACCCGCTGGCGCTGACGGCGCTTACCTTGCTGGGGGCGGCTTACCTGCTGTGGATCGGTTTCAATATGCTGCTGCACCCGCCGGTGCCCGGCGCCGGCGAAGATCAGTGTTCCGATTCCTGGCTGCGCTGGGCCGGCAAGGGCGTGTGCGTCAGCGGGCTGAACCCCAAGGTGTTTCTGCTGTTTCTGGCGCTGCTGCCGCAGTTTACCGACGCCCGGGCCGAATGGTCGGTGCCGATGCAGATGCTGGCGTTGGGCGTGGTGCATTTGATCAGCTGCGGCCTGGTGTATCTGCTGGTGGGATTCGGTTCGCAGTCGGTGCTGCGCACGCGCCCGCAGGCTGCGAAGGTGGTGGGGCGCATCTCCGGCGCGGCGATGATCGTCATCGCCCTCGGGCTGCTGGCCGAGCAGGCGCTGAAATAGTGGTTCGAAAGGCCCGCTTGTGCGGGCCTGGCGGTATCAGGCTTTGACGGCGAGCAGCACCGATGAGGCTTTGATCAGGGCAATGGCGCGCGAACCGTTCTTCAGCGCCATCTCCTGCAGGCTTTCATTGGTGATCACCGACGTCAGCACAAAACCGGCATCCGCTTTGAGGTGTACGGTGCTGTTGACTGCGCCGTGCTCAACCGCAATCACTTCCCCGGCAAACTGGTTGCGGGCGGAAAAACGCAAACCGCAATCCTCTGTTGCCAGGATCACCCACGGCGCTTTAATCAGCGCGACGGCCTCTTTACCGATGGTTAACCCCAGCGACTGTTGGCTTTGTACCGTGACGATGGCCACCAGTTTTTCACCGCCCTGCAATGCGATCTCCACTTCGTCATTGACGGCGCCTTTGGCGACGGCGGACACGGTACCGGTGAATTGGTTACGGGCTGAAACGGGCATAGATTCTCCTTGAAAGGGGCAAACGGTAAAATTTGTCGCCAGCATGGGCCCTAACCGCCGCGATTGCCAATGTCGCGGGGGAAGAGTGTGAACCGAGGCGGCCTTGCTGAAAAATTAACGTCGGTAGATGTCCGGTCGGGCGATCTGCCAGACAAAATCGGGACAGTTGATGGCGGTATAGCCCACTTTTTCATAGAGCCAGGGGGCGGTGCTGGTGACCAGCATGATTCGCCGCAGCGTCGCCATCAGCGGATGGGCCTGGCAGCATTCCGCCAGCCACAGGCCCAACCCGCCTTTTTGATGCGCCTCCAGCACGTAAACGTCGCACAGATAGCCGAAGGTGGCGTAATCGGTGACCAGCCGGGCGAAACCGATTTGTCTGGTGCCGTGATACAAGCCGAAGCACAGGCTGTGGGAGAGGGACTGGCGAACGGTCTCTTTATCAATGCCCTCCGCCCATGACGAACGGGTCAGAAATGCATGAATGGCGTCAATATCCAGCAGGCTGGGCTCGGTGCTGACGAGATAGTCAGCACGCCGCCACTCCAGTGGGGCAGGGATTGTCATGAGGGCTCTTCTCCTGTGCAAGCGTTAAGGTCTGGGCCGCCGTTCAGGCGTGCAGTTCGGCGACCGTCATGGTGAAAATCAGCGTGTCTTCGCCCTCGTTGGCGTAACGGTGCGGGCCGTCCGTTCTGGCGACCGCCGAACAGCCTGGCGTAATCCTGAGCTCGGTTTGTTCGACGGCAAGGCTCAAGACGCCTTGTTCAACGTGCAGCAGCTCGAAGGTGCCCGCTGGATGGCCGCCCGATGCATAGGCTTCCCCCGGCGCCATTTCCCAGCGCCACAGTTCTATCATATTCGGGCCGCGGGTGCCTGCCAGCAAGCGGGCCGAGCCGCCGCGATCGCCGTGCCACAGCGTGGGAATGTCTTGGCTTTCAATCAGGTAGGCGGCGGGTGCGCGGGTCACGTTGACGATGTCCGCCACCGACAGGCCCAGCGCTGCCGCGAGTTTGCACAGGATGGCGATGCTGGGATTGGCGCTGCCTTTCTCGATCTCCACCAGCATGCCCTTGCTGACGCCCGCCCGGCGCGACAGTTCGTCCAGCGACAGCTTTTGGCTTTTTCGCTGCTGTTTGATGCGGTGTGACACCGCTTCGCTGACGGTTTGCACGTCGGCGCCGAACTCGGTCGGTCTGTTGACTTTTTCGCTCATCGGTCAATATTATGGAATAAAATGGTCAGTATAGGATTATTCAATGATTTTAGTCGATCCGTCAATCGATCCGGCCGTCGCTGCGCTGGCGCCCGGATTCCGGGCGTTAAGCATTACCGTGGCCGCGGCTCCCATAACCAACCCGGACGTGGGGGCGCTGGCGTTGGCGCAGGCCTGTCGCGCCCTCGGCGAGGAGGACGCGCCCTGGGCTGAGGCGCATCTCTCGGCCTGGCGCGATGTCTTCATGCGGTTTGGCGCCAAACCCAAGCGTACGCCCTGTTCCGCCGATGCCTTGCGCAAGCGCGCGCTGCGCGACGGCACGATGCCCAGCATCGATCCGGTGGTCGATCTCTACAACGCCGTCAGCATTCGTTATGCGGTGCCGGTGGGGGGCGAGAATATCGCGGCTTATGTCGGCGAGCCGCGGCTGATCGTCGCGGAAGGCAGTGAGCTGTTCGATACCGTCAAGGAGGGTGCGGTGATCCATGAATCGCCGGAGGCGGGGGAGGTGGTCTGGCGCGACGATCGCGGCGTGACCTGCCGCCGCTGGAACTGGCGTCAGGGCGTCAGAACCCGGCTGAGCGCCGAGGCCGAACGGATGTGGTTCATCCTGGAGAGCCTGCCGGCAATGCCGTTGGCGGCGCTGCATGCGGCGGGCGACGAATTGATTGCCGGTTTACGACAAATGATGCCCGGCGTTGCGATAGAGCAACGGCTCATCGGCTGCACCTCGTAACCGGCCTCAGCACTGGCGGCGGACCAAACCGGTGATCAGATCCAGCGCGTCGTCCGCCGCCGCGATTTCGCTTTCGCTGAGCGCCTGTCGTTCGATGAAGCACTCGATAGCTTCCAACAGGGAGAAGACGCTGATTTCATCCCCTATCTTCACGACTTCGCAAACGCCACGCCCGATTGCCAGACAGATGGCTTCATCAAATTCACACGGTTTGCTGTTCATCTTTCCCCCTTACGGCATTTGGGATGATATCGGCCATGCTACCGGTTTTTGCTCGACGGCTGTCTGACGAAAATCCCATTTTTTCGTTGATGCTGACTGGCGCGCGATCGCGTGCATTGGCGAAATTCTGATTTCCTCACGGTGGTCAAATTTCCCTTGTGACCACCGTGCCAGCGCGGTATTGTCGCCAAATGACGACAATACCGCCTCATTGTCCGCATAAAAAATTCATGACGTTATCATCCCTTCATCCCGCTGCCGTGCGGGATTTTTTTATGAGGTTTATCTCAAAGTGCGGATAACCTCGACGCGATCGCTTGCCATGCTCTGGGAATAATCCTAGCTTGAAATAGTCATTTAGGGTTAGCAATCCCTCATGACCTCCTTGTAACACTTGATGCACCAGAACGTTTTCTCCCCCGCTGCGGCGGGGGTTTTTAATGACGTGCATCAGACAAGGCCACAACGCAAGAACCGACAGAGTTCGTGACGATAACCCATTTAAATATCAGGGGACGGGACAATGAAAAATGATCTGGCGGCGGCGATCGCGATTGGCTGTGTGTTGTTGTTCGCATTGGCAGTCGGTTCGCCCCTTTCTATCGGTACCTCGCTGTAATCTTCCGCGGCCCCGTTCGGGGCCGTTCACCGACTCTGACACGGCGTCTGCGGATTTTTGCGCCGATCGCCCACCGGCGCGATAAATTCAGCCAAATCGCTGTTGATGTATGGCGAACTTTGAGTACTCTGAGTGCTTTGCACCCCCCCACGTGCGCCGTTCTATCTATGCTTTAATCAGGCCCATCACAGGAATCGCCATGCCCGCCCGTCAAATCTCGAGGAGCCCGCTCTGATGCTGGAGATGCTATTACAGTGGTACCGCCGCCGTTTCACCGATCCACAGGCTATCGCGTTGCTGGTGATTCTGGTCGCCGGCTTCCTCATTCTCTATTTTCTGCACGGCATTCTGACCCCGCTGCTGGTCGCCATCGTGCTGGCGTATCTGCTGGAGTGGCCGACCGCGCGCCTGCAGCGCATCGGCTGTTCGCGCACCTGGGCGGCGAGCATCATGCTGCTGGTGTTTGCGGGCATCGCCATGCTGCTGGTGTTCGTCGTCGCGCCGACCGCCTGGCAGCAGGGCATCAATCTGATGAGCGATCTGCCGGGCATGCTCAACCAGTTCTATAACTTTGCCGCGACGCTGCCGAAGCGTTATCCGGCGCTGGTGGATGCCGGCATCATCGACATGATGGCGGAAAATCTGCGCAGCCGGCTGTCCGGCATGGGCGAGTCGGTGGTGAAATTCTCGCTGGCGTCGCTGGTCGGTCTGTTGACGCTGGCTATCTACCTGATCCTGGTGCCGATGATGATGTTCTTCCTGTTGAAAGACAAAGAGCAGCTGCTGAACGCGGTGCGCCGCGTGTTGCCGCGCAATCGCGGTCTGGCGGGGCAGGTCTGGAACGAGATGAATCAGCAGATCACCAACTATATTCGCGGCAAGGTGCTGGAGATGGTGATTGTCGGCGTGGCGACCTACCTGGTGTTCGCCGTGCTGGACATGCGCTACTCGCTGCTGCTGGCGGTGCTGGTGGGTTTTTCGGTGCTGATCCCCTATATCGGCGCGGTGCTGGTCACCATACCGGTGGTGGTGGTAGCGCTGTTCCAGTGGGGCGTCGGCGCCGATTTCTGGACGCTGATCGTCGCCTATCTGGTGGTGCAGGGGCTGGACGGCAACCTGCTGGTGCCGATCCTGTTCTCCGAGGCGGTCAACCTGCATCCGCTGGTGATTATCCTGTCGGTGATCGTGTTCGGCGGAATGTGGGGCTTCTGGGGCGTGTTTTTCGCCATACCGCTGGCGACGCTGGTGAAGGCGGTGATTCACGCCTGGCCGGATGAACTGCGGGTCGAGGTGGAAGACAAGGCCGGCTGACGGAGGGAGACGAAGCGCAGCTGGCCGCTGCGCTTCGTGAGAATTACTGCTGCAGGTAGTTCAGAACGATGTCGTGGTGATTGGTGGTTTTGAAATCATCAAACACTTTTTCAATCTTGCCTTTGGCGTCGATCAGGAAGCTGATGCGATGAATGCCGTCATAGGTCTTGCCCATGAAGGTTTTCTCGCCCCACACGCCAAACTGTTGCGATACCTGATGGTCTTCATCAGACAACAGCGTGAAGTTGAGCAGCTCCTTTTCGGCGAAGCGCGACAGTTTTTCCGGTTTGTCGGTGCTGATGCCCAGCACTTCGACGCCGGCCTTTTTCAATTCGTCCATGTTGTCCCGCAGGCCGCAGGCTTGCACGGTGCAGCCCGGCGTCATCGCCTTCGGATAGAAATAAACCAATACTCGCTGTCCCTGGAAGTCGGCCAAATTAATTTCCTCACCGTCCTGGTCAGGCAAACTAAATTTCGGCGCTGTGTCACCGGCTTTCAATGGGCTCATCACTACTCTCCATCTTTCTCATCATGCTGTGGATAGTTCACCACGCTAATACTGCCTTGCGCGTTCAATTCTGTACATAGGCGATGGAAGGCTTGCTCAATATTTGAGGCGTCCCGATCGCCGGAACTGTGGGCGGTGATTTGAATATACAGCTGCGGCGGCAGGTCGCCGTCCGCTGGCTGCGTGCGTGAGACCAGCTCGGCGATATTCATCTGGCTGGAGTCGAACAGATCGGTAAAACGTTCGATGATGTGCGGCGAGTCCTTCACCTCGACCTGAACCCACACGGTGGCCGGCATCGGCGGCCTTTCATGCGAGTTTGTGCGCTTCATCACGATCAGCAGCTCCAGCTCCGCGCCTTTTTGCGGCAGGGTGGATTCGATCAGGGTGATGGCGTTCCAGCTGCCGGACAGCAGCATGATGAACGTGAACTCCTCTCCCAGCATGGCCAGACGGCTATCTTCGATATTGCATCCGCAACTGCTGACGTGGCGGGTGATGGTATTGACGATTCCGGGGCGGTCGGCGCCGAGCGCGGTAATCACGAGATAGTGTTCGTCTGACTGAGGCAAAATGGCGCTTCCTGTCGTGCTTAATGGGGTTACCATGGTAAACATAAAAAAAACCGCCTGCCAAGCGCTTACAACGCGGTTGTGCGCTTGCTTTTGGATAGGCAGCAAAAGTACCATGAGTTCCTATCTTTACACAGAAAAAGCCCGAAAACACGGGCCTGATGCTGCCGTTACCTCATTTTTTCAATCCTTTGAATCCGTTAAAGTCCGGTTGAATCCGGCTATTTTGGGCAAAATGTGGATCACATTGGGCTGTTCTCCAGAGGGTTTAGGCGCACCGCATCATTGAGATAATCTGGTGCTAAATGGGCGTAAACCATCGTTTGCACAATAGAAGAATGCCCCAATATTTTCTGAAGCGTCAGTATGTTGCCGCCACTCATGATGAAGTGGCTAGCGAAGGTATGCCGCATAACGTGTGTTGCTTGGCCGTCCGGCAAGTCGGGGATGAATTTTTTAAGGATGCGGCGGACATTCGAGTAATTGACATTGGGAAACAATCGTTTCCCATCGCCTTCGGTAATTTCATCATAGAGTGATTGCGATATTGGCACGGTTCTATTTTTGCCATTTTTTGTGTTTAGAAATGTCACTTTATGTTTTATCACTGCGGAACGGCTGAGCGATGCCGCCTCATTCCAACGTGCGCCGGTGGCAATACACAATCGCGATGCTTTTAGATCATCCCCGCTGAGCTCATTTAAAAACAAGTGAATTTGTGCTTGTGACAAGAACATCATTTCAGATTGATTTTTACTCAGCAAATCAATCCCCTTTACAGGGTTATCACCTTTGTGCTGGCCTGCTTTTATGAGAGTGGTGAAAACTCCACTCAGCAACTTTTGATATTTATTGATAGTTGCCGGTTTAAGCCCGCGTTTTAGCTGGGCAGCTCTATATTCTAAAAACATCGCCTTAGTTACTTTTGATGCATGTGGGTTACCAAACGAATCGGCTATGTTGAGTAGGTGTAGTTTGGCCTGTGCGCCGGTTTTGAGAGACTGACCTTTATAATGCCACCATAGATCAATAAATTCGGTTAGTGTCCGACGATCGGAAGGCTTATCCACCCATTCCTTGTTGTTTTGAGTCGCGATAATCCAACGCTCAAATTGTTGTGCCTCCCCCTTGGTTGCAAAGCGCTTACGAATGCGTTTGCCGTTTCTGCCTTGCGGGCGAACATCGACCAGGTAGTTGCCGCTATCAAGTTTGCTGATCGTCATTCGAAATAGTTCCTTTCATAGCAAATACCGCCAGTAGACCATTTCTCCATAATTTTCAATGCGATTAGCCAGCCTTCTGGCCTTTTTGGTGGTCGGATGTGTTGTCGTGCCCATCAGGGGAGAGAGTCGGGGAGATTTGCCCCGCAGCTTCGGACGTTTTGTTGGTATTGCTCATTAGCCACATCATGTATTTTTCAAATCTAGGGTGATTGATGATTTTTAACAGTACATCACTCCCTATGCTCTCCACTCTTCCCGTTTCGTAATACTTTTGAGTCCCTGCTGGAATACCTGTTAATTCAAAGAATTGAATGCGAGTCAGCCCTTCGGCTTCTCTCACCGCTCTGATTTTTTTTCCGATGTTCGTTGACATGGTCGAGATCACCACCCTAAACTGTGCATCAAGGGTAGGGATTACCACCCTTGAATCCGATAAAATCCGGTTGAATCCGGTACGATCTAGAAGGATAAACCATGCGAACACGCAAACCCAAGCCGTTGATGGTGAAAATGCCGGATTGTCCTGTGGTTTTTTGTCTGCCATCGCCAAAATTAACCCTCTCCGCATATGCAGAAGTTACAGGTCAAACGCTTCGAACTGTGCAGCAGGCCGCAAATGAAAACCGGCTCACTATTTCCAAGAAAAAAAGAGGCAAAGAACGTGAAGTAAACATGGTTTACGAGTTCTTGGTCGCTTATGAAGAGGCGCAGGAAACGCTGCGGATGAAGGTTTAGGAGCCGCAAGATGATTGAGCGCTATAAATCGCTGGATGCGGCTGTGAGGGAATTGAAGCCACACGCGATAATTAAGATCAGCACGCATACCAGCATTTACCGGGGCTTCAGTATCACCAAATTACCCAGGAAGAAAATGAACCCGGTCACTCGCTATCGCGTCAGCCAGGGTGATCAGTCTTACGGTAAATTTGATGCACAAGCTGAGGCGACGGCATATATCGATTATCTCCACCTCTCAAAACTTTGAATAGAAGACCGGAGATGTAAGGAGTGAAACATGAGTAATCCATTCTATGCAGCTGCAAATCTGGTTTTAGCACTGCACACCGAACGTGCGAAATATACAAAGCCGCAATATGCCACATCAGAGGTTAATTGGTTGGCGGGTAAATTGCAGGATCTGGCCGGGGTGGCTAAATGCGTTGGTGATGATAACGCCGGGTTTACTATTGATCGCGCTGCACGCATGTGGATTAACACCGGACGAAAACCCGCCCCATTCAATGCCGGAGATAGCGATGTTAAATTTTATTAATTCGCTCACATTAGAAGCAATTCAATGTCTCGCGATATTGACAATTATCGCTGTGTTTTCGGGTGTGTTTATTGTTCGTGATATACGCAATCGACGAGAAGCCAAACGCGCGGCATACCGACGCGAATATAAAGCAAGAAAAGAAGCAGTAGAGCGTAAAGCACGTCAGCAGCTTTGAGAGGAAAAATAATGAAACAAGCCTATAGCATTCTCATCAATGATTTATTGAAACAGTACCACTTTAAAAGCGACAACATGCGAGCCGCTTCGGCTGTTGCCGAGGAAGTCCGCCAATTTTCCCAAAACGATTATGCCTTCCGCCTGAGCGTTGGCCTTGAAGGGCTGCTTAGCACCGCACAGGCCGCTGGTGATCTGGAGTCGGCCGCGGATTTGGAGGCGCTGGTTTACCGTTGCAGCGCTGGCGATGTACCTCAACCATTTTGCGCAGATCGGTTCGCAGCTTAAGCCGGGTACGCCCGGCCCTATCTGAGAGCGCATCCCTTACATTAACGTGTGGCGACGGGCGTCGCGGGGTGTGCTCTCAGATAGGTAATAGCGTCCGGTCGCGCCCTTAAATGAATGGGCTGCAATAGAGCGGGCAATCACCTTCACCATGTGCCGGCATGGAAATACCGGCACATATTTCAGTAAGTATTTATCAGTGCTTACTGAAATATATAAAACGCCAGTAATAAAAATGCTGCCTTCCGGGTGGCGGGCTTCTTATACCCTGAATTCAGGAGGATTAATGACTCACATAGCCGAGAATAAAGAGTTGGTAAAAATGCTGACTGATGCGCGCCGCTCTGAGCGGTTACAGCTGCTTGAGGTATTGGACAGCAAGTTAGATAGATTAAAAGCTGATGGAGCCAACGCCGATCTAATTATCTCAACGCTGAAACGTTGGGCCTCCGTTCGTCAGTCTGTTAGCGAGGTAGGTAAATGACAACCATTTTATCTATCGCGGCAGCGGGGCTAATGGTTTTTATTGGTCTGTATGTTTGGTTGCTACTTAGCTTTTATAAATCTTGTCGTGTTTTTAATGAGCAAGATTTGCCGTATGAACTTCGTAATTATGACTAATTGCTTTTATTGAAGAATCTGTATTTCGCCAGCCCCATTTAGCAGGGCTTTCATTCTTCCACAGGAGAAACCAAATGACACCACAACAGCAAGCGCAGAAATGGTTGCACGAAAACTGCCTGATTCTGGATACCGAGACCACCGGGCTTGGTGAGGATGCCGAGATCGTGGAAATCGCCCTGATCGACACTACCGGCGAAGCCCTGCTCAACACGCTGGTAAAACCGCGAAGCGTGATTCCAGCCTCCGCGACAGCCATTCACGGCATTACAAACGAAATGGTAGCGACTGCGCCATCCTGGCCGCATGTGTGCCGCAGTCTTTACGACATCATCAGCGGGCGCAACGTCGTGATTTACAACAGTGACTTCGACACCCGGATTCTTGATCAGACCAATGATGATTGGGGGATCACTATTCACTTTAAAATCGAGCGACCAACGTTTGAATGCGCCATGCTGGCCTATGCCGAATTCTACGGCCAGATCAGCAAGCGCGGCGGGTATAAATGGCAAAGGCTGACCGCCGCCGCTGAGCAGCAAGGCGTCATTATCGAAGGAACGCCGCATCGCGCCCTTTCTGACTGCCTGACCACCCTCGGCGTGATTAAAGCCATGGCCGCCGGTGGTTCCCGTTACGCACCGCAGGGGCTGAGTGCGCAAGCGGCCGTTGACATCCTTCACCGGCTGTTTGTTGCTGATCCTGATGCCATCACTGCATTGGTGGATCATCGCGTCGAGTGTACTGAATATTTTGCTGGGATGACGGTTGCGACTGTAGGACGGCGTGCCGACGATGCTTATGTCGTAGGTATGATTGGCATTATCAACGCACTGATTTTTCCCGAAGTAATTGCAGCTATTTACGATGGTAATGAGCTGACGGGATTTGCTGTTGCTGACATTTCCGCAGAAGGGGCGCTGTATGAACAAGCCCGCCCTTAAATGGCTCGGAAGCAAGGCCCGCATCATCGATACACTGCGTCAGCACCTGCCCGAAGGTGGGCGCCTGGTTGAGCCGTTCGTCGGATCTGGCGCAGTGTTCCTCAACACCGACTATGACAGCTATCTGCTGTGTGACATCAATGCCGATCTGATCAACTTCCACAACGTCGCAAAAAACCAGCCTGAAGTGCTAATTCGTGAAGCGCGCCACCTGTTCAACGCACACCCGGATCAGGCGGGCTATTACGCCGTGCGTGCTGACTTCAATCTGTGCTGCGACAGCAATTTCATCTACCGGGCTGCGCAGTTCCTCTACCTGAACCGCCACGGGTTCAATGGTGTTTGCCGTTACAACCTGCGCGGCGAGTTTAATGTGCCGTTCGGTCATCGAAAAACGCCTTATTTCCCCGAGGCTGAGATCCGAGCATTTGCCGAGAAGGCGCAGGCCACAAAAGCGGTTTTCCTGTGCTGTACCTTCCAGGAAGCGATTCGGATGGCGCAGGCCGGCGACGTGATTTATTGCGACCCACCCTACATCCCGGCCAGCACCACCGCCAACTTCACCAGCTACCACACCGACGGATTCACCAGCGCGCAGCAGGAAAAGCTGGCGCGCATGTTGCGCATTGCGGCTAACCGCGGCCGCCACGTTGTGGCCTCGAACAGTGAGACGGACGCAGCCAAAGCACTGTACGCCGATTTCACTATCACCCCGATCACCGCCCGCCGCTCTGTCAGCGCCAAGGCCGCCAGCCGTGCAACAGCTGGCGAGATCATTGCAACACTGGAGGCCTCCAATGCTTGAACTAAAACCGGGTATGAAATGCTACGCGAAGCGGGTGAGTATCCACATTGACGGGCAGGAGCTGATCTATATCGCCCCTCGCGGAAAAAAGTTTGCATTAATCCTGATGGGCGATGAATCCCCTGATAACGCAGCTGGAATAAAAGCAAATGACTTCATGCGCAGCAACGGCTGGAGTCACGAGACGGACGGAGATAATGCATGAAAAAACACGAGCTAAAAATCTTGCCGAAGCATTTCGCAGCGGTGGTGAGCGGTGAGAAGAAAGCCGAGTTTCGCATTAACGACCGCAAATTCGCCGTTGGTGATTTGCTGTGCCTGCGGCTGTCCGGCGAATGCCCGGAATTCATGCACCCCGCGGCATTTGCTAATGCCCATACCTGGGTACGTATCACCCACATCACCGACCTGGCCGAATGGGCGCCGGGTTACGTGATGCTGAGTATCGAACGAGGGCCGTTCAAATGCTGATACCTTCGCGTGCTATCTCATATCCGGCCGGAACGGCGTTGATCGACGATCGCGTCTTCGCTACCGATGTCATCAACGTGATCAGCATTTCCGGTGGAAAGGACAGCCTGGCGCAGTGGCTGATTGCGCTTGCGGCCGGCGTCAAGATTATTCCCGCATTTGCCGATACCGGCCACGAACACCCGTTAACAATGGAATACCTGGATTATCTGGAATCCAAGTTAGGGCCGATTCGCCGCGTCAAAGCCGACTTTACTGCGCGCATCGAGGGTAAACGCCGGTTTATTGCAGAGCACTGGCCTGTATCACTAGTTACTGAGTGCGGACTAACTGAACAAGAGGCGAAAAAGACCGTCGCGTTGGCGCTCGAAACGCTTCACCCAACCGGCGTGCCATTTCTTGATCTTTGCATGTGGAAGGGCCGCTTTCCGTCAACAATGGCCCGCTTCTGCACATTCGAGTTAAAGCACATCCCGATCCGCGATCAGCTGGTTGCGCCTTTGCTAGACGAGTACGACGAGGTGATCAGTTGGCAAGGGGTTCGGGCGGAGGAATCGCCGCAACGCGCGGGATTGCCCGCGTGGGAAAGCGATGCCGATAAAACGCCAGGCCTAAACATTTATCGGCCAATTCTTGATTGGAAACATGCCGATGTTTTCGCGACTGCCAAACATTACGGCATCAAGCCGAATCCGCTGTATACACAAGGCTGTAGCCGCGTCGGCTGCATGCCATGCATTCACGCACGCAAATCCGAGCTGGCCGAGATCTTTACCCGCTGGCCGGAGGAGATAGCCCGCGTTGCTCGATGGGAAAAGCTGGTCGCCGCTTGCTCTCGCCGCCAGAACAGCACCTTCTTTCCCGCTACTCAAGATCCGAAAAAGGCGGAAAGCCGAATCGAGTGCATCACGGTTGAATCGCATGGCATCGAAACCTATCGTGATTGGGCCCTAACCACTAGGGGCGGGCAGCAGTTCGATTTGATCGCCGCCATGAACGATCACACCGCTTGCAGTAGCGTTTATGCGGGGGTGTGTGAATGATGCATAAAACACAGCTCGCTTTTACCATTGCTGCCCTCTATAGCCGCCACGAGCACATAGACGATTTTCATGTGCTGTCGCATCTCAATCGACTGCGTGCCTTCACCTGGGGTGGCCGTCGTTGCGGGAAAACCTACGCAGCCAGCCAACAGGAGCTGCTCCGCGCAGCGTTCAAGCTTTCCGTAGGCGCAACGCTGCGACTTCTTCATGCCAGAAGAAAACAGCCTCTTATGAACAGGATGGTCAGTTATGACCCTGCCAGCGGCCCAGACCAGTCAGTTGAGTGCTTATTTTGGCGCGATCCAGATACTGGCGCTTTAACGCTGCTGTCGGCCGAAGACGGCCCGCGTAAGTTGCGTTACTCGCCGTGGTTTTACTTTGACGAGTGGCCGTGGCGTGAGTAAACCTGCCCGCGGAAGATACCAGCCATCACCGCCGCTGCCTTACCCTGGCCGCGGCGCTGCTGTTCCTGACTATCCTCACGCCTGGAATAAACCCAAGGCCGCAATATCGGTTGATAAAACTCCTGCTGTTGATCTCGTTGAACTGGGTCAAGAGCAAGAGTTTTTAGGCTGGGTCACGACTACCCTCAAGCCTTACCCGCGTTTTATCCGCCAGCGTTTGGCGTCGCGTATTGATAGCATCCACGCCATGAAGGGGAGACATATTGCCCGCCTGGCCCTGCGCGACATTATTCGGCGGGATCTGCCTTTCATTGATACGGTGATAGACCAGCATGCTATTCAGCATGTCACTGATGACGTTTCAACGCTGACCGGCTGTGCCTTTGAACACCTAAACCCGCTGTATCACTCGTTTGCTAACCTGAATGCCCTGACCGAACGTTTTAACCGTCTTCCAGATTTCACGCGTGAGGACGTTGATCTGTTGGCGAAAGACATCGCTATTTACATGAACAGCGTGTTCAGCGAAGTCAATGATAACTGCGAGGCACTGAGCGACAGCAAGGCCGCGCTGTTCCTGTATCAGGAGGCGGCCAACCTTGCTCAGGTACTTCATGTTAACCCGCCATACTGGCGAAAGTTTTGCCGGGGCAATTTGTGCACCTATGAAGCGGCCACCGCCATCAGCAAAATGAAGGATGAGCGGTATTGGGCGAGAAACCTGCGCAACTATGCCACCCGCTGGCGGGAACACCTGCATATCGCCTTTGGTGATGTTAAGCGTGGTGCGTCACCTTATTGCAGCAAACATCATGTTGATGAGTGGGACGCCAGGCGAAAACGCAGCCGCATGATCATGAGTCGGCTGGAGCTTGAAGACGAAGAAACCAAAGAGCGCCTGTCACTCATTGAGCAGATCGATAAAAGCATATCGAACCCGGCGCTGCGCCGTGTGGAGCTGATGACGCGCATCGGCGGCTTTGAGAAAGTCGCCACCGACTCCGGTTATGCCGGCAGCTTTTTTACGTTGACCGCCCCATCGAAATACCATGCTTACACCATGTTCGGGCACCGCAACCCGAAGTGGAACGGCGCCAACCCACGCAGAACACAGCGATACCTCAACCGGATTTGGCAACAGATCCGCGCCGAGCTGGCGCGGCGGGAGATTGAGGTGTTCGGGCTGCGTGTTGCCGAGTCTCACCATGATGGAACGCCACACTGGCACGGCTTGTTGTTTACTGCGCCGGAGCACGTGGCCGAGCTGCATGAAGTCATGGAAGCGTACGCCACGCGCGAAGACGCCGCGGAGTTGCGCGGTAAGCACGGCACACAGCCGCGTTTCGAGATGAAACCTATCGATGAGAGCATCGGCAGCGCCACCGGATATGTGGTCAAGTACATTTCAAAGAACATCGACGGTTATGCGCTCGACGGTGAGACCGACGACGAAAGCGGGCGCCCACTCAAAGAGACCGCGAAACATGCTACCGCCTGGGCATCTTGCTGGGGCATTCGTCAGTTTCAGTTTTTAGGTGGCGCGCCGGTGTCTGTTTGGCGCGAGCTGCGTCGCATGCGTAACCAGGCATTAGCCGACAAGATCAACCCGTTATTTGCACAACTGCACAAGGCCGCCGACGCCGGCGACTGGCGTGAGTACACCCATTTACAGGGCGGCGCGCTCGTCTCCCGCAAAGATTTGGCGCTCCGCGTGTGGTACCAGCAGGAAAACCAGCCGAACAGTTACGGCGAATACGCCTCTTTGATCAAAGGCCTCTACATGCCGGCGGTGAACATACCGCCGGTAGTCACCCGTCTTCACAGTTATCGGATCGTGAAAATGAACGCGAAGCCTTCGGGCGACGCGGGGTTGGCCCTTGACCTTTCGGGCGCGTCTGCGCCCTCTAGGACTCGTGTCAATAACTGTACCGAGGTCAAAAAACAACCAGTTTCACAGAGTGATCCACCACTGGATCACGAGCCGGAACAGCTTGAAATAGGCCAAAAATCGGCCAGCAGGCGCAAACAGCTTGCCGACAGTCTTCGAAACCACAAACCGGAGCGGAAAAAGTCCCCAGCCGAAGAGTTTGAGGCGCTGGCTTATGCCATTACGGCGGGCGAATGCACTGAAGCGGATCGTCAGCGTGCCGAAAGTTACCTACGCGCCGCACAGTCACTCAGGCAGATGGATGAAAAGGTTACGCCATTGGTTGCAAGCGTCGCTGAGCAGGTGTTGCGCTGGGCGAAGATTCGACAAGTCACTGTGAGCGAGCATCAGGCTAATCAGCTGGCATTGGGGAAAGAGGTCACCGTGCTGGATACCGTTTATCGGGCGAACCCGATTACCGGTGAACTGATCGTTGTTGGCATGGATCAGCAGTGGCGACAGTCACTCGCCAAACACAAAACCGCAGATCTGGTATCGCGCTGGCAGGCTTTGGCGAGAGGTAGGGGTAATGCCAGCGCTGGGGCATAAAAATCACATCGAGCACAGACAGAAATATCTGTTCTGGCCATACCGGCAAATACAGACAGCGGCATCTGTGCCGCCTGGTGCCGGTACCGCATAGACAGAAATAGCTGTTCTGCAGCACCGTCATTATCAACTATGGAGTACCGATAATATGGGGTATTTGGGGAGCAAGGCCGCGAGCGGCGCTTACCAGGCGATCATCAGTCAGATGCCGCCGCATGACACGTACATTGAGACGCACCTGGGTGGCGGCGCCATTATGCTGCGAAAACCGCCCGCGTCGTGCACGATTGGTTGGGATATTGACCCGGAAACCGTAGAGGCTTTTTGTGAAGATAATCCGGATTTTCTGGATGACCAGGCGGAACGCCTCATGATCGAAGTTGGCGACGCAGTGGAATTACTGCGCGCCACGCCGTTTGAACAGTACGGCCGTACGCTGATCTACGTCGACCCGCCTTATCTGCCGGCAACCCGAACCAGCCGCGCGCGGTATCGTCACGAGTATACCGTCGACGATCATCACCGCCTGATCAATGTGCTGCGCACCGTGCCCGCCAATGTCATGATCTCCGGCTATCCGTCCGCGCTTTACGACGAGTTGCTCGGCGACTGGCGCAGCATCCAGTTTCAAGTGATGACCCGTGGCGGCCCGCGCACTGAGCAACTGTGGATGAATTTTGCCGAGGGCGCCGCATACAGCCATGCTTTTGCCGGTGCCAACTACATCGACCGCCAGCGGATCAAACGAAAGGCGGATCGCTGGGCCAAGAACTACAGCGCGCTACCGGCAGCCGAGCAAACGGCGATTTTGGCGGCTATGCTGCAAGTCCACGCGAAAGAGTGACTTCATGGTTTGACTTCATCTTTCAAAATGCACATAATGACTTCATAAAGTGACTTCACAGGATGCGAAATGAAAGAGCAGGTTTCAGCGTTAAGGAAGCGACAAAAAAGCACGTTAGAACAGATATTTAAAACGCCTGTTCTTTCCGGGATCAAATGGTCAGATGTGGAATCACTGATAAAAGCGCTGGGTGGGGAAGTTAAAGAGGGGCGGGGATCGAGGTGTAAGTTTCTGCTCAATGGCAGCATCGCCAATTTTCACCGGCCACACCCATCACCAGACACGGACAAGGGCGCGGTAGTCAGTCTCCGCGAATGGCTGGAAAGCATAGGAGTTAAGCCATGACCAAAACAGCAGCAGTAACCCCGAACACCATGGAGATCGCCGGGCAGCCGGCGATCATCAGCTACGTACCAGAAATCGGCGCGTTCCGCGGTAAGTTCCTCGGGCTGTCCGGTTACTGTGATTTCGTTTCGGACAGCATTCAGGGGCTGAAAGCTGAGGGGGAGATCTCTTTGCGCGAATACCTGGACGATTGCAGCGCCGCAGGGATCGAACCATACGCCCGGCAAGAGAAAATCAAGACGTTTACTCTGCGCTATCCGGAGTCTTTCGGGGAACGCCTGAACCAGGCGGCGGCCGAAAATGAGGTCTCCGTAAATGCATTCATTGTGGAAACTCTCAACGAACGTATGAAGCATGCATGAAAAAACCCGCCTTGCGCGGGTTTATTTGTTCTCTCCTTCTTCCTGATTTTCAGGTACTTTCCAGTATAAAAAACAGCCAAGAAGGAATACGCAGAAGGGGAGCAGAAATGTTAAGAAACCGCGATCATAAAAATAGATAATCGTAAAGATTACGGCATTGAAGGTGAGCACCCAGATAAGGAGCCTCAGCACCCCATAAGGCCACCAACGAGGAAATTTAGAGGTTTTCAATTTCATGGACAACCTTATCAAATGTGGTGCGATCTTTGTGGTAAAGGCGATCTAATATCAGAAATTTTTCCAGGGAGCTCTCAACCAGAAAGTAAAGCATGTCCCAGTTCCGTTTTTTTAACTCGTAATATAACTTCGGGTTTTCATTCAGTAGTTTGCGAGAGGAACGGGCGGCGCGGGCAATGGTGCCTTGCACCATTACAGTCGAGAGTAACGCGATAGTATTTAGGCGCGCAAACTTAGTAACAAATGACGATACAGAAGCACCTCTGATGACTCTATTCGCAATGGCAAAACTCACGATAGCTTGAGCCTGAGTTTTTGATATGTAAGTCGAACCGGATAACGTTACGCCTTCGAATACTTTTTTTACAACCGGCTCAGGTAACTTTGAAAGCACATCATCAACTATGAATCTGACCATGTCGAATAGGACATTTGGCTTTTTGACAATTTGGGCTAATCCCTTCAGAAGGCGGTCATCTTCAGCGCGGTTTCGGCTTTGATACAAAAAACCGCCAGCCGTTAGATTCAGATCTTCAAAGCTTCTTTCAAGACCGAAATAGAAATCAGCAGGGATGGTCACGACGCCATCGAAAACTGATTTAGCCAGATCATAAGCTCGCATATTGTTCCCTCATATCGCGATTTTCAGTTGATTTTATATCCATTAAAAGCACTGAACAATTCTGCATTATAATGCACAAATTTCCAGCGCAGGAAAAAAACCACCGAGACCAGCGCCGGCGCGGCTTTGCGCCCCCTGCACAACTGCACAAAAAAGCACTCTTTTAGCGCGCGGGCGAGGCGGGGGAGCAATCGCGCGCTGAGGGGTGCCAGAGAGGTCTTTTTCTTATAGGGTTTCTGCTGCTCGTATCGCTCGCTGTTCGTTTGTTTCATTGTGAGCCATGCACCGGCGTGCAAAAGCACAACGCCCCGTGACGGGGCGCTGATGGCGTGAGAGAGGAAAGCGGGTTACTGCGGGGTTGAAGATTCAGCCAACGCGTAAGGGGTGAAGTCGAACACCTCAATACCCAGCCATTCATTCAGCTGCTTGAGGTTCTCCATGATCGGATACAGTTCATTGATGGCGAACACCTTGGCGGCCTTCTCGATGTCGCCGAAGCCGCCGGTATTGTTCGGCAGCATGCCCATCAGTTGCGGCGGCACGCGGTGCGCGGCGAGCATGTCATCGCGGGTGGCGTCTTTGATGCCGGTAAACTCGTCTTTCGCCGATACCTGGCTGAAGGGCATGATTTGCAGGCCGTCTTTCTTGCCGCCGGCGGCGTAGACAAACAGGTTTTTGAATGCGCCGCCGCCGCGGGCATCTTTCAGCGACGATTTGAGCTTCTCAACATCCTTGTTATTGGCGACGGGATCGGTCAGATAAACAATCACGCCGGCATGGCTGCCGTTGATGTAGTAGTTGCGACGGAACAGCGTAGCCTCACCGTTCAGCATGGCGGAGTGCAGCACCGCCATATACTCCGGCGTGCCGTAAATCTCCTGGTGAATGCTCGGCGCTCGCAGGTGAAAGACAGAGCCAGGCGCGAAAGGGTGATCCTCTGCGTAATAGGTAACAAACCAGTATTGATCCAGGTTCTCACCGCGTCGCGTGTACTTTGCCAGCGAGTGCTTTAGCTTCAGAGGCCGGCCGAGCCTGCTGTCGATGCGCTCGAGGTAACCATTACCGAAGACCAGGTAATCCAGCACAAAGGCGGATGCCTCCTGCCGCGACAACATCGGGTGAGGCTTAAAGCAGCTCATGATCACGTTGCGCTTGAAGATGATGGGTGACTGGTGATGCACGGCAACATCGAACATGCGCGCCAGGCCGTAGGGGCTGATGGGCGGCTCGTAGTATCGGCCATTCTTGGCGCATTCCATGCAATCGAGCAGGTCGCGCTGATCCAGTATCGGAGAGGCTTCACCGAAGGAAAATGACTCCACCCCCTCGAGCGGTTGTTGTTCTGCAGCAGCGTCAGCGGTGACTGTGTTGGCCGCCTCGTTTGCCATCCATTCCGGACGGCCGTTACTTTGGCGGTTGTTGTTGCGCTTGCGGCCCATACTTAAAACTCCTCAACAAAACTGTCTTCAGTGCCGCCGGCATCGCTGCCGATCGGTTCGTTAATCAGGGCATGCATGCAAGCCCAGGCGAGATCGCCGTGATTGCTGCCGTTGGTGCGGTCGGATTCATAGGAGATCTGGCCGCCTGGGGTGACAAACTTCCGCACGGTCATAAACGAGCGCACCAGCTCCTGCCCGAAGCCGGCGTCGTATTCCAGACGGCCGGCACGGATCACCATTTGTGTCTTCATCACCAGCGCGCGCTTGAGGGCTGGCGAGTAAAGCAGTTTTTCAGCGGCGGGGAAGAACTTCACCACCAACTGATGAACCGCATCACCGATGCCGTTGCCGTCGATGCTGATGTGCTGCACGTTGTAGCGGCTCAGCAATGCCTTGATCACCTCCGCCTGTTCTTCGTACTCCATGCCGCGTAGCTGGATGGTCTCGACAATGCGGAATTTTCCGCCGGGAACGGCCGGCGGCGCGACCACCGTCAGGCCGGCGCTGTCACCTTTGCCGCTGTTGCCGTTGGGATCGTAACCAATCCAGACCGGGCGGTTACCCAGGGGGCGCGGGGCGTAGGGGTTCCAGTCTGACCAGACATCACGGTTGTAGCCGTCGACCCCGCAACCAATCAGGGCGTTATAGTCGAATGCGCGCTCACCTTTGGCGATAAAGCGGCAGCGGTACAGGTTTTCGAGATCTTCCGGGCTGTTTTCGTCCTCGATCTCCTGAAGGTTAATCTTGTCGAACCCTTGCGCGATGACATCATCAATCGTGACTATCTGGCGCCACATGTTGTCGCCGCACAGCTTGCCGTTCTTCAGTGCCTTGTGAGTGGTATCAAATTCGACCCGTTTCTCTTTCGGGCGGGCCTTGTTGTAAAACGTTCCCGTCCAGAAGGTGTACGCCTCATGCTCTTCGCTGGACGGCGTCGAAAAGTAGGTACGGCGCAGGCCGATGTGGCTTGCCATACCGGCGGCCACTTTGCGCAGGTTCAGGAAGTTGGAAACCCAGAAGGCCTCGTCGAAATAGAGGTTGCCGGTATAGGACTGCGCGGTCGCCGCGGACGTGCCAAGGAAATACAGCGTTGCACCGTTGCTCAGGATGATGGTGTCGCCGCCTTTGAGCTCAACGCCAATCTGCCGCGCCAAAAACTGGATGAAGTGCTTGAAGTTCATCGCCTGGGCGCGACTCGCTGACAAAAATATCTGGTTGGTGCCGGTTTCCAGCGCGTCCAGCAGCGCCTCGCGTGCAAAGTACCAGCTGGCGCCGATCTGACGAGACTTCAGGATGAAACGGTTACGCCGGCTGCGCTGTTTGTACCAGCGTTTTTGATGCTCATACAGTGAGTCCAGAACCAGCGCCCGCAGCTCCTCAACTTGTTCGGGGGTGAAGTGGTTCTTCGGTGTTTTCTTCCGGGTGGCTCGCTCCTGCGCCTTCCTCTCATCGCGGGAAAAGCGCTCCAGCTGCCGGCCGAACAGGTCGATAAGCTTAACGTCGTGGCTGTTGATGGATTCGCCTTTTTCCACCAGGCGCAGCAGCTGCACGTCCAGGCGTTCCTGCACGCGCTTCAACAGCGGTGTGTTGTCCCATTCATCACGGCGGCGCCAGGAATAGAGCGTGTTGGCGCTCACCCCTAAGCGCTCGGCTATTTGAGGGATGCTATAGGCCTGCCAATACAGGCTTTTGGCTTCGTCGCGGTGATCGATAATCTGCTTCATGACAACAGGCTATCGCGCCCGCGTACGGCAAAATATCTCCGCTAATTGTCGCAAGTCCGCGACAAATCGAACGTTTTGCGACGTTAATCAGTAACGGGAATGATGGGGGCACAGGTTAATAACACCTTCACTACCCGGAGTTTTCCGCATGCCTATTACCAAATTTTTCCGCGTGGCGGTCGAGGGGGCAACGTGCGATGGCCGCACGCTGGAGCGTAAGCACATCGAGCAGATGGCAAAACGTTACAACCCGACGGTCTATGGCGCCCGCATCAATCTCGAACATATCAGCGGCTGGTCACCGGAAAGTGTCTTCCGTGCCTATGGCGATGTGTTGGAGACGAAAACCGAAGAGATCACCGATGGCGATCTTAAAGGCAAGTTGGCCCTGCTGGTTAAGGCCGATGCTACCGATGAGCTGGTCGAGCTGAAGAAAAAACGCCAGAAGGTCTATCACAGTATCGAGGTTCATCCGTCCTTTGCCGATACCGGCGAAGCCTACCTGATGGGCCTGGCCTGCACGGACAACCCTGCCAGCCTGGGGGGCGAGTTCATGAAGTTCTGCGCCGGCAGTGAAACGAACCCGTTGGCCTCACGCAAGCATGATCCGGCCTGTTTCTTCACTGAAACCATTGAGTCTTCACTGGAATTCGAACAAGAAGCGCCGGCACCCGAAGCCGGAAAAAAATTCCTGAGCCGGATCACCGAGATGATCACCGGCAATAAGCAGAAGTTTAGCCAGGAAACCGACGACCTGAGAGGGGCGGTAACGCTGCTCGCCGAAAGTCAGCGGGATGCACTCGACCAGTTGGAGAAGTTCGGGGCGCTGGAAAAACAGCATCGTGAGTTGCAACAGAATTTCACCACGTTGCAGAGCGATTTCGACACGCTGAAAGGCCAGCTTGACGCCCAGCCGAACAACTACACCCAACGCCCGCCGGCAACTGGTGGTGAGGGTAAATCGACTGCCGAGTTAGCCGACTGCTAACAGCGCAATAACCAATCGCAGGACAATCACATGAAAAACGAAACCCGTGAGTTGTGGGACAGCTACATCGAACGCCAGGCGGAACTGAACGGCGTGACCGTCGGTGCTGTGACCAAAAACTTCAACGTTGCGCCGTCCGTTGCGCAGACGCTTGAAGACAAGGCACAGCAATCAAGCGATTTTCTCCAGAAAATCAATATTGTCAGTGTGCCGGAGCAGGAAGGCGAAAAAATCGGCCTGGGTATTAATGGCCCGCTGGCGTCGACCAACGACTCCACCACGGATCGCCGTGTTCCGCGTTCTGTTCACACGCTGGAAAATAACGACTATCGCTGTGAGAAGACCAACACCGATACGTTTATCAAATATGCGCAACTGGATATGTGGGCGAAGTTCAAAGACTTCCAGACCCGCATCACCAACCAGATCGTCAAGCGCCGGGCATTGGATCGCATCACTGTCGGTTTCAACGGCACGAGCCGTGCAGCAAAATCGGATCTGGCGGCCAACCCCCTGCTGCAAGATGTGAACATCGGATGGTTGCAGCAGTACCGACTGCATGCGCCGCAGCGCGTGATGAAGGACGTCACGATCACCAGCCGTGACGACGAAAACAAGGTCATTGCCAAAGGCATGTATGGCAACGTCGACTCCCTGGTTTATGACGCCAAAAACAACCTGCTGGATGAGTGGAATAAGCGCTCGACCGAGCTGGTTGTCATCTGCGGCGGCAACATCGTGACCAGCAAAGAGTTTGCGATCCTGAATGCCATCAGCGCCAGCAACCCGAACTCGGAAGCGTTGGCCGGGCAGTTGCTGGTTGCAAGTAAGAAAATTGCCGGTCTGGACAGCTACATCGCGCCGTTCTTCCCGGATGGGACGCTGTTTATTACCCCGTTCCAGAACCTCTCCATCTACTGGCAGGAAGGTAAACACCGCCGGACAGTCCGTGAAGAGGCCCACTATAACCGCGTGGCGACCTATGAATCGTCCAACGATGCCTATGTCGTTGAAGACTTCGGTTTTGGTTGCCTGGTTGAGGGGATCACTTTCGCCAAAGCTGAAACCGGCGGCGGTGCATAAGTCAGGCTTACAGCCGGGGCACCCGCCCCGGCCATCAGGGGGCAAACATCATGCTGACTCCAGCACAACGACATTTTCAAGAAACCATGGCAGCCCGCCGTGGCGAACAAAACACCTTCGGTGACATCACCGCTTACGAGCAGATGCTGCACCGGCTGCGCATCGATAAGGTGAAGCTCCAAAATATCCAGTCGGATACCGCCAAGGGCGCCGTCAAGCGCAACCTGATCGCCAGTTATCAGGGCTGGGTGGATGGCGCGCTAAACGCGGATACCGGCCAGGCTGACGACGTGCTGACCACCGTCATGATCTGGAATATCGATGCCGGCAACATCGAGGAAGCCTTGCGTATTGGCGAGTACGTCTTGCGCCACGGCTTGTCGATGCCTGATCAGTACAAACGTACCACGGCGACCGCCCTCGTTGACGAGATTTGCGATCCGATCCTGACGGCCTTCAGCCGTGATCCGCGTATCGCACCGGTAGATCAGGCGCTGCTGCTGCGACTGGACGCCATGACGACGGACGAAGATATGCCGGATCAGGTGCGCGCCAAGCTGTTCAAGGCCATCGGCTATTGCCAGCGCTTGCAGCCGGCGACCTGTGAATCGGCGCTCGCCTACCTTCAGCAAGCCATTACCTTGTTCAACGGGATCGGCGTGAAGCGCGACATCGAAAACCTGATGCGCGCCATTAAAAAAGGCGCCACCACTGACGGACAGAGCGACGGCAGCACCGGCGGTGATGCTGATAGCGCGGGCGGCGCCGGTTCATCCGATGCCAATGCCGGCCCTGACGGCGGAACGGGCAATGCTTCGCAGAACCCGGAGCCAACGGCGAAACCCGCAGCACCGAAGAAACCCGCGGCGCCGAAAAAGCCGGCAGCAGCGAAAAAGCCAGCGGCCTCGACCAGGGCGCGCACCGGCAACCAGAATTCACGCTCGGTGAAAACCAAGCAGTAACCCAATGTGCCCCCGCGCACCCAGGCGGCACGACGTGGCAGCATCAGCTTTGCTGTTTACCGCCACGTCGTCCACCGCCTGACCTATCAGGAGGCCGCGATGAGTCTCGTTGCGCCCAAAGAAATTAACCCGATTGAGGGAGACGCACCCGACCTTGACGACGGCGGCGCCGTGGTCAAGTCCGGGGCGTTCTGGCCGGAGATCACCCTGCGCGATCTGCGTACCAGCATGCGCATTAACGGCAAGGTGACAACCGATCGGTTGATGCATGCCACTACAGAAGCCGTTTTGCACACCAACGACCAGTTGAAGGAATACCGGCTCGGCCAGGAGAAACAGGGACACGCCTCACTGGAGGATGTGCCGGCAGAGCTGATCAACGACGTATCGCCGCTGGTCTATCGCTATCGTCGTGCGGTGTACAGCATCACCAAGGCATCGCTGACTGAGCACTATCGCGATATTGACACCACCCGCGACGGCGAGAAGCACGCGGAGGCGCTCAGCACGCAGATCGACATGCTGTGGCGCGATGCGCGTTGGTCTATTCGCGACATTCTCGGCGAGGATCGCGGCCTGGCGGAGTTGGTCTGATGGAGGTCAAGGCGTTGCAGGGCGATACCGTTGATCAACTGTGTTACCGCTATTACGGCAAAACACAGGGGGTGACTGAGGCGGTATTGGAGGCGAACCCAGGTTTGTGCGAAGGCGGGCCGTTTCTGGCCGCCGGCCAGGTGATTACGTTGCCTGACATCGCCAGGCAGGCGCGTGAGGACATCGTTCAGTTATGGGATTGAATCGTAAGGGGTTGACATGGCAGAGCCATTAACCATCAGCACCGGCGTAGCGACGAGTGCCGTCACCGGGATCGCGATAGCGGGCATGGTGCCAGGTGCTGACCCCGGCGTCATGATCGGTGCGTTTGCCGGTGCCGTCATATTCGTATTGTCGGCGGCGGATTTTCCCTTGTGGAAGCGGGCCATGTTGTTCGTGGTGTCCATGCTGGTCGGCATGTATGCCGCAGAGCTGAGCGCCTCGATAGTCGCATCGCTGCTGACGACGTTGTTGCGTGAGTCCATCACGGTACAAAAGCCCGTCGGTGCCGTGCTGGCCGCTGCCGCGGCGGTGCGCATTCTGATGATGTTCAGCGCCAGGCCAAGTAGCAACGGATCCATATTCGACCGCTTTCGCGGTGGGGGTGAGAAGTGAGCTATCAGACAGTTCTGTTAAGTATCAATGCCGTAGCCTGCGGACTGATTGCTGTCAGGCTGCTGATGTACCGCCGCCAGGGGGCCGCCTATCGGTTCGCCGGCGCCGGGTTCGCTTATGCGCTGATCGTTGCCTGTGCCGCTGTCGTGATCCGCGTGGTGACCGGGCATTACCTGTTTGCTGATTGGGCGGAGACGCTGATCAATCTGACGTTATGCGCTGCCGTTTACACCGCCCGCGGCAATGTGATGCACCTGTTCCGGAGGAAGGTCGATGACTAATTTCTGCTTCAGCCCGCGCAGCGAAAACAATCTGCGCGGCGTTCACCCTGACTTGGTGCGTGTTGTGCGCCGTGCGCTGGCCTTGTCCGATGTCGATTTCGGCATCACCGAGGGGCTACGTACGCCAGAACGGCAGCGCCAGCTGGTTGCCGCCGGTAAGTCGCAGACGCAAAACAGCCGGCATCTGACCGGCCATGCGGTAGATGTTTTCGCCTACCCGACGCCGGCAGGCTCCTGGGAGTGGAAGTATTACGCACAGATTTCAGCCGCGTTCAAGCAGGCGGCCGCCGAGCTCAATATCCCGATCGAGTGGGGCGGCGACTGGAAGACGCTGAAAGATGGGCCGCATTTCCAGTTACCGCACCGGGATTACCCCGCATGACGAGCGCTTTGGCGATGCTCAAGAACGGCGGACTACTGGCGTTGCTGCTCAGCACCCTGTGCCTGATGGGTTACAGCTCGCTCCTGTCGCACCGGCTGGAGTCCGCGCGCCAGCAGGCCGCGGAGCTGCAAAAAAGCCTGGCACAGCAGGCCGGGCTGATTGCCACCCTGCAAACGCAGGATGCGCAGAACCGCGCGCTGATGGCGGCGCAGCAGCAGCAGGAGCAGCAACTGCGGCAACAGAGCGATGAATATCAGAGGAAATACCGTGAGGCAATCAAAGGTAATCGCTGCGCTGCTGAGCGCATGCCTGATGCTGTGCTTGAGCTCCTGCGCCCGGCCGCCGGTGCCGCAGGCGGTGCAGTTGCTGCCCCCTGAGTCTGTGTTTACCGCCTGCGCACAACCAAGCCTTCAGGGCGACACATGGGGCGATGCGGTGAGTTATACGCTGGCGCTCAAGACGGCATTAGGTATTTGCGCTGGTCAAGTGGCCACGCTAACACAGTGGCGGGAATCCGCCGGGAGAAAAAATGGAAAATCAACACCGTAAAATCGCTGGCTATCGCGAATTGACCCAGGACGAAATCGACTGCATGAACAAGGTCAAGGCTCTGGGAGAAGAACTGGACAAGCTTTACGACTACCTGCTCAGTACCAACTCTGACACCGGTGGGCATCAAATAGATATGCGTTGGCTCAATGAAGGCAGGATGGATCTTCAGAAAGGCATCATGTGCTGGGTTCGCGCAGTCGCGCAGCCCACGACTTTCTAGTTTTCTGTGGAAGGAGGCTGAAGTCATGCTCAAGGCCAAACTGATGCGCGACATCATCACGGAGTTTCACCCGTGGTTTAAGACGAATCCCGACGCGCTGGAGGTGTATGTCACTCGCGGCAAAGTGATCGCCACCGGTACGCCGTCCATGTCGTTCATGTATCAGTACGAGCTGAACGTGCTGGCAATGGATTTTCCGGGGGATTTGGACAGGTTGACGATCCCCATCTTGAGCTGGGCCCGTCAGCATCAGCCCGATCTGCTGTTTAACCCGGAACGGCGCCGCGATGGCATTGATTTTGATGCCGACATTCTTAACGACGACACCATCGACGTGTTGTATGTCATCAAGGCCACTGAACGGGTGGTTGTGGCGATGGAGGAGGGGGAGTTGGTGATTGAGCATCTGGCCGAGCCGCCGGTTTACCCGGAGATCCTGAAAGCCTGGGATGTGCTGGTGACGGGGCCAACGGATGAGTTTCACCTGCACAGAAAAGGGAAGGCGTTGAATGTCCAGTGATAACGCGCTGTTCATGCAGTTGGAGCAGGAGCTACAGCGCCTGGTATCAACGGCCAAACCCAGCTACCGGCGCAGCATGGCGCGCAAGCTGTCGCGTGTTATCCAGCTGGATCAGCAAAAACGCATCCGCAGCCAGAAAAACCCCGACGGCTCGGCCTATGTCGCCCGCCGGCGCAAAGTGTTACGCGCGCAGCTGGGGATCCGTTTTGTATGGAAGGGCGAGGAGCGCGTATTGAAGAACTGGCGCGCCACGCGCGGCCGTGGCGGGCGGATGATCACCGGGCATGACGAAGAACGCGGCGCGGTGCGCTCTTTCTACCGCAAGGACATTGAGCGCTATCTATCGATTGACCGCAGCGAGACCCGCAAGACAAGCCGGCGCGACTACCCCATGTTTCGGCGGTTACGTTCGGCGCGCTACCTGCGGGCAACCGCAACGCCTTCGGCCGCTGTGGTGGGGTTCCAGGGGCGTGCGGCGGCCATTGCTCGCCAGCATCAGTACGGCCTGACAGGGAGCATCAACGAATTGGCAAAGGTTCGTTATCCGAAGCGCGAGTTGCTGGGGCTGTCGCCGCATGAACGCATGACGCTTATCGATGTGATTTACCGTGATTTGTTGGAGGGGCTATGACCATTGCCGAATTGTACCGGCTGCTGTGTAACCTGGTGCGCACAGGGGTAGTGGTGGAGGTTGATCTCACCACGCAGCGTTGCCGGGTGACCTCGGGGCAGTTGTCTACGACGTGGCTCCCTTGGTTAACGCATCGGGCGGGGCGTTCGCGCACCTGGTGGGCTCCTTCGGTGGGAGAGCAGGTTGTTCTCCTGGCGATCGGTGGGGAGCTCAGCACGGCTTTTGTGCTGCCGGCACTGTACAGCGATACATCGCCGGCGCCGTCGGCATCGGCGGATGCCTGGCACGTGACCTTCCCTGATGGCGCCATTATCGAATACGAGCCGGACACCGGCGCACTGTCTGCGACGGGCGTCAAAAGCGCGGCTATCCAGGCCAGCGACAGCATCAGCGCAGAGAGTCAGCAGGTCACCGTGAAGGCCTCGGTCAAGATTATGCTGGATACGCCAGAGGTGGAGTGTTCCAACCACCTGAGCGCCAAAACATTCAGCGTGACAGAAGGGGGCAAGATGTCCGGTGACATCACGCACAGCGGCGGCACGTTCTCCTCCAATGGGATCGTCGTCGATGACCACAAACACGGCGGCGTACAAACCGGCGGCGGCCAGACAGGAAAACCCGAATGAGCACAATGAAATATCTCGATATGGATATGCAGGCCGGCGGCCGGCTGACCGACGGCCAGCAGCTGCGCCAGTCCATCCATGACATTTTGCTGACGCCGCTGGGTAGTCGGGTCATGCGGCGCCAATATGGCTCGGCCCTGTTCGCACTGCTGGATAAGCCCAACAATCCGGCCATCGAGTTGCAGTTAATTTCTGCTGCCTGCATTGCGCTGTATCAGTGGGAGCCGCGCTTGACGCCGACGCAAATCACTGTGAGCGCGGCGGGCGAGAGCGGAAGGCGGCTGATTGTGACCGGCCAGCAGAAAGAGGCCATGACCGTCTTTACCACGGAGGTGCCCTTGTCATGAGCGGAACCATTGACCTGTCGCAACTGCCACCGCCGGACGTGATCGAGACGGTGGATTTTGAGGTGCTGCTGAGCGACATCAAGCAATACCTGATCGCCTGCTTCCCGGAGGAAGAACAGCCGGCCGTACGCCGTGCACTGGCGCTGGAATCCAGCATGCTGAGCATCACCTGCCAGGCGCTGGCATATCGGGAGATGTTGTTGCGCCAGCGGATCAATGAGGCGGCACGCGCCAACATGCTGGCCTTTGCGCTGGGTACGGATTTGGAGCACCTGGCGGCGCTGTTCAACGTTGAACGCCTGACCATCGTACCGGAGGACGGCAGTACCACGCCGCCGACGCCGGCGGAGATGGAAGCGGATAGTCAGCTGCGCCAGCGCGTCCCCCAGGCGATGGAGGGAATGAGCGTTGCCGGCCCCATGGCGGCCTATGAATTTCATGCGCGCAGCGCCGACGGTCGGGTCGCCGATGCCAGCGCCATCAGTCCGGCGCCGGCGATGGTCACTATTTCTGTACTGTCTACCGAAGGGAACGGCACGGCAGATGATGCCGTGGTCGCCGCGGTCACCAAGGCGCTGAATGATGAAGAGGTTCGGCCGGTTGCCGATCGCGTCACAGTGCAAAGCGCGCAGGTGATTGAGTATCGGGTCGATGCCGTGGTGTACGTCTATCCGGGCCCGGAAATTGAGCCCATATTGGAAGCCGCTGCGCAGAGCCTCAACCAATACGCACGCGAACAGCGCCGATTGGGGCGCGACATCCGGCTATCGGCCATCTATGCCGCTTTGCATGTCGAGGGGATCCAGCGCGTGGAGCTGAAAAGCCCGCTTAAAGACATCGTTTTAGATCAGACACAGGCGGGGTACTGCACCGAACAGCTGATTACTTTCGGGGGCTACGATGCGTAACAGCTTGTTGCCACCGCATGCAACGCCGTTGATGCAGCGCATCGAGCAGGCGTGCGAGAAGGCGACAACGTTGCCGGTGCCATTGCGCACGCTGTGGGATCCGAGTACGTGCCCGCCGGCATTGCTGCCTTACCTGGCCTGGGCGTTGTCGGTCGATCGTTGGGATGCCAGTTGGAGCACAGAGGCTAAACGCGATGCTATTCGGCAGGCCTATTTCATCCATCGTCACAAAGGCACCATTGCGGCGCTACGCCGGGCGGTCGAGCCGCTGGGCTATCTGATACAGGTGATCGAATGGTGGCAGGATGGCGAACAGCCCGGCACCTTCCGTGCCGATATTGGCGTGCATGAGGAAGGGATCACGGAAGAGATGTATCAGGAGCTGGAGCGAGTGATCGCCGATGCCAAACCGGTCAGCCGGCACCTGATAGGGCTGACGTTGATCCAGGACGTGCCCGGAACCCTGTATATCGGCGCCGCCACCATCGACGGCGACGTCATCACGGTTTACCCCGGATAAGGAATGAACATGAGCAAATATAAGGCGATAGTGACAACCGCCGGGGCCGCAAAGATTGCCGCGGCATCCGCTGGCGGCAAGCAACTGAAAATTACACATATGGCGGTGGGTGACGGCAATGGCGTGTTGCCGACGCCAAATCCGGCGCAGACGAAGCTTATCAATGAGAGAGACCGCGCGCTGCTTAACACGCTGACAATCGATAAATCCATTGATAACCATATCATTGCCGAGCTTATTATCCCGGCCAACGTTGGCGGGTTCTGGCTGCGAGAAATGGGGCTTTATGACGATGCCGGCACGCTTATCGCCGTCAGTAACATGGCAGAAAGTTACAAGCCGAAACTGGAGGAAGGCAGTGGCCGCACGCAGACGCTGCGCATGGTGCTGATCGTCAGCAGCACCGAAGCTATCCAGCTTATTGCCGGCGGCGATACTGTGCTGGCAACGCGCGATTTTGTCGACGATGCCATCAAGGCGCACGAGAAGACCCGCAACCACCCGGACGCCAGCACGACAGCGAAGGGCCTGGTACAGCTGAGCAGCGCGACAACCAGCAACGACGAGACCAAAGCCGCCACCCCAAAAGCGGTAAAAGACGTTAACGACGCTAGCGCCAAGAAAGCGGCCAACCTCTCAGATCTGGCAGATAAGGCCGCGGCGCGCGGCAATCTTGCGCTGGGCACCGCAGCGACGAAAAACGTCGGTGTCGAAGGTGGCAACGTGATGGCCGTCGGCGCGTTTGGTCTGGGCTCAGGTTCCAGGCATCGTGATGATGCTTACTGTAATCAGGGCGAAATTTACCGCGTTAATAACACCTCCAAAAACGCCCCGGGCAATCAGGTTTATGGCGTCTTGAGTCTGCCGTGCGACGGCGGCCCGTCGGGCGGCTACCTAGCGGTGCAAAGTAACGCTGATGCCTTTATTGGCCGCTCGACTATTCCTGCCAATGGGGTGACCTGGTTTCAGGTGTATACCACTCGGTTTAAACCGACTGCTGCCGATGTAGGCGCATTAACGGATGCTCAGGCCGCGCAAAAGTACGCGCTGCGCTCCATAAAGGTCAACGGTAAGCCATTGTCCGCTGATGTGAACCTGGTAGCGGGTGACGTAAATGCCTGGAACAAAACCGAAGCCGACGGCCGTTTTGTGAAACAGGGCGGCGATACAATGAGCGGCCCGTTAACGCTGCCGCGTGTTGTGTTCCCGAACGAAAATACCGCCAATGCTGACGATGACTTAAATCGCGAAAATGGCTTTACAGTTGAATCACTGGTTGCCACTGCCAACAAGGGCTATCCCGTGCCGAACGGCATGGGAGTGTTGTTTACCGGGAAAGTGAACGAGTTCCGCAATGTGCAGTTTGCCGTTGGCTCCGGCGACTTGGCGTTTTACTTGCGCTCGATGCGAAAAGACAGCGCGGCTTCGCTCCGCTGGGCGCGAGTTTATACGACGGATTACAAACCAACAGCGGCCGATGTTGGCGCCCTGACTGACGCGCAGGCCGTCCAAAAATACGCACTGCGCTCTATCAAGGTGAACGGTAAGCCGCTGTCCGCTGATGTGAATTTGTTGGCCGGTGACGTTAACGCGTGGAATAAAACCGAAGCAGATGGCCGCTATCTGGCGAAGACTGGCGGGCAACTAACCGGGACGCTAAAGACCAGCGCGGAGATCCAATCGACCCACATTGATAATTATCGCATGGTCGGCGGTGGGTTCGGTTCCTTCTGGCGCAATGACGGCAACCGGCTTTACCTGCTGCTGACAAAAGAAAACGACCAGTACGGCACATTCAACAACCTGCGTCCGTTCTCTGTGGATGTCAGAACCGGCACCGCCAGTGTGCAAGCCCTCCATATTGACAGTAACTGGCCTGCGATCACCACTTCCAGCGGGACAACGTGGCACCCAGACGGAAACGTACAGGGGTCAGCATGGGGCGGATACCTCAGCAACTGGCTTAATCAAAATATCTCGGCTGCGCAGAGCAATGCGCAGAACTGGGCGTATCAGAATCTGGTGCAGGGCGTGCGCATGGCCGGGCGCACGGTTATCGCGGATACCGGCGGGCGCATCGATTTACCGTCGGGCTGTGTTTATACGGGTATGTCCGGCTCAAACTACAACCCCTCAATCTGGGGCGCTTACTCAGCGGTTCAGGTGCTGATTAACGGCACATGGGCAACAATTGGAACGGTGTAAAATGCAACACATTAAGAATTTGAAGAGATACACGCCGGAAGAATTATTCCTCGGCGAGAACGTGATTTATCTTCAGGGTGATAACGGTATTGACTGGTACGCCGCGCAAAAATTGTTTTCGCCGGACACCGTAAAACTGGCTTATGACGAAAGCGGCATTATCTGCGCGATTAACAGTGATGTGTCGATGCTGTGGCCGATTGGCTTATCGGTTATTGAACTGAACCCAACGAAACTGCCAAAGCGCTGTCTGGCTAATGGTGAGTGGGTGTTTGACGGTAAGAAGGTGAGCCCGCGCGCCTATTCCGCAGAAGAAATGATGGCGAGGGCTGAAGCCAGAAAAAATGAATTGCTGGCGATAGCGGGCGCGGCTGTTGCACCGCTTCAGGATGCTGTTGATTTGGATATTGCGACCGAGGCAGAAAAAGCGCTGTTGGCGGACTGGAAAAAATACCGTGTGAGGCTGAATCGTCTTGATATGTCCGCCCCGGATATTGACTGGCCGATGGCACCCGGCGCTTAAGAAAAAAGCCCGCGAAGTAATTCGCGGGCTTTTTTCTTCTACTGCCGGCAATCATCGTTATTCCTGACTGTGCTGGCCATCGTCCTGCAGTACAGTCAAAAATGGCTGTACTCGATGCTTAACTGGGGATCATGCTCAGCAGATCATCGGCGGTGACATCGGCCAATCCTTCGCGAACGTCCTCGCTCACTTTTTTCAGCGACAGCGTGAACTCGATTTTTTTCGCCTTGCCATCGGCAAAAAATTCAGTCCGGGTTTCGGTGATGCTGTCGATCACAAACATGCCGTAGATGACGCCCGTACCTTCAATCAGCGGCCAGGGCCGGGCGGTGTAGGCCATGGTGCGCAACACCTCTAGCGATACGTCACCGCCAGTAACTTCGGGGTACAGAGAGCCGCTCAGCGTGATCGCATCCTCGCCGGCGCCAATATACTGCCAGGAAGCGGATCTGCCGATGCGCTCGTTGTTGACATGGCGAAAGCCAGACGTGCGCGCCAGTGACTGATAGGGGGCGCTTTGGAGCATGAACACGAACATGCCATAAACCATCATCATAGCTTTACTCCTTATCGCTCAGGCGGGAACGGCGGCGCGTGTCGTTTTCGCGCATCAGCTCCCGCAATTTGTCTTTCACCAGCTCACCCAACGCCCGGTGATCGCTCATGTCCACGCCATGAAAATGCACTTCGAACGTGTAATTGTCGCGGCTGACCGGCTGGCGGTTACCGTTAAATGAGCGTACCGGCGTTTCAGGAATGGGGATCCCCGCCAGTGCCGGCTGTATGGTCGGCGGCAGCACGCTATCCGCCAGGCTGACCGCTGATCGCTTCAGGCGGGCAAGCAAGGATTCGCGCTGTACCTGCAAACGCGGTTCCTGATATGCGCCATCGATAGCCGTCACCGGCGGACGATTTTTGAAGATGATGTCGCCCAGCTTTTTCACCTCTGCCGCCGGCGTACCGGCTGCGGTTGATGCTGCGGCGCCGGCGGCTTTGGATTTTTTGCCTTTTCGGTCTGCCGCACTGCCATAGACGGCGGTTCCGTAAACCTGCTCTACTGTTTCGCCCGTCTTTTTTATCGCCTCCTGTTTGGTCTGTTCGGCTTCTTTGGTTTTTTTGCCTGCTTGGGTGATGGCGTTGACATCTTGCAGCAGCAGGTTGGCCTTACCCGCGAGCTTCTTCGCATCGTCGGGGCTCATTGCGGCGATTGCCTGTTTGGCCGCCTCGGCGGCGCTCGGTATCACGCCGAGTTTTTCCAGTATCCAGCCTAACCCCTTGGCGATTTGCGCTATCGGCCACATCAGGCCAGAAATAGCCATGCCGACCACCTTGCCGAAGGTTTCGCCGGCGGCGGTGCATTTCTCCAGTGATTCCTTGGATGTTTCGACGGGTTCGAGCAGGCTTTTGAACCAGTTCCACACCTTGCCGATCGCGCTGCTGATGCCATCGAATATCGGCGCCAGCGGCGCAAATGCAGCCTCAAACGCCAGTTTGATCGGTGCCAGGCCTTCAACCAGACCGGTAAAGAATCCAGAGAAAAACGCTTTGATTGGTTCCCAGAATTTCCAGATCAGCAGGCCGGCGCCGATGATTGCCATTGCCAGCAACCCAACGGGACTCAGCAGCAGGGAGAAGCCGCCGAGCAGTGTTGTCAGAACGGTTTTGCCGACATTGAGAAGCAGCCCAAAACCGCCCGATGCCAATGCGCGTATCCCGTTACTCAGCATACCGATTGCAGCGCCCGGCTGGGTAAAGGCCATAGTTAGCCCACGACTGACGGCCAGACCGCCGCGTAGCAGACCCACTTGCAGGCTGCTGCCAAGCCGTGATGCGCGAGCGCGCAGGTTACCCAGCGCAGTCATGCCGCCGCGGAATACACCGGGCCAATCTTTGATGCTGCGCCCAACGCCGGACAAAGAGGGGAGCAGGCGGCCGAGCGCACTAGTCAACCCTTTTGCTGAAGGGATAAGCGCACCCAGGCCGCGGCCGCCGGTCAGCATGAACAAACTGAGGCGCATCAGCGCGAAGGGCACAATGAGTGCCGCAGCGGCCAGCGCCAGCGCGCCGAGTGCGGTTACTGTGACACCAATCACCAGGCCGGCGGTGATGAGTGCAGAGGTCAGCTGAGGATTGGCCTTCATCCATTTGCCGACGCTGGCGATCAGATTAGTGAATCCCTGAGTCAATTTGCGGAGCGGAGAGTCGACACTCTCTTCCATCTGGATCCCCAGGTCTTCCCAGGCAGAAACCAGCTGTTTAACATCGCCTTTCAGGTTGTCGATTTTCACCTTGGCGACGTTTTCGGCGCCACCATTGGCCTTATTCAACTTATCGACAAGCTGGTCATACTTACCATTGAGCGCATATCTTAGGACATGCCCCATACCCACCATGGCTTCTTCACCAAAGATGTCTTTTTTAAGCCGCGTTTGACTGGGTTGATCAAATTTCTGGAGGCTTTTACCAACATCCTTCAGGATGTCGGGCATAGAACGCAATCGACCGTTGGCGTCACTAATTTTGACACCTAATGCCGAAAGAGCATCTTGACCCGCCTTTGCCGGAGCTACCAAACGGTTAAGGCCAGAGCGCAACGCGGTTCCCGCCATACTACCGCGCATCCCGTTATCAGCCATAGCGCCAGCCATGGCCGCCATATTCTCCAGGCTGATGCCAAGATCAGCCGCCACAGGGCCGGCGTAAGTCATGGTTTCGCCAAGTTGGCGCAAGTCGGTATTGGTGCTGGTAAATGCAACGGTTAAAACATCAGAAACGCGATCCATCTGGTCGGCTTTCAAACCAAACTGAGACAGTACGTTTGAGCCGATGTCTGACGCCTCACCGAGATCCATATCCCCCGCCAGGCCCATGTTCAGTACGCCGGGCAGTGCTTGCTTGATAGCTTCAGGAGTAAACCCGGCCATTGCCAGGAATTTTTGCCCTGATGCGGCATCCGTGGCGGTGTAGGCGGTTGACGCACCGAGGGCGCGGGCCTGCTCTCGCAGCATTTTCAGCCGTGGATCGCTTTTGTCCATGCGCGTCAATGCTTGTACGCCGGACATGCCTTCGTCGAAGTCGAAACCGGGCATCATGATCCGCGAGGCGCCATATAGCGTACCGGCGCCACCGGCTGTTGCCGCAGCCCCGCCTGCCGCCAGTTTTCCGCGCATTTCTTTGGCGCGGGCAACATTGGCTTGTATGCGGGTTACTGCGCTAAGACGGCGTTGTTGTTCGGCCAACTGGCGGTTGTAGTTTTCGGTTCGCCGGGTGATTTGTGCGGTGGCGCTGTCGCTTTGGCGTACTGAGACGCCATGGCGGTACATTTGAGCCGTGACGGCATTAAGCTTTTGCTTTTCTTTGTCGAGAGAACGCCCTAACCGGTCACGTTCGAGGCGTGATGCCGCCAGTGCTTTGCGTTGCTCATCGGTCTGTTGCTTGAGCGGGCCAAACTCGGCCCGCAGGCTTTTCGCTTTGGCTTTGGCTGCTTCATAGGCCGCGGCGTTTTTGTTGATGGACGCGTTGAGGCGATCAAAGGTTTTCGCCTGGCTGTCAAGATTCTTGATGCTGCCCTGGGTGGCTTTGATCTGAGACGCGAGACCGGCCGCGCTGCGTTGGGCTGCGCTGACCGGCCCGGATAGTTTGTTGGCGGCGCTGAGCGCCACCCGAATATTGAGGTTGCGGTCTGTCATGATTCACTTCCGTTACGGACGGCCGCGCGCTCACGCCATTTCAGCAACTCAGGCACCGACATGGCGTCGTACTCCGACGGCGCCCAATGAAAGACGGTAGCTATGTCGGCGATGATTTCATCGGTCTCTACGCTTGGGCACCGGATAACGCGTCGTCCGAGGCTGTCGCTTCCGGTTCCGAGCTCGGCGCCAAAAAATCCGCCACACCGGCAGCCAACTCGGCAAAGTCCTGAATGTTCATTGAAGCCAACTCGACTTCGGTCAGGCGCGGAGAGGTGACACGCGGCAGGAGAGTGATCAGCGAATTGACATCACTGGTCATGACGTCATAGAGCTTCAGACCGCGCAGGGCGCCTACTTGCTTCATGGTGTCGGTAATGGTGACTTCGGTGATCTCTTCGCCGCTGGTACGTTTGATGGCGACGGAAAGCGGGATAATTTTAGACATAGCGTCGGGCTCCGGTTGTGCCTGGCAATGGGCCGCCAGGCATGGATAGGTTTATTTAACGTTCGGTTAGTGGCCGATGTTTTTGCGGTGCTGTTCCAGCAGATCTTTTCCGTCGACTTTCCAAATCAGGTTGAGCACGTCAACTTCAAAGATTTCGGCATTGTTGATGCTTACCTTGCAGTAGGCATTTTTCAGGGTGTACTTGTGCTGGGTATTATCCCCGGCCTTCGCCGACCCCCAATCCAGCTCGGTAAAACGCCCGCGCGTCTGGATCTCGCAGGCTACAGCCTGGCCGGTGGCGTCGTCGTAATATGACCCCGCGAAGCGCAGTTGCAGGCTGTCGAGCGTACCGCCGAAGGTTTTGAGCAGATCTGACTCCAGGCCGCCCATGGTGACTTCCATGTCGAGCGCGCCGCCGTCCAACCCCATGAGAACGGCAACGGATCCTGGCATTCCTGCCCCCTGGTAATCCTCGGTTTTTAACGTGAGCTTGGGTACGGTGACCTCTTCGACCTGGCCGAGATACGTTTGACCGTTAATAAATACGTCAAACATAAAGAGTTTTTTAGGCATCCCCATGACGTTTACTCCTTATCCCTGCTGGTTGAAGACGGCGAAATATTCATCGGTGAAGGTCTGGGTCAACTCCAGATTCTCCAGCGGTGGCACCGGCGTGTATTTGTAGCGGATGTGCGCCTTACCGTCGCGCAGGTTCTCTTTCGGGTTGTCTGCCGGGTCGTACCAGCAGTCAAATCCGAGCAGCCGGCCAGCGGTGACCAGCTGCTTACCTTTCCGGTTGATACCGTCCACGATGTCTTTGATCAGCGATGGCGTGAGCGTTTTATCGATGTAGGCAAAGTGCGCTTCAACGATCATGTCAGCCAGGATTTGCGCCGTGCGGGTGTAGACCTCAAAGAAATAGGTCTGCGCATCACAGGTACGGTTACCCCAGAAGCGAAAGCCGTCGCGTTTGATCAGCGTGGTCACGTTGTGACTGTTGAGATCGTCCGCATCGGTGTCTTTCCCCTGAAGCGACCACCAGATGTCGGCAGAGATCCCCAGCACGCCATCCAGCGGCACGTTAGACAGCGACTTATGCCAGCCTTGCTCACTGTCAATTTTGGCGCGCAAGCCGAGGGCATAGGCGGTTGCCGGAACGACCTCGTTTTGTCCCGACTGGCTGCTGTAGGCAATGAAGTCAGGATAAATAATCATCAGTTCGCGTTGGCTGAATGTCTCGCGGTAGATTTTCACCTCCGCAATGGTTTTTTGGCCGTGCGCGCCGATGTAGGCAAACGCCCGGAGTTTTTCCGCGAATACGCCAAGTTGGGCCGCTACAGGCTCGGTATCCAGCCCAGGCGCGGCCAGAAGGCGAGGATGTGCGCCTGTGTGGGTTTCGGCCGTCAGCAGCGCATACAGGCCGGTATAGCGCCCTTCGTCGCTGACGCCCCCGATAACTAATTGGTCTTGCGTCTTATCGGCGTTCTTCGCTTCGGCGACGCGTACGACAACCACCTTCGGGCTGCACTGGTCAGAAATTGCTTTCAGCGTGGTGTACAGCGTGCCGGTTTTCCCTGCTTTTCCCAGCACGCTATTAACGCGAGTGATCAGGGTTGGCGTGTCGAGCGGAAACGTAGCGGCATCAGCATCATCAGCAGTGCACACCACGCCGATCACAGAGGTATCAATATCGCGGATAAGCGTACCGAGTTCTGTGGTTTCGTTGACCGACGCGCCATGATGAAAAGCGGAAGCCGTTGCCATTGATAACAATGCGGACATGACTTTTACCTCATGGGTTAAACATGCTGCCATAGTGGGTTAGCCATGGATAAAAATCATGTCGTTGGGCTTGTCGCAGGCGCGGGAGAAGTTGAGCGCGTTGTTTACGTGCGCGCACGCGACAATCCTGTAAAAAACAGCGAATAAGGTGCATGCATGGAATTTATCGACAAATTGGTCACTGACGATTATGTCAGGCGCCCAGGGTTTGATTTACTTATCGGCGGGGAAACGGTCACGGAGGTGAACCGCCGGCTACTGTCGCTGACCGTTACCGATAATCGCGGGTTTGAGGCGGATACTGTGGAGCTGGTGATCGATGATGCTGATGGCAAAGTTGCCTTGCCGCGGCGGGGTGTTGATGTCTCGGTCTCCATCGGGTGGGAGGGCGAATCGCTGGTGCATAAGGGTATCTTCACCGTCGATGAAGTCAGCCATAGCGGGCCGCCGGATCGGTTAACGGTCGCCGCGCGTAGCGCCGATTTCAGAGAGGATTTTAACGTCAAGCGTGAGTATAGCTGGCACGATGTCACCGTGGGTGATGTCGTCAGCGCGATCGCCGGCCGCTACAATCTGAAGCCCGGCGTCAGCAGTAGCCTGAAAGACGTGGAGATCGACCATGCCGATCAGACCAGCGAGAGCGACATCAGCTTTTTAACACGCATGGCGGAGCTGCTCGGGGCGATTGCTACCATCAAGAACGGCATGTTGTTGTTCATTGTGCCAGGGCAAAGCGTCAGCAGAAGCGGGAAGCCATTACCCAGCATCACCCTCACACGCGCCAGCGGCGACAGGCATAGTTTTCGCGTTGCAGACAGGGATGCTTACACCGGTGTGCAGGCATATTGGTTAGATCTCAACTACGGTAAAAAGCCCGCAACAGCTATCAAGCGTCGACGGAAGCCGGCAAAGCAAAAGACACCGGCTTCCAGTAGCAGGGAAGGAGATTACCTGGAAGGCGCAGAAGGTAATGTGTTTGTGATGCGTCAGACATTCAGAACAGAGCGAGCTGCCCGCCGTGCCGCTGCGGCGAAATGGTTGCAACTTCAGCGCGGCGCCGCCGAGTTTGGCATCACGCTGGCGCGCGGCCGTCCGGATATTTACCCCGAATTGCATGCGAAGGTTGCCGGGTTCAAATCGGTGATCGACAACGCGGATTGGGTGATCGCAAGAGTGGTGCATACCATCGGGGAGCAGGGCTATCAGACGGCGTTGGAGCTGGAGGTCAAAGTCAAAGGCACCGAAATGGAGTCTGCCGACAAAACAGCCGATGAGTGATATAGTTACCAAAGGCAAACCCCAAAACCAAGGCAATACCCCATGGCGTTCAGATGTCCGCGTTGTGGCGCAGTAGCAAAGACTCGCACCAGTGAAGAAATGAGCAACATCACCCGGCGCAGTTACCACCAGTGCAACAATATGCTGTGTGGCTGCACCTTCACTACAACGACAACATTGGAGCGGTATATTTGCACCCCTAACCCGCCCGATCTGTCCGATGGCTTCAGGCTGCCGCGGCAAGCCTTCCCCAGTAGCCATTACGGTACGGATCAACTCCCTCTGAACCTGTAACCCCATAACCCGCCGAGATGGCGGGTTTTATGTATGTAATCAATTAGATTGATTATTCGAATGCATGCGAGTGTGAGACATGAGTAGGATCTTGTCGTTTCCATCCTTTGCCTTTCCGATCGCATCGCAGGAGGATTTAGGATTTTCAAAAACATAACCAGCCCAGCTATGCCTGTTTAGCACATGGATTTCTTTTGTTTTTTTGAGATAGGATGGCTTTGAATCCCCTAACCAAATTGGCGCGCATACACCATCTTTAATAACAGTTTCATAAATAGTGTCAGAGACACGATCTTCGTTCATGGTTAAGGTGATAACTCCATCTTCGTCTTGGATTGAAAGAGGTTGCCAAGGCGCGAGTGATTTTTGCAATGTGGTTTGGTTAGCTGTCTGAGCTGAGGCGCAGAATGAAGAAAGCAGCAGTAGGGCACATGTGATTTTTTTCATAAGGTTCCATATCCATTGATCCTTTAGGGAATAGACTTAATAGCAAGTGAAATTACCCAACGTCAAGTTATTGAAGAGCATAAGGCTTTACGTTTCCTCGTTGAAAATTATGTTGTGTTCTCGGGTTCGCCGCATGTGTAATTGAACTGCTGCGATTATGGCTAAACGCTGATACAATTCCGCGGATGCTGATAGTGTACTTTCTTAAGGTGTAGTCAATGTGTGGTCATGTTTTTTATGTTTTTCATTTAAATCATGATGTTACGCTATAATAAAAAGTACCATGAGTGACTTGTTTGTGGAGGGGACGGCCAATGTTTACGGGAAGTATTGTTGCACTGGTTACGCCGATGGACGACAAAGGTGCTGTCGATCGCGCGAGCCTGAAAAAATTGATCGATTATCATGTAGCCAGTGGCACCGCGGCGATCGTTTCCGTAGGGACCACCGGCGAGTCCGCAACGCTTGCCCATGACGAGCACGTTGACGTGGTGCTGCAGACGCTGGAGCTGGCCGACGGCCGCATTCCGGTGATCGCCGGCACCGGTGCCAACGCTACCGCCGAAGCCATCGCGCTCACCACCCGCTTCGCCAACACTGGCGTGGTAGGTTGTTTGACGGTGACGCCGTACTACAATAAGCCGACGCAGGAAGGGCTGTATCAGCACTTCAAGGCGATCGCCGAGAGCACCGAGCTGCCGCAGATCCTGTATAACGTGCCTTCGCGCACCGGCTGCGACATGCTGCCGCCGACCATCGCTCGGCTGGCGAAAATCAAGAATATTGTTGCTGTAAAAGAAGCGACGGGGAACTTAAGTCGCGTTAGTCAGATCCAAGTGCTGGTTGACGATGAAGACTTCATTTTGCTGAGCGGCGACGACGCCAGCGGGCTGGACTTCATGCAACTGGGCGGCAAAGGGGTGATTTCCGTGACGGCCAACGTGGCTGCGCGCGAGATGGCGGAACTTTGTGCGCTGGCGGCGCAGGGCAAATTCGCCGAAGCGCGCCGCTTAAATCAGCGCTTGATGCCGTTGCATCAGGATCTATTTGTAGAAGCAAACCCAATTCCGGTGAAGTGGGCCTGTAAGGTGTTGGGATTGATGGCAACCGATACGCTGCGTCTGCCGATGACGCCGTTGAGCGAAACCGCCCGCCCGGTGGTGGAGCGCGCGCTGAAAAGCGTCGGTTTGCTGTAACTCTAAGGGAAATTTGATGGCTTATTCATTGCAAAAGTCGACGGTAGCAAAAGTAGTGGGCATCTCTTTGGTGATGATGCTGGCGGCCTGCAGCAGCGATCAGCGCTACAAGCGCCAGGTCAGCGGCGACGAGGCTTACCTCGACGCGGCTCCGCTCAAGGCGCTGAACGCGCCGTCCGGCATGATCCTGCCGGTGCAGAGCGGCAACTATGACGTGCCCGCCACGACGCTGCAAGGCAACGTCGGCAAGCAACTGGACATTCGTCCGCCGGTGCAGCCGTTGGCGCTGCTGAGCGGTTCTCGCGCGCAATACGCCGGCGACAGCGGCACGCTGCTGCTGGAAAACAGCCCGCAGAACCAAAACCTGTGGTCGCGCGTAGTCAGCCTGCTGCAGGCGAAGAACATCGCGATCGCTTCCCGCCAGGACGCCGGTCAGACCCTGACCACCGACTGGGTGAAGTGGAACCGTCTGGACGAAGACAACCAGTACGAAGGCCGTTATCAGATCAGCGTGCAGCAACAAGGCTACCAGCAGGCGCTGGTGGTGAAAAGCGTTGGCCTGCAGCAGCAGGGCAAGACCGAACAGGTCACCGATCAATCTGAGATCCAGCGTTACAACGGCATGATGATCAACACCCTGATCGAAGGTCTGGACAAGCAGGACAACCTGGCGAGCAGCCAGACCGCCAGCCGCTTCGGCGCGCTGGACGTGCAGAGCGGCGCCGATGATACCGGCCTGCCGATGTTGGTCGTGCGCGGCCCGTACACCGTGGTGTGGGATCGCCTGCCGCCGGCGCTCGAAAAACTGGGGATGAAAGTGGGTGACCGCAGCCGTCCGCAGGGCACCGTCGCCGTGACCTACAAGTCCCTGAGCAGCAGCGATTGGGATGCGTTGGGCGTCAAGGATCCTGAGCTGGCGGAAGGGGATTACAAGCTGCAGGTCGGCGATCTCAACAACCGCACCAGCCTGCAATTCATCGATCCGAAAGGCAAACCGCTCACCCAGTCGAAAAACGACGCACTGGTGGCGGCATTCCAGTCTGCCTTCAGTAAAACCAGCGTTAAATAACCAAAAAGGGGCTTCGGCCCCTTTTTGTTTTATCTATACGGTATCGTTTGCGTCGCAGGTTTGGCACAATAGTGCCCGGCACGCCAAAGAATTCATTAGGTCAATTCTATACCCCCTAATTTCGGGCCGCGCTCGGGAGACAACGGGGATACATCACTGGAGTAAGTAAGATGCAAAAGCTAGCTGAGCTGTATCGCGGAAAGGCAAAAACCGTTTACACCACCGAGAATCCCGATCTGTTGGTGTTGGAGTTCCGCAACGATACGTCAGCACTGGATGGTCAGCGCATTGAGCAGTTCGATCGCAAAGGCATGGTGAACAACAAGTTCAACCATTTCATCATGAGCAAACTGGAAGAAGCCGGCATCCCGACCCAGATGGAGCGTCTGCTGTCCGACAACGAAGTGCTGGTGAAGAAGCTGGACATGGTGCCGGTGGAATGCGTGATCCGCAACCGCGCCGCCGGTTCGCTGGTGAAGCGTCTGGGCATCGAAGAAGGTCTGGTGCTGAACCCGCCGCTGTTCGATCTGTTCCTGAAAAACGACGCCATGCACGATCCGATGGTCAACGAATCCTACTGCGAAACCTTCGGCTGGGTGAGCAAAGAGCATCTGGCGCGCATGCGTGAGCTGAGCTATCGCGCCAACGAAGTATTGACCAAGCTGTTCGACGACGCCGGCCTGATCCTGGTCGATTTCAAGCTGGAATTCGGCCTGTTCAACGGCGAAGTGGTGCTGGGCGATGAATTCTCGCCGGACGGCAGCCGTCTGTGGGACAAAAACACCCTGGACAAGATGGACAAAGACCGCTTCCGTCAAAGCCTGGGCGGGCTGATCGAAGCCTACGAAGAAGTGGCGCGCCGCATCGGCGTGAAGCTCGACTAAGCGTTGGCACCGCCATTCGGGGCGATCCGGCCGGATCGTCCCGCTGTTCTGCATTTTTCCAGAAAATTTCTACATTTCCTCCGCGGCAGACCATTTATAATGATGGATGCGAGATGACTAAAACCTATCCCACTCAGGCTTGAAGCTGCCTTTGCGCTTACCAACGCGCGGCATCTTCAACGAGCAGGGGAAATATCTGGAGTGTATTTATGCGTTGGCAAGGGCGTCGGGAAAGTGACAATGTTGAGGATCGTCGCGGGCAGTCTTCAGGTTTGGGCGGCGGTGGCGGCGGTTTCCGCGTGCCGGTGCGCGGCAAGGGCGGCATCGTCATTCTGGTGGTGGTGCTGGTGGCCGGCTATTACGGCATCGATCTGTCGCCGCTGTTGAACGGCGGTAATGTCGCTCCTCAGGGTCAACAACAGAGCGCCAGCATCAGTCCGAAAGACGATGAGCTGGCCAAATTTACCTCGGTGGTGCTGGCCTCGACCGAAGATAACTGGAAAGAGATTTTCCAGCGCATGGGCAAAACCTACCAACCGCCGAAGCTGGTGATGTATCGCGGCGTGACGCGCACCAGCTGCGGCACCGGTCAGGCGGCGATGGGGCCGTTCTACTGCCCGGGCGACAGAACGGTGTATATCGATCTGTCTTTCTATCAGGACATGAAGACCAAGCTGGGCGCCGGCGGTGATTTCGCTCAGGCCTATGTGGTGGCGCACGAAGTCGGCCACCATGTGCAGAACCTGCTGGGCATCGAGCCGAAGGTCCGCCAGATGCAGCAGGGCGCCAGCCAGGCGGAAGTGAACCGCCTGTCGGTGAAAATGGAGCTGCAGGCGGACTGCTTTGCCGGCGTATGGGGCAAATACGCCGAGAAGCAGCAGATGCTGGAAGAGGGCGACCTGCAGGCGGCGCTGAATGCCGCACAGGCGATTGGCGACGATCGGTTGCAGCAACAGAGCCAGGGCCGCGTCGTGCCGGACAGCTTTACCCACGGCACTTCGCAGCAGCGCTACACCTGGTTTAAACAGGGCTTCGACAGCGGCGATCCCAATACCTGCAACACCTTCGCATCCCGTTAACACCTCACGTGCCGGAGCCTGACTCCGGCATTTTTTTCGAATTGAGATACAGCCTTATGCTACAGGCAGCGCAACAACTCATGCGGCGGCAGGGCATCCGGCGCCTGCTGGTGCTCAGCGGCGAACCCGAGTGGTGCCGCGAACAGGCGCAGCGGCTGGCGGCGACGTTGCCCGGCGACTGGCCTTGGGTCGGGGAGAATCCGCCGCCCGGCCAGGCGGCGTTGGCGAGCGGCGCGGTGCGTCAATTGCTGGGGCAGGAGCGGCTGCACGCAGTGTTCGATGCCGGTCATTCGCTGGACGTAGAGGCGCTGGCGGCGTTGAGTGGCGCCCTGCGCGCCGGCAGCTGGCTGCTGCTGTTGACGCCGCCCTGGCGGCAATGGGCTCAGTTGCCGGACGGCGACAGCCTGCGCTGGAGCGATTGCCCGCAGCCGATCACCACGCCGCATTTCATTCATCATCTGCAGCAGCATCTGACCGACGACAGCGAAGTGACGATCTGGCGGCAGGATGAGCCCCTGACGCTGGCCGCGCTGCCGGCGCGTGAAGGGTGGCTGCCACCGGATGGCCGGCCGACCGAGGAACAACAGGCGATCTTGACGGCGCTGCTGCAGGCCGAGTCCGGCGTGTGGGTGCTGACCGCCGCTCGCGGCCGCGGCAAATCGACGCTGGCGGGCATGCTGGTGGCGCAGTCGCCGCTGATCTGCTGGATCACCGGGCCGAGCCGCGCCGCCACGGCGGTGGCCGGAGAATGGGCGCAGGGGCGCGCGCAGTTTTGGGCGCCCGATGCCTTGTTGGTGCAGTGCCGGGAAGGCGACGTCAGCGCCGTGGGGTGGCTGCTGGTGGATGAGGCGGCGGCGATCCCCGCGCCGCTGTTGCAGCAGTTGATCGGCTATTTCCCGCGCGTGTTGCTGACCACCACGGTGCAGGGCTATGAAGGCACTGGCCGCGGTTTTCTGCTGAAGTTTTGCGCCGGGCTGCCGGCCTATCAGGCGCTGAGCCTGCATCAGCCGATGCGTTGGGCGCAGGGGGATGCGCTGGAACGGATAACGGACAATGCGCTGTTGTTCAACGAGCTGCCCGCCTGGCCGGCGGATGGCCAGGCGATCGATTACAGCCAGGCGGAACAAGGCGAGCTGTGCGCCGATCCGCAGCGGCTGGCGCGTTTCTACGCCCTGCTGAGCAGCGCGCATTACCGCACCTCACCGCTGGATTTGCGCAGGTTGATGGATGCGCCCGGCATGCATTTTGGGCTGGCGCAGGCCGGTTTGGAGGTGGTCGGCGCTGTGTGGCTGGTGGAAGAGGGCGGATTGAGCGCCGAGTTGGCGCACGACGTGTGGGCCGGCCGCCGTCGGCCGCGCGGCAATCTGGTGGCGCAGTCGTTGGCGGCGCATGGCGGCCAATGGTGGGCGCCGACGCTGCATTCACGGCGCATAACCCGCATTGCGACGCTGCCGGCGTTGCGGCGGCAGGGTATCGCGCGTCAGCTGATCGAGCGGCAACGCCGTCAGGCGCAAGGGTTGGATTTCCTGTCGGTCAGCTTCGGCTATACCGAGCCGCTGTGGCGCTTTTGGCAATCCTGCGGTTTCGAGCTGGTGCGCATCGGCAGCAAGCCGGAGGCCAGCAGCGGCTGCTATACCGCGATGGCGATCTTGCCCCTGAGCGAGCAAGGAGAGGCGCTGCGGCACGCGGCACACAAGCATCTGGCGCGCGACTGGCCCTGGCTGCGGCAGCGTATCGAGCTTACGCTGGCGATCCCGGGCGACGACGGCGATACGTCGCTCGGCGAAGAGGACTGGCGCGAGCTGGCCGGGTTCGCTTTTGCCCATCGGCCGCTGGAGGCCAGCCTGGGGGCGTTGCAGCGGTTGCTGTTGGCCAGCAGTCTGCCGCTGCCTGCACTGCGCGGCCATCTGCAGCGGCGGCACTCTCCCGCGGAGTGCGCAGAGCGGGCGGGCGTCAGCGGCCAGAAAGCCTTGCTGCGCCATTGGCGGCATGAAACGGCGCAGGCGCTGGAACAACTGAATGCGCAGCACTGCCGCTACTGGCGCGACTGGGCGCAGTCATTGCAATAAATTGAAGAACTTGCTCAATAAAACCCGATTTTCCCGATTTCTCAGCGGCGTATAGTGGCTGTCAGCGGTGCGGCGACGACAGTCGCTGCGTCAGGTTTGGTTACTATTAAGGAGTCATCGATGAAACATGAGCATTTCGTTGTCCAAAGCCCGGCGACCCCGGCGGCGCAGCTGATCTTGCTGTTTCACGGTGTCGGCGACAACCCGGTGGCGATGGGGGAGATCGGCAGTTACTTCGCCAAAGAGTTTCCCCAGGCGCAGGTGGTAAGCATCGGTGGCCCCGCAGCGTTTGGCAACGGCGCCGGCCGCCAGTGGTTTTCGGTGCAGGACGTGACCGAAGAGAACCGCGTGGCCCGCATCGCAGACGTAATGCCGCAGTTTGTGGCCGTGGTGCGCCATTGGCAGCAGCTGAGCGGCGTTGGCTATGCCGGCACTGCCCTGGTGGGGTTCTCGCAGGGAGCGATCATGGCGCTGGAGGCGTTGAAGGCGGAAACCCGCCTCGCCGGGCGAGTGGTCGCGTTCAGCGGGCGTTTCGCCCAGTTGCCTGAGCAGGCGTTCGGCGACAGCGTGGTGCATTTGATCCACGGCGAAGAGGACGCGGTGATCGCGGTGCAGCATGCTCACGCGGCGGCGGAGGCGTTGCGGACCAACGGCGCCGATTTCACGCTGGACGTGGAACAGGACGTTGGGCATGCGATCAACCAGGGCATGATGAACGCCGCGCTGGAAAGGTTGCATTACTATGTGCCGCAGCGCTACTGGGACGAAGCCTTGTCCGGCAAGCGCGGCGAGCTGATCGCCTTCCGCTAAAAATTCAGGGCGCCGATGAGCGCCCTGATATCACTTCTTCTTCGGCCAGTCGTCTTCGTCATCCCACTGGGCGTTGTTGTCGCGGTGCGGCGGTATCTCCGGCTTGTTGGCCAGATAGCTTTTGACGTCAACGCGGCGCAGTTCCTTGATGCCGCTGACGACCATCCCCACCAGAACCAGCAGGATAATCCACCAGTAATCAGCTAACCATTGCATAGCTACTCCTTTCCTTTACTGCGTATAAAACGCGAAAAAATCGATGGCAGATGGCGTTCGAGCCATTCGGCACCGGCGACCTCCTTGTCTTGCCAGGCCGCCAGCAACAGCGCCGGCGTCAGCAAGTGTTCGGCTTCTTGCGCCAGCGGCCGGTAGCTCAGATGCCACGGCTCCACCGCTACGCCGCCGCAGTCTTCGGTGAAGGGGCGGTAGAAACCGAATTCGGCCATATGCGCCGTCAGCCACTGGTTAAGGGGCGCAAAGTAGCCGCCTTCCTCATATTCCCACGGTTCCAGCTGCAGCTTTTGCCCTTCCGGCAACAGCGACGGATCGTACACGTCCAGATCGCTGCCCCAGTGGTGGCGGCTGGCGCCCGGCAGAGCCGACCAGCGCAGGATCGCCTCACAGCGCTCGGCGGCGGACAGCGGCGCGACGTCGATCGGTTGACTGTCCTTATCTAATACTGGCCGCTGGCCGCAGAATTTGCCATTCCAGATGGCCAACTGCCGGTCAAAATCGCGGAAGGTGCTGGCGGGCTGGAGATCGAATCCCGCCGCACGCGCCGCCTGCTGCATCGCCAGGAAGGCGTTGACCGCCTGCGGCTGCAGGCGGTGGTTGCCGCTCAGCGACGCCAGGTGTTCGGTTGAGCGGCCGGTGAGCATCTCTGCGTTGATCATGCGACCAATTGCTCCATGATGCGTTGATACATGCGGCTCAGCAGCTGCAGATCCGCGGCGTTGACACATTCGTTGACCTTGTGGATGGTGGCGTTGACCGGCCCCAGTTCCACCACCTGCGCGCCCATCTGCGCGATGAAGCGGCCGTCGGAGGTGCCGCCGGTGGTCAGCAGCTGCGGCGTCAATTCAGAATAGTGCTCGACGGCGTTGACCACCGCATCCACCAGCGCACCGCGCGAGGTGAGGAACGGTTGACCGGACAGCCGCCATTCGATGCTGTAATTCAACTGATGGCGTTCCAGCAGCTCTTCCACGCGCTGCTTGATCATCGCGTCGGTCAGTTCGGTGCTGAACCGGAAGTTGAACTGCACGTAGAGATCGCCCGGGATCACGTTGTTGCTGCCGGTGCCGGCCTGCACGTTGGCGATCTGCATGCTGGTCGGCGGGAAGAACTCGTTGCCGCGATCCCATTCGATCGCCACCAGTTCATTCAGCGCCGGCATGGCGCGGTGCACCGGGTTGTCCGCCAAATGCGGATAGGCGACGTGCCCCTGTACGCCGTGGATATGCAGGTTGGCGGTGATGGAGCCGCGACGGCCGTTTTTCACCACGTCGCCGACGCGCTCGGTGCTGGACGGCTCGCCGACCAGGCAGTAATCCAGCCGTTCGTTGCGCGCCATCAGCGCTTCAACCACTTTAACCGTGCCGTGAGTGGCGCTGGCCTCTTCATCCGAAGTGATCAGAAAAGCAAGGCGGCCCCGGTGATTCGGGTTGGCGGCGACAAAGCGTTCTGCCGCCACCACCATCGCGGCCAATGACCCTTTCATATCCGCCGCGCCGCGGCCGTACAGCATGCCGTCGCGGATCGCCGGTTCAAACGGCGGGTTGTCCCAGCGCTTTTCATCGCCGGTCGGCACTACGTCGGTGTGCCCGGCAAACGCCAGGGTTTGCCCTTCGCCGCGCCAGGCCCAGAAGTTTTGGGTATCTTCGAAGTCCATTGCTTCGACGGTGAAACCGATCGCCTGCAGGCGATCGATCATCAGCTGCTGGCAGCCTTCATCATTTGGGCTGAGGGAAGGGCGTTTGATCAGTTGCTGAGCCAGTTCGATAACCGGGCAAGTCATACGGCGACCTCGGCGATAAATTGCTGGTAAGTGTCGGCGTTGAAACCGAGCAGGGTGCGCCCGTTGCCGGCGTCCAGCAACGGGCGTTTGATGATCGCCGGCTGCGCCAGCATCAGCGCGATGGCGGCGTCGGCGTTATCGCAGGCGTTGCGCTGCGCTTCATCCAGCTTGCGCCAGGTGGTGCCGCGGGTATTGAGCAGCGGCTCCCACCCCAGTTGCGCGACGAAACCGCGCAGCCGTTGTTCGTCCAGGCCGTCGGCGCGATAGTCGTGAAAATGATAGGCCACGCCCTGATCTTCCAGCCAGCGGCGGGCTTTTTTGATGGTGTCGCAGTTTTTGATGCCGTACATCGTCAGCGTTGTCTGTTGCGGTTTGTTTGCCATGGCGTAAAGCTACCTGTCTCGTCGAGTCGATACTGAGCGGCGTGGGCGATCTTTGGCCCGCTAGCCGCCCGGCGATAGCAGAGATAATGCCAGTAAAGCGGCGGCGAGATCCAGACAACGATGCGTGCGAGGTGCGATTGCGCGCCAGGGATAAGAGGTCGGCAACGTGGTTGAACGGCTGCCTTCGCCGACCGTGCTGGTGAAAAGGCGCCGGCGAAAGCGTTCTGCCGCCAATGCAGAGCTGGCGGAGAGAGAGCTACTCTTTATTGATCCTTATGTTTAAACGATCGGTCAAACACCGTACGCGGGTAATATGCAAGAGCGGTTTTATCCGGCTGGCGCCGAGTTTTTTCATTATTCGCGACTTGTAATGATTGGCGGTTTTATTTCTGATATTCATGGCATTGCTGATGTCGGCCAGCGATTTTCCCGTCGACCATTCCGAGAGAAAATGCGATTCGCGCTGAGAGAGTTGCGGCGGCTCGGTATAGTGGCTGTAGCGCTTATATAAGTCGCCGATCAGGTGGCTGAAGCGGCTCAATGATATAAGGTTTGATAATATAATGGTCTTGCTGTCGACAATCACCATGTCATGCAGGCAGTCGGTGATAATGACTATTTTGTAGGTATTGGGGTTGGCATATTCATCGCGGTAGCGCGCTTCAAAATTGGCGATAGTGACATCGATAAAGCAGACTCTTTTGCGGCTAAAACCGGCCGGCGCGCGTTTCTCCGCCCAGGTTTGATTGATGAGCTGCCGGATGCCGATAGCGGTATAGGCACACTCGCTGAAAATATCAATTTTCATTTTATTATAATCCCTTAATTTCTATTTCCCGGTGAGGATTGATATCTTAAAACATAAAAAAAGAAACAATCTAAATAATTTCACATTGAACTTATTGGGCGCCTCAGGGAAAGAACGCTATCCTGCGGTGGACAATCAGGAAAGCCCCATATACTAGCATGATTTATAAAGAGTAAATTTGGTTTTTAATCGAGCTGCCCAGTGAAGAAAGAGGAATAGAATAGAAATCCTCTATTAATACTCCGGTTATTAAAAGGAATTAACATAGAAAATGGCTATCAAAATAAAATATTCGATCGTTAATATCGATCGTTTTTGTGAGGGAGGGAATGTTAATGAATTAATAATTAAGATATTTCTTGCTTTTTAGCGAGGGGTGTTGCTTATTTTTAGCGCAGTTCAAAGAGTGTGCTGGGACAATCTCATGGCGCGCGCCAAATTAATGGCAAAGATAAATCTTAATCAAAAAAATGCGATGTTTTAAGCTGCGTGCGTTGTGCAAGTGGGGAGGATTTATACGGGGGAACGGCATGAAAGAATGCCGGATCGAAATTTCCGATAAGATCACGTCGGAAATAGCGTCTTGTCTTGTGGACGGATTGGATCGCGTTAACGATGAATATATCGGCTACGACAATCGTCGGCCGTGGTGAAAGATCCTGACAGCGGCAGCAATTCTGCGGGGCATCTGCCGCCCTATTTTTATCAGCCGAACGTTGTAATGCGCGATTAACGCACGTAGCCCCCCACTTGCAAACGCCACAGAGCATCCCCCTCTGCGAACACCATGCCGGTGGTCAAATCGTGAAAACCGTACTTTTCATAGAAAGCCAGTTTTTCCGGCACCGAATAGATGAAAACCTTGCCGAGCGGCGCCAGATCTTGCATTACCCGGTCCATCAACCGGCGCCCCAATCCCTGCCCCTGAAAGCGCGGATCGATCGCCACGTCGGCCAGGTAAGCGACCGAAGTCAAATCGCTGATGGCATGCGCGGTGGCGATCAGCTCATCGCCGATAAACCCCCAATAGCAAAACTGGCTGTGTTGATAAACGCGTTGCAGCGTATGCGGATCGCGTTCGCCCAGCCCGGCGGCCTGCAGCAATTCACACAGCCGCCGCCAGTCGATGGCGCGGCGGTTCATATCGGTGATGATTTCCATCGTTTTCCTCTAATCAATATGATTGAGATCGGCGGCATAGTGCCGAATGGCGCGCTGATAGCCGCGGATGTCGGGGTCTGACGAGGTTTCCGCCAGCAACAACAACAGATCGGCCACGGCCCGTTTACCTTCACCCAGGTTGTACAGCGTCATGGCGCGAAACAGCATCAGCTCGTTGGCCTGCGGGAACTCAGCCAGGCCATCGTCGAAAGCGCGCAGCGAAGCCGGGTATTTCCCGAGGGCGCGGTAAGTGCTGCCGAGGCCCAGCCAGGCTTCACGGCGCTGGGCGGGCGGCAAATCGCGATCCAACGCCGCGAGGTAGCAGGGAATCGCCTGTCGCTCCAAACCCTGAACGTCGTACAGGCAGGCCAGCTGAAAATGCAGCATCGCCGCTTCCGGCTCTGCCGCCAGTTGCCGCAACGCCAGCGCAGTGGCTTCCTGATAATGACCTTGCGCTTTCAACTGTGAGACAGACAAAGAGGTGGACATGATCGGCGCTCCATTGGCGTATTGTTATACCTTTTACACGCTATCGTGGAGAAATTGATATCACAAGGGAATAGCCGTACTGAACATTGATCAGATAAATACGAAAATGTGCGCTAACCCCGGTTTCCGGGCCCGGCATCGTTCCCGTTTCCCTTCACATGGTCAAAAAACAGGCGTAGAATCCGCTTCGTCAAATAATTGAGGTTGTAAAGTATTATGGTTGATCGTGAATTAGGAAACTGGAAAGACTTCATTGATGAGATGTTGGGCAACTGACACAGCGATGAAGCCGATGGCAAGGTTGAGTCATTGGAAAATTACTGAAACACCGTGGGAACGAGATATTCGTTCGAAAAAGCAGCATCGGTCATCCGACGCTGCTTTTTTTATGCGCCGCCGATCACTCTTCGGCGGGCGGTGTGGCGGCAGGATGCGCTTTACCGGGGAAGCGGCGGCGAACCAGCACGAAGAACAGCGGCACGAAGAAGATCGCCAGCAGGGTGGCGGAGATCATGCCGCCCATCACCCCGGTGCCGACCGCATGCTGGCTGCCGGAACCGGCGCCGCTGCTGGTGGCCATCGGCAGCACGCCGAAGATGAACGCCAGCGAGGTCATCAGGATCGGCCGCAGGCGCATGCGCGACGCGTCGAGCGTCGCCGACATCAGATCCTGCCCCTTCTGGTTCAGCTCATTGGCGAACTCGACGATCAGAATGGCGTTTTTCGCCGACAGCCCAATGATGGTCAGCAGGCCGACCTGGAAATAAACGTCGTTCTCCAGGCCGCGCAGCCAGGTGGCGGCGACCGCGCCGATCACCCCCAGCGGCACCACCAGCATCACCGAGAACGGAATTGACCAGCTCTCGTACAACGCCGCCAGACACAGGAACACCACCAGCAGCGAGATGGCGTACAGCGCTGGCGCCTGCGAGCCGGACAGCCGTTCCTGATAGGACATCGCCGTCCATTCCAGACCGAAGCCGGTCGGCAGCTGGCTGACCAGTTTCTCCATTTCCGCCATGGCGGTGCCGGTGCTGACGCCGTTGGCCGCTTCGCCGACGATCTCCAGCGCCGAGCTGCCGTTATAGCGTTCCAGCCGTGGCGAACCATACTCCCAGTGCGAGCTGGCGAAGGCCGAGAACGGCACCATGCCGCCCGTGCTGTTGCGCACATACCATTTGTTGATGTCATCCGGCAGCATGCGGAACGGCGCCGCAGCCTGAACGTAGACTTTTTTCACCCGGCCGCGATCGACGAAGTCATTGACGTAGGTCGAGCCCCAGGCGGTAGAGAGCGTGCTGTTGATGTCGTCGATCGACACGCCCAGCGCCTGAGCCTTGCGTTGATCGATATCGATTTGCAACTGCGGGCTGTCGTCCAGGCCGTTGTGGCGCACGCGCGACAGCAGCGGATTTTGCCCGGCGAGCTGCAGCAATTGATCGCGCGCCGCCATCAGCTTGGCGTGGCCGAGGCCAGCGTGGTCTTCCAACTCCATATCGAAGCCGGAGGAGTTGCCGAGGCCGGTGATCGCCGGCGGACTGCTGGCGATCACCCGGGCTTCGTTAATCTTGCTGAATGCCTGAGTCGCGCGATCGATGATGTCGAATGAGCTGTTGGCGCCCGAGGCGCGCAGGTCCCAGTCTTTCAGCCGGACAAACAGGCGCGCCACGTTTTGGCCGTTGCCCCCCGGCCCGGAGCCGATGATGGCGAACACCGACAACACGTCCTGTTTCTCTTCGGTGAGGAAGTACTGCTCGACCTTCTCCACCACTTTGGACGTTTGCTGCAGGGTCGATCCCGCCGGCAGCTGCACCTGTACGGTGAAGATGCCGCGGTCTTCCTGCGGCAGGAACGAGGTCGGCAGCTTGATGAACAGCAGCGCCATGCCGCCGAGCAGCAGCAGATAAATCACCATATAGCGGCCGCTGGCGTGCAGGATGCGCCCCACGCCGCGCTCATAGCGATCGGCATTGCGGTTGAACATGCGGTTGAACCAGCCGAAGAAGCCGCGCTTGCCGTGATGATGCCCCTTGGCGATCGGTTTAAGCAGCGTCGCGCACAGGGCCGGAGTCAGGATCATCGCCACCAGCACCGACAGCACCATGGCGGAGACGATGGTGATGGAGAACTGGCGATAGATGGCGCCGGTGGTGCCGCCGAAGAACGCCATCGGCACGAACACCGCCGACAGCACAAGAGCGATGCCGACCAGCGCGCTCTGGATCTGCCCCATGGATTTGCGCGTGGCCTCTCGCGGCGGCAAGCCTTCCTCGCTCATCACGCGCTCGACGTTCTCCACCACCACGATAGCGTCGTCCACCAGCAGGCCGATCGCCAGCACCATGGCGAACATGGTGAGGGTGTTGATGCTGAAGCCGCAGGCGGAGAGGATGGCGAAAGTGCCCATCAGCACCACCGGCACGGCGATGGTGGGGATCAGGGTAGCGCGGAAGTTCTGCAGGAACAGGTACATGACCAGGAACACCAGCAGGATGGCCTCCAGCAGCGTTTTCACCACGTCCTTGATCGAGGCTTTGACGAACGGGGTGGTTTCATAGGCCACTTTGGCTTCCAGTCCGTGCGGGAAGTATTGCGACAGCTCGGCGATTTTGTCCTTCACCAACTGGTCGGTCTGCAGTTCGTTGGCGCCGGAAGCCAGCTTGATGTTCATGCCGGCGGCCTGCATGCCGTTGTAGCGGCTGAGGTAGTTGTAGTTCTCGCCGCCCAACTCAACGGTGGCGACGTTGCCCAGCGTCACCAGCGAACCGTCCTGATTGACCCGCAGGGTGATCTGGCGGAACTGCTCCGGCGTCTGGAGCTGCGACTGGGCGTTGATGGTGGCGTTCAGCGCCTGTTTATCGACCGACGGCGTGCCGCCCAACTGGCCGACCGCCACCTGGGCGTTCTGCGACTGAATGGCTTTGACCACGTCCTGGGTCGTGAGCTGATAGCTGTTGAGCTTGTTGGGATCGAGCCAGATGCGCATGGCGTACTGCGAGCCGTAGACGTCCATGCTGCCGACGCCGTTGATGCGGCTGAGCGGATCCTGCAGGTTGGAGACGATGTAATCGGCGATGTCCTGCTTGTCCATGCTGTTGTCGGTGGAGACGAACGCCACCATCATCAGCGTGGTATCGCCGGATTTCGAGACCGTGACCCCCTGATTCTGCACCGCCTGCGGCAGACGTTTGATCGCCGCCTGCAGCTGGTTTTGCACCTGCTGCATCGCTTCGTTGGGGTCGGTGCCGGCTTCGAACGTCAGCGTGACGGTCGCCTGGCCGGTATTGGTGCTCTGCGACGACATATACATCATGTTGTCGAGGCCGGTCATATTCTGTTCAATGATCTGCGTGACGGTGTTTTCCAGCGTTTGCGCCGAAGCGCCTGGATAAGTTGCGCTGATGCGCACGTTCGGCGGCGCCAAATTCGGGTATTGTTCTACCGGTAAAGAAAAAATCGCCAACGCCCCGGTCAGGCAAAGAATTATTGCCAGCACCCAGGCGAAAATCGGGCGATCAATAAAAAAATTGGCCATGCAGCGCGAACCTCGTTATGACTTGTTCTATCTTTAAAACGCATCAGAATTATGCATTTCAGCGGCAGGGAGGGATCCCGGCGCTATTGCACTGTACTCGGGAAAGCCGAGGAAAGCGTGGAGAAAAAAAGGAGATAGTGTAAATAACGGTAGCGTAAAACGGCGTTGGCGCTTGTTTGCCGACAACGAGACGCGATTAAGACATTTTTATGACTGTCGAAGGCCTTGCGCGCCTTTTTCGCGCGCAGGGAACCGGAAATAAACAGGACTCACCTTACAGCAGGAGCTTGGCATGGGAATTAACCCGGTATTTGCCCGTCGGCTTTATTTGTGCTGGCTGATCAGCCACAGTGAGCGGCCCAATGTGCCGCGGTTGATGGCGTTGACCGGTTGGCCGCGCCGCACGTTGCAGGATGTGCTGAAGGCGCTGCCCGGCATGGGCGTCGAGCTGCAGTTCGTGCAGCAGGGCGTGCGCAACAACGACGGTTTTTATCAGCTGGAAAGCTGGGGGCCGTTCAACAAGAGCTGGGTGCACCAGCACCATCAGGCGCTGCTCAGCGCCATCGAGTAAGCTGCCCCGGCGCAGCGGCCGGGGCTGACGTTCATTGGCTTTTATGCTCCAGGTACATCACCGTCGCCGCCACGCGAGAACGCACGTCCAATTTGCGCAGTATGTTGCGGATGTGCACCTTCACGGTTTCTTCAGAGATATGCAGCTGCGCCGCTACCTGTTTGTTGGACAGGCCGCGCGCCACCTCTTGCAAGACATCCAGCTCACGTTCGGTCAAGGCGGCAAAGGGATCGCGCTGCTCGCTGCGCGCCAGCAAATAGTCGGCCATGGCGTCGCTGATCACGTTCTGCCCCTCGGCGGCGGCGCCGATGTGCTCCAGCAGCAGTTCCGGCTCGCTGTCTTTCAGCAGGTAGCCGTCGGCGCCGGCGTCGATCAGCGCATACAGATCGCTGCGCGCGTCGGAGACCGTCAGCACGATGATGCGCGCGTCCACGCCTTCGTCGCGCAGGGCCCGCAGCGTGTCCAGCCCGGACATGCCCTTCATGTTCAGATCCAACAAGATCACGTCCGGGGCGTGCTGCAGCGCCAGCGCAACCGCCTCGCTGCCGTTGCCGGCCTCCGCCACCACGCTAAATCGCGCATCCAGTCCCAGCAGTTGTTTGATGCCGCGCCGCATCAACGGATGATCGTCAACGATCATGACTCGGTATTGCTTCATCACCATGAAATATGCTCCCTGTAGCAAGTAAAGCCACTCAAACGCGCCCTGCGGCGTGCTTCACAGTGGGACTGTCTCTTCAAAAATAGCGGCAATCAGCGCCGTAAACCTCCCCGGACGGCCTTCCGCCCGGCGGCAACCGTAACGCAGAATGAACAGCCGCAAGGTCAGGGCGAGAATGTCAGGCAAACCGCCGTGCCGCCGCCGCTTCTGCGCTGAATGTGCAGCGTTCCTCCCAATCGCGCCGCGCGTTCGCTCATGATGGTCAAACCATAATGCCCTTCCGGTTCCTCCAGACTGGCGATGCCGCAACCGTCGTCGGTAATGCTGAAAACGTTGTCGCCTGCGGCGTTGACCTCGCAACACACCGTAATCTCGTTCGCCCCGGCGTGCTTGACGGCATTGAGCACCGCCTCGCGCACGATCTGCAGTGCGTGCACCTGCTGCTGGGCGTTGAGCGCCTGCGAAGACAGCCGACAGTGTAACTGAATCCGCGCGGGGGTTAGCGCTTTTAATGGCTGCAACAGCTGCTCCAGCGCGGCGTTCAGATCCGCCTCCTGAATGTTGAGGCGGAAGGTGGCCAGCAGCTCTCTCAGTTGGCGATAGGCATCGGCCAGCGTGCGATCGAAATCGTCGATAATGGTCTGCGCCGCCGGATCGGCGGCGCTGCGCCGCAGCAGCGTCAGCTGGATGCGCAGGAACGACAGCGTCTGCGCCAGCGAATCGTGCAGCTCGCGGGCGATGGTCGCACGCTCTTCCATCAACAGCAGATATTGGTGCTGCTTTTGTGCCCGGTTGAAGTAAACGCCGCGGCCCAACATATTGGCCAGGCTCTGCATCAGGTGAGGATGCGGCGGGTGTGCCTCGGGCTGCCAGCGCAACTCGCCCAGCGGCTTGTCGCCCTGGGTGATCGGCAGCGCGTTCCAGGCCTGCGTCGGCGCCGCTTCCCCTTCGCTCAGCCGCCACTGGCCCTGGCCGTCCGCTACGTTCAGCTGGATGCAGCGCAGCCGTTCGCTTTGGCGCACGATGCGCAGCACATTTTCGAACGCCTGCTGATCGAGCTGGCGCACGCTCAGCGCCTGCGAGCAGCGATACAGCACCTCAAGCGTTTCATTGGCCTGCTGCAGACGTTGGGTTTTTTCCTGTACCTTCAGCTCCAGCGACTGATAGAGCCGGGCCAGTTCGTCCGACATGGCGCTGAAGGTTTGCGACAGCACGCCGAGCTCGTTCGGCAACGTCACGTCCAACTGCGGGTGGTGAAAATCCCCTTGTTGCACGCGCTGGCTGGCGTCGACCAGATGCTGCAGTGGGGTGACCACCTGGCGGCGCATAAAACGAATGCAAAACAGCACCAGACCGATGATGGCGGCGTAACCCAGCACGCTGACGGCGGCCACCAGGGTCAGTTTCAGTTCGGAATAGCGCTGCAGGGCGGACACGAAATGGTCAACGCGATTGACATGGCCGGCGACCTCCGCCCGATAGGCGATCGCCTGCCCGTTGCGGATCTGCCGCTCCATCGTTTGCCACGCCTGTTGCAGCGCCAGGTAATGGTTGCGCACCTCGGCCGGTACGTAGAAGCGCGCCAGTTTTTGCAGCGCCGGCGCCTGCAATGACTGCCGGTATTGCTGCAGGTGCAGCTCCAGTTCTGGGCTCTGTTGGTCGAGATCGAAGGCCAACCGGTAGCTTTGCATGCGCAGCGAACCGGCGATATTGATCGCTTCGGCATCACTCTGGCTGCCGGCGACGGTGGTCAACGCCAACCCGGTGGCGAGCACCGACAGTATCACGATGCCGAACAGCGCTTTGGCCAGGCTGCCGGTCACGGAACGTTTAACAAGCAATCAAGGATCCTTCTCTCAGGTAGGGCGCGTCGCCAGTTTCATTCGAAAGCAAAACTATAACTTTTGCAACTAAAATGCACCGCGATTTGTATCAAGTTGTCAACAAAACGGGAACAATTGTGGTTGTGTAATCAAATGAATAGCGAAACACCCGTCGATTTTCAGCGGCGGGCCGGTTTCCTCTGACGATTTGTCTTTGGGGGGCGAATCGCACTGGGTTTTATGCAATCTCATGCGCCTGAGCGCGACTTATTTTTCATTATTTTAAGCAATGTTAAGTCCCGGCTTGTCCGGCGGGGCGCGGTGTGATTTTTGTTGCAAATCGTCTGCCGCGGCGCGGCCTAATCGCGGTATGATCTTCACGTTGTCACGCAAGGGAAAAGGGTTATGTCGTCGAAAATTGAGAATGTGAAGAAAGAGCTGCTGTCGGACAACTGGTATGTGCTGCACAAGTACACGTTCGATCTGAAACGCAAAAACGGCGGTTCGGTGCAACAGGTGCGCGAGGTCTACGATCGCGGCAACGGCGCCACCATTTTGCTGTATAACCGCGCCAAGGGCACGGTGGTGCTGACCAACCAGTTCCGCATGCCGACCTACGTCAACGGCAACGAGAGCGGCATGCTGCTCGAGGCCTGCGCCGGCTTGCTGGACGCCGACTCTCCGGAGCAGTGCGCGCGCCGCGAAGCGGTGGAGGAGACCGGTTTTCAGGTCAGCGAGGTGAAGAAAATCTTCGAAGCCTACATGTCGCCGGGCGGCGTGACCGAGATCGTGCACTTCTTTATCGCCGAATACCATGACGATGAGCGGCGCGCGGCCGGCGGTGGCATTGAAGATGAAGATATCGAAGTGATCGAACTGCCGTTTCGCGACGCGGTGGCGATGATCGCCGATGGCCGGATTAAAGACGGCAAAACCATCATGCTGCTGCAGTATTTGCAGATTCATCGGGTGATGGAATAAAAAAAGCCGGTCATGATGACCGGCTTTTTTATCGGCTTGCGCCCGGCGGCTTATTTCAGCAGCGCCTGCGCCTTGGCCACCACGTTGTCCACGGTGAAGCCGAACTCGGCGAACAGCTGCTCCGCCGGCGCCGACTCACCGAAGGTGGTCATGCCCACGATAGCGCCGTTCAGGCCCACGT